>WNGB01029339.1_pt1 | contig 15547 bp, 14 predicted proteins | sample 5400681 | NCBI WGS metagenome assembly WNGB01 (sample SAMN13153367, study PRJNA577476) | soil metagenome | isolation source: 115 cm soil or saprolite under grassland replicate 2 | place: USA:California | collected 2016-06-15
AGCGGCCTTACCAGCTCGCGGGTGGGTCGCAGCTCCCACCGGAACCCCGGCAGCGCCGCCCGGATGGCGAACCAGGTGGCGCCACAGGTCACGACGCGCAGCGCCAGCAGCAGCGCGACGATTCCGGCCAGCCCGACGCCGAGCGCCGCCGCGACCGCGGGGATCGCGAACGCCAACACCCCGAGCGGCGCGCGGATCAGGTTCGTGAGGTCGAAGCGCTGCGCGCCTTCGAGCACCGCGCGCAAGTTGAGGGAGAGGACCACGAACGGCACCGAGAGCGCCAGCCAGCGGAACGCGTCCTCCGCCTCGACCCGTAACTCGGCCGGCACGCGGAGCAGATCCGTGACCACCCAGGGCGTGATCGCGGCGAGGAGCGCGCCGCCCACGACGCCCAACGCCGTCTGGCCCGCGGCCGTGAACCCCGCCACTTGTCGGGCGCGCCGAACGTCGTGTCCGGCCAGCGCCTCCGCGACGAACTTCGTCGTGGCACGCCCCAATCCCAGGTCCAGCAGGCTGAAGTAGCCGATGATCGCCCACATCAGCGCCAGGAGGCCGAAGCGGGTGTCGCCCAGCGACCGTGTCAGGATCGGAATCGCCGCCAAGCCGACCACGAGAGGCACGGCCTGACCGAGGAGGTTGTAGATGGTGTGACGGGCGACGCGCTGCACCTAGGTCATGCAGCTCCACGGCCGCGGATCACGGCGGGCAGGGTGAGCAGCAGGATCTTCGCGTCGAGCAGGAGGGACCATTCGCGGATGTATTGGGCGTCGAGGGCGATCACTTCCTCGAAGTCCACAGTGTCGCTGCTGCGGCGCACCTGCCACAGCCCAGTGATGCCGGGCTTGGCCCCGAGGCGGTTGAAGTGATGGCTCTGGTAGGCGTCGAACCCGGTCTCGACGAAGGGCCGGGGTCCCACGAGGGACATCTCGCCCACCAGCACGTTCCACAGCTGGGGCAGCTCGTCGATGGCCCAGCGCCGCAGCCAGCGCCCGACCCGGGAGACGCGCGGGTCGTGGGCCAGCTTGAAGATGCGGGGGTCGTGGGAGGCGCTGAGGTGGGCAAGCGTCGGCTTCAACGCGTCGGCACCGTCGGCCATCGTGCGGAACTTGAGGATCTCGAACGGGCGTCCGCCGATACCGGTGCGCCGCTGGCGGAACAGCACCGGGCCACGCGAGTCGAGCTTGATCACCGCGGCGACGGCCAGCAGGAGTGGCGCGAGGACCAGGAATCCGAACGTGGCGCCCGCGACGTCTGCGACCCGCTTGATGGCGAACTGCTGGGCCTTGAGCGTCTGGGCGGTGAGCTCGACGAGCGGCTGCCCGCGCTTCCACACCACGCTCGGCTGCACGCCGGCGACGTCGAAGGTACGTGGGACCGAGAAGACGTGACAGCCGGCGGTGATGGACTGGTCCACGACGTCACGCAGCTCGGGGTCGCTCAGGTGGCCGCAGATCACGACGCTCTCGACGCGGTGCCGCTCGATCAGCGCCGAGAGGTCGTCGAGTCCGCCGAGGGCGGCGGGGCTGGGCGTCGCCGTCGTGTCCACGAAGCCGAGGGCGACGTGCTCGCCGCGCGGCGTGAAGGCGGAGCGGCGGGCGAGGTCCGCGCATTCGCGGGCCGGGCCGATGAGGATGGTGCGCGAGGAGCCGGGCGTGCGATTGACGATGCGGGCGTCCACCGCGTCGATCGCGAAGCGGATGGCGACGAGGCCGAGCCAGACGATCCCGGTCGTGACGCTGAACTGTGCCAGCACGAGGCCCAACCCCCGATCCCACAGCGGGGCCCAAAGCGGCAGCGCCGTCGCGAGGGCGCAGCCCCAGAGCAGGCGGGCCGGATCGCGCCGCCGGTCGCCGGCGCCGTAGTTGCCGGTGACAAAGAGGCCGAGCAGGAGCGCGAAGGCGTATTGCCAGCCGTCGAGGTAGCCCGCGGGGAGGAGTTCCTGAATGGGGGCGGCGATCGTATGTCCGAGCGCCTCCCCTTCCCCGATCAACCGATACAGCTCGCGCAGGATGGCGAAGGCGGCGAGGTCGGCGGTGAGGAGGACGGCGAAGCGGGCGGCTGCGCGCGCCAGGTGGCGGCGGAGCGTGGAGGGCGCGCGACGCTGGAGGGAGAGCCTGGGGTGTTGGACCGGCCGTGGAGCATAGAGCGGCGGCTCCGCCGGGCGTGCCGAGCCGTGCCGGATCACGACGGGGGACAACTGAGCTGCGGACACGACGTCCGTGGGGGTATGCGTCACGACGACTCGCTCAGGGCTCCTCAAGGGCGAAGGGTGAGCGCGAAACGAGGGGGAAAAGATACGGGCTGAAGGGCGGGTTGCCTAGGTGTTGTGGTTTATCCCAGGATTTCATCGGCTGCTAGTGTCACGTAGGGGAGGTACAGGCGGGTGAGGAGGTCGCCGCGGGATGCCGCTGGGGCGCGGGAGGGTGCCCCCGGTGGCAAGGCGCGGGTACACTTCGATGCGGGCAGTAGAAGGGTTTCCAGGAACTGGACTTCCCCGATGGCCGCGTAGGGGCGACCTCGAGGTTGCGGTCTTATGCGGCAGGGTCTCGGCGACTTCAATGGCGAGGAAGGGTGGTTGCATCGGTCGCTGGGGATGGACCTCGAGAGATCCCGCGACGTCGCCGCCTGGGTGTAGCGAGATCGAACGGGATCTACCACACTTGTGGACCATCCCGGCGCTGTACCTCAGACTGAGCCGGATCGTGTGGAGCCAGGGCCGGCGACGCAGCGCCCGACAATGGGCAACCGCTCCGACGGGAAGCGTGCTGGAGGACGCAGGCGTGCGGCTCTCGACGCGGGCGGAGTGCAGCATGCGACAATACTGGTCGGATCCGTATCGAACGTTGTGTGACAGTTGGCTCGTGCTGGGTATGCGGCTCCAATCTCGCGATCTGCCTGAAAATGTGGAAGTGCCTACGCGTCGAACTCAACAAGGCAGGGACGATAACCATGGACGGCATGAGGACCCGACGTGAGGACAGTCGCGACTCCGGCGAGGCCTTGGCACGGAACACGGTCCTCAACGTGGTGGGCCAAGCATTACCCTTGCTTGCAACCGTCGTAGCCATTCCACCAGCCCTGCGTGCGCTCGGTGCCGACCGATTCGCGTTACTATCATTAGCGTGGGTCGTTCTTGGCTACTTCGGCGCACTGGACCTCGGATTGGCTCATCGCTCTAGCAGCCCGACCGACAGCTCTTCATCTGTTGAACATTCCCACACACCTTAGTGCGGAAGCTGCTGGCGTTTTCGCAGCACTAGCAGCCGCCCCGCCTGCAGTCTTAGCGGTCACCTGCATGACAGGCGTACTGGAAGGCATGCGTCGCTTTGCGCTCTCGAACGCCATTTCTGTAACCGCAAAAACCTTGGGACTCTGCACCGCTGCTCTGATGGCGGTCGCAGGAGGAAGTGTAAGTCAAATCGTGCTGGTCATCGTTGGCGTATGGTTAGGCGCCGCGATCGCCTCGCTGACAGCCTGTCTAGTGCTTCTCCCAGTGCTCCGCAGCGGGCTCGCGTTCAGGAAGGGGCTGCTGGTACGTCTTGTGGGATATGGGAAGTGGCTCGCGGTATTCAGCAGTTCCTCATTCCTCATTGTCTACTTGGACCGATTCGTGATCGCCACACTGATGCCTCTATCAGCAGTGGTCCTTTACACGGTGCCCTTCGACATAACCGTGCGGCTCGGTCTCCTGCCTTCAGCAATCGCTCGCGCGGTTTTTCCGACCTTTAGTTCGCTGCCGGCGGAAGGGCGGAGCAGCGCACTGAACTACTACTTCAGTCGGTCGACAAAGCACCTGCTTGTTACTGTAGGCTGGACTGTCGTTATACTGGCCACCTTTCCTTCGGAGATTCTGGGGGCATGGCTCGGCAAACCGATCTCTGAAGGTGGAGCCAACATCATGCGCCTCCTTTCAGTGAGTATGCTGATCAACTCCTTCGCGTACATGCCGTCGGCTTACTTGCAGGCAAGCGGCCGTCCCGACGTTCCAGCTAAGATTCACCTCGCTCAGCTGCCGGTTCACGCAGCCTTAGTGTTCGCGCTCGTGTCGATGCTTGGACCACTCGGCGCTGCCCTTGCGTGGACGATCTTCGTCGCAATCAACCTTGGGTTACTTTGGTTTTTTGCGAGCCGTCCTTTCGGCATTCGAGGAGCCATAGATCGGAGCGTGGTCCGCGCTCTACTTATCTTGGGGCTCGTCGCAGGTGCAGCGGCACTGATCAAGGTTATGCCCGTTTCGGCGGCAGAACGCATGCTGACGCTGGGCATCGTCTCGGCGGTCTATGCTCTTGGTTGTTGGCTCTGGGTCCTCGACGCATCGGAAAGAAATCGGCTCTTACAGGCAGTACGGCGTAGTGCGTAACCCTGCACTCCCTTAAACAAGAAACCTTGTGCTCTCCCTACCTGCGCGATGTCAGTAGAGACTTCTCACAACCAGCCGGCGACGCGGCAGTCTGCACGAGAGAACCGCGTCCTAAGGTTCCTGATAAACGCACTCAGGGACGTCCGGAGCTGCCGCAACACCTCTGACAAATTGTGGATAGGCGTTGGAACAGCCGGGCGCGTGTTGACGTTTGCCGTAAACGCAGTAGCTCAGTGCCTTCTCGCACGCGAGCTCCTGAGGCCGTACCCATTCTTACTTCGCGATATTACAGTTGAGAATAGGGACGGGGTTTTCCGATGCAGGAGGCGAACGAATGACCATGTGATCGTGAGACCGACGGATGAAGCCCCCTTGAGGGAGGTTTTCGATCAACTAAGAGAAGGCATCTTCGTTGACGTAGGTGCGCACGTCGGCAAGTACACGATCATGATGGGCCGGAGGCTAGGGAGGAAAGGGCGCGTTATTGCAATAGAGCCGGAGCCCAGCAACTTCGCCGCCCTAACGACCAACGTACGTCTCAACCGCTTGACCAATGTGTCATGCTTCGCGGTTGCGTGCACGGACAGCGAAGGTCCGGTACCGCTGTACCTGGCTCGGCACGCTTCGATGCACTCTCTAGAACGTGGGTCGGGAGAGGCAATTACAGTCAACGGACGTGCACTCGACGGAGTCCTTGAGAGCCTCGGTATCGATAGCGTGGCCCTCATGAAAATCGATGTCGAAGGTGCTGAAGGATGGGTCCTGAGAGGGGCAGAGAGAACACTGCGCCGGAGCCGAGATGTCACCGTCCTCTTGGAGGCGTGGAGCGTCGGGCCCTTGCGCTACTTAAAAAGTCTAGGGTTCACTGTTTCCTCGGCCGCGGGGGCCGCCCCAGGGCAGCCACATCTGGGCTACTACATCGCACGGAGAACGTCGCGACAAACGGTAGGAAGCGATGTGAGCACGTAGCGGTTCCCAACTCACGGATCATGCCAGATCAAACGTGAGTCGTGTCATCCCAAAAACGGTTCAAGCTCAAACACCCTCTTGCGAATGTCTAGGAGCTCGCTTACACGCCGCCGACCCTCGCGCCCCAAGCGAGCGGCGAGAGCGGGGTCGCTCAAAACATCCCTCAACCGATTCGCAACTGCTAGTACATCTGTTGGCCGTACAATGTATCCGGTAACGCCTTCCTCAACCACTTCCCGAACACCGCCGGTATCTCCAGCAATCACGGGCCTCTCAAAGAGACTTGCTTCAGCAAAAGCCAATCCGAGTCCCTCCACATCACCGTTCTCTTCCCGAGAAAGCATTACAAAGACCTCGCACTGCGCATAGAGGGCGTATAACACCTCTTGACGGACCGTACCAAGCGCCTTCACATGGTCCGTGATTCCGAGATCCCCTGCCAAGCGGACAAGGTCGGCCGCGCTCGGCCCGTCGCCGGTGTAGACATAGTGTAAGGTTGGAAACTCCTGCTCGAGGAAAGCCAGGGCGCGCAGCACAATGTCGTGTCCTTTTCGAGGATAAAGTCTCGACGCCGTCAGTATGTAAGGTTTCGTTACGTCGGGCAAGACTTCCTGATACGCCGCCGCCCGATGCCTGAGGACGTCGTCGGGTGAGACCAGCGCTGGAAAGACATGGATCTTGCCTGAAGGTACGCCAGCAGCATCTTCGCCAAGCACTGAGGAGTAGCGTGATCAGCTTCAAACCGGCCTTCGAAAAGCGCAGCCACGAAGGTACTGACGAGACGCTAAAGGAGCACTCGCTCGCTGCTGCGCCGGCTTGAGTGGTTGCAACGGTAACCCCCCAACCTCGAGCACCCAGAGCACGAGCGACATTGAAGAGAGCAGTCGAAATCCCACCTATCCGTGGCGGGAAGTCGTCAGCGACTATGAGGATTAACCGCGACCTATCCACGCAGGCCTGCGGCGACTCTCTTGTCGCGAGCGGGTGCCGCTGATGCTGCGACTAGGAGGGCCACCATCGCCAAGTCTGCAGTAACGGTCTCAACGAGTACGGTGAACGACATCTCTACAGCCGACAGAGAATGAAACAGGAGCACGGCATATATGAAAAGGCCGGCTGGACTCCGCTGCCTGGCGATGAGGTATTCGTACATGAGCCGAAAGGCGGTGCCGAGACACGCTAAACCCAGAACGATTCCGGCAAGCCCAAAGTTTAGGTATAAGTCACCTATTAGCGACGGGGCCAAGAAGCTTGACCCAGACTGCTCCCAACCCGGAAGGTATTGAGGACCGAACAAGAGACCCATGCTCTCTGGCTTCTCCGGCCACCAGGCACGAGGGACCCACCAGATCAGGAGCTCTTTCCACTGAGATCCCAAGGCAAACTCGTGGACTCTAGGAACCTGGTAGAGAATCGCTGCGAAACTGTCGGCGAGATAGGCACGTCCAAGCACTAGCCTAAACCCGACCCAAGGGCCCACAAAGGTAAGAGCTTGGCGAAACTCGGCCACATTGAAGCCGTACGCTCGATACGCATAGAATACGGGGACGAGAAGGAGGAACAGAGTGCTTATAAGAAGCAGGACTGGAAGGCGGATGGGCTTCACGCAGTAGTGTCGGAAAACTAGTATGGTCAGAATCAACCCTGCAATCCAGCTCTTGGAGGAGGTCAGCAGGTACAACGATCCCGATAGGACTGCGAGCAGTATCCACACCCCGACGCCGACGCGCTTCCTTTCCCACAGCGCATGCAGGTAGAGCAGGCAGAACCCTAGAATCCCGAGTCGCATCAGGGGAAAGAGCCAAAACATGCCTGCCGTAGCGCGAACACTGATCAAGGAGGGATGTGTGATCACCACTGAGCCCAGGCGGGCTACGTAGACAAACGCGGCTGCGGTGCTTATCGCGACTGCCGCCACGGCGGCGAGTCCGGCACGCCGAGCCGTCCAGCCGCTCGGCAACCGCGGCAGCGCCTGCGCGAGCAGTCTCCCGGTAGGTAACCAGTAACCGATGCAGGCCGCCACGACGCCGATGGATCCGTAGGCAAACACCTTGGCCATCAGTGAAGCGAATTCATCGCTCATTGGACTCAGGGTGGCGCCAAGGATGAACCGCCCTGACGCGAGGTCCGTAAGGCCGCGTACGCCCACTGCGACCGCGAGGTAAGACAAGAACATAGGCAGCGGGCTCAAGAGCTCCAGCCTGCGGCTGCGTCGCAGATACCGAATCCAAGGGATTATGCAACACGCGATGAAGAATAGTCCGCTGTACCAGGCTAGAGCGCGGGGCCCAAGGTCAATCAAGGCGGCAATGGCACCACTGAGGGGCGCGATTATCAAGACCATCCACGAGCCGAGAGCGCGGCCGCGACTGATACCGACTTTCACGGCTCAGTGAGTGCGTCCGCTATGATACCAACCTGCTGCTGCCATGTATACTCTCGGAGTGGTCCCAGATCAAACTGGCTGTCCAACTCGCCGCGACGCCAGGCGTCACGAATGGCACACAGGGTCGACCGGAGAACCTGAGTCGCGTCGCTGACCGCTAGACCTCTGTTCAAGTCCCTAACTAGCCGAGCGCAAGGATCGCGGTCGTCGCCAGCGATGACGAGTATGGGGCGGCGTGCCCCAAAATACTCAAACAGCTTCCCGGGTATCTGCATTCCGCCCGGCCAGCCCCAGAGGACAAGGACCGAGGCTGCCTGCTGAAGGGCGATCATGTCCGCACGCGGAAGAAAACCGCGAAAGGAAACACGGTGGTCGATTCCAAGCTCTCGCGCCTTGTCGACTAGCAGCCGTTCAGCATCAAGCTTGCTTAGGCCCGCTACTATGAGTTCACAGTCTGCCAGGTCCGGATGAGCCAATGCTTCTAACAGCCTCGTGGCCGACCGATTCGCCATCCCGAAAGTGCCTGTATACACGATGCGGCAACGGTGGCCAGTCTGAAGCGCGCACGGCTGAAAGTCGAGCGGCTCATAGCCCCAATAAGCCACCGACGCGCGAGCAGCATCGAGGACGCGATGGTACGCGAGGTATGCCTCCCTAGTCTCGGGCGTCGCGAAGAACACTCGATCGGCGTTCAACAGCACAGACTCCTCTAGGCGCGTATCCAGCCAGCAGCGCCAATGAGGAGGAGCAGACATGGGATTGATCACCCATGGGTCTCCATAGTCGGCCACCCAGCGCAGCCCGTAACGCCGCTTCAGAGCCCGACCTATGAAATGTGCTGTGAATGGATACGCGAGTGTGTATACTGCGACGGGTCGCTGTCGCATCACAACAGCAGCGGCTGCCCTCGACGCGAATGGATACCATTCAACATCGACGTCGGGCAGCAGGAACGGCTTGACCATCGTGCGATAAATCCAGCCGGTCACGCCACGCAATATCGACCGATGCAGAGGCGGCATCCCAACGTTGCGCTCCGATAGCCCGTTTCCAGAACGAAGGATTAGGCCTCTGACATACGCAAGCAGTGAAGCCCCTGGACCAGGCCATACACGCAAGACCTGAAGCCCCTCGGGGACCGAAGTGACGAGTGTTTCATCCAGTCGATGACGAGGGTCATAAGGAGAAACGCGTGCCGTGATGACGCAGACTTCATAACCCCGTTCCATAAGCTCAATCGCAAGGTGCAAAACACGTTGCGGTGAAAGGCCAGCCACCGGAGGGAAGACGTAGCTGACCAGGAGGACGCTAGGCCGTCGCATCCGCACCCCTAGATCTGTTCTTCACTTTCGACCGCATCAACGCCGCGGTCATGCGTTGCCGGCACTTGAGGCAGGCCCCGTCCAAACACCGTGTCATCGCTTGAGAGGGTACAGCTCAAGGCCCAGGACTACGATCACGCTGGAACCAAGGCTCAGCACCATGGCCATCAAAGCCATCAGCAGGTGTCGCGGTTTCGCTGGTTCCTGGGGCACGACAGGAGGGTCCAACACCGTAATGACAGGAACGTCATTTATCTCGTCGATGCGGGCAATCTCAAGCTGCTGACGAAGCGTGCCATACAGAGTTGTGAGGAACGTCACTTGGCGGCTAAGCTTCTGCTCGTCGAACCGCAGCTTGGGCGACTCTTCGAAGCGGCGGTTACGTTCGTAGAATAAGCGAAGAGCCGACTCGCCCTCTCGCAGTTCAGACTCTGTCTCCGCAACGCGACCCTCGAGGAACTTTCGGCGCTCGCGAGCCTGTGACTGGCGACTCTGTCGATTGAAGTCATTGAGATACTCGACAAGCCTCCCAGCCACGGCAGCAGCAAGGTCGCCCGTAGGCATCTCTACGCTAATCTTGATTGTCCCCATCTGCTTATCAACTACAATAGTGATCTGGTCTCGAAGGGCTTTGACGCTTCGGGACAGGCTGTCTGCAGATGACCGTCCGCCCTTACCGAGAACTACAACCAGCGGCTGTGAGTCAACCGCACTCCCCCACACAAAACGCGCCGTCGCTACCTCAGCAAGAAGTGCCCGCGTGCGAAGCAACTCACCGTAGAAGTCAGCGCCCCGGCTGCCCTGAGAGCCTATGGAGACACCGAGCTGACCGGCGAGGGTCGTAAGGCCTGCCGGTAGGGGTGACGTCTGTCCCGTTTCGGGTACAATGGTCACGGAGGCCACAAAGGCCCTAGGAAGCACGAGGGACAACAAGAGCGCTGCTGCAACCGCGGCCGCAGACACCCCAACGATCAGCCGCCACCTGCGCAGCAAAACTAGGCCAACGTCACGAATGTCGAGCTCGTTATCGCGGATGTGCGAACCCTCGGGTTGAGGAACGCAATGGCCCCGCCATCACCGAACATCTGCAGCGCGCGACTGCACAGCTGAGTTTCAGGCGCGGCAACTCTTGAAGTGTTGGGATTCTACCAAGTCCAGTGGCGTCATGAGTTGCTGACCAAGCCCGACCCATCCACACCTGCTGGGACGGCCAGTATATTGGTCCAGGTCGGGGGCGTCTCACGTACAGGGCGCAGAGTCCTTCCCTCAACGGAGTAGAGTTGATAGTCGAGGTCCGTCAAGAGCCTTCGCACATCGCCAAAGCTCCGGCCGCACCGTTGCCAGATGCTTTCCACGTACTCGAAGACGAGGTGCGGGCGAAAACGGGTGATGCTCTGTGTCGCACCGGTCAGGACGTCGCATTCGTGACCTTCGACATCGACCTTCACGACATCGAGCCTTCCGTGGTTGAGAGTCCCCATCAGTTCGTCAAGCGTCCTGACGTTGACCGTGATTGGCACACCTGGGGGACGGCCCGAGGCTGGAGAAAGACTTGAGATTCCCTCGTTCATCTCATCTTCTCTGAAGGCATACAGAGTCGACATACCACAAGCGCTGGAGAGAGCACACCTGAACGCGTCGACGTTCGCTAAACGGTTCAGCCGTATGTTCCGCACCAACTTCGCATAGACGTCGGGATGCGGCTCAACGGCAAGAACCCTTCCTGAGTCGCGTACAAGTGCTGCCATCATGAGAGTATGACAACCCACATTAGCTCCCACGTCGCATACGACGAAGCCGGGTCGCAAAAGCCGCTTAAGCAGGCTGATGATGTGGGGCTCGTAGGATCCATAGAAAAAGACGGCTCGCTCAATTAGCGAGGACGTGTCGACATGGATCAATAGGTCACCCTCGTAGGGGACCACGGCTTCGATACTATTTCCATCGCGCCTTGTTGGATGATGGAGCAGATTCACCAGGCGCTCTGTGCCACGGGGCCGGATTCTCCTGGTGACACTCGCGACGGCTCCCAACACTCTCAAGCGCACGCTGTTCTTCCAGCCCCACACGTTCGTAGGCACCTTTCGTATGTTCCTATGTTACGCGCCGGCACATACATAGAAGAATATCGTCAGGGTCGCCAACCACTAGGCTAACGCAAGACCACGGCTCATTCTCGACGACGGATTGTGCCTGCCACAAACGGAACCTAAGTTGGGACACTTAGACAACAATGGCAACAGGATCGCCAACGTGGCGTCGTCCGTAACGACGACCCGCAAGCCATCGATGGAGCGTGCCTAAGGTCCATGCCAGGTGGAAGCTGGGCTCCTTGGACCGTGCTTTCGAGCTCCTGCCAGTCGCCGAGCTTTCGTGGGGATGCCCCATGGACCGCTACCTTGACGTGTTGAAGACCGCTTGAGCCTCCTGCCATTCGTCACTGTTATCATACCGTGCCGGAACGAGGCGCGGTTCATCGGCAGATGCCTCGACTCCATTGTGACCAGTGACTATCCGCGAGACCGTCTCGAGATCATTGTCGTGGATGGGATGAGTGACGACGGGACCCGAACCATCACCGCTGCGTACGCTGAACGGCATCCTTGGATAGCAGTCCGTGACAATCCGGCGCGCATCACCCCAGTCGCGCTCAATCTTGGCATCGCGCAAGCAAGGGGAGCAATCGTCATGCGGATGGACGCTCACTGCTGGTATCCGCCCAACTACATATCGGGCCTTGTGTCGTGGCTAGACAAGTCTGCCGCTGACAACGTTGGCGGCGTCTGCATCACGCTTCCGGGTGCGAAGACGCCGGTGGCGCGCGCAATCGCTGTAGGTCTCTCGCACCCATTCGGTGTGGGAAATGCGTACTTTCGCATTGGCTCTGCGCAAGCGCGGTGGGTGGACACCGTGCCGTTCGGGTGCTATCGGAGGGAGGTATTTGAGCGGATTGGTCTCTTCGACGAAGAGCTCCCACGGAACCAGGACGATGAATTCAATCATCGGCTGGTGAGTCGTGGAGGCCGAGTCCTTCTGGCTCCAGGGATCGTGTCATGGTACTATGCCCGTGAATCCCTTCGGCAACTCTGGCGCATGTTCTACCAGTACGGGTACTTCAAGCCGTTGGTCCTCCGCAAGGTGGGCAGAATCCTGACGCTGCGACAGGTTGTTCCATCGCTTTTCATCCTCGCCCTCATCGGATTCGCAACGTTAGCGCCGTGGTCCACCGCGCTTGGGACGCTCGGCGCGATGCTCGCCGCGGCCTACGCGGTCACCACAGTAGGGAGTGCTCTGCCGACCGTCTTCAAGCACGGAACCGCGTGCGGCATCGCTCTGTGTTTCGTCTTTCCTGTCATGCACATGAGCTACGGCATGGGGTTTCTCAGGGGCGTGCTCCACTTCTTAGTGCTGCGAGGTACCGCCGGACCACAAATTCACGCCACGCCCTTGTCTCGATGATACCGCCGCATGCCACTGCAGGAAGTTCCTTCCTACAGGACCGCATCAACACGGCTCGAATGCTATGCCCACTGGGCGTCACGTTGCAATGTGCCGAGGCGGCGGCGCTGGATTTCCCTAATGACACCTTCGATATCGTGCTTCAGTCAACGGTCTTCACGTCGATCCTCGACCTCACCATGAAGCAGCAGATCGCTCACCAGATGATCCGAGTCTTGAAACCCGAAGGAATGATTCTTTGGTACGACTACTTCATTGATAATCCCCGCAATCCGAATGTCCGAGCCGTTAAGCAACGTGAGATCCGCCGTCTTTTCCCTGGTACGGCGATCGACCTCCACCGGGTTACGCTGGCCCCACCCATCACCCGTCTCGTCGCGCCGCGTTCCTGGCTCGTCTGTCATCTCCTCGAGCTGTTCCCCTGGATGCGCACACACTACCTTGGCGTAATCCGCAAGACAATTTCTTGAGTTACGAGTACAAAGTGTTATAGGAACCGGCGCACACGTGCGACGAAATCGCGTCCCAGCACGCGGCGCGTGACACTCGTCAGCCCCATCAGACTGAACACCGTGGCACCAACGAGGCCTAAATCAAGCACCCCGTTGCGGCGGCGCACGTACAAACGAGCTAGCGCCAGTTTCCTCGGCAAAAGCAGCGCCTCGTAGAATCCCCGCTCCCCCGCATGGGCGCGTAACACTTCCTCCTCGTCTTGAAAAATGAGAGACGCCCAATCAGTGACGCCCGGCCGCAAGTTCAAGATCGTATGGTAGGCTCGCTCGTTTAGTGCAACATATTGAGGGACTTCTGGTCGGGGCCCGACGAGGCTCATATCTCCAATCAGAACACTCCACAGTTGAGGCAGCTCGTCGAGCTTGAACCGCCGCAGCACCTGACCCACCCGAGTCACTCGAGGATCACCCGCCGCTGTCACCGCGGCCCCAACCGCCGGGCGCATGGTACGGAACTTCACGATCCAGAAGGGCCGACCGTGTTGCCCCACGCGTTTCTGTCGAAACAGAATTGGAAAGCCGTCACTAGCCAAAACCGCGCCCGCACACAATAACATGACCGGAGCGACTATCACTAACAGGACTCCCGCGAGGACGATATCGAAACACCGCTTTGACCGACCCCCGTCCGTCCTCCCACGGAGTCGAGCCACCTATGCGCGAAACTCGTGCACGATCTCGGCGACGACAGCGACTACATTCTCCGCGTCCCCGTCGCTCATCCGTGAGTAGATTGGCAGAGATACGAGGCGCGGGTACTCGGCCTCAGCCACCGGGAAATCGTGGGGTCGGTACTCGTAGCGGCGCGCGTAAAACGGCTGCTGGTGCAGCGGAATAAAGTGCACGCTTGCCCCGATCTGCCGCTTTCGCAACTCCTCGATGAACCGTGCGCGATCGATGCTGAGCCGATCAAGGCGGAGTCGGATGGGATATAGATGCCAAGCATGGCCCACACCCTGCCGCTCTGACGGTACTTCGAGCTCCGGCAGCGACGCGAATTCCGTGGTGTAGCGCGCTGCAATCGTCCGGCGACGCTCCAACATCGCTTCCACCCTCCGAAGCTGGCTCCGGCCCAGCGCTGCAGCGATGTCGGTCAGATTGTATTTGTACCCCGCCTCCACGACTTCGTAAGCCCAGCTGCCATCGGCCGCGTATCGTTTCCACGCATCTCGGCTGATGCCGTGCAACGACATCAGGCGTACGCGATCTGCCAACGCGTCGTCGTCCGTGCAGAACATCCCACCTTCGGCTGTCGTCAACGTCTTGGTGGCGTAGAAACTGAACGCCGTCGGACAGCCCAGGGCGCCAATCCGCCGTCCACCGAGGGAGGCGGGCAACGCGTGCGCCGCGTCATCCACCACCGTCAATTCGTATTGCCCCGCGATGGCGAGCAACGCGTCCATGTCACAGGGATGACCGCCGTAATGCACCGGCACGATGGCCCGCAGCCTGCCCCCGGTGTCGCGGTGGCGCCACTCCCCGTCCCGCCGCGTGTACTCCCGGGCGATGACGTCGCGAACGCGATCCGGTGAGAGATTGAGCGTGTCACCCTCCACGTCCACGAAGCGCGATCGAGCACCGAGATACTCGGCCACCTCCGCGGTTGCCGTGAACGTCACGGTGCTCGTGAGCACCTCGTCCCCTTCTCCGACGCCCAGTGCTTCGAGGGCCAGGTGTAGCGCTGCAGTACAGGAATTGACCGCGACCGCATGCCTCACGCCGATATAACGAGCAAATTCTTGCTCGAATGCCTTGGCCTCGGGCCCGGTCGTGATCCAACCCGACCGCAACACGGCCGTCACAGCCCGAATCTCTTCGTCAGTGATGTCAGGAAGTGCGAACGGGAGGTGTGTATCGCGCCGAGCCAGCACGCTTCGAGTTGGGTCAGGTCTGGCCTGCCGACCCATCAGATCCCCATCACCTGCTGACTGGACGAGCGCTGAGCGGGCGCGCGCCGCGGCCGCTCGTATCGCATGACGCCGTGCACGCCATTCGTGAGCCCGACGCGCTCTTCCAGGAGTTGGTGCAACAGGATCGCGTCGTCCTTCTCGACCAGCTCGCGGATGAGGGGGATCAAGCTTCGCGTTTCCCCTGTGGGCTCTCCCACCTCCCCCAACATGATCTGCGGGTGGCTGCTCGGCCTCGCGTTCCCGGAGTTCCACCACAACTCCTCGTGCAGCTTCTCGCCCGGTCGCAGCCCCGTCTCGACGATCTCGATGTCCGCACCGGGCCGGAGCCCGCTCATCCGGATCAGCCGCTCCGCCAAATCCCAGATGCGCACCGGCGTCCCCATGTCGAGCAGCGCTACCTTCCCCGCCGACTCGGGCAACGCCACGGACTGGAGCACGAGCTGCGCGGCCTCGGGCGTCGTCATGAAGTAGCGCGTTGCATCTCGGCTCGTCACCGTCACCGGCCCCCCCGCCGCGATCTGGCGCTGGAACAGCGGCACGACGCTGCCGTTGGAGCCGAGCACGTTGCCGAACCGCACGATCACGCCCTTCATGCCGTTCTCGCGCGTAGCCTCGGCGACCAGCAGCTC
>WNGB01007640.1_pt1 | contig 15545 bp, 14 predicted proteins | sample 5400681 | NCBI WGS metagenome assembly WNGB01 (sample SAMN13153367, study PRJNA577476) | soil metagenome | isolation source: 115 cm soil or saprolite under grassland replicate 2 | place: USA:California | collected 2016-06-15
GCTCGGCCCGGTGCTGTGCCGCGACTACCTCGGCGGGGCGGGGGCCTGGGGAGCGGTCATGGCCTGCTACGGCGGCGGGTCGGTGGCGGGAGCGCTGCTGGCCCTGGGCCGCAGGCCGCGGCGCCCCATGGTCGCAGCGACCGTGGCGACATTTGGCTACGGCGTGCCGTGCGCCCTACTCGCGCTGCGCGGGCCACTGCCCGTCGTCGCGGCCGGGGCCCTCGTGGCCGGGATCGGCTCGGCCCTGGGCGGCACGTTCGCGGCGGCCGCGGAACAGCAGCAGCTTCCCGCGGGGGTGCTGGCCCGGGTCAGCGCGTTCCAGACGGTGACCGCCTTCGCGTTCGGCCCACTCGCATTCGCGGCGGCGGGCCCGGTCGCCGCCGTGCTGGGGGCCGGGACCGTTCTCGGGTTCGGGGCCGCCTGGTCCACGCTGAGCAGTGCGGTCGTCGTGGCCCTCCCCGCGGTGCGGGCCGTCTCCGCGCCGCCGTCCCGCACGCCGGTCCCGGTCAGCCCACGGCCGCCTGGCGAGCCCGGAAGGCCGCCGCCTTGACCCGGTTCTGGCAGGTGGTGGAGCAGAACCGGCGGGTGCCGTTGCGCGAGGTATCCACATAGACGCGATCGCAGCGCGGTGCCGTGCACACCCCGATCCGGCCGAATAGATCGCTGCCCAGGACCACGGCCAGCCCGGTGGCGCAGCCCGCCGCCCAGCCCGTCGCCAGCGAGTCCACGGCCCCGTGGAAGTGCAGGTGCCACGGCTCGCCGTCGTGACGGTCCAGCCAGGGGTGCGCGCCGGTGGCCGTGATCAGCTCGTTGACCCGGCGGGCGGCGGAGTCCACATCGCCCGCGGCGACGGCGGTGAACACGGCCCGGAACGCCAGCGCGAAGTCGTGCAGTTCCCTGGCCTCCGGCAGCGTGACGCCCCGGATGTCCGGGCGGCCCGCGCGCAGCGCCGCGGTGGCCGCCGCTGGCAGGCTCTCCTCGTCCAGCGGCGGGTACGGGTGACCGCGTTCCTCGCCCGGCGTGAGCGTGTTGACCAGGCTGGCCGCGACGGTCACCACCACGTCCATGTGACTGTTGAAATTCACTTGACCAGTTATGCTCCACGACCTAGGTTATGACTGCCGAAAGCATAGTCGTCAGTGATGAGGAGGCGGGCGTGCCCGAGCTGAATCAGGACGTGCTGGACCGTGAGACCGCCCAGCGCTGGATCGCCCGGTGGGAGATCCAGCAGCAGGGGTACCTGCCCGACCGGGAGGACCGCTTCACCGCGCTCATCGACGCGGTCGAGGAAGCGGCCGGCCGCCCCGACCCGCTCGTACTCGACCTCGGCTGCGGGCCTGGCTCGCTGTCGGTCCGGCTCCTGGAGCGGATACCGGCGGCCCGCATCATCGCCATCGACACTGACCCGGTGCTGCTGGCGCTCGGCCGTACCGCATACGGGCAGCGCGACGGGCTGCGGTTCGCAGACCTGGACCTGCGCTCGGACGGCTGGACGGGGGAGCTCCGCCTCGACCGCCCGGCTGACGCGGCGGTGAGCACCACGGCCCTGCACTGGCTGAGGCCGGACGCACTGCACACCATGTACACGCGGCTGGCCACGGTGCTGCGGCCGGGCGGGCTGCTGCTCGACGGGGATCACCTGAAGGAGGACTCGACGGCGCTCCCCACCCTGGCCCGGCTGGGGCGGGTGCTGATCGAGCGGGAGGAGCAGCGCCGCTTCCCGGAAGGGCTGCCGGAGACCTGGCAGGGCTGGTGGGAGTCGATCAAGGAGGATCCCGCGCTGGCCGCCCCGCTGGCCGAGCGTGAGCAGCGCCGGCTGTCCGAGGACCACCACGGGTCGGAGTCCGTCCAGCTGGCCACGCATGTGGACGGTCTGCGCGCCGCGGGCTTCGCCGAGATCGGCACCATCTGGCAGCACGGCGAGAACCGCATCCTGGCCGGCGTCCTGGCCTCCTGACCGCCTGCCAAGAGCGCCCGGCCGACCAGTCCCGGGCCGGGTCGTGCAGTAGTCCCCGCCTGCCGCGCCTGCCGCCTGCCGCGCCCGCCGCGCCAGGCTCAGCCGGCTCAGGCGGCGAACGTCCGCAGCCGTTCCGCGATGGCGGGACCCGTCAGCCTGCCCCGGACCAGGTCGTACATGAACTGGAACGCTGCTTCCTCGTCGAGTGGCTCGGCCAGCGGGTGACCATTCACGCCCAGGAACAACCAGGTCGCGTTCCAGGTGAGCCGCTTGTTCCCGTCGACCAGCGCATAACTGTGGCCCAGCGACTCCATCAGCGCCGCCGCTTTATCCCAGATGCCCGGGAACAGCTCCCGCCCGTCCTGGGTCTGCTGCGGACGGGCGATCGCCGCGTGGAGATCGGCGAAATCGCGGACCCGGGCGGGCTCCCCGGTGACCAGCCGCGCCACCTCCAGCGCGTCGTCGAGGGTCAGGAACTCCGTCATCAAGCCGGTCACACGGCCAGGCGATGGTTCAGGGCATCGCTGACCCGCACCACCCGCAGCAGGACCTCGCGGCGGTGGCGGTCGTGGGGGGTCTCCGGGCCGGCGTCACCGTCAGGCAGGTATCCCACGCCGTTGCCCCGGGTCTCGGCCCGCGCCCGGAACTGCCCGGACTCGTGGTCCGGCAGCGAATCGTGGAGCATCTTCTTATCCACACAGAGCATCATGGCACCAGTGGGGTCATCCTGGCAGGCTGGCCCAGGGTGGCCCCGGTCACCACGAACGTCAGGCGCCGCCGGGGCTGGGCACCGCGCGGTGCGGGTCGAGCAGCCCCGGGCCGGAGGCCATGAACAGATCGGTGTCCTCATGGCGCCAGCCGGCCGCGAACAGCGGGCGCACGGCGGGGTGCGGCCCGGGCAGGCAGACGCGGGCCCGGCCGTCCGGGGCCCGCAGGGTGGCCAGCACGGCCAGCACCGCGTCCCCCGCCGGGATTCCCGGCGCGATCGCCAGGTGAACCAGGCCGTACTCGCTCCCGTGCCCGGCGGCGGTGCCCGCCGCGGCCAGGTCCCCGTGCCGGAAGGCGCGCACCGGCTGCCCGTGCGGCCGGGCCGCCCAGGCCCGGTGATCGGCGGACCGGTCCACCCCGGCCCAGCCCTGTTCCGCCGTGGCCACCTCGGCCACGCTGGCCCGCGCCACCGTCCACCCGTCCGGGACCCGTACCGCGCGCACGTCCCCGGCCAGGTACAGCAGCGGCCACCACGCGTCCAGGCCGAACCGCGTGTACAGCGGCAGGGCGTGCGCGTGCAGGCTGCTGAACGTCATCCGCCGCGCTCCGTCCCGGCCCGGTTCCCCGGGCCACAGCTGGCTGAGGATGGCCCGGCCGCAGCCCCGCCCGTGCGTGCCCGGATGGATGAACAGGTCGCACAGCATGCTGATCGCGCCCGGCCCCTCGCCGATCAGCCTCGTCGCCCCGAACCCCGTGACGGACCCGTCCCGCTCCGCAACCAGCAACGTGCCGTGCTCCAGCAGGAACGCCAGGTAGGCCGGGTCCGATCCGGCCCACTCCTCGTCCTGGCCGGTGGCCACCGCGACCTTCGCGATCCCCGGGAAATCGGCTGGGGTTGCCCCCCGGACCGTGATCGTGCTCATGCGGTGGTCTCCGTCCGATGTGGCGAGTGGTTGTCCGGATGTGACGCAGCTCAGCCGGCCAGCTCGCGGATGCGGCGGCCGATGAAGTCCCGCTCGGGCGCCGCGGGCGCCAGGTCCAGCGCGGCCTGGTAGGCGCGGGCCGCGTCGGCCCGCCGGCCCAGGCGGGCGAGCAGCTCGGCGCGGGCGATGTGCAGCTGCGGCCAGCGGGCCAGCTGCCCGTCCGCGGCCGCCTCGTCCAGCAGGGCCAGGCCGGCCGCCGGCCCCTCGGCCATGGCCACCGCGGCGGCCCGGTTCGCGGCGACCACCGGGGTTGGCTCGTAACGGAGGAGCGCACCGTAGAGCGCGGCGATCTCGGTCCAGTCGGTGCCCGCGGCCGAGGGGGCGCAGGAGTGGCACGCGGCGATCGCGGCCTGCAGCTGGTAGGGCCCGGGCCGCCGGCCCCGCAGGGCCTGGCTGAGCAGGGCCTCACCCTCGGCGATCTTGGCCCGGTCCCAGCGCGAGCGGTCCTGGTCAGCCAGCAGCACCAGGTCGCCCGCCGGGCTGACCCGGGCGCCGCGGCGCGCGTCGGTCAGCAGCAGCAACGCCAGCAGGCCCGTCACCTCGGCCTCGCCCGGCAGCAGCGCAGCCAGCGCCCGGGCCAGCCTGATCGCCTGGTCACACAGGTCGCCCCGGACCAGGATGTCGCCGGCGGAGGGTTTGTGGCCCGCGGTGAACACCAGGTACACGACGCGGAGCACGCCGCCGAGCCGTGCCGCCCGCTCCGCGGGCGGGGGGAGGCCGAGCGAGATCCCCGCCTGCCGGATCTTGCGTTTCGCGCGGACCAGCCGCTGGGCCATAGTTGGCTCCGGGACCAGGAAGGCGGCGGCGATCTCCGCGGTGGGCAGCCCGCACACCGAACGCAGCGTCAGCGGCACCCGGACCGCGGGGTCCAGGGCCGGGTGGCAGCAGGCCAGGATGAGGCCAAGTTCGTCGTCCGCGCCGGACACCGGCTCGTCCGGCCCGGTCTCACTCCCGGGCGGCGCCACCTGCCCGGTACCGCCGGCCCAGCCCAGCGCACCGGTCCGCATGGCCGCTGCTTCTTTCTCCGTGCGGCGGCTCTCCCGGCGCAGCCGGTCGGTGGCCTTGTGCCGGGCCACGCCGACCAGCCAGGCCCGAGGATGGTCCGGGATGCCGCCCGTAGGCCACTGGGCGAGGGCCGCGGCGCAGGCGTCCTGCACCGCGTCCTCGGCGATCTCGAGGTCACCCACCAGGCGGGCGACGGTCGCGACCGCCGCCCACCAGTGGGCCCGGAAGACCTCCTCGTACGGCTGGCTCAGCCCGGCACCCCCCGGTCGGGGATCTGCACCACCGGCCGTACCTCGACCGACCCGTTGAACGCGGTCGGCACGGTGGCGGCCCAGCGCAGGGCCTCGTCCAGCCCGGCGCACTCGATCAGCGTGTAGCCGCCGAACTGCTCCTTGATCTCGGCGGCCGGCCCGTCGGTGAGCAGCGTCTCGCCGTCGCGCACCCGGACCGTGGTGGCGGCGGCGGGCGGCTGCAGCGGGCCGCAGTCGATCAGCACGCCGGCCTTGGCCATCGCCTCGGTGGCGGTCCGCCACTCGCCGATCATCTTCTGCCCCTCGGGCGTCTCCGGTCCGGGCAGCGGCTCATCGGGCCCGTACAGCAGGAACAGGTAGCGCATCGCATCCTCCTGGCTCGCCGCGTGACTGACGTTCACCAGTGAGTCGAACGGCGCCGCCCCCGGATCGACAGCCGCGGCCGGGAAAAACGCGGGCGGCGCCGGCCGCGCCCCGTCAGTCGTCCAGCACCTGGACGAATTATGATCAAGGGATGCGCAGGTCACAGGAGATTTCTGTCTCTGTCCGGTGCCTATCGCCCTCCTTGTCAGTGAAAGAGGATGGCCCCGGCCGAGATGAGTGTGGTCACTCCGCCAGCGATCCCGCCGACCAGGCACAGGAGGCCGCTGGCCGACTTCCCAGCTGCAAGGACGGCCCGGCCACCGGCTGGCGTGAACGTTTGCTTGAGCCGTTGCCACCTGTGCTGTCTCCGGTGGCATCCCAGCAGCAGGCCACGGGAGTTGTCCCGGCACAGCTCTCCCGTCCTGGTGACTGCGCAGCACCTGTGGGGTTCCAGAACTCGGCCACCAGTCTTGACCTGACTCTATGGGGGCCCGCTCATACTCGCTGATGAGGCCGCCGAGGACGGGCCGGCGCTTGATCCGCTCCTGGGAGAGATCAGCGACGGGGTGGTCGGGCCGGGGCGGGCGGAGCTGGCGGCTGCGATGAGGTCGCCGTCCGTTGTAATGGGTCTCATACTCGGCCAGGATCGTCCGCAGATGCCGCGCGCTGAAGATGAGCATCCGGTCGGTGACCTCGGTCCGGGCGGTGAGCACGAACCGTTCCGCGTAAGCGCGCTGGCCCCGGCAGCAGTTCCATTGAGAGGAACGGCGCCTTACTTCGAAGCCGCGTGACACGATTCCCGTCAGCTTCCTCTGTTACCTGCTAGGACCTCGCGGCGAGCTGTGCTCAATGCCAGTATCTGCCGTGTCAGCGGGCTCCACGGCGACCAGTTCGATCCCGAAGTCACGCAGCCGGTCGAGCAGCCCGTACAGCTGCGCCTGGTCACGGATCTCACCGACAAGCACCGTCTGGTTCGGGCCGGCTTCGAGAGCCATGCCCTCGAAGGCGGACTCGAAGCGCTCGCTCAGGCGTCCCCGCAGAACGATGCGGTATCTGCTCGGGCCCACGGGTCAGCTCCTATTCCCTACGACTTGTCGGAACCGGCCGCTGCTATTGGGGCGCGGCGGGGCGGCGCGTTCCTGGGCTTGGCTGATGGCCCAGGCGGCGTTGATCAGGCCGATGTGGCTGAACGCCTGCGGGAAGTTGCCGATCATCTCTCCGCTGGCTGCGTCGATCTCCTCGGCCAGCAGGCCGACGTCGTTGACCGCGGCCACCGCCCGCTCGAAGGTCGCCGTGGCCTGGTCCAGCTCACCGGCAAGTGCCTGCGCCTGTGCCAGCCAGAACGTGCAGAGCAGGAAGGTTCCCTCCTCGCCTGCCAGGCCGTCGTGGGCGAGGTAGCGGTAGACCAGGCCGCGCTCGTCGGTCAGCCGGGCGGCGGTGGCGTCGATGGTCGCCTTCATCCGTGGGTCGCTGCCGGGCAGGAAGCCGGTGATGGCCAGCATCAGGTTGGACGCGTCCAGGTCCTCGCTGCCGAAGGCCTGGGTGAAGGCGCCCGCTTGCTCGCTCCACCCGTGGGTAAGGATGGCCGCGCGGATCTCGTCGCGGGTGGCGGCCCACTCCTCGACCCGGTGCTGTGCGTCCAGCTGGGGGGCCAGGTCGATCGCGCGGTTCAGCGCCGCCCAGCACATCAGCTTGGAGTACAAAAAGTCGCGTGGCTCCCCCCGGATTTCCCAGATGCCCTGGTCTTTTTCTTTCCAGCGGCTGGCTGCGGTATCGGCGGCGGCGGCCAGGAACTGCTGGGTGACCGGGTCGAGCTTTCCGAGCTGCTGGACCAGCCGCTGGGCGGCGCCGAGCAGCTCGCCGTACACGTCGAGCTGGCGCTGGCTCCACGCGCCGTTGCCGACCCGCACGGGTCGGCTGTCCCGCCAGCCGGCCAGGTGCGGCAGCTCCCGCTCGGAAAGATCGCGTTCGCCGCCGATCCCGAACATGATCTGCAGGTCCACCCCGCGCCGCAGCTGGGATGCCGCGGCATCGGCCAGGAAGGCGAAGAACTTGTTGGCCTCGTCGGGGCATGCCGCCACCCACAGGGCCTCCATGGTCAGGCAGGCGTCGCGGACCCAGGTGTAGCGGTAGTCCCAGTTGCGCTCGCCGCCGACGGTTTCCGGCAGTGAGGTGGTGGGTGCGGCGACGATGGCGCCGGTCGGCTGGAAGGTGAGTGCCTGGAGCACCCGGCCGGAGTGGTGGACCAGGTCCCGCCAGGGGCCCTCGTAGGTCTGGTGGATGGCCGACCACGAGCGCCACCCTTCCAGGGTGTCCTCCAGGCGGGCGGCGATCTCGCCGGCATCCCAGGCGGCGAGGGGCGGCTCCCACATCCGCCCATGCTGAAGCGCGAAGCTAACCGTCTGGCCAGCCACTACGTGGAGGCGCGCGGTAGCGGTCGCCCCGTCGACCCGGAAGTCGGCCGGCGCGGAAAGCAGCAGCCGGTCGGCACCCCCGCGGGCGGCCAAGCCGCCGGGTACTGGTTCGAGAATCGGTTGGATCAGGCCGTATTCGGGACGCGGAGCATAGCTAACCTCGACTTCCAGCTCCCCGTCGGTACAAGCCAGGCGGCGCAGCAATACCCCCGGCGACCCAGCACCCAGGTCGTGGCCGCGGTCATTGCGGCCAACCGCCATGGCGTCGGTCAGCACCGCGGTACCCGTGGCGGCCCGGAACGTGGTCTCCAGGGCCATGGTCTGGTCCAGGTAGGCGCGGCTGGACTGGAAGTCGCCGGCCGGCCGGATCGCGAAGTGCCCGGCTTCGGAGTCGAGGATGCGAGCGAACACAGCTGGCGCGTCGAACCGGGGGAAGCATAGCCAGTCCACCGAGCCGGCCCGGCTGACCAGCGCCGCCGAGCGGCAGTCCGACAGCAGGCCATAGTCGCCGATCGGCAAGCTGTTCATCGTGGTTCCCTTCTTTGAGACTTAAAGGCCGTATGCCTCGAGCAGGTGGAGCCAGACTTCGCTGACGGTCGGGAAGGACGGCACCGCGTGCCAGAGGCGGTCGACGGTCACGGCACCCGTGATCGCGACGGTCGCCGAGTGGAGCAGCTCTTGCAGGCCTGGGCCGGTGAAGGTGGCGCCGACCACGGTCCTGCGGTCGTCGTCGATCACCAGCTGGCTGGTGCCGCGGATGCCGTTGCCCTGGGTGTACGCGCCGGGAACGTCGCCGGTCGGGGTGCTGACCTCCGTGACGTGCAGGCCGGCGGCGCGCGCCTCGGCGACGGTGCGGCCGACCGCGCACACCTGCGGGTCGGTGAAGGTCACCCGGGGCACGATGCCGTGGGAGGCCACATCTGCCACCTCCGTGCCCAGAATCGCTGCGGCCGCGACGCGCCCGTGGTACTTCCCCATGTGGGTGAGGGGCGCGAGCCCGTTGCAGTCGCCGATCGCGTACAGCCACCCCCCAGGAACGCCGCACGCCCGCAGCTGCCCGTCCACCGGGACAGTACGCCCGGGTTCGAGCCCGACATGCTCTAGGCCGATGCCGGCGGTGGTGGGCCTGCGGCCCACCGCTACCAGGATCTCATCGCCGGTGAACTCACGCCCATCCGCCACATTCGCCACCACCGGGCCGCCGCTGCCCAGGCGGCGGGCGGCGGTCATGCGGACCCCGGTCACCACGGTGATGCCTTCGGCCTCGAAGGCGGCACGCAGCTCCTCGCCGGCGAACGGCTCTTCGCGCGCGAGTAGCCGTTCCGCGCCCTCGAGCACCACAACGTCCTCGCAGCCCAGGCGCTTGAACGCCTGCGCCATCTCGGCGCCGATGGCACCGCCACCCAGCACAAGCAGCCGTCGGGGGAGCTCCTTGGCACTGGTGATCGTCCGGTTGTCCCAGGGGCTGGCCTCGCGCAGACCAGGGATCGGGGGAATGAGAGGACTGGTACCGGTGGCCAGTACCACCGCTCGCGCCGCGCTGAGCCGCCGGATGGTGCCGTCGGAGGCCTCGACCTCGACGGCCCGCTCCCCGGCCAGGCGTCCGGCGCCGCGGACAAGGTCGATGCCCTTGCTCTCCAGCCACGGCAGCTGCCCGTCGTCCCGCCAGTGAGAGGTCATGTAATCGCGCTGGGCGAACGCGGCTGCGCTGTCCAGGTGGCCGGTGACGGCCTGGGCGGCTCCTGGCGCGCGCCGGGCCGCGGCCAGCACGTCGCCTGGCCGGATAAGCGTCTTAGAAGGGATGCAGCCCCAGTAGGAGCACTCGCCACCGACCAGCTCTTTTTCCACGATGGCGGCGCTGAGGCCGCCGTCGGCCACCCGGCCAGCGGCGTGTTCACCGGCCGGGCCCGCGCCGATCACCACCACATCGTATGAGTCAGTCACGGGGTGGCCCTCCTCTACTTCGCGTCGTTGGTCATAGCGCCACTGCTAAGAAGTCTCAGCAGCCACGAATGCGTTACGGCCCTGCAGGGAATCGGCGCATGCGGTCCGCGGCCGCCATTGCACGGTGCCGACCCTGCTCGGACTGCCGAGTCGCGGCCGGCACCGTCACTCAGACGACCAGGTCGTCTCGAAGGACGGGTACAGGGTGAGGCCGCCGTCGACAAAGAGCGTCTGGCCGGTGATGTACGCCGCTTCATCGGAGCATAGGAACGCGGCCACCGCGGCCATCTCCTCGGCGCCGCCCGCTCGCCGCATCGGGATGTGGCTTTCCACCATGCGCCGCTTGACCGGGTCGTCAATCCACGACCTGTTGATGGGCGTCACGGTCGCGCCTGGGCCGATTCCGTTGACCCGTATTCCCCGTGCGGCGTACTCCAGCGCCAGCGATCGGGTGAGATTCTGCATGCCGCCCTTCGACACGGAGTAGCCAAGGAAACGCGGCTTCGGGATCACCTGGTGCACGCTGGACACATTGATGATCACGCCAGGCCGCTGCGCGGCCAGGAAGTTGCGCACCGCGTCGCGCGCACACAGGAACGCGCCGCGGAGGTTGACCGCAAGGACCTTGTCGAAGTCCGCGGCGGACAGTTCATGCGAGTCCTCGGCTACCTGGATGCCGGCGTTATTGATCAGGACGTCCAGCCGCCCATATTCGCTGAGCACCCGGTCGAACATCTGATCCACAGCTTGCTCGTCGGACACGTCCGCGGCAACCAGGATCGGCCGGCCGCCCGCCTCTGCCATCTTCTTCATGCAGATCTCCACCCCGTGCTCGATCGCTTCCTTGGTGGAGATCGCGCCTTCCGGTCGGCCCACGTAGTTGATCGCGACGTTGGCGCCCTCCTCACCCAAGCGGATGGCGATCGCCTGGCCGATTCCCGAGCTGCCGCCGGTGACGAGAGCGACCTTGTCCTGCAGACCTTTCATGGTGTCCTCCTCGTGGGGCTGTCATGCCTGTCCTGTCTCACATGACGCCCCGGCGTTACGAAACGGACAAGGCAGGTATCCGTGTGGCACCGTGACCGAGCGGCTCACCGCCCTGGAGCCGCGGAAGGGCGGCAGACGACATGCTCAGCGTCGCTGAGCTTCTCACCCGGGTGAGATGGGGTGAGGGGGGAGGTGCATCGCAGGCTCCCGGAGCGAGGCTGCAGTCAGCCGAGACGGGGAGGCGACCGCGATGCCACAGGTCAGTTACTGCGAAGCCGCGCAGGCCGATGAGGACACCTACACCTACACCGATGCCGATCTTGTCATGCAGCTGCGGGCAGGTGACGAATCGGCGATCGCCCAGCTGGTGGATCAGTGGTCGCCGACCATGCTCCGCGTCGCGAGGTCTTTCGTCGGCAGCCCGCAGTCCGCGGAGGACGTCGTCCAGGAGGCCTGGCTCGGGATGCTCAGCGGCCTGGCGAAGTTCGAGGGCAGGTCTTCGTTGCGGACATGGACATTCTCGATCCTCGTCAACCGGGCCAGGACCCGTGGCGCCCGCGAGGCCAGGACGCTTCCCTGGTCGCTGGACCCTGAGGAAGGGCCGGCAGTAGATGACAGGATCGACGTCTCCGGAGGAGAGCACTCCTGGAATTGGACGTCAATCCACACCCCGTCCCGGTGGGACACACGCCCGGAAAGCGTGGTGCTGTCCAAGGAGGTCCTGCGCCTGCTCGACCGGGCCGTAGCGGCACTTCCGGCGCGCCAGCGCAGCGTGGTAACTATGCGCGACGTCTGCGGGATGGCAGCCGAAGAAGTCTGCGCTGCCCTGAACATCTCGCCCCAGAACCAGCGAGTCCTGCTGCATCGTGCCCGCGCTGTCCTGCGCGCGGTCCTTGGGGACTACTACCGTGGATGAGCCTGGGCCCTGGGCACGGTGAAATCGGGGCGGCTTGGGGGGACACATGCCCGCGGACATGTCTGGGCGCGCCGCGCTGATCACGGGCGCGGCCTCCGGTATCGGCAGGGCCAGCGCCATCGCATTTGCCGCTGCTGGCGCTTCGGTGGCACTGGCCGACATCGACGCCGATGGCCTTGAGGAGACTGCGGCCACCGTGAAGGCGGCGGGCCAGCGCGCCGTGGTGTTCGTGGCAGATGTCACCGACCTCCGGGCTGTGACCGCGGCCGTCGAGGATGCTGCGGCAGTCTTTGGCAGGCTCGACGCGGCGCATAACAACGCCGGCGTGCCGGGACCCTATGTTCCCCTGGATGAGTACGAGGAGGAGGACTTCATGCGCGTCCTCCAGGTTGACCTTGTCGGCGTCTGGCGGTGCATGCGGGCCGAGATCCGCTACATGCGGTCTCAGCGGTCGGGCGCCATCGTCAACACCTCCTCGATGCTCGGCGCCGCCGCGATGCCCGACAACAGCGCCTACATAGCGGCCAAGCATGGCGTGCACGGCCTGACCCGCGCGGCGGCCCTCGAGCTCGGCGGCACGGGGATCCGCGTCAACGCCGTCGCCCCGGGCGTGACCCGGACGGGTATGACCTCGGGGGTCAGCGACGAGCTGCTCCGCCGGGTGCCGCTGGCCCGCATCGCGGAGCCCGAGGAGATCGCTGCGGCCGTGGTCTGGCTGTGCTCGCCCGGGGCCTCGTACATCACCGGGTCGGTGCTGGTCGCTGACGGCGGCTGGCTCGCCGGGTGAAGGCACCCTCCGAACGGAGCCGTTCATGGCACGCCAAGGCAGCAACTCCCAGCCGATGTCAGCCGGGCCAGCGCTCCGGCCGACGCTGCGCCGTGAGCTTCGCTTCATGGAGACGGCTTCTGTCTCGATTGGTGTCATGGCACCGACGCTGGCGATGTCTGTCACCGGGGTGGCGGCCGCCAATGCGCTCGGCAGAGCGGCACCACTGGCATTCGCTTTCGCCGCGCTGGGGGTCGGCCTTGTGGCCTGCGGGTTCGTCCGGCTCGCCGGCGAGTTCAGCCACGCCGGATCGGTCTATGCGTTCGTCGGCAACACGCTCGGCCCGCGTGCCGGGTTTCTCGCCGGATGGGCGCTGCTCGGCACCTACCTGGTGTTCCCGCCGGTATCAATCATGGGTGTCGCCATCTTCGGGCGCGCCTTCCTGGACGCTACCGGGCTGGCCCACGACGCCGACTGGTATCCGCTGGCGCTCGCGGCCTGGGCGGTTATCTGGTTCCTCGCGGCCCGCGGGGTGCGGCCAACGACCAGGTCGGTCCTTGCGTTCGAGGTCGTGTCCGTCTGCCTCATTCTCGTGCTCATGGGAGCGATCTTCTGGCGTCTGGCGGCCGGAACTGCACCTGCAGGCCAGACCTTGTCCGGGCGTGTGTTTGTCCTCCCGCCCGGCGTGGGCGTCTCCACCTTGGCGCTGGCCGCGACGGCAGGCTTCCTCGCCTTCGCTGGCTTCGAATCCGCGGGTTCGCTGGGTGAGGAGTCCGTGGTGCCGACCAGATTGATCCCCCGCGCCATCGTGACAGCGGTCGCCTTTGGCGCTGTCTTCTATGTGGCCTGCGTCACCGCCCAGTCGCTGGGGTTCGGCACCGGTGCGGCCGGCGTGTCCGCCTTCCGCCACTCCCAGGCACCGCTTGGTGAGCTTGCCCAGCGGTACGTGGGAACGCCCCTCGCCAGCCTGCTCGATCTGGGCGCAGTGCTCAGCGCGCTTGGCGCCGGGCTTGGCGGTGTCACCGTCGCTGCGCGCATGATGTTCGCCTTCGGGCGAGATGGCCTGGCCGCCCGCCGCCTGAGCGGAGTGTCAGCGGCGACCGGCGTGCCGCGCCGAGCGCTGGCGGTGGAGATGCTGTTTGGTTTGGCTCTGCTCACGGCTTTCCGGCTGGCCGGGACTTCCGCGCTCAATGTCTTCTTTTACCTGGCGACCATCGGGGTACTGTCGCTGCTCGTGATGTACGTGCTTACGAATGTTGCCGCGGCCCGGCATCTCGGCCGGAGATCGCTCTGGCAGGTCGTGGCTCCGGCCGGTGGCGTGCTCATCGCCGGTTTCGTCCTGTATCACAACGTCTGGCCGGTCCCGGCAGCGCCCTATGAGTTCTTCCCCTATCTCGTGCTCGGATGGCTGCTCGCCGGGCTGATCGCCACAGCCGTGATTCCCGGCTTCTCCGCCAAGGTGGACGCCGGGCTGGAACGTGCCGCCGAGGTCAAATGAGCCCGCGCTCACGGGCCCGGATCACCGCGTCACCCCGGGATTCCGCACCGAGCTTGCGGTAGATAGCGCGCAGATGAGTCTTCAGCGTGTTGGGAGTGACGAACAACGCTGAAGCGAGTTCACGCTGCGGAGTCGGGGCGGGCAGCAGCCGCAGGATCGCAAGCTCTCTGTCCGTCAGCGGCTCGATCAATCCCTCCTGGCGTGTCCGCACCGCCTCGGCACGTTGTTCGTCGGCCAGCCAGGTGGCAACGACCGGCCCGGGGTCGGGGCAGTGCCGCATGATGCCGCGTGCCTCACCCACCAGCGCACCCGGATCGCTGCCGTCCTCATCGCAGGCTGCAGCCATTGCGCCGGGATCGCGTGTGGCAGCGGCCGGTGGCGAGGTCCTGAAGATCGCCGACGCGGTGAGCAGGGCCGCGGCGAGTTCCACGCGGCCGGCGCCGCGGCGGCCCAGTTCCATCGCGGCCGCCGCAGCCCGCCCGGCGCCAGCCCAATCCCCGCGCTGGGCAGCGAGGCGGGCCCGGGCCAAGGCTGGGAACATGGCCACGAAGTGCGAGTCGCTGAGCGTCTGGCCGACGGCAGACTCCGCGTCGAGCACAAGCGAGTCCGCGAGAGCTAGGTCGCCGTGGCTGGTGGCCATGAGCGCCAGGCAGCCCTCAGCGTAGATGTAAGCGAGGCGGTTATCGTCGCCCACGGCCCGCCGGGCCGCCTCAGCCAGCAGTTCCCGGGCGCGGTCAGCGTCGCCCAGCCACATCGATGAGATGCCCTGAACGAGCCGGTGGACGGTCGCGATGAACGGGTCATCGGCACTCGGGGAGATCTCCTGCAGCCGGTGGGCAGCACCTCCCACATCCCCCGTCTTGTACATGTGCAGCGCGCGCAGCACCATCAGGTGGGTATCGGGCGGGCCCGAAGCCTCAGCGGCGTCAAGCGCGGCTCCGACTTCCTCAAGCCGGCCTGTGTCGAGAGCTACCCAGACCCGCGCTGCCGAGAGGGACGCGTCCACGGCAACAAGTTCGGCGGGCAAAGCGTCCAGCCACCTCCGCACCGTTTCCAGCTGCCCGGCGTTGAAGTGCTGGCGCCAGTGCGCCGCCACCAGCCGTCTGCTGAGCGAATCGTCGCCCGAGGCGATCGCGTGGCCGATGGCCTCGGCCGGATCTCCGTTGTCCGCATACCACTCCGCTGCCCGCCGGTGCAGCGCGGAAGGCTTCTCCGGTGCCGTGCGCGAAAGCTCATGGCGCAGCAGCCCGGCGAAGAGGTGGTGGTACCGGAACCAGCGGCGCTCGTCGTCCAGCGGGATCAGGAACAGGTTGGCACGATGGATTTCGCTGATGAGTTCTTCGCCGTCGGGCCGTCCCGTGAGCGCGTTGCACAGCGGTGCACACATGCGATTGAGGACCGAGGTCAGCAGCAGGAAGTCACGTACCCGCGGGGGCTGGCTGGTCAGCACCTCCTCGCCGAGGTAGCTGACGATGTGCCAGTCCGCGCCGGTGAATCGCTCGATGAATGCCGACGGGTCGGCCCGGTCCTTCAGGCGCAGTGCCGCGAGTTGCAGGCCTGCGGCCCATCCTTCGGTACGCGCCAGCAGCCTGTGCACGTCTCGCTCGGACAGCTGCGTCCCGAGCCGGTCGCCGAAGAATTCCCGCGCCTCGTCGAGGCTGAACTTAAGATGTTCGGCTCGCAGTTCGGCGAGTTCCCCGCGCACTCTCAGCCGGCTCAGCTGCAGCGGGGGGTCGGCCCGCGTGATGAGCAC
>WNGB01014117.1_pt1 | contig 15542 bp, 20 predicted proteins | sample 5400681 | NCBI WGS metagenome assembly WNGB01 (sample SAMN13153367, study PRJNA577476) | soil metagenome | isolation source: 115 cm soil or saprolite under grassland replicate 2 | place: USA:California | collected 2016-06-15
GGTCGAGCAACGCCAGGCCGTGGCCGACAGACTGCTTGGCGATGCTGACCACCAGCCGCAAATTCGCCTGGATCAGCTGGCGGCGCGCCGCCTGGCTGTCGGCGACGGCGGCCTCGCAGGCCACGCGCAGCTGCGGGCTGAGGTCCTCGGCCGCGGCCAGGCGGCGCGCGGCGGCGTTGCCGCGCTCCATGCGCTCGGCCAGCACAACCTCCTCGGCGGCGCTGAGCAGCGGAACCTGCCCGATCTCTTGCAGATAGTGCCGGACCGCGTCGAACGGCGGCGCCTGGGCCAGCGGTTCGTCCATGGCCGCTGGCGCCAGGTCCTCGGCGTCGCTCCCGGCTGCAGGCGCCAGGGCCGCGCTTGCGGCGGGGCGCTGATCCTGCGCCTCCGTCCGCGGTGCTTTCAGCAAGCGATCCATCCTGCGCCTCCTCGCACGCCCCAAGGTACGGTGACGGGCCGGCCAGCGGCGTGCTGCACGATCCGAGTGATCGCGTCGGGTAGCCCCAACCGCAGGGCCCGCAGCATGCAGACGCCCGCACAGGAGCGGGCTGGGCGGCGGTGGCGGTGAACGCGTGCGCGGGCGGCAGCCGCACCGGGTTGCCCCTTCCCGCATGATCGGCGCTGGTGCAGCCGTGTGGGGCTGCGATCTGACACCGTGACCGCCATGCGCTGTATTCCGGCGCGCAGTGGCGCCATGGCCATGCCGGATGGCCTAGGCAGGGCTGTTAGGCCGCTGTCGCGGGTGCTGGTTCTTCGGTTGGCGCCGCCGGCGCTTCTGTGGGTGCTGCTGGCGCCGCTGGTTCTTCCGCCGGCGCCTCTGCGGGTGCTGCTGGCGCCGCTGGTTCTTCCGCCGGCGCCGCCGGCGCTGCTGGCGCTTCCGCTGGTGGCGCCTCCGTGGTCGCTCCGACCGCCGCATCCATCTGCTCGTTGCTCATCGCACTGGCTCCTTTCGAAACGACGTCCGGGAATTACACTCTGGCTACCCGGCATTCCAAACCACTCCGTTCGTGCTGTCACTGCCTGGATTGGCACACCAAGGTGAATGGCATGACCATGGTAACGTAGCGGCAAGCTTCCGCATCGTAGCATACGATGCTCCCGAGAGCGTGGCGTACTCCCGAACCGTGCAGGCGTGGTGGCGGCGCTGCCACCACGCCTGCACGAGCACGAAGGATGTCCACGCCATCAGGCATGGCTAGCCTGCGCGAAGGACGGCAGCTTCCATGCGTCGTAGCCGCTGACCAGGACGGCGACCACGCCGGTCACGACCGCGTCCCAACGCGCGATGCCAGCAACGGTCAGGACGAACGGCGAGACGATCGCCCAGAGGCCGAGGATCGCCGCGAGCAGCCCGAACACGCGCATCGCTCGCATGGGTAAGTACCCGATGCCAAAGGCATCAAGCGCTCCGCAGACGGCGATCAACAGGCCGACGACGATCGCGTTGAGGCCGGCGGTGTTCGTAGCCCCGAAGCCAAGTATCCAGGGCGAGATCAGGAACCACAGGCCGGCGATCATGGTCAGCAGCCCGAGCCACCCGCCCCACGCCCGCGTAAACGGTTTCTGCGTTGCCATAACTCTTCACCTCCTTTCTGCTGGCAGGTTGGACGTTGCGGCAGGCATGCACGGGCTGGGCAGCACGGCCGGGTCTTCGCGTCACGAGTCCGGACTGCCTGACATCAGTACTTACGCTGTTACCCTCGCACCGGCTGGGCCAGCCCGGCGGGGGATGCCGCCCGCACGGCACGGCCCTGCATGCCTGTCGCGTACCGTAGATCTAACCTTCCGGCGCATACCTCCTCATAGCTGGTACCCAGCTGGTCCATCCGACGTGCCTCCACCAATAGCAGGATTTTGGCTCTGCTAGGGTCAGTCAGCGTCAGCAGCCAGCGGTGTGGGCGCATGTATTCCACCATGGCCACCTGGTAGCTAGCCTGGCACTTCACTTGGACCACTCTCCATGTGGAGAGCGTTGCCATGGCACGGCGCCCCTCGTCGTCAGGTTTCCCTACTCCGGTTCGACAGATCTCATGGGTGATTGGTGTAGAGTGCGGTGACAAGGTGACGCATTGGCAGGGGGGCTGGGATCTTTCAGTAGGTTAACATAAATTGTATCACATGTATTGCCTTGTGACAATGGCAAGCGAGCAGATTTCTGGCTATTGCAAGGTCGGCGGAAGCGGAACTTGCTACGCCTGCTCAACATAAGTGGCATTTGATCGCCCTGTCACCCCATGCATGCTGCACATGGACACCTGGGGCCAGATCTTCTTGGTCGGCAGCAGCGGCACCGTCACCGGGCTAGTCGATTTCGACCGTGCTGAGGGGCGACGTGGAGATCAAGTTCGCGTGCTGGACTACGGTGGGATCAGTGAACCGGCGTTCTGGGAGGGGTACGGCAGCCGCAGATCCGCCGCGTGTTCTACCTGTTGTATGAGGTGCAGAAGTACATGCCGATCCGGATCTGGCGGCGCAACGACCCGGCCGGCGCGATACGCTACCAGCAGCACAGCTTGGTCCTAGCGATCGGGTTGGGCTTATCGTGAGACACGGGCGTAAGGGTGAGCTACAGGAACCGCACTTCCTACCAAACACGCTATGTTAAGTTCATTACATGGAACAGTTTAGGGTTGAGCGTGGCGTAGTAGCTAGCAGCATCGAGCCAGCTCTACGCGAGCCCGGCACCGTCGCCTGGTCGGGGCGCCCGAATATGAAAATCGGTCTGTTCGTCCATACCGTGCTTCCAACTGCACGTCCTGGTCGGGGAATCGCTCCGCTGCTCAGCAGTCTTAGAATGTCCAGCGGGTGGCCGTGCGTGGATACGCGATCGCGTCGGAGATGAATGCGAAGGCGACGCGGGGGCGCATGGCGTAAATGATAAACTCGTCCGGGTCAAGCTCTTCCTGGTATTTGGTCGCGTACGCATCGTGAAAGTGTGTGCGCTGCGTGGGGTCGATCACCTGCTCTGCCACGCCCTCCAGAATGACCGCTTCATCAGTCTGTTCGGGACACACCACACAGTTTGGGTTCGCCGCGAGGTTGCGCGCCTTCCGTGAACTCGCGATGGTCCCAAAGTAAAAGGCGTCGTGCAGCCACACGCCCCAGACGACGGCCACATGCGGGCGGCCGTCAGGCCGCATGGTCGCGAACCAGTATCCCCGCGACCGTGCCAGGCGTTCGGTGGCCCAGTGCCACGGCAGCAAGCCCTGCCCCTCCGTTTGACCCAGAATACCGTACTGCGGCGGTAGGGACGGTCGACTCGCCTCCGGTTCTTCTTCATCATACACGTCGTTTGACATCGCTGCACCTCAGTCGCGCACATCTGCAAGCACAGGTAGCGACAGGTGTTTCATGATACCGCAGAGAAGGGGGGCGTCAAGTCGCTCTTTCCTTTTTCTTACTTGACTCCCCCACTTTCCTTTTACAATCGGTGTGGTATTCGCCCCGCCGATGCGGATAAAGGTAAATGTATTGTTAAGTGACAATGATGGAGCCCTTGACAATGCCCAAGCGCGGGTATATCATGTCCTATAGGCGCGGCTTCCGCGCCCACCATAACCTTATAGGAAGTATGAGGACGAAAGGACTTGCTAGGAATAGTGAGACCTTCGAAATCAGAGGACCTATGAGGCGAACGCGTGGCACTGGGTGTAAACCCGGTGCCACGTTGCTGTTACGGAGGGCTGATACTTTGCCGATCGGGTGGTCCAGCCCGTCTACTCAGACCCCTTAAGCGATAGTCGTTGGGTCTATTCATCGTGGATGAACCCGTGTCCGTACCGTATCCTGCACCTCTAAAAGACTACTCGTAACACAGCACGAGCATCCTACCCGCGTGCCCGCGTCGCTGGTCTGCCTGCTGCTGACAGGCGTCCGCGCAGAAGCGCCGCGGCCGAGGCGTGGGCAGTCCGGGCAGTGCGAACGCAGCTGCAGTTCATGCGGTACTGAGCGACCTATGCGGCGGCCGCGGCGCGCGGCGTGGGGTTGGGTACCCGCTGCGCCGGAGCCGGCCAGCACCCCGCCAGCGCAGCTAGTGGGCGCTCCAATGGTCCCGACGAAGAACGAAAAGGAGGCACTCCCGATGGTGAATGCGGTATGACCACCGCAGCAGCCGCGCCCGCCGACACGGGCGATCGCTGTCCGGCCGCGATCAGCAGTCACGCGGTCGGGCGCGACGATCGATTCGCCCGCCGGTAGCGCGCGGTGGAAGCGCGCGTGGCCGCACGCGGCCGCGGGCTGACCGCTGCAACGATTTGAAGAGTTGGGAGCGGTTGTGCGCGAGGTGGTGCCGCAAGCGGGCAAACCGCCTCGCCATATCTATCACCTGACCGAGCGTGGGATCGAGCTGCTACAGGCTTATCTGGCCGATTTTCCGCCCAATCTGGCCGGCAATGATGCGGAGTTCTTCACCCGTGTCGCATTCTTCGACTACCTCGAACCTCAGGAACGGCAGGAGATCCTGCAAAAGCGGCTGGCCTATCTTCAAGGCGGTCTGGAGTATCTGCACAAGATGCAACAGCTGGCCGATGCAGCGTGCCCGACGGTGTATGCCCAGCGTGTCCTCGCCTTTCAGCTCCAGCGCGTTCGCAACGAACATCAATGGATCGCCACATGGCTTGAAGAGATGCAGGGCAACGCCTGAGCATACTGATATGTCCACCTTGCTGGAAGGCTGATACACCATCAGGAGACACCTATGGCTCAAGACACCTTGAAGTGGGCGCGCACCGCCCGCGTGAAGTTCGCAGTGGCCACGGCGATTGCCATCAGCTTCCTCGTGGCGGCGGCCTCGTGGGGCGGCACGGTCGGCGGAGCCCGGTTGCTCGCGTTCTGGCTGGGAGTCGCCGTGCTGATTGCAGTGCTCTGTGGCTTTGCGTTCGCGTTCTGGCACTTGCTGGTGCGCCCGCTGCCAGCCGCACACAACGCACCAGCCGCGCAGCGCATCAAAGCCAGCTACCGGCAAGCCATCGCCCTGCTGCTCGGTATCGCCAGTATCACCATTGTGGTCGGTGGCTTCTGGGATGAGGTGTGGCACCGGCGGTACGGTGTCCCGTTCGGGCCGGATTTCTTCTGGCGCCCACATCAACTGATGTACTTCGGCTTTCTGTCGGTTTCGGCGTTGGGGTTCGCGGGGTGGTACATCATCGCGCGGCAGCTGCAGGGGACATTCCAGCAACGCTTCCGTGCGATGCCGATCCTTGGCCTGCTCGTGGTGGTGGCCGCCTTTCTGGTGTATGTGCTGACAGCCGACCCACTCTGGCACGCGATTTATGGCCCAGACCTGACGGCATGGAGTATTCCGCACGTGCTGCTGATCGTCAATTTTACGACGATTATGTTGATTGCAGCGACGATCCAGCTTTCGCTGGTGCCAGTGCGGGAATGGCGCAGCCTGACGCGCATCACGCTGTACGACGTTCTGCCCTTGCTGATGTTCGCCTGCGTCATACTGACGAATCTCCAACTGTTCACCACCGAGTACGACCAGGTGCATGCGTTTACCAACCGGATTCTGCGGGCGCGACCGGAGTGGGTGCTGCCGTTCATGATTGGCGCTGTGGCGTCGTTGAGTGGCGTGCTGGCGAACCACAGCCTGCGCGCTGTCGGCGCGGCGACGGCTGCCGGACTGGTAGCTCTGGGCCTGCGCTACGCGCTCATTCAGACGTTTGACGCCGAGATGCTGCGCGCGAGTGGGTGGATGCTGGCGCTGCTGCCGCTTCTCGCGATTGACCTCTGGTATGGCTACAGTGTGCTGCGGAAGCGCACGCCGACGTGGATTGGCGGCGGTCTGGCAGGGGCGGTTGGGATGCTGGCGGCGTACCCGTTGCTGCCGCAACTGTACCCACAACTCGTTATTGCCAACCTGCCGGTGATGGCCGTGATGGTGCTGGTGGCGAGCGTGAGCGCAAGCTGGCTGGGAGCGCAGATCGGTGAGTACGTGGGAACAAGCAATAAGCAGGTGGAAGAGGACAGTGTGCCAGTGATAGTGCTACTGGCATCGATGGGCGTGCTGGTGGTACTGGCCGGGTTTATGCTGTTCTTCGTCACCACCGCCACACCGCCCGGTTAAACCGCCTCCCACACGCAGCGGGCGAATTGCGTATCGTCTGTGGCATGGTATGCCGCGTCGAGTGGCGCGTGCATGACTGGGTGGTGTGTGCGCACGACGCACTCGCTTGAGCGGATGAAGATGGAATGCCGATGGCGGCGAACGAATGAAGCGCAATGGGTTCCTGGAGCTGTCTGAGCGGTACATCGAGGCGACGTATGAACGAGCGTGGAAGCATTGCACCAGCCAACCAAAGTGTGGCAAAAGGAACTATGCAACGACTCAAAGACCGCTTTCAACAGCAGAAGGTTTCTGGTCAGTCGTTAGTGGTGCATGATCTCAGGCTGACACCGCAGTCCCAGGTGCTCATCATTGGCTTCCCTTGGGGCGCCTGGGTCTGGAATCGGCCAGCTGCCATGCTGGTGGAGCAGCATGGACAGGTGGACTATCTTCCAATCGTCGATCGCACCCGTCGCATCCAACTGGGACTCTTTGGCCTGGGTCTGGTGATCAGCATCGTCCGCTTCGTGCAGTTCGCGCGAAGAAAGGGGAACGCATCATGAGTGATACCACGAGCCATCTGCTCACCCTGGCCGAGAAGCGCGAAGAACAGATCGCCAGCGTGTTGGAGAAGATCTACGCAGCAGCTCAGTCTGGTGCCGTGTATAGCGAACCGGTGACCAGCGGCAACTATACGGTCATCACAGCGAGCGAAATCGCTGCTGGCGGCGGCTTCGGTTCTGGGTGCAGTTCGTTCTCGACACCGGCTTCCGGGTCACCCAGGTTCAGCAGGTCAGCGGGGGGCTCCAGCCAATGCTAGTCCTCCGCGCGACCCGTCTGGAAACGCATCAGGATCTGCTACCACAAAGTAATACCGTGCGGTGAGCCAGGTGACAACCATGCCCGTGTACCGCGATCATGTCTACCCCCAACTTGTCCGCCTGCTGGGCAATCCCAAACCCATTCAGGACATTCGCCAGCGGATCATTCCTTTGGCACGCGGGACCGTCCTCGAGATCGGCGTCGGTTCGGGCGTCAACTTCATGTACTACGATCCCGCATGGGTACGCAAGCTCTATGCGCTCGAACCCAACCCAGGCATGCTTCGGCTAGCCGAACAGCAGCGGCGCCGTACGACGCTGGATGTTGCGTTTCTCGACCTGCCAGGGGAACGCATCCCCCTGGCCGACGGCACAGTCGACACGGTGGTGAGCACCTTCACGTTGTGCACCATTCCCGACGTCGTGCAGGCCATTCGCGGGATAGCACGCGTCTTGAAGCCGGATGGCACGCTGATCTTCTTTGAGCTCGGGCTGGCGCCCGATCCCGAGGTGCGCCGTTGGCAGGCACGATTGGAGCCGATCTATCGCTGGCTATTCCAGGGCTTGTACCTCACACGCGACATTCCTGCACGCATCACGCAGGGCGGCTTCGAGATCGCGCAGCTGGAGGCGGCGTACATCGCCGAATTCCCAAAGTCGTCGACCTACTGCTGGTGGGGTACTGCGATCCCGCACTCACGCTAGCCACGCTTGCTGGGCATCGCCTAGCATTCACAATCCCGTATCGCACCTATGGGTCAGCTGCTCCTGGAGCTCCTTCCATTGCCGGTGGTAGGCTGAGGTAACTGAGCGTCAGACCGACGACACCAGCCAGGAACGGCCCGCCCAACTACATATGGATGCGCCACCGGATGCCGCTGCTGGGCATGAGCGTCGCGAAATAGAGCACAAAGAAGCTGAAGGGCGTCGCGAAGCTGAACACACGCATCGTCCGCACGCGCGACCGACGGCTTCAGTACGGCTAGCAGCGTGTCAGCCAGGATACCGCCGGCCAGGGCGGCCAGGAGAACCGGCCAATGCTGACCGGAATAGCTGCTGCCCAGGCTAAACATCAGCCCTGCATTCGTGGCCAGCAGGATGAAGCCCATCATCAAGGCGGCCGGCACCAACACGCCGCTGATGCCGGCGACATTCCAGAAGTACGTCTCCCCATCCGGGCCGCGCCCAGCGATGATGTTGGCGTGGGTGAAGGCGTTGGCGTACTGTGTGAAGAAGGTGAAGAGCGAGAAGACGCTCAGGAGCGACAGGAGTGCCGGCAGCAGCTGCACCCAGCCCGCGCGTTCGTCTGAACCCGCACGTCGCAACGCTGCGCGCAGCGGGCCGCTGGTCAGCAGCACGCCTTCCAGATCCGGCAGGCGCAGCTCGAACAGCAGCGCGCGCATCTCCCCAAGCGCCTGCTGCGCCATCCGTCGAATGGTCCGCAGCTGCTCAACAGTTTGAGCAGCTGTTGGGGCTGCCAGTTCACGCGCGGCCACTTCGGCCTGCAAGGTCAGACTATACAAGGTCTGAGTCAGCGAGTCGTGCAGCTCGCGCGCTAGGCGATTGCGCTCGTCCACCGCTGTCAGGTGCTCGACCTGTGCCGCATAGTCCTGCAATTGGCGATGCGCCTGCTGAAGCTCGCTGAGCAGCCGCTGGCTCTCGGCGCGAGCAGCCTCGGCCTGCGCTGTGACGAAGACATAGGACGCGACGAAAACATATCCGGCCCCATACACCAGGAGAAATGCCAGGCCGTCGAGCCATCCGTGCGTGACGAGCAGTGTGCTCGCCACCGCGAGCGTGAGCGGGCCGACCCACCGGAAGCTAAGAGAACGAGGCAATGCGCGCAGCGCCTGGGCGCTCAGGGGCAGGCCCAGGGCGACAAAGAAGTCGAGATGCGGCGGAAGCAGGAGCAGCGTGAGGATCAGGCCGGTCTGGAACGCCAGGTAGCTATAGGGCTACCAGGTCCAGCACCGGCTCAGCAGCCGCTCGGTTGTCAGCAGGACGCCAAAGATGAGCAGCAACCCTGCGACAATCCAGCATGATCCATGGCCGGCAAGAAATACAGAACCGAGCCCGCGGAGAGCGACGGCGCCCGCGACCATGGCGCTGAGGAGATAGAAGATGGTCGAGGTATGTCGCACAAGCGGCAACTCACGCAGCATTGTGTCCACCGCAAGTCTGTCGCTGTTCCCAGTATAGCGCGGGACGCCAACAATTGCGAGGCACTGGATGAACGTGACAGAATGGCGTAGAATACTCCCACTTCTGTGCACGCGTGCCGCACCCTGGTTCGATGGAAGGGACCGAGCCGATGGCAGCGACCACAACTTCCATCCGCATTTTCCTTCTGGGCCGTTTCGAGGTCATGCGCGAGGAGCAGGTCATGCCTGCCGCAGCCTGGGCCCGCCGGAAGGCCGCTGCACTGCTCCAGCGCCTGGCCCTGGAGCGGCGTGTCCTGAAGGATCAGGCGATCGAGTTCCTCTGGCCGGAGACCGACCCCGCCTCCGGCGCCAACAACCTGTACCGCACCCTCCACGCCCTGCGCCAGACCCTCGACACGACCCTCGGCCCTGGCACAGCCGACGCGATCCTGACGTTCGCCGATGGGGTGCTCAGTCTCGCCGAGACGGTCTGGGTCGACACCCGGGAGTTCGAGCAGCTGTGCGCTGCGGCGTCGGGCGCTCCCAGCACGCTGCAGCGAGCGCATCTCGAACAGGCGCTGGCGCTGTATGTGGACGACCTGCTGCCCGATGAGCGCTATACCGAGTGGACACTTGCTCCACGCGAGGCGCTGCGGAGCCAGCGCCGCGAAGCGAGCCTGGCGCTCGCCGCCGAGTGGCGCGATACCTATGAGTATACACGCGCGATCGGCTTGCTCACCCCATTGCTCGCCCAAGACGTAGCCGACGAGACGATCCACCGCGAGCTGATGCGCCTCTACGCCCTGGCCGGCAGGCGTCACGAGGCGCTGCGCCAGTACCAGGCGTGTGTAGACGCACTGGCGCGGGAGCTCGACGTGCCGCCCGAGCCCGAGACATCCGCGCTGTATTCGCAGATCCTCGACGGTGAGCTCGCATCCCTATCCGCACCCGTAGCATCCGCCTGGGTGCCGCCCGCGCCCGTCGTACTGGCAGTAGAGCAGGCCGCCCCACTGGTCGGCCGCTCGACCGAACTCGACACGCTGCGCGATTGGCTCCATGCTGGCTGGCGCGGCCACGGCCAGACCATCCTGCTAGGTGGCGACTCGGGCGTGGGCAAGACCCGCCTGGCGTTTGAGGCGCTGCGTGCGGCGGCGGAAGCGGGGATGACCACGCTGCTCGGTGCCGCCTATGAGCAGGAGGGGCAGCTGGCCTATCAGCCGTTTGTCGAGGCGTTTGATCGCTATCTGGCCGAGCATCGGCACGCGCCCACCGATCACCCGATCAGCCACTTCCAGCGCCGTGGCCTGAGCGACCCGCAGCAGGAGCAATGGGCGCTGTTCAACGCCACAGCCACGTTCCTGAGTGGGCTTGCGGCGCATACGCCGGCCGTGCTGCTGCTCGACGATCTTCATGCTGCCGACCCGGCCAGCCTGCAGCTGTTCCACTATCTGGCCCGCCAGACGCGCACGACACCGGTCATCCTGCTGGCGACATATCGCAGCGACCTAGCTGACGCGGCAGCGGCGCCATTCAATGCGCTCCTGTCCGCGCTCTATCGCGAGCGCTTGAGCGAGACCCTGGACCTGTCGCCACTCCCAGAGGATGCCGTCGCTGGGGTCGTGGCCCATACCCTCGGCAGCGCCGCAGCGCCCGACCTGGTGCGCGCGGTCTACGAGATCACCGAGGGCAATCCGGCCGAGCTGCGCATGCCGGCCGACCTGGCCGGGCTGCTGCGCGAGCGCGTGCGGCGGCTTGGGGTGCCGGTCGCAGAGGCGCTGACAGCGGCGGCGGCGATTGGGCGCGAGTTTCGTTTCGACGTGCTGCGCGGTGTGACCAAACAACCCGACGGCAACTTGCTGGACGCGCTGGACGCTGCACTCGCCGGTCACGTGGTCGAGGAGACAGCCGAGGGCTACCGCTTCCGCCACCCGCTGACCCGTCGCGCGCTCTACGACGCGCTCAGCCGGGCGCGACGGGCGCATATGCATGGCCAGATTGCCGAAACGATCGAGGCAGTCGGTGGCCACCAGCCCGGCGGGCTCAATGCACTTGTCGAGGATCTGGCCTTTCACTACGATCAGAGCGACCGCCGCGACCGCGTGCTGCCCTATCTGCTGCGGGCCGGCGAGAAAGCCGCCAGCGTGTATGCCTTCGAGAGCGCGGTCAGCTACTTCGAGCGAGCGTTCGGCCTGATGGATGCACTGCATCTGGCCGATCCCGCGCGCCGCTGGATGATTCTGGAGCCACTGGGCTGGTGGGGGATCATCCTGGCTGATACGCCGCGCGCCGTGGCCCGTTTCGAGCAGGCCCTGGCGCTCCTGCCAGGGGCGGGCTGGCAGCCGGCGCGGCGTGACCGGGCGCGGCTGCACCGCGGCGCGGCGATCACCTTGTTGACCGCGGGGGACACCACGGCGGCCGAGGAGCACCTGCGGGCGGCCCTGGCCGAAGTCGACGAGCGCGAGGACGCCGCCGACTATGCCTACGTCCTCTACAACGTGGCCCAGCTGCACTGGCACCGCAACGAATACCAGCAGGCCTTCGACGTGGCCCAGCGCAGCCTGGCGATCGCCGAGCGGCTGAATGACCCGACGGCGATCGCCCGTGCATTCGAGATGCTCGCGTTGGCCTGTCACTCACTCGGCGAGTGGCAGAGTGGCATCAGCTTCGCGCGGCAGCGCGCCGCGCTGGCTGGTCCGAGCCTGGACGTGACCGAAGCCTTCGACGTTCATTTGTGACTGTGGGAATATCACCTGTACGGTGATATGGGCTACGCCGACGTGAAGCAGGCAGTCAGCACGACCTACGAACTGGCGCGGCGGATGGGCGCGCCGCGTGCAATCGCGCTGTGCCAGTGTTTCATGGGCGCACTCGAATTTCAGGCCGGTCACTGGGCCGAATCCGAAGCTGCGCTGCGTGAGTCGATCCAGCTCTACCGTGAGATCGGCGCAGCCTCCGGCGAAGCGCTGGCCTGTCAGCGGTTGGGCGTGCTCCAGACGGCCCGCGGCCAGCTCGATGAAGGCCTGGCCACACTGGAAGAGGGCGTGGTTGCAGCTGAGCGCGCGCTGATGCGTGCGCACTGTCTGACGCGCCTGTATGCCGCGATGGCACGCCATCACCTGATCGCAGGCGACGTGCATGCTGCCGACCAGACACTGGAGCTCGGCCTGGCCATGAGTGCGCGCCACGGCCACTGCACGACCTGCGACGCGCTGCTGCTCCCAGCAGCGGTGAGCGTGCGGGTGGCCCAGGGTGATCTCGTCGCAGCCGAGACCTTCTGTCGTCAATTGGACACAGCGGCGGAGCAATACGCCAGCCGCTTGTGGGTGGCAATGGCGCGGCAGGCGCGCGCGGAGCTGGCGGCGGCGCGAGACGAGATCGATGAGGCGCTGCGCGCGTACGCCGAGGCCCAGGCGGGGTTCGCCGCCACCGGGCATACCTACGAGTCGGCTCGCTGCCTGGCCAGCGCTGCCACACTGCGGCTCCGGCGCGGCACACCAGACGATCTTGCACTGGTAGGCGCCGTGCAGTCGGAAGCTCAACGGATCTTCGAGCGGCTGGGCGTGGCTTGACCTGCAGCCCGCCATCGGGCCAACGCTGACACCTGCACGCCGGGACAGACGTCCCGGCATTTTGTTGCCCGGAAAGGTCGAGAAACTCATGCCAAGGTAAGGCCGAAGTAAGATTTTTGGGAGGTGAGCGCACTAGTATGTACTCAATAAATCAATCGAATCATTGAATATCTCCGGACAACAGGAAAAGACATCCATCTACCTCGACGCGCTGGTCTTGCTAATCGGCACGGTGCTGGCGTACCGGGCACTTAAGCACTGACAGGTACGTTTGCTTGAGTGGTGTCCGCATGCAACCTCGCCCCCGCCCTGACTGTACAGCCTGAATCTCCCCCGATGTATTTTCACTTGATAAGGAGAGACCATGAGTACACCAGAACCCAGCAACACGCCCCGTCCGGTCGCTGTCCCAGACCTCGACCTCCACGAACTACGTCAGGCGATCCAGGCTGAGTACGCCGAGGTCGCGCAGCACCCGACCAAAGGCTTCCACTTCCACACCGGCCGCCCGCTGGCACGCTTGCTCGGCTACGCCGACGCGTGGCTGGCGGGCCTCCCCGAAGGCGCGATTGAGTCGTTCGCCGGCACTGGCAATCCGTTCAGCCTCAGCGCGCTGCGCCCCGGCGAGCACGTGGTGGATGTCGGCAGTGGCGCAGGCATCGACAGCCTGATCGCCGCGCGGATGGTTGGGTCGGACGGCCACGTCATCGGAGTGGACATGACCCCCGCGATGCTCCACAAGGCACAACGCAACGCCATGGAAACTGGCCTCGGCAATGTCACGTTTCGCGAGGGCTACGGCGAAGCGCTGCCGGTCGACAGCGATTGGGCTGACGTCGTGATCTCCAATGGCGTGCTCAATCTCTTCCCCGATAAGCTAGCCGGCCTCCAGGAGATGGCGCGGGTGCTCAAGCCGGGCGGGCGGCTGCAAATCGGCGACATCCTGGTGCAGAAGGCAGTACCTGAGAGCGCCAAACGCAGGATCGACCTCTGGACCGGCTGAATTGCCGGGGCTCTGCTGGAAGCAGAGCTCGAGGCCACGGTCGTGGCCGCCGGTTTTGTCGATTTTGAGATCGCCTGGCGAGCGAATGTCTTTAGCGGCGCGCCCCAATCGAGCAGCGCGGGCAACTATGGCACGCTGGGGATCAATTTCCGCGCCCGCAAGGCCGCAAATGAAAAAGAGTGGGCCGCGGCACTGGCCGCCCTGAGCTACGAGGTACCCGAACAACCCGCATCACTTCTCGGCGCTGACGCCTTCTACGATGCGGGAGACCAGGGCTGTGCCGCCGGCCCGCTGGATGAGATCGCCGCGCAGATGCGCCAGCTGGCGCCCGGCCAGGCCCTGGAGGTGCGCGCCACCGATCCCAGCGTGGCGAATGACCTGCCGGCCTGGTGCCGGCTGGCGGGCCACGAGTTGGTGCAACGCGAAGAGGACCACTATCTGATTCGCCGGAGAAGTTGATGGCAGACGCCACCCTGGACGCGGGAGCCGAGAACTGCGGGCGGCTGATCGCCCTGGTTGCAGAGGCCATTACTGGCCTGGCGCCAGGCCAGACGTTGCGCGTGGTGGCCTACGATCCGAGCAGCCAGGTCGACCTGGCGGCCTGGTGCCGGATGACGGGGCACGCGCTCCGGGCGGTTGTTCCGCTGTCCGACCATCTGGAATTCGTGATTGAAAAAACGCAGCACGCAAAGGAGATACGCTATGGGACACGTCATGATCCACAACACACGCGGCAAGGATGATGTGGAACGAGCCTCGTTGGCCTTTCTGGTCGGCAATGTGGCGCTCACCTCGGGCCAGGAGGCGACGCTGCTGCTGACGATCGAGGGGGTCTGGGCGGCGACCAAGGGCTACGCGGACGGGCTGCAGGCGACCGGGTTTGACCCGCTGAGCGAGCTGGTGCAGAAGTTCGCGGCCGGTGGCGGGCGGATCTGGGTATGCGGCGCCTGCGCCAAGCCGCGCGGCATCACCCAGGAGCATCTGGTGGAGGGCGCCCAGATCGTCGGCGCGGCGACGGCGGTGGAGGCGCTCGTAAGCGGCGCACAGACGCTGAGCTTTTAAGTGCCAGAAGGAGGAGAGCATGATCGTCGTACGCGATGTCTTTCAGGCCAAATACGGCAAAGGTGGCGACCTGGTGGCGCTTTTCAAAGAGGCGCGCGAGCGATGGCCGGAAGCAGCCCGCTACGGCCGGCGCATTCTCACCGACGCCAGCGGCACCTTTTTCACGGTCGTCACCGAGACTGAGGTGGAAAGCCTGGCCGCGTGGGAGAAGCTGCTGTCAGAGGTCTTCGCGAACCCAGAGTTCGCTGCGTGGTTCGGCCGCATGGAGACGCTGGTCGTATCCGGGCGGCGCGAGTTCTACAACATTGAAGGGTGAGTGTGTCACTGGGTGTCACTGGCGATGAACGGCATCAGTTCCCTCGCTGGTGACACGCTCCACCTCTCTATCGGCCACCGTGGAAGGTTATCGTCGAGCCACGCCTTAGCAACACACTGCGATGCAGTACGTCAGATATGAGGTTCTGCAAACGTGCTCTGAAGACATGCGCTGGCCGTATCATCCGATACGACCAGCGCATGCCACGAAGATACGTTTGGAGACGCGTTGTCTAGCCGTTCTTGGGCTGCTCGGTTGGGAACCCGGCAGCCTTCCAGGCTTCAATGCCACCTTCCATGTAGCTGACATTGGTAAAGCCCATGTCCTGGAGGGTCTTTGCCGCGATCGCACCCAAGGGCCCAACCACACAGTGGGTGATGATCGGGCGCGAGCGATCGTGCAGCCGTGCGTCGCGCCACGCTTCCGGGACCTCATTGTCCGCCGCGAAGAGCAGGTTGCCGTAGCCGATGTTGATCGCACCCGGGATGCTGGCCTCACGCGCGGCAGCGCTATCACGCACATCGATGACCAACGTGTTCGGATCGTCCTGCATCCGCCCTCGCACGTCCGCGACGCTGACG
>WNGB01007645.1_pt1 | contig 15539 bp, 4 predicted proteins | sample 5400681 | NCBI WGS metagenome assembly WNGB01 (sample SAMN13153367, study PRJNA577476) | soil metagenome | isolation source: 115 cm soil or saprolite under grassland replicate 2 | place: USA:California | collected 2016-06-15
CCGCGTCCCGTTTCAGCGTCTCCGCCTCGTCGCGTGCGGCGAGGCTGACGCGGCGGTCGGCTTCGATTTGTGCGCGTTGCGAATCGACCTCGCTCCGTGATCGTTCGAGGGATCGCATCGCTTCTCCGAGCTCGGCTTCTTTCGCCGAATGGCTGACAGTCCGTTTCGACATGTCCGCCTCCGCGGCCCGGATCGCATCCTCCCGTGCTCGGATTTCGCGTTCCTTCTTCGAGAGGTCGTCCATCAGATTGTCGGCCCGCTGCAACTCCGTGTTGAGCGTTTGTTCCTTCGTCGACAGCTGTGCGCCTTTCGCATCGAGGGCGCCCGCCCGCACATCGATTTCCCGCTGCCGGGTCGCCAATCGATCCGATAGGGTCGCAACTTGAGCCGATTCCTGGTCGAGCGCGGCTTTCTGCGACCGCATCTCCGCTGAAGCCGAGGCAGTATCCCGCTCGACCATCGCGACCTTCGCCTGTCTCGCCTCGAGGTCTCTAAGGGCGGCATTGATCTCCAGTTCTCTCGTCGCGAATCGTTGCGAGGCCTCGTTGACCTGTGCGATTCGCACCTGCAGGTCCCGCTCCGCCTTCTCCGCATCTGCGCGGCGCTTCTCAAGGACGTCTTGCTGCGCGACGAGCTCATCCGCCTGACGCTTCGCCGCCTTCTCTGCCTCCTGCGCGACGAGCACGCGACGCTGGGCTTCGGCGACGAGGCGCTCCGCCTGCTCCGTCTGCTGACCGGCCGCATCCCTAGTCGCCTCGAGCTGTTTCAGCTCCTCTGCGCGCCTTGCGGACCAAGTCGACCTCTCGGATTCGAAGCCCTGTCGCGACCGGAGGAGGTCGTCTTCCATCTCCTTCAGATCCGCAGTCCGAGCCTCCAACCGCTGCCACGCGGCATCGGCCTCGCTGGCCTTCGACTCGGCGGACTTCGCCTGCGACTCGAGTTTCGACCGTTCGAGGTCGAGCTGGGCGCTCGCGGCCCGCACCGCGCGCTCGCGGCCATCGATTTCTTCCATCCGTTTCGCCAATTCGGCCCCGCGCGTCTCTGACGACGCGTGCAGCTGAGCCTCCTGGGTCCTCAGGTCTCCCTGAAGCGTCTCCCATTCGCGCCGCTTCTCTGCGGCCTCCGACTCGAACCGCTTCACCGTCCGGTCGAATTGGGCGGCGCGCTCGTTGACGTCCTGCTCTCCCCGGCTCAAGACGCCCGCTTGGGCCGTGAGTTCCGTCGCCCTCGCGTCCGCCTGGCGCTCCTTGGTCTCCAGGTCCCTGAGGCGGGCTTCCAGGTCCTGATCCTCTGACCGGAACTCCAACTCCTGCGCGGAGAGAGCCTTCTCTCGGGCCGCCAATTCCTTCGCCTTCGCGCCGAGCGTCTCCTGGAGCATGCTTGAGTCCCGCTCGATCCGCTCGCGCTCGGCCCTCAGATCGGCCCCCTTCGCGGCGAGGGATTGGCGTGTCGCTTCCGCTTCGGAGCGCACCCGCGCGGCCTCGGCGTCGTAGCGGTCCTTCATGTGGGTCAGTTCGAGCTGCCGGGCCTCCACCTGTTGGGCGGTCGCTTGAACGTCCCCGCGCTCCCGCTGAATCCGCTGCTCCGCCTCGCGGAGCGTCTCCTCCGTGGAGGCGATCCGCGTCTCGCGTTCCAGGAGTTCACGGGCTTTCATTTCAACGGCATGTCCGGTCTCTTGAATCTCGGCTTCCATTTGCTGGAGCTGCTTCGTCCGTGCGGTCTGCGTCTGCTCGAATTCGGAGCGCCGCGCGCCCAACTCGCTCTCGAGGGCCTTGAAGGCCTCCGTCCGTTCCGTGAGCTCGACGGCGTGACGGGCTGCTTCCTCGCGCATCGTCCGCTCCCGAGAGTCGATCTCGAGAGTCCGCTGCTCGACCTCGCGAAGCATCCCGTCCGTTTTGTCCTTCAGATCCGAGACTTCCCGAGCCGCCTCGGCGGTCGCAGTCTCTCGACGTCTCAAGTCCTCGTCGTTCTTCGTGATCCGTTCGAGGTCCGTCCGGACCTTCTCCTCCTGGTCCTTGACGGCATCTTCCCGCTCCTCGACGCGCATCACGCGATCCGCCCATGAGGACCGGAGGTCCGACATCTCCTTCTCGAACGTCTCTCGCTGCTCCTTGAGGAGGGCCTGCTCCGACTCGAGCGTCTTCTGCCAAGTCCGGAGCTCCTCGGCGCGGTGGGCCTCTTCGTCACGCAGTTGTGCGGCTTTCGCGTCGAGCTCCTTCGTGAGTGCGTTCAGTTCAGCCTTTCGCGCGTCGGAGTCGGCGCGCGCCTTGTCGATCCGGGCGCTCTCGATTTCCAAGGTCTCCTCACGGGACGCGAGTTCGGACAGACGCCGACCGTTCTCTTCCGTCTGGGAGCGGATTGCATCCTCCTTCTCCCGGATTGACTGCTCCCGGGCCTCCAGCTCGATCTCCTTGGACAGGATCGCCTGATTTTTTTCCATGCGGCCGGTCTCGAACGTCTCCTTGTCATGGGCAAGCCGGAGTTGCGCCTCGCCGACGTCCTTCGCCTGGCCGTCCAGGTCCGCGCGCCTGCGTCCGAGTTCGTCCTCGTACTGGGCGGTCCGCTGCTGGAATTCCTTTCGCTCGACATCAAATGCACCTCGCGCCTCCTCGAGGACGACGCGGTTTTCTGACAGCGCAGTCTCGCGCTCTTCGACGGACTTCGAGCGCTCCGCGACTTCCCGGGTGGCCGCGTCGGTGATCGCCTTCAGGCTTTGAAGGTCCGACTCCTTCTCCGACACTGCGGCTTCGCGGGCCGTGAGCTGGAGCTCGGTTGGCTGGATCTGCGCCTCTCGGCGTGCGAGGTCCTCGGCCTTCGCAGCCGTTTCGTGTTCCGCCTTCTCGACTTCGACACCGCGCTCATCGACCGTCCGTCGGGCCTCGAGGAGGTCTTTCTGAGCCGACTCGAAGCGCTGGCGATCTTCCTTGAGGCCCGCCGTGTCACGGGCGACGACGGATTCGCGGCCCTCGAGATCCTGTCGCGTCGTCGCGAGGCTCGCCGACATGGCATTCAACCGAGCGGACTCCGCCTGCAAACGAGCATCCTCTTGCCCGAGCGTCTCCTCCCGCTCCCGGAGGGCCGTCTCCTTCGTTGTCGCGTGTTCCTCGCGCGCCAGGACGGCGTCCGATCTCTCGCCGACGGCTGCGGCTTGACTCTGCGTCTCCGCGGCACGCCGGTCCAGGGATGTGCGTAGCTCTTCGAGCTGCCTCGATAAATCGTCAACCGATTGGCGGCCTTCCGCGAGCGACTGCTCCCGGCGAATCAGGTCTTGTTCCTTCGCCGCGATAGCCGCTCCGTCCGCGTCGATTTTGGCTTGGGCCCCTTCCGCCTGCCGCAACATCGATTCGACCTCGATGGCCCGCGCTTCGCTGGCGCTCTGCCGTTCGTCGAGAGCCTTGGTGCGCGTGCCGAGCTCTGTGTCCCGCGCTCGCGCTTCCTCGAGGCGCTGCTTCACCGCGTCCTCGAACCTGTCTTGGATTTGGACGAGCATCTCCCGGGCGAACCCGACCTGTTCCGAGGTCACCGGCCCGTAGGCGAGCAGGACGACCCCGAGGGCGTCGCCGCGGACCGTCTGTCCGTGGTACTTCGTGACCTTGATCGGCTTCTCGACCGCGTCGAGCACGCCGGCCTGGATCGCTTGGTCGTACGTGACCTGGCAGCCGGGGTCCAGGGTGAATTCCCTGAGCATTCGTCCGTTCTCGTCCACGAGGAAGGCCTTGGCGGGCTTCCAACGCGCGCGTTGCGCAAACATAGCTACCACCACGAAGACGCCGATCGGAGGCAGGGCGAGGATGTACGGCGCCTGCCACCATGCAGGTGTGATATGGAAGGTGACCGACACGTCGCGAGTCGTGAACGACGTCCCATCGGAAATTGTGACATTGAACTCCGCGGTCGTCCGGTCGGGCGGGAACGCGAGCGTGAGGCGATGACCGCTCACGTTGACGTACGGGCTATCCGTCGTCACGGTAATCGAGCCGAGCGGCGTGTCGACGTCGGAGATGAAGGAATCGAGATCGAGGACGTAGGCGGTCCCCGCCTCGATGGAGAGCGTCGGCACAGCGGCGAGGACCGGAGGGTCGTCCACCGAGCGAACGATCACACTGAACGCGACTTCGGCGAAACCACCCGACGGATCCGTCCCCCGGAGCCGCATCGTTTCCGATCCGAACCAGTTCGGGTCCGACCAGAAGTCGAGCGTGCCATTCGGGTTGACGCGGAAGTGCACGGAACGATTTCCGAGGACCGTGAAGGCGAGCGGGTCGCCGTCCGGATCGTCGATGAACACGGTGGCGATCGTCCCGAAGCCGTTCGGCGCAGTCGTGTCCTCGTCGAACCCGACCGACGGCGGCACGGAGAGGACGCGCGGGGGATTCGTGCCCGCCGCCACGATCGTGAGCAGCGTCCACGCGGTGTCGGTTCCGTCGGAGACCCACACCGTTACGATGTACGTCCCCGAGGTCGCGTACGTGATGACGAGGGACGGGTACGCGCCATTGAGTGCGCTGACGTTCGCGCTGTCCGCGTCGGAGATCGTCAGACCGGAGAGGGGCGTGTCGAGGTCCGACACGTAGAACGTCAGGTTCAGGCCGTACGGCGCACCCGTGCGGACATGAATCGTCGGTATGCCCGCGATCCGCGGAGGATTCGTTCCGATCGTACGGCTCCCGACGCCGATCTTGTCCGCGGACCCCTGCAGATTGACGTCGTCAGTCGCGACCGCATGGACGGTGACGCCGTTGACCGGGCCGCTCGGGGTCCAGACGTAGGACCCGTCGACGGTCAGATCGGTCCCGATTGCTCGCCAGGCGCCATCGAAGTACGTGAGGTCGACGCGGACGACGTCGGAGGGGGTCGCGTAGGTGAGCGTGAGCGTGCCGCTCGTCGCTTGGTTATCCGTCACGGCGCCGAGCGTGACGGTTGGCGGCGTGTTGTCGACCTCGATGGGGGTGACGAGGGTGGTGTTCGAAATCGTTCGGTTGTTGCTCACGACCGCGCGGAAGCTCCCGCCGACGAAGTCGAGCGGCGTCGTGTCCCACAGGAACGTTCCGTTCGGCGGCGCGGTCGTGCCGATCGTCGTCCAGCCGCTCCCTCCGTTGTAGTCGAATCGGACCGAGACCGCATCGGCGCTGTTCGTGTACGTGATTAGGACGAGCCCCGTGAGGTGGACCCCGTTCGTCGGAGAGACGACGGCGACCCACGGGAGCACCCCGCTGACGACATGAATCTGGGCGATGCCACTGACCGCACCGACGGAGGCGACGGCGGTCCCGTTCGCCGGAGGCGGGCTTGCGGTGAAATTGACGCTCGATCCCGTCGTCACGTTCAGGGATCCGACACCTCCCGTGACGCTCCACGAGTACGCGAGGCCTGCGATCGCGTTGTTCCAAAGGTCGTATCCTTGGGCGGCGAGGTCTCGGCCGTCGAAGGGCAGGATCGTCACATCATTCGGCGTCACCAAGACGTGGTCGAGGGCGCCGGGAGATACCACGACCGTCCCGCTCAGGCCGGACGCAGTCCCGAAGCTCGCTCGAATCCGAATTGTCTCCGCCTTCGTGTAGGTCTCCGTGCTGAGAGTCGTGGACCCACCGGCGGTGATCGTAATCGACGTGGTGCCCAACGTGCCGCCGCCGGGCGTGACGCCGTCGCTCAGCCGTGCGTCAATGGTCACCGTGCCCGTCCACCAGGTCATCGTCGAGTTGCCCCCGTCCTTGGCCGTTATCGTGACGGTAAACGATGCGCCCGCCGTCGCAGTCGCGGAGGCGGTCACGAAAAAGTGGTCGAGCAGATGGCGGTAGCTGAGCCGCATTTCGCTGATCGTCGGCGTAATCGTCGCGTTCGATGTGGACAGGGTCGCTCGGAAGCGGATCTTCCCGGAGGCGGTCGAGACGGAGAGGAGGGATGCCGGCGGCGAGACGCTGCTCCAGCTGCCGCCCGAGTTCGTCGAGTACTCGTATGCGATCGTCTGGCCGTTCAGCGTCTGGACCACGGCGAAGGAGGCCCACTGGCTCAGATCCAGAGGGGCGACGTCCTCGGTCGTGAGCGTGCCCGACGCCGGATAAACGGACCAGGAGACGTTGATGGCCTCGATGTTCGGCGTGTGGTCCGGGTACGTCACCGCGAAGGAGAGCCGGAATTCCGCATACCGAGCGACGCCGGTCATCACGGAGCCTGACGGGGTCGGATATGGCGAGGACCAACCGGTCCACGTGCCGTCCACGGGGCTCGCGTTCCCGAGCCGCGTCGAGACCGCGACGGTCGCGTCGTTCGAAATCTGCACGCGAACGTAGTCGATGTCGACCGCATGGGCCGTGCCAGAGAGTCCGTCGGCGACGAACAGCGCGATCCGGACCTCGAGCGGATACTCCATTCCCGGGGTGTAGGTGTCCAACGTCGTCCACGTGGATCCGTCGGGACTCGTGGACGCGACGAGGCTCACCCCGGATCGAACGATTCGCAACCACGCCGGAATCGGGTTGCTACTGGCGGCGTTCGCACGGACCCCGGAGACGGCGTCCGTCGTTGCCTTCGCCTGCCAGTTCACGGTCCCGGCGACGTTCACCTTCTGGACCGCGTACCAGTTCCTGTTGTTCAGCAGGACCATCAGGCCCGCCTTCTGGCCCGCGACGGTCGGATTGCCGCTGACTTTCGCAATCGCGGTGAAGTCGCCGACCACTTCGTTCGCGAGGACGTTGCCCGTGAAGGTCGCTCCGTCCAAGTCGACGCCGGTGCTGGAGACGATGTGCAAGCTCCCGGGCGTCGTCGTGCCCTCATCGTACGTGGCCGGCGGATTCGTCCACGTCCACTTCGGATCGAGGCTCCCGCCGTTGAATTCGTCCGAGGCGTAGGAGCGCTCGGAGAGATTCCACGAAATGGACTGCCACGCCACGAGGGAACCCGGGCCGCCAACCTTGGAAATGTACTCTCCCGTCGCACTGAGCACCCGATATCGGATGTCGAGCTTCGGGCGGAGGGTCGAATCGACCGAGTAGTCGGAGGACCAGAACGTCTTGTCCAGGTTCGTCCCGCCGGCCGAGCCCAGAATAATCATGCCGTTGTTCGGGATGCGGCTGCGATACCACAGGTCCACGGTCTGCGTGACATTCCAGGCCTTCCACCCGAGGACCGCGTTGAGGCTCTGGACATCGATCACCCGGGCGTCGTAGTCGCCCCCGGCCGTCGTCCAAGGCGTCCCGGTGAGCCGGTCGTTCCAGGTGACCTGGGTCTCGTCCCAGGCCGGTGTCACGGCGTGGAGCTCGGCCGAGGAGGGATTGGCCGCGGCCGCAGACATGTAGAGGCTTAGTTTCGCGTCGTCGATGACCGCACCTGCGGGGATCGACGCCAAGCTGAACCGCAAGATCGGTCGGCGGTTCGTCGAGCCCCGGGCGTCGTAGACAAGGGTCGTGTCGCCGCCATGGTTGAGGGTCATGGAGCCCCGGTCGAGATAGGCATCGACGCCCGCCGCCGGGTCCGGCTGGATCGTGAGGAGCGTGGACGCTCCCGAGGTCGTCGTGAGCACGATGTCGCCGGGATACGTCGTGTAGTCGACGTTCGTCGCGCTGTCGGGTCCCGCGAAATCGGCCGCGGTCGTGCTGTTCCACCACGTGACCTGTGGACGCAACGTGGCCACGCCACCGGCCACTCGGACGTTGGAGAGCGTGTAATTGGCGGGGTTCGAGAAGTTCCAGACGATGTCGGACGTGCCATCGAAGTTGTCGGTCGACGCGGGATCGGCCGCCGCCGGGCGAATCGGAACCAGCGCCACAGCGAGTGCGCTGAGAATGAGGACCAGGGCTAACGTGGCCACGGACGGTCGGCGCATGACGGAGACCCTCCGGTGAAGGCGACTCCCCCCACCGGAAACAAGATTTCAGGCCCGAGCGACCTATATAAGAGCCGTTCGGTAGTTATCTCACCTGATTACATGGAGGGGACGGTTACTCGGCGGGCACCCGGCCGGAGAGGCGAGACTCCATCGCCTCGAGCTCCGCGGCCCGTTTCCGCAGCTTCTCCTCGCGGTCGAGCAGCTCCAGCGCTTTCTGTTGGATGATCTTCACCCGTCGCTCGATGTCCTTCTTCGCCTCGTCGGTTTCGGCTCGGACCTCGGGGGGTTGTGGCCGCGCTTGCGCGAGCAGCGTCTTCGATCGCTCGAGGTCGTTCTCGCGGGCCGCCAGGCCTTGCTCGCGTCGGTTGAGCTCCCGGTCTCGTTCGTCGACTCGACCTTCGCGATCCCGGACGCGCTCTTCGCGGTCGAGCAACTCGATCGCCCTTCGTTGGAGGAACTTCCTCTCCCGGCCAAGTTCTGCCTTCTCCCCTTCGACCGCCTTCTTCACCTCCTCGGACGGTTCGCCCGGGGGTCGGTGAGACGCCACGAGGCGTTCTTTCGCCATGGCCGCAAACCGTTGGCTCAGCTCCGCGACCCGGGTCTCGATCTCTTTCCGGGTCTTCTCTTCCTCCGCGGCATGGGCGGCGGTTTCGCCGCGTTCTCGTTCGAGCGTCGCGATGGCTTCCTTGGCTTCCTTCCCGAGCCGCTCGTTTTCTGCGATTGCGTCGCGGTACTTCGCCTCCAGGTCGGCCTTTGCCGACTGCAACGCCTTTCGTTCCTGCTCAAGCTGCAGTCGTGCGTCGTCCAGGGCTTTCGAGTCCGCTTCCTTTGACTCAGCCCGGGTCGCCGCCGCGATTGTCTCGGCCTCTTCGCGCGTCTTCACCGCCCGCGAGACGCCCTGCGTGACCTCGTCCTGGAGCCGGGCGGAGTAGTCGGCGACCGCATTGAGTTGCGCCTTCTGTCGGTTCAGTTCTTCTTGGCGTCCCTGGAGGTTCGCCGATTCCGCCTTCAGTTTCACTTCGAGCTCCGCGAGCGCACGTTCGCGCGCGGCAAGTCGGGACTCGCGTTCCCCGAGCCCCTTGTCCGCATCGGGCCGCGCCTCGGCGGACCGGGGGGCGGCGATCCGCGCCGTGACCTGCGAGAGGTGCGAATCCGCGGCGGTGAGCAGCAGTCCCGTCCAGTCGAAGTCCTCCGAGGCGAGATGGCCGCGCGACAGGAGCACGAACACGAATTTGCCGCTTTGGAAGGCGGTGAACACGTACTCCCCGACGAACAGGGAGTCGCGATCGCCGATCCCTTCGTTGGGCAGCACTTTGAGGAAATCGTTGAAGTCGAGCGGGCAATCGGCGTCGAGCACGTACTCGCCCGCCATCTCGCCGCGCTCGTCGAGGACGTAGATTTTCTTCAGTTGCGCGCGGGCCACTTTCTTCAACGGCGCGGCCATTAGGACGGAGAGAAGCGCAGGGCTGAGTCCTCGTACTAGGATGCCGGAGAGCAGGGTTTTGATCGCCCCTAGCATTCGCTGCCCGCCTCGTATCGCGAGGGCATTCCCTCGCGATCCAACTGATGAAGAAATCGAGCGGGCTGAATGTTATTAAGGGAAAGGATTTGGTTATCGGGAGTGAGAAGCTGCGGTCACGGAGCCGACCCGGTCACGTCGGGCGGAGGCGGATTCTCTTCCGAGCCATCGGAAACGTCCGGCTTCCCGTTCGCCGTCCGGAACGCCCGCTGCAAGGCGACCGCATACTCCCGGAGGGCGTCGACCCGCATTTCCCGCGCGCGGACCCCCGCCTCGAGTTCACGGACCTTGGCCGTGGCTACTTCCATATCCGACTCCAGCTGGGCCGCGTGCCTTTCTCGCCCCGCGAGGTTCGATTCGCGCCGCTCAAGCTCCTGCTCCAACTCGCGGAGCGCCGCTTCCTTCTCCGCCAGCGCGGGCAGGAGGCTCGGCGCAAGGTGGGCCTGCATCGCGGCGAGCAAGGTGCCGATCGCACCGCGTTCCTCGACGCGCGGCACCCCATGGGTGAGCACGACGAGCCACAGCCGTTCGACGCGGAACGGGGTGAAGGCGTACTCGCCCTGGTACACCGAGATCAGGTGCCGCAGTCCGCTCACGGGGATCACGCGCTTGAGGTCGTCGTACTCGAGAGGGCAATCGTCCCGGAGGGCGTACTCCCCAAGGAGCTTCATCTCCTCATCGAGGACGAAGATCCGCTCGTAGTCGACGCGCGGGACCTTCTTGGGAGCCTGGATCGCGAACTGCGTCGGGACCTGACCGAAGCCGTCTCTCGGGACCGGCTCGTCGCCGGACATCTCTCTGGGCACGCGTTCGCCTCCGGTGTGCGTGGGCACTCCTGATAGGCGCACGTTCGCACTTGAGGGTTTCGTTCCGTGGAGCGCGTTTCGCTATCGGATGCGAGAATTTGAGGCATGAAACCGCGGACGACCCGCTCAGACGAGCGAGCGCGCTTTCTCGAGGTTGTCCACGCCGAGCGCCACCTGCGCCCGTCCGCCCACGCTGCCCAGATGGATCAGGCTCACGATGTCGACCCCCGCATCGCCGAGCCGGCGCGCCAGGCCCGCAAGGGCGCCCGGCCGGTCGTCGAGGCGCACGACCAGGACCGTTCGGCTCGAGCACGCATAACCTCGCTTCATCAGCGCCTCTCGGGCCTGCATCGGCTGGTTCACGACGAGGCTCATGTAGGATCGGCCACCCGCAGACTCCGCGCTGATGGCGTCGATGTTGATCGCGGCTTCGCCGAGGATTGCCGCAAGTTTCGCGAGCTCCCCCGGCCGGTCGGGAACGTCGACGTCGATCTGGATCACGAGGTCCGCCCCGGCAGGTGGATGGCGTTTCCACGTTACAAGGGTTCCGCGCCGTCGCTCGGCGGCGGAGCGCTTATCGAGGGCGGCCCGCTTGACCGGGCGATTCCCATGCGGTACCGTCTGGTGTACGTCGGGATCCAGGTGCAGGACATGGACCGATCGGTCCGTTTCTACACGTCCGCGCTCGGGATGCGGGTGAGCCGGCGACAGTCGGTCCCCGAGACGGGGGGCGAGTGGGCCGAACTCCGGAGCGTTGAGTCCGAGCAGGTCCTGGAATTGAACTGGTACCCGGAGGGATCGAGGTTCTTCAAAGGCCCGTACCGCCACGGGGATGAACTCGACCATATCGCGTTCGAATGCGACGACGTCGACGCGGCGTACCGGGAACTCCTTGCGTCCGGGGCACGTGCCGGCCATCCGCCCTTCGAGGAGGGCCGGTCGATCCTCGCCTACGTCGTGGATCCCGACGGCATCTGGATCGAGCTCTGCGCGCCCTCCCCGGGGCCGGGCGGATGAGGCGGCTTCGCCTCCGGGCCAAGGACGATACGGGCGTCGACGGCGCGATAGCCCTCTCCTCTCCGGAGCGCGACGACGGGATTGAGGTCGATCTCCTGGATCGAGTCGAAATCGAGGACGAGTTGGGAGAGACGAAGGACGGCATCCACGAGCGCGTCGACATCGCTGGGCGGCTCGCCGCGGACGCCTTCCAGGAGCGGATACGTCCGGATGGACTCGATCATCCGTCGCGCGTCTCGATCGGTGAGCGGCGGCAGCCCGAACGCGACGTCCTTCAGGTATTCCACATAGATCCCGCCGAGCCCGAAGACGAGGAACGGCCCGTAGACCTTGTCGCGGGTCATCCCGAGGATGACTTCCTTGCCGCCCCGCACAAATTCCTGGACGACGAACCCGTCGAACGCCGTCCCGGCCTCGCGAAGTCGGTCCCGCATCTGGGCCGCGCCCTCGAGCAGGTCTCTCTCCGTCCGGACGTCCAGGATGACAGCGCGGAGGTCGGTCTTGTGGACCAGGCCCGGCCCGGTGGCCTTCAGGACGACCGGATATCCGATGTCCTTCGCAGCCGCCTCCAGCGTCCCGAGGTCCGCGACGAACCGGCTCCGGGCGATCCGGATGCCGTACGCATCGAGGACGTCGAGCGCTTCCGAATCGCGGAGCCTCGCGCGCCCCTCGTCTTGCGCGCGCCGCAGGATCGCGACCGCCCGCTCTCGATCGACCCGGAACGTGCGCGTCTCCCCATCCTCGCGCGCCCGGTAGTTCGCGTAGCGGTACATCGCCCCGAGGGCGCGGGCGGCACTCTCTGGGAAGAGGTACGAGGGCACGCGGTGCCTCACGAGTTCGACGAACCCCGGGCTCTCCTCGGTGCGTCCGAGGAAGTTGCAGAGGATCGGCTTCCCACATTGCTCCGCCGTCTGCCAGATGGCGCGTGCGACCTCGGCCTCATCGACTCGAACGGGCGGGACGTAGATGGCGATCGCGGCGTCGACGGCGTCGTCACGGAGGGCCGCATCGAGCGCCCGCCGATAGTCGTCGAGGCTCGCCTGCGGTGTTAAGTCGATCGGGTTCCGGAGAGACGCTTCGGGGGGCGCCCAGGTGCGCATGAACTCGACCGTTCCGGCGCCGAGTTCTGCGAGGCGAAGGCCTTGTGCCACGAGTTCGTCGACGCACATGATCGCAGGCCCTCCGGCGTCCGAGACGACCGCGACTCGGTTCCCGCGAGGGAGAGGCTGTAAAGAGAAGGCCATCGCGTTGTCGAATAGTTCCTCGATCGAGTTCGCACGGAGCACGCCGGTCTGGTTGAACACCGCCTCCGCGGCCAGATCCGAGCCGCCGAGGGAACCCGTGTGAGAGACGGCGGCGCGGCTCCCGGCTTCCGAGCGGCCGGACTTCACCGCGACGATTGGCTTCCGCTTCGTCACGGCCCGTGCGATTCTCACGAAGTTGATCGGGTTCCCGAAGTTCTCGATGTACGCGAGGATCGTCTTCGTCTGCCCATCCTCATGCCACATCGTGAGGAGATCGTTGAGGCTGACCTGGGCCTTGTTCCCGAGCGAGCAGAACTTCGCGAAGCCGATGCCGAGCGATTTCGCGTGGTCCAAGATCGCGATCCCGAGGGCGCCGCTTTGGGAGACCAACGAGATGCCCCCGCGGAGAGGAGGCGTCGGCGCGAACGTCGCGTCCATACGGACCTCGGGGTCCGTGTTGATCACGCCCATGCAGTTCGGGCCGATCATGGTCATCCCGTACTGGCGGCAGAGGGCGAGCAGGCGCTCCTCCCGTTCGACGCCCGCCCCACCGATTTCACGGAAGCCTGCGGTGATCACGACGAGGCCCGGGACCCCTTTCTTCCCGCACTCTTCGACCGCGGCGAGGGCGATCTCCGCCGGCACCGTGATGATTGCGAGATCGACCGGATCCGGGATTGTCAGAACGCTCGGGTAGGTGCGGATGCCGTGGATGCTCGTGGCTTTCGGATTCACCGGATAGAGGGTCCCCTGGTACTCGTTCAGAACGAGGTTGTGTAGGACGGCGTAGCCGATCTTCGCTCGGTGGCGCGACGCGCCGATCACCGCAATGGATGTCGGGGAGAAGATCGCGTCGAGGCCTGTGCGGCTCACGGAGGCGCGAACCTCCCGGGCCGTAATGAAACTTGTCGCATCCCAAGGGAGGCGAGCCCGGTCCCGGTTATCGTACACGATAACGGCGGCACGCGGGTAATATATCGTCGGCGGAAACGGGGAGGCGTTCCGCCGTGGCCCTTTCGGCCCGGGAGCCATCGCCCACATGCGCCCCCACGATCCCACCTCGGCCCTGCGAAGCATGGCGCTCGTCCTCGCTCTCCTCGCGGCGGCGTGGGGTGCCCTCTTGCTCGTCGCCCCTTCCGTCTCCGCGACGACATATGTCCGCGGTCTCATCACGACGGACACGGTGTGGGGCGACAACGACACGACGTACGTGGTCATGCGGGACGTGACAGTCCGCGCACCCGCGACGCTGACGATTCGACCGGGAACGACGGTCAAGTTCGATCCGCTCATGCATCTGTTCGTCGAGGGCACCCTCATCGCCGACGGGACATCAGGAAAGCTCATCACGTTCGGGGCGAACAACACCGCCTCCGTGTTTCCGTGGGTGGGCGTTCAGTTCAATGCGAGTTCGTTAGGTTCCATCTCCTGGTCTACATTCGACCGGGCGGATCGCGCCGTGACGGCGCTCTCGAGCTCGCCTTCCCTGCATGACAACACGATCATCCAAGCGGGCGTCGGCTTCGCTCTCGTCTCCTCGGGCAGCGACGTCGTGCACAACACGATCCGGCGGGCGACCGCGTTCGGCATTTACCTGAACGCCTCGAGCGGCACGGTCGACGGCAACACAATCAATGGGACTGCGGTGGCGATCGACGTCGAGCAGCCCTCGACGCCGACGATTACCTCCAATACGATCACGAACGTGAGCGGCGCGTTCTCGGTCGGCATCCTGGTCTCGGGCGCGACGGCGGACATTTCGTCGAACGTCATCACGGGCGTGCAGGGAGCTCGCGGCGGGAACGCCATCGTGCCGGGAGCCGATGGCCGTGACGGGGCGATCGCCCTCGGGATCTTCGTGACGGGCGCGCCTTCTGCGTCGGTCGTCGGGAACACGATCGACACGATTGTCGGCGGCCGGGGCGGAGACGGCGCCGCGAACGCGGGCGGCTCGGCCGGCCGGGGAGGAAACGGCGGCCCCGCGGCAGGCATCGTCGTCGCAGCCACTCCGGATGCCTTCGTGCAAGGGAACACGGTCACGGGCGTCAGCGGGGGTCGCGGTGGAACGGGTGGCGGGAGCCCGACCACGAACGTCGGCGGCCGCGGCGGGGATGCTGGGACGGCGATCGGCGTCGAGATCGCCCTCGCGGACATCGTTGGGCAGGTCGAGCAGAACCAACTCACGGTCGTGACGGGAGGCGTTGGCGGCTCCGGCGGACACGGCGTCGTGACGGACGGGAACGGCGGCATTGGCGGCGACGCCTACGGCGTCCTCCTGATTTCGGTCGCACAATCGAATGCCACTTCGAACTCGATCCGGGTCCTTCGCGGCGGCCTGGGTGGCAACACGAGTTCTAACGGGGCCGGCAACGGCCTCGGGGCACCCGGCGGCGGCGTGACAGGGATCGAAGTCTTGTCCGTCATCCAGTCTGCCGTCGTCGACTCGAATACCATCTCAACGCTGACTGGCGGCGACGGTGGCCGCGGGGTCCGCGGCGGTCATGGCGGCAACGCCACCGCAGCGATTGCCCTCGGAAACAACGACGCTGCACTCAACGCAACCAGGCTCACGCAGAACGACGTTCAGGCCGTCACCGGCGGCACGGGTGGAATCGGAGGGCAATTCGGCGGCAACGGGGGAAGCGCGATAGGGCTCGCGCCGATTCTCGTGACGCCCACACTTGCCTTGAACTCGATCACGACGCTCCAGGGAGGCCGGGGTGGGGACGCGGTGGACGGCAATGGCGGTGGCCGCGGGGGCGATGCGATCGGCGTCATCGCCGGGCTCGTCGCGAACGGATGGTCCTCGGGCGACTCGATTTCCGGCGTCACGAAAGGGGGCGTCGGGGCGGGTCCGCCGGCCCAGGTTTCGTACGCGGACGGCGTCTATATCTTGGGCAACGCGACGTTCACGTCGCGCCTGACGATCGAGAACGGGACGTTCTCATCCGTCGGCAGTTACGACTTCTACGTTGACAACTACACCGAGGCCGTCGCCCTGAACACGCCGTTTGCGACCCACGCCGTCCAAGCGGCCGGGAACCTGACGGTCCGAAACTTCCTCGAGGTCGACGTCTTCTGGCCGAACGGGCTGACACCCGTCGCGGGCGCGCACATCCTCGTCGACG
>WNGB01011131.1_pt1 | contig 15538 bp, 18 predicted proteins | sample 5400681 | NCBI WGS metagenome assembly WNGB01 (sample SAMN13153367, study PRJNA577476) | soil metagenome | isolation source: 115 cm soil or saprolite under grassland replicate 2 | place: USA:California | collected 2016-06-15
TCGGACCCGAACACGTGCGCGCCCCTTTTCGTCGGGCAGCCGGGAAGACGTACACACACTCTCCGTCTTCGCGTCGACCGTCATCGTGTACTTCGCCCAGGTTCCCGGCTTCGTAGCGCCGAAGTACGCCTTCTGGAATCCCGTCGCGCCGGCGCCCGTCAGCGTGCCAGCCATCAGGATGGAGACGAGGGCGGAGGCCGCGAGAAACGAGAACCGGTTGCGGGCGGATGTCATGGATACTCCTTTCGAAGTCATCGTCGGCCGCTTCCACTCGGATTTCGCGCACGGAGGCCACCCGTCTCCGTGTCCGGCGGGAGGGGCGCAGCGAAGAAGACGAAGGTGCAGGCCGCGATCACGCTGATCCCCGCCACGGTGAACGCCAGTCGCTTGCCGTGCCAGAGGCTGTCGAACCATTTTCTCAGCTCGCTCGCCAGCAGATTCGCTTTCCCTCCGTAGAGCTCCATGTCGCGCACGTACTTCTTGGTGTCTTCCGGCTCATAGCCGAGAGGGTTTCCGGGCGGAGCCTGGGCGGTCAGATAGATCGCGACAGAGACTGCGAACCCGATGCCGAGGATGGCGAGTGTTCCTACGCGGAGGCATGCCTGCGGAGTCATCGGCCTCCATTCGGGGTCAGGTTACACGAATCGGCGGCCCCAGTTTCGCAGGGCCTTCACCACCGGCCCGAGGCTCCTTCCCCTATCAGTCAAGAGGTACTCGAGTCGAGGAGGGTGCTCGCTGTAGACCCGGCGGGTGATGAGCCCTTGCGTCTCCATCGCCTTGAGTCGAGCGGAGAGCGTGTTGGGCGCCACTCCGGCGAGCGACTCCTGGAAGTCCTGGAACCGGCGCGGCCCCTGTAGGAGCAGGTCGCGCAAGATGAGAATGGTCCACCGTTCCCCGATCAGGTCGAGCGTTCGAGCAACAGGGCAGTCCTTCTGCCCGTACGACTTGGGCACGAGCTCAGGATAGAGGCTTGACATCGTTTCCACAAGTAACTATAATAATAATAGTGACTATCGAAGGAGAAGCGTTGTCAGCCTTGGGACGTCGTTCAGGAGGAATCGGATTATGAAAAGAATCGCCGGGAAATCGTCCGTCGTTTTGCTGCTCGGAGCTCTGGTCGCGCCGCTCGCTGCCGGCGAGGAAGGCCATTCCCGCCCAGATCCGGCGCCGCGGCCCGAGCTCGAATATCTGAAGGCGGTGAATCGACAACAGCCGCCGCGAGATCCTCAACTGCTCTTCTTGTTGATGGGGCAGTTCGCCAACGCGAACAGGCATCAGGAGGGAGTGGATTTCCTATCCTCGCGCCTGAAGGAGTTCGATGCGCGCCTTTCCGATCGCCAGAGGTCTCTCTACCTCGCCGCGATCGGCGTCCTGCGAGCAGGCAATGCCGGCAACGTCCCTCTCCTTCGGCGCGTCGGTTGGGTTCGAGACACGATCGACATCCTCGAGAGGGCCAAGCGCCTATCGGGAGGCGATCTCTTCGTCGTGCGTTGGATGTCGGGCGTCGTCTCCGCGCAGCTTCCGGGCCTCTTTCGTCAGCAGAAGACGGCGTTCGAAGACCTCAACTGGTGCGTCGCGCATGCCGACAAGGCACCCGATCCGGGATGGCTGAAAGAGGTCTATTACCGGCTGGCGATCCTCTCCCACAAAGACGGCCGGGAGGCGAAGGCGAAGGAGTATCTGCGGCTTTCCGGATCGCCGAGCTTCGAGGAGGCCGTCACCTTCTTGACCGCCTTTTCCGAGGACGCGGAGACCGGCCACACGTTTTCTTCGAGGCACATCGAGGAAGTCGTGCCGGGAAAGGTTTACGCCCTCTCTGGCTATGAGTTCACCGAATTCTATTTCGTGGTGTCCGACGACCGGCGCGAGCTGATCGCCATCGATGCTGGAACCCGGACAGATTCGGCGCAGGCCGCCTACGAAGCTCTTCGGGCGCATGCTCCGGGGCTGCCCGAGCTGACGACCGTCCTGGTAACGCACTCGCATTGGGACCACGTCGGGGGACACAGATACTTTCGGAGCCTGAATCCCCATCTCAAGATCTACGCCCGCGACAACTATGCCGCGGAGCTCTCGCGAGACGCCAACGCCAGTCAGTCCCTCCTCCGCCTCTTTTTCGGCAGCCGCTTCTCATGCCGTACCTGGGCGCGCCGTTTGTCGAGGAGGGAAGCCTGCCGGGACTGCTGGATGCGATTGACGTCATCGTGCAGGCAAACCCTCGGCACTTGTTGCACGGCCACGAGCCCCTGACGCGCCTCTTCAGTTCGCCGGGAATTCTCGCGAGCCTGAAACCCGACTTCGAATGGCTTCAGACTCAAACTCTCGAAGCGATCCGGCGCGGAGAAGAACGGGCGGCCATCCAGCAGGCGAACCTGATTCCTCCGACTCTGCTCGGCGGCGAACCCAGCGCGCATCTGCCGTACCTGTTGATGCGGGAAAATTTGATCAATCGAATCTACGACCAACACGTCGGCTATTGGCAGCCGGACCTGCAGGGCGTCGACTATTTGAGCCGCGCCGATCGAGGGGCGCTGCTCGTCGACTACCTCGGGATCTCGGAGCGTCAGCTCGTCGCGGCGACGAAGCGGATGATCGCAGACGGGAACTACGAGCTCGCCGCCACCGCTCTCGACTCAACAAGGAGCCGATTCCCGGCGAGCCCATCCTTGAAGGAGCTCGAGCGGCAGACCTACTCGAAACTCATGGAGAAGTATCAGGCGTTCAATCCGTTCAAGTTCATCCTTTACTCGGGCAAGCTCCGGGAACTGAAGTCTCAGAGTGAGTCGAGCCGGCGCTGACCTACTGTGCGACCTTCGGGTCCATCCAGAGCACTTCCCAGTGATGGCCATCGAGATCGTAGAAGCTCCAGCCGTACATGAACCCCTGGTCCATCGGATCCATCGCGCTCCGTCCGCCCGCGTCGATGGCCGTCTTCACCATCTCGTCAACCTCGGCGCGGCTCGTGCACGAGAGCGCGAACAGTCCCTCCGTCTCCCGTGACTCTCCTCCCTTTCCTCGAGCGCCCAGCACCGAGTATGACTGACATGGAGTGCCTTCACGACCCAGTCACAGAGTCACACCTTGCCCTGAGGACCTCTTTAGAAGAACAGGCCGCTCGCAAGGGCGCATCCCAAACCGGCGAGAGAGGCCAAGGTGCGAACGGTATGGTAGAACTGCCAGCGATCTCTTGTTCTCTTCCAGTCCGACGGAAGGGTCTCTAGCGTCCACTGCTTTATCTGGTTATCGATAGGGACGTTGACGAGCAGTGTGACCAGTAACACCCCGACAAACAGCATCAGCCCGGTCAGCGCGAAGTAAAACGCTGCTGCCGGTTGCCAGCGACGCAACAGGAACAGCGCGGTGATGGCGGAGAGTATCGAAGCGGGCATGAGAATCCTCATGGGCCGCGCAAGATTCCGGATCATCGTTCGGCCGATTTCCAGAAATGCTGCGGGAGTGATCGACGCGATAGAACGACTGAGGCTGAACCATGTGCCCCAGAGGACCCCCGCGACCAATGCGAAGAGGAAGATGTTGATGAATTGAGCGAGCCGCATATTCCTCCGTTCTGAGTACGCTGAGTCATTCGGGCCCGGACAGGCGTCGTCTCTGCTTCCTGGTCGGTAATGAACCAGGTCTTCCGATCGCTCGACACGTGCGCTCCTTACGACGCAGTCTCCGTGTGAAGAAACCGCACTGTTTTGAGGCCTCTCCAGCTGTATCTAGAGGCGTTGGCTCACCGCCAGGATATTTCCCTCGGTGTCCTTGAACCAGGCGGTTTTCGCTCCGCCTCCGGTCGCGATGCTGTTCTTCATCGTCACACCCGGCATGTCGTACTCCTCGAATTTCACGCCGCGCGCCTTGAGCTCGGCCACTTCGGCCTCCACATCCTCGACCTGCCAGAACGCCTGGCTCGCCTTGGAAGTGCCCGCGTTGGGCGTCGGGTACATGAAGACTTCGGCTCCCCCACATTCGTAGGTCACGCCGCCGGCGTAATCCTCCTTGGGCCTCAGCCCAACGATCTCCTCGTAGAATTTCCTGGCTCGCGAGATGTCGGAAGCGGGAATGTAAGCGCGAATCGGTGCAGTTCTCAGCATGATTACCTCCTTTTCAGGTCTTCAGTCCCGCGTCTGGTGGATGCAAGATTTGGGCAAGGCAGCGGCTGCCCCGCCGTGGCTTCACGGGATCGGGTCCGAGGGTGCCTTCTCTCGGCGGGCGAGCAGGATCAGGGGCAGTGCCATCAGCTCGATGACCGCGCCGACCACGTAGGACGTCGGATAGCCCCAAGCATCGGCAGTCCTGCCGAGGACCGGCTGGACAACGACGCCCCCCGACGAGCTCAAGAGGTTGTCGGACGACAGCACGGTGGCTCGCTGCTCCGATGGAATCAATCCGTTGATCAACGCCTGCCGGATCGGCATGGTCGCGGCGAAGACGATCGCCCAGAGACCCATCAAGGTCAACGCAATCCAGAAGCGCGTCGTCAGGCCGATGAGCGCGAGGGCGGCCCCGCTCATCACGGTCCCGGAAATCAGGAATGACGTCCTTCGTCGAAAGACCTTGCGCGCGTGAGGAACCAGATAGCCGCCGATGATCTGCGCGCCCGCGACGATCGCGGCCGCCAATCCGGCGATTGCGTAGTTGCTGTGACCGTACAGCTCGAGAAGGTAGGGTTGCATCGCATAAAACGCGAAAATGCCGACGCCGCCGGCGAACGGCGCGGAGAGCATCAGCCAGCGCACCGGCGGGTTGCGCAATCCTTGGTCCAGCGACGACTTGAGGATGCTTCGCATCTCTTTCCACAGGGAAGTCCCCTTTCGAGGAGTAAAACCGACGTCACGCATGGAGATCAAAGCGACCAGGAAGGTCAGGCCGAGCGCGGCCACGCGCAGAAGGTAGGGCACACCCAGAGTCGTGACCTGGGCGATCGCGCCTCCCGCGAGAGACCCGGTCAGCATCGCGGCTCCACCGGCGATCTCCCCCTTGGCGAACGCGGATTCCAAAGGGCCTTTGTACCCCGCGTAGGTCAGGCCATCGACCAGCCAGGCTTCCGTGGCGCCGGAGAAGAACGTAAAGCCAAGCCCCAGCAGCATCGAACTGAGCGCCCACGCCCAGAACGGGCCGTGGCTCCGCCACATCCAGAAGTACAGAAGAGTTGATACGAAGAGCGTGGCGGAGCCAAGCAGGTACGACGCCCGCCTTCCGAGCGTGTCTGCCACGATCCCGGTCGGCACTTCAAACAGCACCTCACCGGCGGTGAAAAAGGCATTCGCCGCGAAGGCCTGGCTGATGGTCAGGCCCGCATCCAGCAGGAATAGGGTGTTGATTCCCCAGATGAAGGAGGACGCCAGAGTCGACAGGAGGGTCAGAGTCACGTAGGTTCTGAGAATCCGCTCCGCCGTGACTTTCACTCGCTCAGTATGCTGCCAGCGTTGCCTCCCGGACGCGGCGGAATCTCCCGATCGCGCGCGGGCGTATAGGAAGAGCGTCGCGAAGCGCAGGAGTTCCTGTCGGCCAGGCGTGCGACGAACTGGAGGAAGCGAGGCCATGGCGGCTGCCGCCGGAAGAGTTCTCTCGGTCAACGTCGGTACCGCGCGCCAGTTCGAATACAGCGGTCGCACCGCCAGGAGCGCCATCTGGAAGACACCCGCCGCCGGACGGATCGCGGCCCGCGGTGTCAATCTGGCCGGAGACGAACAGGCGGATCGCCAGGCACACGGAGGTCCCGACAAAGCGGTCTATGCATATGCCGTCGAAGATGCGCAGTGGTGGGAGAAAGAAATCGGCCGGCCGGTCTCACACGGTGAGTTCGGCGAGAATCTCACGACGGAAGGAATCGACGTCAACGATGCCTTGATCGGAGAGCACTGGGAGGTCGGGAGCACCGTTCTCGAGGTCTCCGAGCCGAGGATCCCTTGCTGGCGGCTTGGAGCTCGAATGAACGATCCCCTGTTCCCGCGCCGCTTCACGGAGGCGTTGCGACCCGGCTCCTACCTTCGAATCCTCGTCGAGGGCGATGTGGGAACCGAAGATGAAATCCGGATCGTCGACAAGCCGAAGACCGACCTCACCATCCGAGACGTCTTTCGCATCTACACCCGAGATCGGCACGAGGCCGAGCGGTTGCTGGCGGTCCCCCAAATGTCCGATGCATGGAAGAGGTGGGCGGCCGATTTTCTTCAAAAGGTCCGAGGTCGCCCAGCGGGTGCGGCGACGCCCGGGTGCTGTTAGTCCGGACGGCGCCATCGGCTGCCGGGTCGTTCCACTTTTTGGTCGCGGCCGGGCATCGCCGCCGGAGGTCCTCCGTCACTCCTCGACAAAGCCTTTCAGGCGATCGAGCGCCTCGTCCCACCGATTCGAGATCTCGTCGATGCAGCGGCGCGCCTCCGCGAGCCTGCCCACCTCGAACTCCCAGATGCGCTCTCGGCCATGCTTGACGCTGCGGACGAGGCCCGCGCCCTCGAGGACGTTCAGGTGCTTGGTGATCGCCTGGCGAGTGACGTCGGAACCCGCAGTCAGCCGCGCGATCGACTGCGGGCCGGCCGAACAAAGCCGGGCCACCAGCGCGAGCCGAGTCTCGTCGCCGAGCGCGGCGAACACAGGCGAGCCCTTGCGCAAGGTCCCGGTGAGGCTACGCGGCATATCTCAGCTCGCCAGATGCCGCTCGAGGTTCTTGAGCTGCTCGGCCCAACCCTGCTCGTTCATGCGGAACGCCCTCGCGCGCCGCTCGAGGGGGATGCGATCAAAGCCGGATTCGACCACCGTGAGCTCGGTGCCGCCCGGGACCTCCTCGAGACGAAACTCGACGAGAGTCGTGGGCTCGCTCGAATAGTCGACGTTCGGTTCGATCGCGTACGGGTGCCAGCGGTACGAGAACAACCGCTCGGGCTCGACCCGCTCGACGGTGACTTTCATCGTAAGGTGGTCGTAGCCCTGAGTGGTGATTCGGCCTTCGAGGCTTGCGCCGGGCGCGAAGGTTCCTTCGAGCTTCACGCCGAACCATTCGCCGAACTCCTGGGCGTTCGCGATGGCCTGCCACACGCGCGATCGCGGCGCCTTGAGGAAGACTTTCTTTTCGATCCGGTCTGTGCTCATAAGCAACCCCTTGGTTGCATTTTACTGCCGGCCCGAGCGGAAAAGCAACCTATAGGTTGCACAATTGGCTCGGTCGAGGTCAATAATGGACGGTGTCCCTGCGGATTTGGAGACTCGGCCATCACGAGGTCGTCGAGACGGTCCTCCGGAAGCGCCACGAGCCGCAGGACGCCGTGACGCTCGAAGAGCCCGGGGGCGGGACCTCCCGATGGACGGTCCTTTCCGTCGAGAAGGATCCGCACGGCTGGCGGACGACCGCCACGCGGTGTCTGCCCGGGTGCCCCGACCATTCGGGCTCGAGGCGCGACTGACCCAATCCGACCTTCGGCTGCGGCGGTCGCTTCGCGACCGGCAGCCGAGAATTTTCTAAGGGATCCGGGGCCCGGCCCGGTGACAGAACCTCTCGGCCGCCGTTCGCGCAGCGAACGTCTGCGGCCGACAGTCAGACACGACGCCCGCATCCATTCTTCGGCAGCCTGCTAGGCTAGCAAGGGGACTCCGGAGTCCCCGTCGAGGAGGGACAGATCGATGGCCGACGACGACATCGGCGCTGGAGGCCGCGCTTTCGGGCGGCTCGAGCCGCTCCGGGTCCAGGGCTCGGACTCCCCCGCCGCCTTCGCACGCTCCGGCCCTTCCGGCGCAAGGGACTTCCTCGGAGAGCGCCTCGCGCTCTTTGGCCGCATCGCGTGCCTGGCGTCGGGCACTTTTCTCGTCATGCGCCTGGCCCTGATCGCCCTGTCGAAGCGGAGCATCGCCCCATCCTCTCTGCTCGACGACTTCCCGCTCTTCCATCTCGCGGCGACGGCGATCCTCTTCCTCGTCTGGGTCCTCGCGGGCAGCCGGGCGTTTTCCGACAGAGGGCTCCGCCGTCTCGACGCGGCGGGAACGATAGCGGCCGCGCTCGCCTATGCGCTCATGGAGCTGACGATGCCGCTCGCCTGGCGACCGGACCAGCTCGTCCTGCTGATCTTGAACGCCGTGCTCCTCGGTCGAGCCGCTCTCGTTCCGAGCGAGCCGCGCCGCACGGCGTGGATTTCCGCCGCCTCGGTCGTCGCGATCCCGTTCGTCACGTTCTTCCTCTTTCGGGGCAACGCGTCCCGCGAGCTCCCCGTCGGCGCCGTCGTGACGCAGGCGACGCTCTGGGCGACCTTCACGGTGGTGCTCGCGACGCTGATCTCAAACGTGACCTTCCACCTGCGCCGCTCCATCGCGCGCGCGCGCCGGCTCGGCCAGTACCGGCTTCTCGAGAAGATCGGAGAAGGCGGGATGGGGGTCGTGTACCGCGCCGAGCACGAGATGCTGCGTCGTCCGACCGCGATCAAGCTGCTTGCCCCGCAGAGCGCGGGGGAAGTGACCCTCCGGCGCTTCGAGCGCGAAGCGCAGCTGACGGCGCGCCTCACGAATCCCCACACGGTCTCCGTCTACGACTTCGGACGCACACCCGAGGGCGCCTTCTACTACGTGATGGAGTATCTCGACGGAATCGACCTGGAGCGCCTCGTGCGCGAGGAGGGGCCGCTCCCGCCCGGCCGGGTCGTGCACGTCCTGCGGCAGGTCTGCGAGGCGCTGGCGGAGGCGCACGGCGTCGGCCTCATCCACCGCGACATCAAGCCGGCCAACATCCTGCTGTCCGAGTCGGGCGGCGTCTCGGACTTCGCGAAGGTCGTGGATTTCGGGCTCGTCAAGGACGTCAACGAATCCGAAGCCGCGCGGCTGACGCGAGAAAACGTCTTCGCCGGGACGCTGCATTACCTCGCGCCTGAGACGATCCAGGCGCAAAGCGGACCCGATCCGCGAAGCGACCTTTACGCTCTCGGCGCGGTGGCCTATTTCCTCCTGACCGGCCGTCCGGTCTTCGAGGGATCCTCCATCCAGGTCATCCAGAGTCATCTCCAGGCCTCTCCCGAACCGCCGTCGGCGCGGCTCGGCCGGCCGCTGCCGGGGAAGCTCGAGAGCGTCGTCCTCGACTGCCTGCAGAAGGATCCGAATCAACGCCCCGAGAGCGCGCGGGCGCTGATGGATCGGTTGGCCGCCTGTGACGACGTCGAGCCCTGGGTGGCCGAGGAAGCGCGGAGGTGGTGGCGGAGCAGGAAGACGGCCTAGCGGACATGTTCATCGGCCACTACGGCGCCTCTCTGGCCGGCAAGCGCTTGAGCCCGGGCCTGTCGCTCGGCCTCCTCTTTCTTGCCGTGCAGTTTCTCGACGTGCTTTTCAGCGTCTTCGTCCTCCTGGGAATCGAAAAGATGGCCATCGTTCACGGATTCACCGCTTACAACCCGTACGACCTCTACTGGATGCCGTACTCGCACAGCCTCGTCGGCGCGCTCGGCTGGTCCGCGCTCGCCGCAGGAAGCTGCTGGGTGGCCACGCGACGGTTCTCGCCTCGAGACCGCCGTATCGCGGCGACCGTGCTCGGTGGCGCCGTGTTCTCCCACTTCGTGCTCGACGTGCCCGTCCACACGCCCGATCTGCCGCTTTGGCCGGGCACGGGAGCCCCCCGGATCGGCCTGGGGCTCTGGAACCACCGGTTTGCGACGATCGTCGCGGAGCTCGCCGTCCTCGCCGCGGGAGGGTTGATCTACCTTCGGCGGTCTCGACCCCGTAGCCGCGGCGCCCGATTCGCTACGGTCGCGTTCGCCTGCGTCCTGGTCGCGGCAACTCTCGCGACGCCTTTCCAGCCAGATCCGCGGAGCGGGCAGGCGTTCGCGATTTTTGCTCTTGTGGCCTACTTCTTTCTGGCGCTCGTCGCCGGCCTGATCGATCGTGGACGATCCATGAGCGAATCCGGGGGCACAGGCAGTCCACTTTGAAAATGCTCTACACACTAAACAGTGTCGCCAATGCCCTGACCGTCATTTAAGGAGTCACACGGTATGCAGAAAATCACCCCGTTCTTGTGGTTCGATGACAAAGCCGAAGAGGCCATGAATTTCTACGTCTCCATCTTCAAGAACTCGAAGATCGGGAAGATCAGCCGTTATGGAGACGCAGGACCTGGACCGAAGGGAACGGTCATGGTCGCGACGTTTCAGCTCGAAGGACAGGAATTCATGGCGTTGAACGGCGGCCCGCAGTTCACTTTCTCGCCGGCCATATCCTTCGTCGTCAACTGCGCGACACAGGAAGAGGTCGACGGATTTTGGGAGAAGCTCTCCGAGGGCGGGGAAAAGAACCAATGCGGCTGGCTCAAAGACAAATTTGGGGTGTCGTGGCAGGTCGTCCCCACCGTCTTGGGCGAGATGATGAACGACCCCGATAAAGCGAAGGCGAACAGAGTGATGCAAGCGATGCTTCAGATGACCAAGATCGACATCGGCAAGTTGAAGCAAGCCTACGAACAGGGGTAAGGGCGTTGCGCCTCACACGGGCCGAATTCGCCTCCAGAAGTCGCCGTAGGTCACGACCAGCCCGTCGCGGTCCACTTCGAGCTCGGCCTTAAAGGAGCCCCGGCGGCTCCTGTAGCGGTAGCGATTGCGGGAGAGGCGCAGATACTCCTGCGCGAGGGGCTCGACCGTCAGCTCGGGAACCCGCACCCACGCCATGGTCAGAGGGCCGCTGCTCTCTCTGACTCGCAGATGGAGCCTGCGGATCGGCAGCGTGTTGGTGGAAGGACTCCATCCGAGGTCGACGTCGATCGAGCCGCGAACCTCTCGAATCTCACGGCCCTGCGCGTACCAGCGCCCGCCTTCGACGGCGAGCTCGAGCGACCGTTCGCGGCTCTCTCGCAGCAGCGTGACCTGCGCCCGTATCGTCCGCCAGGATTTGTCGCAGGTCACCTCGTACCGAATCTCGATCGGCTGGCGGCCGGCGAGCGCCAGAGTGGTCCCGTGCAGCATCCAGCCCGAGCGCCGGGAAGAGAGCTGGAAGCGCTCCAGTCCCGGGCGCGAGAGCCATTCCCAGAAGACGGTTCGGTTCCTCAACGCGAGGGCATTCTAGGGGGAACTGGGGTCAGTCGTGTATTCATGTATTGTTCGTGGGAACTGGGGTCAGTCGTGTATTCATGTATTGTTCGGAACCAGAGTCAAGCGCCGGAACGGAATGCCAGAATGCACGGTTGACCCCATTACGTTTCTAGCCCTCCGGCCGGCCCGCTTCGTCCGCGACGCCGTCTCGTGGGGCCACTTGAGCGAGCCTTCGAGCGCCGGATCGTTCGGCCGCAAAAGTCAATGTCGGGACAGTCGCAGCGGAGGAGCTCTTCGAGAAGCCGTGTCATGGTCTGGAGGCGCGCAGCCGCCAGGCGCACCTCGCCGAGCTTGCGCTCGGCCAGGCTACGCCAGCGGTTCTTTCCGAATTCATTGACCAGGCGGCGGATCTCCGCCAGCGTGAAGCCGGCATCCTTGGCAAGCTGCACAACGGCCAAGTGGTCCAGGGCCGTCTCATCGAATACGCGGCGCCCCGAGAGGCGTCGTGCCATCGGGAGCAACCCCTCCCCCTCGTAGAAGCGGATTGCCGAAGGGGCCAGCCCCGTCGTTCTCGCCAACTCCCCGATTCGCATGGAAAATCCTCTTGACCTCAAGTGTACTTGAAGTTCTACGGTTGATCGCCAAAGGAGGTCGCATGAATTTGCTGAGTTTGGCCGTTCCCCTCGTGTTCGCGGCTGGCGTCACGGCATCCGCTCCCGCCGGAGAGCCGCTCGTCTGCCGCCTCGAGGCCTTGAGCCCCTCCGAGCGAGAGCGACACCAGCGTCTCACCGAGGAGCTGCGCCGCGCCGTCACGGAGACCTCGGAGCTGCCAACGGGCTACGCGCTGACGCTCGATCTCTCGCGTCTTCCGGCCGACGCCAAGAGGCTTCCCTTCTGCATTGTCGAAGTCGCCGAGTGGGTGGATCTCGAGTCTCGCTGCTGCCCGTTTCTGGACTTCGAGATCTCCCTTCGGGACAAGGGTCGCCACGTCACGCTGCGGCTAACCGGCGGACAGAACGTCAAGACATTCCTGAGAGAGGAGCTCATGTCGAATCGGGATCAACGCTAAAATCGTGCCCTACCGAATCGGCCTTTAGGGAGTATTCAGCTCTCCCAAACCGTGAACGCGGTAGCACCGAAGACGCCAGGTCGCGGATCGGTGTTGCTAATGCGATGCTTGACCGGCGGAACCGAAAGCAAATACGAGAAGATCGCCCGAAGATCACCGTCGTCCAATTCACTAGCCGATCTGATCCATCAGTTCGAAGCGCGAGGCCAGCGGTCTGCCTCGGCACAGGGCTCGCAGCGGAAGTAGAGGGCGGGGTACTCGATCATCCGCTTCGAGGCCCGGCCGCAGGAGCGGCAGGCGAAGGGCGGCAGCCGCGAAGCGTGCGCCAGGAGAATCGTCAAGCGCGGCTTTTCGTCCATCCCGGCGGTGCGGCCGTGCGCGTGGCAAGTGCAGCCATCGCCGGGGCGGTGCTCAGCCGCCGTCCCGTTTCGGCACCATCGCTGACGGCACCATGCCCGGGGCGCGAGGAGTCTGTCTGGTTCCGGTTCCATCGCCATCCTCGAGCCAGAATGCACTCCGCGGTCAGACAGATGATGTCCTTGCGGCAGGGTTCTACGAAGAAGACGCCCGGACTCACGCGAGCCGGCGGGAACCGGCGCGAAGGGCGGCGCGCGAACGGTGACGACGTTAGTCGATCGGCCAGGGCATGGACTTCGGCAGAGTGGTCACGGCAGGCGTGGTGGGCTCTGGTTCCCGCGCGGTTGCATCGACGACGCGCCACCACGGCTTGACGTCCTCCGCGTGCGCCGGCTCGACCGGTTCGCCGAGTTGAGGCATCACGAGTCGAGCACCCGCTTTCGGGCCCAAGACCAGCAAGGCCTCCACTGGCTGGTCCCACGCATGCATCGCAAGGCTGAAGGTGCCCCAGTGCACGGGCAGGAAGGGTCCGCCGCCGAGCAGCGCCAGGGCCTCGAGCGCGTGCTCCGGTCCGAGGTGGATGTCGCCCCAGGCAGGATGGAACGCGCCCACTTCCAGCATCACGAGGTCGAACGGCCCGAGCCTTTCACGGATCGTCTGATATTCCGTCGTGAGGCCTGTATCGCCGCTGAAGAAGACTGTGTGCCGCTGCGAACGGATCACGAGCGAAGACCACAGGGTTGCGTTGCGGTCATGCAGGCCGCGCCCGGAAAAGTGCTGCGAGGGCGCGGCGGTCACCGTGAGCCCGGTGTTGGGCAACGTGTGCGATTCCCACCAGTCGAGCTCGACGATGCTTTCGCGCCGCACGCCCCAGGACTCGAGATGCGCGCCGACACCGAGCGACGTCACGAATGGCACGTCGCGCTTGGAAAGCTCGAGGATGGTGAGGTAGTCGAGGTGATCGTAGTGGTCGTGCGACACGACCACGAGGTCTATCGGTGGCATCGCGCGAAGGGCAACGGGCACGGGCTGGAAGCGCTTGGGCCCGGCGAGCCGCGAGGGCGACGCGCGCGGTCCCCAAACCGGATCGGTGATCACGCGAAAGCCGTCGATCTCGATTAAGACCGTGGAATGGCCGAGCCAGGTGGCGCGCAGCCCGCTGGCAGGCGGCCTGACCCAGCCTTCGAGCGGGTTCTGGGATGGCAGCGGCCCCCGCGGCACACGGCGCTCACCGCCGCAGAGAAACTCCTTGAGCGTGGGCATCGGGACGTTCGGGTCCCGTAATCCCGAAATGATCGGATGCACGTTGCGGAACCGATCGCCCGCCCAGAGCGGCGATGTCTTGATCCGCTCGAGCCGCGTGCCCTCGGGTTTCTTACCCAGTGACTTCATGTCGCCCGTTGGGTAACGCGGGGAAACGCCCATGAATTCTTGGTGACCCTACTGACGTCTGGCGGTGTCGGTGTGCCCGGGGATCTCGCCACCACTGACTTCCACGGCGGGGTTCTGGCCCCCGGCGGATTAACCCCGGTATCAGAACTAATTCCAGTCCCGGCGGCGCTCCCAGATTCCGTCGGCCGCGCGCAGCGCCAGCGCGCCGATCGTGCTCGTGGGATTCACGGCGGCGCTCGTTGAGAACGAGCTCCCGTCTACGATGAACAGGTTCGCCACGTCGTGCGCTCGGTTCCAGGCATCCACGACGGAGCGTTTCGGGTCGCTTCCCATCCGCGCGGTGCCCATCAAGTGCGCGAACAGGTTCGGCCCGGAAGCTTGCAGGACCTCGACCGCTCCGGCCGCCTCCAGCGCGCGGCGCGCCATGGTCAGCCCGTGGTCGAGCATACGCAGCGAGTTCTCGCCGAAGCGATAGGTCACCTTCGCGGCCGGCATCGATCGTGTGCCCGAAACGCCGGCGCATCTCGCGATGATGCCCGGCGCCCCAGGGCACCGGCCGCGCGTCGCCCCAGGCCTGCGAGAGCGGTCCGTAGGGACCGTACACGACGAGCGAGTATCCGCGGACAAATCCCCGCTGGGTGTCCGTCTCGTAGAACTCCTGACTGAAGCAGGGATTCGACGCGATGCCGACATGGCCGTCCAGCCGCTCGGCGAAGATCCCTTCCACGTAGTGGGCGGGGTGTGACATGTAATGGCGGCCCACGAGACCGCTCGAGTTGGCGAGTCCGTTCGGAAAGAGCCGCGACTTCGAGTTCAAGAGGAGCCGAGACGTTCCGATTCCGTTTCCGCAGACGATCACGACTCGGCCGAGCTCTTCGTGCAGAGCGCCGCTTCTGTCGTGGTAGAGCACGCCGCGCGCCCGGCCCCGGGCGTCCACGGTCACCTCGCGGACGCGCGCCCAGGTGCGGAGCTTCGCGCCGGCGCGCAACGCCTTCGGCCAGTACGTCAGGTCGACCGAGGCCTTCGCCTTTCGAGGACAGCCGAAGTTGCAGCGCCCCCGGCCGTCGCAGCCCAGCCGGTCCTCAGAATCGCGCGACAGGATGGCGTTGTCCGAGGGCCACCAGTGCCAGCCGAGCTTCTCGAAGCCGCGCACCGCGACCGCGCCGCGCTTGCCGAGGGCAAGCGGCGGAAAAGGCCGAGCTGCCCGGGGCGGGTTGGCGGGGTCGCCCGCCAGTCCCGACACGCCCATCATCCGGTCGTTCAAATCGTAGTAGGGCTCCAGATCCTCGTAGGCGATCGGCCAGTCCGCCGCCACGCCGTCCAAGGAACGAACGCGAAAGTCCGATGGGTGAAACCGCGGGAAGTGTCCCTCCCAGTGGATCGTGCTTCCGCCCACGCCGTTGAACATGACGATCTGTGCGGGACTGATGCCGACCGTCGTGACAGGATAGTCCTGCGGGAGACGGCGCGCGTTCGGACTGAAGCTCGAAGGGCCTCGGCGGAGAAACGTCTCGACTTCGCGCCGCGAGGACGGCAGATCGTCTCGGGAGACCCAGTCCCCCTGTTCGAGGCAGACGACCTTCGCGCCGTGCTCGGCCAGCCGCCAGGTGAGGGCCGCACCCGCGGCGCCCGACCCCACGACAACGACGTCCGCGACGTCCGCCGCCATCAGGTGACCTTGCGGTAGAGGGGCGGCGTCGCCCGGACCCGCTCGATCGAGGTC
>WNGB01007650.1_pt1 | contig 15533 bp, 18 predicted proteins | sample 5400681 | NCBI WGS metagenome assembly WNGB01 (sample SAMN13153367, study PRJNA577476) | soil metagenome | isolation source: 115 cm soil or saprolite under grassland replicate 2 | place: USA:California | collected 2016-06-15
GCGGAGACTGCTATCACCGCAGGTCAGAGGCCCTAAGCGACGGGACGTGGCGCAGTTTGGCAGCGCACCTGCTTTGGGAGCAGGGGGTCGCGGGTTCAAATCCCGCCGTCCCGACCAGGAGAAGCATCGTCGCAGGTCAGTAGGCATGAGCGCCCCTCGTGTGAGGGGCGCTCACCTATTCCCGAGACTTGCACAGCGCTCACTGACACCCTAACTTAGGGGTATGGCTGCCCCACCTGATCCCGGGCTGGACCTCCGGACCCTTAATGACAGCTTCCGGTTGGCCCTGCATGGCGAGAACAAGAGCGAGCGCACCGTGGAGGCGTACACGGACGCAGTGCGCTTCTTCGCCGACTTCTTGGAGGTGAACGGTTACCCCCTAACTGTGACCGCGATCAAGCGAGACCAGATCCGGGGCTTCATCGCCGACCAGCTCAAGCGCTGGAAGCCGGCCACCGCACACAACCGCTACCGCGGGTTGCACTCGTTCTTTACCTGGGCAGTGGAGGAGCTTGACGAGTTGCCCGGCCATCCGATGAACGGCATGAAGCCACCCCACATCCCGGAGGACCCGGTTCCCGTCCTCACCGACGATCAGCTTCGTCGTCTGCTCAAGGCATGCGAGGGCAAGGACTTCCCCGCCCGGCGGGACACGGCCCTCATTCGCTTGTTGATGGACACGGGCCTCCGGCGAGGCGAGTGCGTCGGCATCATGCTCGATGATCTCGACCTGAAGGAACAGGTCGTCGTGGTTCTCGGCAAGGGCCGGCGACCTCGCGTCGTCCCCTTCGGCCGCAAGACAGCGCTCGCCCTGGACCGCTACATCCGCGTCCGTGCCAAGCACCGCCACGGGCATCTGCCAAACCTTTGGATCGGCCAGCATGGCGCCATGACAGCATCAGGCGTCTTCCAGGTGGTCGCCGATCGGGGCGCCACTGTCGGCCTACCCGGTCTGCACCCTCACCAGCTCCGCCACTCGTTCGCTCACGCCTGGCTTGATGCCGAGGGGAGCGAGGGTGATCTGATGCGCCTTGCCGGGTGGAAGTCCCGCGCCATGGTTGATCGCTATGCGAAGGCGACCGCTGAGAAGCGCGCCCGAGCTGCGCACGCCAGGCTGGGCCTTGGTGACCGGATCTAATTGCGCTAAGGATCACGGCGTACAGCCTCGGGGGGCTACGACCACTCTGCCCACCGGCCACCAGCAGACGCCCGCAGGGTTACAATCCCGGGCATGGCAAGGCTCCGGTATGAGGCCAAGGACAACGCGGGCCACAACTTCTGGGTAGCTCGCTATGGCCGCTATGCGATCCGGATCGACGCCAACCGGCCGGGCATCTACCCCTGGCTCATCACGCTGGAGGGCCGCTCGGTCTGCAAGGGCGTCGCTCCCGACCGTGACCAGGCGGCCGACGCGGTGAGCAAGGCTCTGGACGAGCTACCGCGCTAGCCAGGCTGGCCGCGTACCGGGTCGTCTATCCTATCGAACTTGTGTTCGGGTTACGCTACGGGCATGCGGACGTGGGAAGCGCGCGACCCCGACTTCGGCCGGCCGATCGCGGCGCCGCTGGAGCAGTCTGCGGAGCTGCTCGGCGTCGACCTGGCCACGATCCGCGAAGTGGCCGCCAACGTCGAGCCCTACATCCGCGCGGACGGCACCAAAATCTGGAGCCTCATGCAGCTTGAGCGGCAGCTCCGGCCCGAGGCGTACGGGCGGCGGCGGGGCGGCTTTATCGACCGTCGACGCTCGTCTCATGCTTGGGATCAGGTCCCTCCGAGCAGGTGACGCCCTCCGAGCAGTCCACCTCTCCCCCGCCATCTCGATCGTCGATTCCCGTAGGCGAGAGTCTGGGAGCAGTCCTCCAGCCGGACCGGGACCCCCTGTCGATCACATAGGATGTTCATACGATGAGCGTCATTCATCACCCCAGATCGTCAGACAGGCGTCATATGTTCAAGAAGCTGGCGTTTGCCACACTTCTGGCCGCCGGGTTAGCTGGCTTGCGAGAGCTTCTCGTAAAGTTCGGTCTGTTAGGATTTGCCAACTCGCCGAGATTATTCCTTCCACTCTTCGCCGCGTTGACAGCGGGTGGACTAGGTGCGGTGGGAGCCTACGAGGCAGCGTCTCGTGCGCACCGCCAGATGGCCCAGCAAGCCGAGGTTGCTCAGAAGATTCTTCAGTACACAAGCATCGATGAGGCGATCTCTGTACACCGTCATGAACTGCGGCAACTTCAGGTGGATTATGAGACGGCGCAGCAGCTACTGTGTAGCCAACCTGAGCAAAGGCCAGCGACGGGCCGTTGAGCAAGTCTTCACGCAAGTTTTAGAACGTCAACGCAGGGGGTTCTGGCGCGAGCAGGCTCTCCTCTTGCTCGCTGGAGCAATTCTTGGTGGGGTCGTGAGTGAGCTACTGCATTGGTTACTCGAAAGTTCCCTGTGGCACAGATTCTTTCAATGAGGCGATTCGGAGCCGGCGAGCATGGCGTCGCAGACACTTACGCCGAACGCCTAAGCCGCGCCACTGGCCACGCGCTGACCAAGGCAGCAGGCGACAGCTACGGAGCGCGCTCCAGCTCGGCTCGCCGCTTCGAGAGTTGAGTGTGCCGTCTTCGGCTGAGCCGGCCTTCGGAGAGAGCGACGCCAACCAGCACAATCAGCGCACCTACCGCGAGGTTCCAGCCCACAGGCTCCGAAAGAACCGCGAGGCCGAGCAGAACGGCCACGATCGGCAGTAGGTAGGTGACGGTGGAGGCCGCCGTAGCCCCCTCGTCAGCGATGAGTCGGTAGTTAAGGACGTAGGCAATGCCTGTCCCGATCACTCCGAGCACGATCACGCTTGTTACCACGCTGGTTGTGAGCGCCATGTGCTGGAGGGCGACGCCAGGTGCCAGGATGCCCAGCAGAACAGCGCCCGCGACCATCTGGCCCGTAGACAGCACCAGAGGCGAGAATTGACGCGCGCTCAGGAAGCGTCGCGCGTAGACGTATGAGGTCGCGTAACAGGCAGACGCCAGTAGAGAGGCTCCAACCCCTAGGAGGGAGCTGCCTACTCCCCCGTCGCGCCACGGAGCGGCAAGTACCACAACACCAAGGAAACCCAGGGCCAAGCCGAACACGCGCGGCACCGTAAGGCGTTCCGTGTGGGTACTGACAGCAAACACCAGCGTAAACAGGGGCGTGGTGGCGTTGAGGACGCCAGCCAAGCCCGAGCTGATGTGCTGCTCGGCCCAGGCAAACAGAAAGTACGGGGCAATGTTGGTCACGACTGCCATAACTGTCAGGTGAGCCCAGGGCGTCAGTCGCCGTGGAAGCGCCTCCTTGCGATAGGCCACAATCACAAGCATGGCAACCGCGGCGGCCAGCAGCCGGCCAAGAACGATCTGGATTGGGCTCATGCCCTCCAGCGCGATCTTGATCAGGAGAAACCCCGATCCCCAGAGCACCGCCAGTGCTCCGAGGCGAGCGATACTTGCCCTGCTTATGGCGATGCTCCCCGCTGGACTGCCTCGTGCTCAGCAAGATAGCGCTCATGGAGATCCCGGGCCTCGGAGGTGTCCGGGTATTTGAGCAGGAGAGCCTGGTCAAGCTCGGCGACTCGCGCGATGGTGCTTCCCGCCTTGCGTTGGGACGCGAGGGCAAGAGTCCCGAGGTGGTACGCCTCATCCACCTGCCCTCGCTGTACGGCGATCAGGCCAAGATCAACCCGGGTTTCCGCTAGTCGCACGGGCCACCGGCTTGTACCCGGCACGGCGAGACATTGAGTCACGACCTGGTTTGCGTGCTCTTCAGCGCGATCAGCTTCCTCGAGCCAGGCGTAGATGGTGGCGGCGTAGAACGACAGCTTGGAGGCGTCGAAGACGAAGTGGTGCTCGGGATGGGAGGGGACCGGCAAGCGGGCGAGGGCCGTTGCTCCTCGGCGCATGGCCTGTTCGGCTTCCTGCCGGTTGCCAAGGCGGGACCAGCCCTTGGCTTCCTGAACGGCGAGCTGCACGCCTGCTGAGGTGTTGGGCGCCAACACCAGGCCGGTTCGTGAGTGATCGATCGTTTCTTCGTAGCGGCCCTCTACCAGGGCGAACCATGCCAGCAGCTCAAATGACCATGCCATGATCTCCTGATGCTCGGCCTCCTTCCCGAGCTGGAAGGCCGCGTCGCGGGTTTCCTCGGCTCCCTCCCGATTCCCCATGTCGAACTGAAGGCATGCGAGCAGGACCGACGACCATCCACCGGCCACCAGAAGATGCCGATGCTGAGCGAGAGTTACCTTGCCTCCTAGAAGGCGCTTGACCTCGTGAAGCCGACGCTGGATTCGCGGCGCAAGTAGCGCTGGAGAGGTTGTTGGGTAGTCTCGGCAGTATCGGTCTACCCACTGATCGATCGTTTCCAGGGTTCCCGCCCCAATGTCGGAAGCCTCCGCATGAAGCGCGAGAGCCTTGGCTTCCTCCATCCCAGCCACCATAGGCTCAAGGAAGGTGCTGTTTCCGAGCTGTGATTCCTCGGCGTTCAGCTCGGCTGGTGGAAGGACTCCAACCGGTGATCCGTGCCTGCCTAGTCGCTCCCACTCGTCCCATTCGGCATTGACGAAGGGAAGCAACGCGCGCAAGGCGCCAGCGGCCGGAAGCTCCCGTTCACAGTTCTCGACGAACTTCTGGTCAGGGCGAATCATGCCACGCTCTATGGCGCTGACGGTGGAGCCAGCGTAGCCAATGCGCTTGCCGAGTTCAGCTTGAGTGATGGCCGGCCTGGGGCGTAGCTGGACGCGAAGCCGCTGCACTGTGGCACCGAAGAGGGCCGCCCATGAGGCGTAGGGGTTTAGCGGCTTCGGCGGTCGCGGCATCGCAGATTCCCTATCGGTTCTCTATAGAAAACTGATCGATTTCAGGCACTCGACATAGCCGTTGGCAATGAGGTTTTCTCAGTTGAGGGTACATGACAGCACTCAACGAGGGGACCCCCTTGGCAACGTCAACTCTCGGGCTTACTCGACCTCCGCCGGGCTGTGCCATATCGCCGGACGAGTTCATGGTAGACGGTGAGCAGGAATGCGCGTTCCTCTGGGCCAAGGTTCGGATCGGAGTTGACGGCCTCAGCAACGGTCGAAGCGCGGTGATCACTCAGTTCATCGACCACGACGTATCCGAGCGGACGAGACAGTGTGCCTGGACCTACGCTCAAGCACCTCTCCGCCTGTGCGACTGTCTCGGGTGGTGGTGTGGTCTTGCCTCGCAGCCACTTCGATACAGATGCCGGCGCGAGACCCAGCTCCCGAGCCAGGGTGCGGCCGGACATACGAGCGTCTTCGAGCGCCTGCCGCAGCGCTTCACCAAACGCTTTCCGTTGCTCGGCTGTAGTCACTCGCCGGACGCTCCGTCGTCGGTGTCCACCTGGCAACAAGCATGCCCGATCCGTCAAAGACTCGTCGACACTGTAGCTTGTCAGTTGACGCCTGATTCCTATCAAGCTACATTCGTCAGAGTCGCGGCCAGTGCTAGCCCCACCACCGCGACTTCACGCCAAACGAGGGAGCGCCCATATGGCTCGGCCGCGACCGATGACTCCTGCAGAACGAAGCCTGCTTGCACGGCAGGCCGCGCACATGATGCATGCGCAGCACGACGCACAGGAGACGACCGCGAAGGCTCGCGCATCCTTCCTCGCCAAGTTCGAGCGAGAAGTTGATCCGGACGGCGTGCTACCGCTTGAGGAGCGTCGCCGTCGTGCAGAGCACCTGCGACATGCCCATTTCGCGCGACTCGCTCGCGCTTCTGCCAGGGTCCGGCGCGCCAAGGCCGACCGCAACCAGGGAGGTGATGGGACCACCGATCGCCAGCAGTAGGAGGAGGCCCCGGGGCGTCTAGCCACGCACCCGGGGCCGAACAACACACCACGAGGGAGCTACCCCGAGATGCGCGATCAGCGTACCAATCCTGGCGTGCCCGGCGACATGCCGGCACGCAAGACCTGTTCACGCTGTGGTGAAGCGAAGCCGCCCAGCGCCTTCTACGACAACCCGGCGACCGTCTGTAAGCACTGCCAGAACCGAGCTTCGCGGTTCTCCAACGCCTGCCGTCAGGCAGCTCTCGCTTGCCTCACCCACGCTCACCAGGCCGAGTACAAGGCGCTGTTGGAGGCCGAACGCTCACGGCGTCTGAACGGATCTGAGCCCCTTTCGGGTGGTGGTCCGGATGCGGCCTGAGCCTCTGACCACTCCCCAGCGTCACGAAGCTGTCGGCTTGAGCGCGGGCGAGAAGCTGCTCGCCGCCGTCCTGGCCGTGACCGCAGCGGCCGGCGCGTTCGCGTGGGTTATCGGCCAGCTCGCGGGCCTGCTGTTCGCCCACGCCTGGCTGCACGTCGGCGCCGCGGACATGCCCGAGGTGCTATGGCACCTGCCGAAGCATCCCGGCGACCCCGCGCTTGCGTGGCCCGCCCAGTTCGGCCCTGAGCTGCCTGGCCCGGTCGGCATGTACTTCTGCGCTGGCCTGGTGGTCGCCGCGCTGGTGGCCGTGGTCGGTCTGGTGGCGCGGTACTGGCCTGGGCATCACGGCCTCCGCTCAGGCGTGCCACTGCTGCCCCACCGCAACCGCCACCGCGCGGCCACGTGGGCTTCGGGCTGGGAGCTGCGCCGCCTGGTGGTGCGCCGCCCGACCGCTGGCCGGGTGATCCTGGGCCGCACGCGCGGCGTCGCGTCGCGGCTCCTGGCGGCTGAGGACTGCCACTCGGTGTTCGTATTCGGCCCCACCGGGAGCCTGAAGACGACCGGGATCGTCATCCCCGCGATCAAGGAATGGACCGGCCCGCTGGTGGCCACCTCGGTCAAGCCGGATGTGATCCGCGCGACCCGGGAGCACCGCGAGCGCCGCGGCGAGGTGCTGGTCATCGACCCCCTTGGCCACTCCGGGCTCCCCGCGGCGCAGTGGTCCCCGCTGGCGGCCTGTGGGACCTGGCCGGACGCCCAAGTCACCGCAGGGATCATCGCCGACACCGCCGCGCTGAGCGACCGGCCAACCGATGAGGTCAAGTACTGGCGGACGCTGGGCACCAAGCTGCTGGCGCCGCTTTTGTACGCGGCCGCCTATGGCGGCTGGACGATGGCCGACGTCGTCCGCTGGGTCGACACCCGCGAGGAAGACGAGGTCGTCAAGGCCCTCGCCGACGCGGGCAGCGAGGGTGCCGCGAATGCGTGGGAGGCGTCCCAGCAGCGCACCGAGAAGGCCCGCGACTCGGTGTACGGCACCGCTGAGGAGCTGCTGGCGATCTACACCGATGAGCGCGTGCAGGCGTTCACCGAAGGTCACGACCTGGACGTGCAGGCGTTCCTTGAGGGCGACAACACCGTGTATCTGTACGCGCCAGCGCACGAGCAGCGCCGTCTGCGGCCGTTGTTTGAGACGGTCACGATGCAGATCGTCCGCGCCGCCCAGGAGAAGGCCGCGGTCGCCCCGGACGGCATGCTTGACCCGCGCCTGCTGCTGGCGTTGGACGAGGCCGGCAACGTCGCCGCGCTGGCCGAGCTGCCAGAGCTGGCCACCACCGGCCGTGGGCAGGGCATCCAGCTGCTGAGCGTGTGGCACGACCTGGCGCAACTGCACCACCGCTACAACGACCGCGCCGCAACGGTGCTTAACAACCACCGCGCCAAGGTCTTCCTGTCGGGCCTGGCGGATCTTGGCGCGTTGGAGCTTGGCTCCAAGCTGATCGGCGAGCAGGCCCTGACAGAGCTGCAACCCTCCAGCGACTCGGAGGGCCGCCGCAGCGTCTCGCAGTCCACCACCTGGCGGCCCCTGTTGCCGGTGGAGGAGCTGCGGCGCCTCAAGCCGGGCCACGGGATCGTGCTGTACGGGCACCTGCGCCCCACCCACGTTCGCCTCCGGCCGCACTTCCGCCGGGCCGAGCAGCGCCGCTACCAGCGCTGGGAGCGCCGCGAGCAAGCACGCCTGGACCGCCAGCGCTACCGGGCGCTCGCATCGCGGGAGCGTGCCGGCCGCCGGGCGGAGCGCCGTCAGGGGCGCCTGAGCGGCGACCCGGTGGCCTGGCTGCGCGACCACGGGATGGGGGGCGGTGGCGGTGCGTGCTGACCCGACCGTCGCCACCCTGCCGCTGGTCAACGACGACTGGCGAGCCGACGCTGCGTGCCGTGACAGCGACGCAGGGCTGTTCGACTACGACCCCGACACCGACCCCGCCGCCAAGGCGACCGAGGCCAAGCACATCTGCTCGGGCTGCCAGGTCCGCGACACCTGCCGCGACTCCGCTCTGGCGCAGCCGGCCGCCGACGACACCATCGGGATCTACGGTGGCCTGACCCCTGCCCAGCGTGCCGAGCTGCGCGGCCACAACCTCCAGCAGCGCGCCGGGCGGGCGCGGGAGTCGTGGCGGCTTGCCGCCGATCCCAAGTTCGCACGAGTCACGCACGAGCTGGCCGTGCAGATCGGTGTGGACGCTGCCGCCAACGAGCTTGGCGTGCACGCGCGGACGCTGCAACGGGCCTGGCAGCGGCACCGCCTCGGCTCGCATGCGCCAGTGCCAGCGCCGCGGCCGGAGGCGGCACGTTGGCTGGTGGCTGGCGCGCTGGAGCGGCTGGGCTGGACCGAACGAGATACCACCCGGTACTGGCCGATGACCGATCCGGAGTTCGCCGCCTCCGCGTTCGACCTGGCCGGCAAGGTCGGCGTGTTCCGGGCGGCCGAGCAGCTCGGCACCAGCAACACCACCCTGTATCGGGCCTGGGATCGCCATCAGCTCGGCCGTCCCGAGCGGCCACCACGCTGGACCCAGCAGCTCATCAGCGACCGCGCCCTTGCCGAGCAGGCATTCCAGCATGCGCGTCAGAGCAGCATCCTGGCCGCTGCCAGCGAGTTCCAGACGAGCGCGCCGACGCTTCGCCGTGCGTTCGCCCGCCACGGCCTCGGCCACCCCCACGCGGGGCTCGACCCGGCCGAGCTGCGGCAACGCTGGCTCCACCAGCCCGGCCCGGACCATCGCAACCGCCAGCAGCGCCGCGCCTACCGCGCCCACCGATCCGCCGAGCGCCAACAGCGCCGCCGCGAGCAGGCCGGCAGCCACCAGCAGCAGCCACCGCCGCGTGACTGGCGTGACCGACTGGCCTCCCGCACCCGACGCGACCGAGGGCAGGGGGTGGGCGACCGTGAGCGCTGAACCCCTCACGACCCTCCCGCGCGACCAGACCGAGCAGACCGAATCGTCAGCGGTGGCTCGTATCCGCCAGGTCTGGCAGACGCGCGAGGAGGCCAGCGGCGCCGAGCGGCTGGTCGCTGCCGAGGTCGCTCGGGAGCTTGGCGTCAGCCAGAGCATGACCAGGCTGACCCTACGGGCACTGCGCGGCCAGCACGAGGCCCGCACCCAGGCAACGACGGTCTACGACCGGATCGAGCGGCTGTACCGCACCAAAGAGCAGGCCGGCGGGCAGCACCTCCGCGCCGCCGCCGTGGCAGAAGAGGTCGGGACCACCCCGCAGGCTGCGGCCGGGACCCTGTATGTGCTTCGGACGCTGGACCGCGACGGGCCATCCCCGACCGCGCAGCAGGCCGCCAACCGGGCACGCACCGCCGGGCTGGTGGATCTTGACCAGCTCGCCAGCCGGCATCGCCAAGCCGACCGCGCCACCGATGGCAACTGGCGCACCCGCGCCGCCTGTGCCGCACCAACGGTTGACCCGGACCTGTTCTTCCCAGAGCCGAGCCAGGCATGGAAGGCCACCAAGGCACGAGCGGTCTGCTTAGGCTGCACAGTCCGCGATGCCTGCCTGCACGAGGCCCTGACCGGCCCCCAGGCCCACGGCGACGACGCCCACGGCATCTTTGCCGGCACCAGCCACGAGGACCGCCGCCGCCTCCGCGGCCGACCCCCGATCACACCAACCCGCTTCTACACCGACCCCACGCAGGCCGCCGACGCGCTCGACCTGGCCCGCCAGATCGGGACCGTCCGCGCCGCCGCCCAGCTTGGCGTGTCCACCGAGGCGCTGTACCGGGCATGGGACCACCACCAGCTTGGCCGCCCACAAGGCCACCGCGGCACACCACCCTCGCCGTTCCTGACCGACCGCGCCGCCGCCGAGCGCGCCTTCCAACGTGCCCAGCAGGTCGGTGCCACCGTCGCCGCGGCTGAGGCCGGCGTGAACTACCTGACGCTGCGCAAGGCATGGCAGCGCCACGGCCTCGGCCTGCCCGGACCAGCCCAGCACCACAAGCCCGCCGCCCGGCCGCTTGACCGGGCCTTCCTCGGCCTGCCCGGCAACGAAGCATTCGCCCGGCCCATAGATGCCAGCCCGGCGCGGCTGGCCGCTCGCGCCCGACGCCTGGAGGAGCTGGAAGCCCTCGGCCCTCGGGTGGCGTACGACCTGGCGGCCGAGAACCGGCCACACCGCGCCCAGACCCGGGCATGGGTCGTCACCCGTCGCGGGCACCACGCCCGCGAGCTCGCGGCCGACCACGCCACAAGCCAACGACCTGACGGGCGTGAGCAGGTCCGCCAACGGCTGCTGGCGGGCTACCAGCGCCGCCAAGCCGCCCGGACCCAACGCGCCACACACCCCAACCCACGGTCGGCCCGCGCCCGGGCCAACCCCGCCGAGCAGGAGCGTGAACGATGACCAACACGCCTGTTGAGCTGCACCACGAGGACTTCGACGACAGCGACCGGGATCTGGTCTGGCTGGCCGGCGCGCACCTGGTCATCGAGGCCGGCGACCTAGTTCACCACCACAGCGACGGCCAGACCTGGGCGCCCTGGCCCCAAGACAACACGGCCGAGCTGGCCCAACAGGCCCGCGAGCTGATCGACCACATGGACCGCGCCCTCACCCAAGCCCGCCGACACCTCGCCCAGGCCGAACGACCAGCCCGGCTGCGGGCACTGCGCCGCATCCGCGCTGCCGCCGCTGGCGAGCGGAGCGTGACCAATGACCTCCACCTCGGATAACCCCTTGTTGAACGCCGCGCTGGACTACGCCGCCCGTGGTGTGCCCGTGCTGCCGGTGCACTGCCCCACCAGCCGGCCCGGCCACGAGGTGGGCTGTTCCTGCGGCGACCCCGGCTGCGGGTCAATCGGCAAGCACCCCATCACCGCCCACGGACTCAAGGACGCCAGTACCAACCGCGAGCAGATCGAATGGTGGTGGCGGCGCTTCCCCCACGCCAACGTCGGCCTGGCCACCGGGCATGTCTTCGACGTGCTCGACATCGACGGGCCAGCCGGCGAACGCTCGATCGCGCGCCTCTCCGCCGATGACCATCCCGTCAGCCGGCCCGGGCCACTGGTGCGCACCGGGCGCGGCGGCTGGCACGTCTACCTGGCGCCAACCGGCCTGGGCAACCCCAAGCCCAGAGACCTGGAGCAGGTGGACTGGCGCGGCCGAGGCGGCTACGTCCTCGCGCCGCCGTCGCGGCATGCCAGCGGTCGGCGCTACCGCTGGGTCCGCGACCTGGACACCCCTCTGCCCGCAGTGCCGGCGGCGCTGCGGGAGCGGCTGGAACGCCCGCAGCCCACACGCCCAGCTCTGCCGACCATCCGGCCGCTGACGCCCGGGCATCCCTACGGGCAGCGCGCCATGGAGGCGCGGCTTGCCGAGGTCGCCCGCGCACCCCAGGGCGACCGCAACCGCACCCTGTACCGGGCGGGCCTGCGCCTGTTCAGCCTCGCCGCTGGCGGCGTCCTCGACCGGGCCGACGTCGAAGCCGGCCTACTGGCTGCCGCCGAGCGCTCCGGGCTGCTGCGGGAGGAACCCACCCAGACCCGCAACACGATCCGTTCGGCCGAGCAGGTCGCCAAGGACCACCCGGCCGGCGTGCCCACCCATGACCGGCCACCACGCCGCCACCCTGCCGGCCGACATCGGCCCGAACGCCGACCTGGCCAACAGGAGCGTGAGCGCGATGCCTGACGCCTCCACCGTGACCGCCCGGCAGACCCACAAGCGCTGTCCCGACTGCCAGCGGGTCCTCCCAGCCGACGCGTTCTACCAGCGCCCGGACGGCTACCTGTCGGCCTACTGCAAGGCCGACAAGCGCCGCCGCGACCGCGACGCCCGCCAGCGGTCCCGTCCGACAGGCCGGACCCGACGCGCGCCCGCCACAGGCGCCGACAACCACCGCCTACCCGCCGCGCCGCTCCTGGCTGCAGTGCGCCGCCACGCCCATCTGCGGCACCTGTCGCTGCGCGAGCTGCTCGGCTACGAGCTGTTCGCCGCCTACGGCAACGCCCACCAGGCCCGCACCATCCGCCTCGTCATGTTGGAGCGGTTCTGTGACGAAGTGCTCGGCTGGCACCCCCGCATGCTCTACGGCGACGCCTACGACCACGCCGCCAGCAACGGCAAGCGCGCACGACAGGACCAGGAGGCCCACCAATGATCCCCGCGCGTCCTACCCCACCCCAGAGCCGTCCTGCACGGGACTGGACGGACACCGCGATCGAGTGGGCCAGCGGCACCACCGCCGTGGCGATGTTCGCCTACGGCGTCGCGCTGTCCTACTCGGTCCTGCACCGCATCGCCAACGCTGCCGGCCTGCCCGCCTGGGCGGCCGACCTGTGGCCGCTGGGCTTCGAGGCGTTCATGGCCTCGGCCGCCCTCAACGCGCTCGCCGACCAACGCCAACGCCACCACCAGGCCGAATGGTGGCAGCGCGTGCCCTGGTACCCCTGGGTCCTGACCGCGCTCACGGCTGGCGGGTCGATCCTGCTCAACTGGTTCCACCCCGCGATCCCCCTGGACCCTCCGCCCGGCTGGCTGGTCTCGCTCGTCTACGGGCTGCCGCCGCTGGCGGCCGTCTTCGCCTGGCACCTGTTCTTGCAGCGTCTCGCCTACCGCCGCCACCAGCAACCGGCGTCCCACGACAGCGGTCCTGTCCTGGCCGGGCCGGACGGTCCTGAAGACGAGCAGGACAAGCAAGACTCGGCTGCCAGTGCGTATCGTGCGCCAGCGCCGGAACCTGCCGGCGATCCACGCGCACGCATCCGCGCGATGCTGGCCACCGAGACGCCCGAGGCGCCAGTGGGCTGGCAGCAGGTCGCAGCGCAGACTGAACTGTCGCGCTCCCGCGCCTACGCCCTGCTGCGCCAGGAACGCGCCCGGGCAAACGGCAACGGCCAGCAACCATCCGGCCGCGCCACCAGCGGCGCACCGTAGCCGCGCCATGATCGCCCGAGTGACGCGGATCGTTACGGCCTCCCGCTGACCGTCCCCCAACGGAACGTCACGGCCGCTCGGCCAGCAAGGAGGCCGTTCTTCATGAACGCCAACCAACCGGTCCACTGACCAGGGCTGCCGTGAAGCGGCTCTGGCTGACTAGTTCGCGCGGGTCAACCTGGCGCTCGCAAGGTCGGCGGCGGAGCCTCGAAGAGGAAGGTCATTCAAGGGAGGGGAGTCGCTTCGTCAGGAGACCTACAAGTACCCCTGTAGTGCCAACGTCCAGTGTGAGAAGATCACGTCGACAGTGCAGACTAGGTGGAGAAGTTGGCGTTACAGGGACTGCCGTCAAGGGAGGGAACCTTGCGGGTCACAAGGATCGATATACTGGGCCTTTTCGATAGGTTTGACCACAGCATTCCTCTCAATATGGAGGAGCGCGTCACCCTAATCCATGGCCCAAATGGCATCGGAAAAACCACGGTGCTTAAGCTTGTTTTTAGCCTCTTTCATCAGAATTTTGCCTATCTGCAACGTACCAACTACGGACGGTTAGAGCTGAAGTTTGATCAGAATACAGTGTTGCGCGTTACCCGCCAGAAGTTTAAGCGATCAACTGACGTTTCGCGCTCCAAGCGGCCCGATCCTCCCGACCTGCACTTTGCACTCTATAAGGGTCCGACCAAACAGCGAGAATTTACACTCACTTCTGCTAGCACTTCAGACTTTCGGCGTCGACTTCCCTTAGAGCTTTTGGACGAATATGTTGACGAGATCGAACGTATCGGACATGACGAATGGCTCGATCACGATACGGGAGAAACGCTGTCGCTCCGAGAAGTCTTGGATCGCTACGGCGCGCGCTTGCCTATTCCCTCAGAGTGGAAGAGTCCCGCTCCCCCAGACTGGCTTACAGATATTTGTGGCAGCCTTGACGTACACTTGATTGAGACCCAACGGCTTTTTGCGGCTTCTGATCATTCGAAGCGACCACCTCGAACTAGGCCTATGCGATTGCCCTCTGCTGTCGATATGTATGCCGGAGAATTAGCAAAGACGATTCAGCGCGATCTGGCGCAGTCCGCTGCTATTTCGCAATCACTTGACAGAAGCTTTCCGAGTAGGCTCATGAGGACCGCACCACCAGAGAAAGCAACTGAAGAGCATATTCGTTCCAGATATAAGTCGGAGAACCAACTCCGCCAAAGGCTGATGGAGGCCGGTCTTCTAGATACGGAGGAGGAGATTGCTCTTCCTGAGCGGAGCCTTGACAATACAGAACGAAGAGTTCTTTGGTTCTACCTCGAGGATGTAGAACGAAAGTTGAACGTCTTCGATGAACGTCTAGAACGTATTGAACTGTTCAAGCAGATCATCAACACGAGCTTTCTTTATAAGCGGCTCTCCATCGATAAAGACTCTGGCTTTGTGTTCACAACCGATCAAGGAGAAACTGTAACGCCGAATAGTCTCTCGTCCGGTGAACAGCATGAACTCGTACTAGCCTATCAATTGCTATTCAAGGTGAAGCCGCGCTCGCTTATTCTCATTGATGAGCCCGAAATCTCGCTCCATGTAACCTGGCAACATAAGTTCCTCCCTGATATAATGCAGATTTCTGAGGTAGCTGAGCTTGACTTTATTCTGGCTACCCACTCACCCCAAATAATTCACAAGCGTTGGGATCTTGCGGTCCCTCTTGAGGACCTTGAGAGTAGCGACAAATGAAGCAGTACCTCACTGCTGATGATATCGTCGCTGAAGTAGAAATGGTTCGAACCCAATTTAAAGGAACTGTACTTCTCCTCGAAGGTGACACGGATTGCCGGCTGTTGGACCAACTAATTGACAGTCCTCTTTGTCGCACATTGCCTGGTCACGGCAAACAACGGGTACTCGAAGCGGTAAGTAAGCTAGAAGCAGTCAACTTCAAGGGCATCCTTGCAATAGTGGATAGTGACTTTTGGCGTGTGCTGGGACGGCACAGCCCGTCCCCTAATGTGATAATGACTGACCACCATGACCTTGAGATCATGCTACTGCGATCACGGGCCATCGATAAGGTACTGAGCGAATTTTCGTCCGACAACAAAGTGGCTACGTACCTCAATGAGAGAGACAATGATGATCTTGTCAGCGCTCTACTTGAGGCTTCTCTACCCCTTGCAGTTCTGCGATTCATTAGCATAAGAGACAGTCTGTCTCTCAAGTTTGAGGGCGTCGAGATAGAGAGTTACACGAACCTGAAGACGCTAGACGTGGATTTTCCCAGCATTCTATCTAGGGTTCTTCAGATAACTGGCGACCCATCTATTGATATCAGCGCACTGAACGAGGAGATTAAAACAGCACTGAAGCGGGATCACGATCTTGATCAAATGTGCAACGG
>WNGB01015046.1_pt1 | contig 15532 bp, 14 predicted proteins | sample 5400681 | NCBI WGS metagenome assembly WNGB01 (sample SAMN13153367, study PRJNA577476) | soil metagenome | isolation source: 115 cm soil or saprolite under grassland replicate 2 | place: USA:California | collected 2016-06-15
CAGCTCGACCACCGCGGAAGCGCTGCGCGTCGCGGCCGATCTGCTCGACCTGGGCGCCGACCAGGGCCGGATCGTGCACGAGGTCTACTATGCGCTGCCGGCCAGCAGCGCGGCGCTGATCGGGCTGGCGCTCGGGGAGATGCGCCGCGACGGGCCGATCGCCTGGACGCGCGTGACGCTGGCGATGATGCGCGCGACCGGCGCCGAGGATGAGGCGGTGGACGAGGTCGTACGCATGATGCAGCGGGTCGAGGGCGTGCGGGCGCTGGTCGTGTTCAAGGAGCGCCAGGGCGGCACCACCAAGATCAGCCTGCGCTCGTCCCAGCCGATCGACGTGGCGACGCTGGCGACGCGCTGGGGCGGCGGTGGGCACGCCCAGGCCGCCGGCGCGACGCTGATGATGAGCCCGGAGCAGGCCGAGCACGAGGTCTTGCCGCAGCTGCGCGCACTCGTCCACGAGGAGAGTTCAAAGTTTTGAGTTCTGAGTTCTGAGTTGCGCAGGGTCAACTCAAAACTCAAAACTCAAAACTCAAAACTTCGCATGGTGCATGGATTCCTGAACATCGACAAGCCCGCCGGCATGACCTCGCACGACGTCGTAGCGCGGATGCGGCGGGCGGCGCGGCAGAAGCGAGTCGGGCACGCCGGCACGCTAGACCCGGCTGCGACCGGCGTGCTGGTGGTCGCGCTGGGCGCGGCGACACGGCTGATCGAATACGTTCAGGAGGCGACGGCCAAGCGCTACCGCGCGGTCGTGCGGCTGGGCGCGACGACGACCACCGACGACGCTGAGGGCGAGGTTCTGCTGACGGCGCCGGTGCCGGATCTCGACGCGGTGGAGATCGAGCGGGCGCTGAACCAGTTTCGCGGCGCGATCGAGCAGGTGCCGCCGATGTATGCGGCGCTGCATCACGAGGGCCGGCGGCTGCACGAGCTGGCGCGCGCTGGCGTCGTCGTCGAGCGGGCGGCGCGAATGGTAACGATCGATCGTCTGGCGCTGCTGGAGTGGTCGCCACCGCTGCTCGTCCTTGACGTTATGTGCAGTAAGGGTACGTATATTCGAGCGCTGGGGCGCGACCTGGGCGAGGCGCTTGGCTGTGGAGCCCATCTCCACGAGCTCCGTCGCACAGCGGTCGGCCCGTTCCTGGTCGAGCATGCCACGCCGCTTGCATTTATCGAGAAGTACCCTCAAAATATTATGTCAACTCTATGCGAACCTGAAGTCGCGGTCGCCGACTGGCCCGCCGTGAGCCTATCGGACGAGCAGGCGCGCCGGGTGCGCAATGGGCAGACGATCGCGCTCGACGGCATCGCGGGCGCGCGTGCGCGCGCCCACACACCCGACGGAGCACTGCTGGCGCTGCTCGGACGCGCCGGCGACGACTGGAAACCGGAAAAAGTCTTTGACTGGACCTAAATCTGTGGTGGGGTGGGGTGTGGGGGCGGGCGCGGCCGGCCCCCACACCCCACCCCACCACCGAACGACGGTGAAGCCACAGCAATGGAACTTGTCTACGGCCTGCCGCAACCAATCAACGAGCGCGCGACGATCCTGACGATCGGCGTGTTCGACGGCGTGCACCGCGGGCACCAGCGCCTGATCGGCGGCGTGGCGCGGCGCGCGCGGGATATGGAGTGCCAGAGCGCGGTGCTGACCTTCGACCCGCACCCCGACATGGTCGTCCACCCCGAACACGGGCGGCTGTACCTCACCACCCTTGAAGAGCGCGCCAACCTGATCGCCGATCTCGGCGTCGACCTGCTGATCGTCATGCCGTTCACGCGCGAGGTCATGGCACGCAGCGCCCACGACTTTATGCTCCAGATCTGCCAGGCGGTCGCCCTGCGCGAGATATGGGTCGGGTGGGACTTCGCGCTTGGCCGCCGGCGCGAGGGCGACCTCGCGCGGCTGCGCGAGATCGGCCAGGAGCTCGGCTACAGCGTCCACCCGGTCGGCGCGATCACCTTGCCCAACGGCATGCTGGTCAGCTCGACCCGCATACGCACCGCGCTGGGCGGGGGCGATGTCGAAACCGCCGCGGTCCAGCTGGGCCGGTCGTTCAGCGTGCGCGGCCCGGTCGAACGGGGCGATCAGCGCGGGCGCACGATCGGCTTCCCGACCGCGAACGTCGTCGCGAACGACCACCACGTGCTCCCGGCCAACGGGGTATACGTCTGCCACGCCTGGGTCGGCGGCCAGCGCTACGGGGCGGTGACAAACGTTGGCGTGCGCCCGACCTTCGACGGGAAGCGCCACACGGTCGAGGCCTACCTGCTCGACTTCGTCGACGACATCTACGGTGAGATGCTGCAGATCGACTTCCTCCACCGGCTGCGCGGCGAGCAGAAGTTCGACGGCGTCGCCGCGCTGGTCGCGCAGATCACGCAGGACGTCGCAGCGGCGCGCGAGTGGCTAAAGCTTGAGGCATCATAGGCGCGAGCACGTTGCCAGCGGCCGGCACGCGCGTCGTAACCCGCAGCTCGCCATGCCGGAGCATTGACGCATAGGGCAAGCCTAGCCGCTGGATCGGCCGCCGGACGGGGCGATTCGCGGCAGCAGATCCGCACGCAGGCTGGTCACGCCGGATAGCGTCGCGAGCCGGATCAGCTGCCCCGCCAGCGTGCCGCCGATTCCCCGCCTCTGCCAGTCGTCGCGCACCACGAGCACAACCTCGCCGGTATCAGGCGCGCCGTGGCCGCGCGCTAGCTCCGCCATGGCGATGGCATCTTCGCGGCCGCCAGTCTGCGCCACGACGACCAGGGTCGTGTGACGCCAGGCGCGCCGCTGGACCATGCGCGCGGCCTCGGCCCAGGCCGCCTCGGTTGGCAGCCGCCGTGGCAACAGATACCGCAGCCAGATCATGCGGTTGGACAGCCGGCCAAGTAGCTCGGTCAGCAGCGAGGTCGCCGAACTCCTCTGAACGCTGGCCATTGGCTACTGACTACTGACTACCGACTACTGACAATCAGATGCACATCCCCAAACTCGTGCCACAGGTAGCCCTCGCGCAGCGCCTCGCCATAGCACACGCGCAGATGATCGATGCCGGCCAGCGCCTCCAGCATGGCCAGGTGCGAGGCACGCGGCTCGTGCAGGCCGGTCAGCAGGCCGTCGACTACGCGGATGCCGCGCTCGGGCGTGACCACCAGCCGCGTCCAGCCCTCGCCGGGGTGGACCGCGCCCGCCGTATCGGCGATGGTCTCCAGCGCGCGCACCACGGTGGTGCCAACCGCAATCACGCGCCGGCCTGTCGCGCGGGCAGCGTTCACGGCGCGGGCGGTGTCGAGCGGCACGCGGTAGAACTCCTCGTACGGCGGCTCGTGGCTCTCCAGGCTCGCGACGCCGGTGTGCAGGATCAGCGGGGCGATCTGCACGCCCTGCGCGACCAGGCGAGTGATCAGCTCGGGCGTGAACGCCCGCCCCGCCGAGGGCATCTCGGCGCTGCCGGGCTCGGTCGCGAAGACCGTCTGGTAGTAGTCGACCGGCCAGCGCTCGCGGACGTAGCCGTAGCGGATCGGAAAGCCGTGGCGGTCCAGGTACGCGTTCAGCGGGCACGGCAGCCGCAGCGTGGAGACCCACAGCCGCGCCGGCCCCACCTGCGCCCGCGTGCGATCGGCGCTGTAGGGCGCGTGCAGGGTCGCGCTGGCGCCGCCGGGCAGGCCCAGCGTCTCGCCGGCGGTCGCATCCGGGAACGGCACGGTCGCGCCACCGGCCGGCCGGCGCACCTCGACGATCCACAGGTCGGCCGGCAGGTGGGTCGAGAGGTGCAGCTCGAGCGGCGTGCCGTCGGCGCGGGTCGCGTCGAGCGCGGCGCTCAGCGTGCCGCTGGTGTTGATCACCAGCAGATCGCCGGCCGCCAGGAAGCCCGGCAGGTCGCGGAAGCGCGCGTGGACCACCCGGTCGTCCGCGCGATACGAGACCATCAGGCGGATCTCGTCGCGCGCCAGGCCGCGCGCCTCGGGCGGCTCGCCGGCCTCGAGCTCGGGCGGCAGCCGGAAATCCAGCGTTGGAATGTTCGAACGTTCGAACGTTGGAACGTTCCAACGTTGGAAGGTTCCAACTTCACGATGTTGCAAGGTATCACGCATCATCCACCATAGCTCAATGTTGCCGCGTTTGAACATCTGTTTCTTTCAACGTATCACGCAGCCTCCACTGTCGAAACTTGGTAACCTGTCAACGTGCTAACGTGTCAACGTGCAACGGGCAGCTCGCGTGCCCTGTACCGTCCGCTCGGCCGCTCGCCTTCGAGCAGCTCGAGCAGGCCGGGCACGCTCTCCTCGGGCGGCGGCCGGTCGCTGATGTCCTCGCCGGGGTAGGCCTCCTGGTGCATCTGTGTGCGCATGTCGCCGGGGTCGACCCAGTAGATCCGCAGATGCGGGTTCTCGGCCGCCAGGATGGCCGAGAGCTGCTCCAGCGCGGCCTTGCTCGACCCGTAGCCGCCCCAGCCGGGGTAGGCCTCGACCCCGGCGTCGCTTGTTATGTTAAGTATGCGAATGCCTGGCCTGAGTGTATCGCGCAGCTCCTGGATCAGCGCGAGCGGCGCGATCGTGTTGGCGCGGTAGACCTGCTCCAGCACATCGAGCGGGTAGTCGAGCAGCGGCGGCTGCGGGCTGGGCCCCAGGATGCTGGCGTTGTTGACGATCGCGTCGAGCCCGCCCAGCGCGCGGGCGGCGGCGGCCAGGGCTTTGCGATGCGCAGCGTCGGCCACGTCGCCGGCGACGGCGACCACACGCGTGTGCGCCGCCAGCTCGGCCCGCGCCGCTTCCAGCGCCGCCGCGCCGCGCGCATTGACGACCAGGACCCAGTCGCGCCGCGCCAGCTCGCGCGCCAGCGCCAGCCCCAGCCCGCGCGACGCGCCGGTGATCAGTGCGGTCTTATTATTATGTAAACTCATCGTGATGTCCCTTCCAGATTTACCGGGGGCGCAGCTCCGCCTCCATACCCCCTCCCTCCACCACCGATTTCTCGTGAAGCACACGACTTACGCAGTAGCCGCTTCAACTACGGTATTTCGAGAGCGACCGTGTAACTCGTGTAAAGCAGAGTGCGCGTCCCCAACAGTATAGCGCGCCGCGCGGCCACCCGCATAAGACGAGTGTCCTATTCCGCAGCCGGCCATCAGGACAGGCTGCGGGCTGTTCTTCGGTACAGGGAGCCGACACGCTGGAGCAGAGCGCTGTCAGCGGGACTATCCGTTCAACCCAGTCCCCACATCCGCTGCCGCAGCGCCATATTTGACGGCGCAGCCGCTTGTAGCATAAGATGGTGACAACTCCCAATCCTAAAGGATTGGGCTTGGCCCAGAGGGCACCCCGTTCAACCGCCAGCCCAGCGGCCAGCGTCCCCGAAGGCGGTGCCCCCGCCTTTAAGATGTTCTTGGCGGCGTTCACGTCGCGATCGGCCACATAACCACACGAAGGGCAGATATGGGTTCTGACCGACAACGACTTTTGAACAAGCTCGCCACACTTGGAGCATTGCTGTGTGGTGAAGCGCGGGTTGATTCTGACCACCTCGCCGCCAGCACTCGCAGCCTTGCAGGTGAGGATGTTCAAAAACGCGCTCCATCCGGCGTCCAGAATGCTCTTTGCCACTCGACTCCGCGCCAGCGCACGAATGTTCAAGTCTTCGACAACGATCGTCTGGTACACATCTGCATACCGCTTCGCGGTCTTGAAATGAAAGTCACGACGCTGGCGCTCAATTTTCAGATGGGTCTGCGCCACACTGCGCGCCATTTTACGGCGGCGGCGCTGTTCGCGGGTCGGATAGAGGCGAAACTCATACGTTCTCATATCTTTAATTATACTAGATTATCTGTAATATCTCGGCTGGCATCGTCAAGAAAACATGTGGAGGACAGCTATGGCGCTCATCCCAAGCATGCTGCTGCGGCAGCTCTACACGTTCGGGAGCCTGAAGAACACCGAGGGAGGCGTGCAGCTCTCGATCAAGAATCGCCTCAGCGACGCCGAGTTCACCGAGCTGCAGGGCGTCAAGATCGATGGGCGGGCTGTGCCGCTGGAGGCGATCGTCCTGGACCTTGGCGACGGCACGCGCCTCGCGCCGGGCAGCGTCTCCGCGAGCGAGCCGATCGCCTTCCCGCTGCGCAAGACGCTCACGCTGCAGGCCGCGATCGACCCGCTGCCGCTGGGCAAGCACAGGATCGAGATCGCGTTCAAGTCCAGGCCGTTCGGCGCGCTGAAGTTCGAGATCGAGGACGCGATCGCCGAGGCCGACGAGCAAATGGTCCGCATCCCGCGCGACCCGGCCGACGACTACTCGGAGCAGGCCATCCGCGCGCGCCAGGCGTTCGTCGAGCAGTACACCGGCGTCAAGCTCGCGCACGCCGGCAAGTACTCGTTCGACCCGCACATCGCCGCCGGGAACTGCGAGAACTTCACTGGGGTGGCGCAGGTGCCGCTGGGCTTCGCCGGGCCGATCAGCATCCACGGCGAGCACGCCCAGGGCGACTTCCTGATCCCACTGGCGACCGCCGAGGGCACGCTGGTGGCATCCTACAACCGCGGGATCAAGGTCGTGAACCTCTCGGGCGGCGTGAAGTGCACGGTCGTCGGCGACGCGATGCAGCGCGCGCCGGTGTTCGTGTTCGACGACGCGCGGGCCGGCCGCGAGTTCGTTGGCTGGGTCGGGGCCAACATCGACAAGATCCGCGAGGAGGCCGAGGCCACATCGAGCGTCGCCCGCTTGCAGGACATCGACCCCTACCTGGCGAGCAAGTTCGTGTTCCTGCGCTTCAACTACTCGACCGGCGACGCGGCCGGCCAGAATATGGTCGGGCGCGCCACCTTCGCGGCGTGCAGCTGGATCCTCGACCACTATGAGGGCGTGCGGCACTTCTACCTTGAGTCGAACTTCGCGACCGACAAGAAGGCCTCGCAGGTCAACATCATGCGCACGCGCGGCAAGCGCGTCACGGCCGAGCTGACGATCAAGCGCAACGTGCTAATCGAGAACATGCGCGTCGAGCCGGAGGGCCTGGCCTACCACTTCGGCGTCGCCAATGTCGGCGGGTTCCTGTCGGGGGTGAACAACAACGGCCTGCACTCGGCCAATGCGATCACTGCGCTGTTCATCGCCACCGGCCAGGACGTCGCCAACGTCTCGGAGTCGTCCGCCGGCGTGCTGTACGTCGAGCTGACGCCTGAGAAGGACCTGTACGTCTCGCTGACCATCCCCTCGCTGATCGTGGCGACCTACGGCGGCGGCACCGCCCTGGCGACGCAGCGCGAGTGCCTGGAGATCCTGGGCTGCAACGGCAAGGGCAAGGTCAACAAGCTGGCCGAGATCGTGGCCGGCGTGGCGCTGGCGGGCGAGATCTCGCTCGCCGCGGCGATCTCGTCGTCGGACTGGGTGTCGAGCCACGAGAAGTACGGGCGGAATCGGTAGCGGTGTCCGCTTCGCATGCTAATGCGCGGAAATTCTTCTACTTGGTGTTATTCCGCGTCATCATCGTCTGTAGCGTTACTTTCCCATACCTGTCGGCGTTCTAGTTCATGGAACGTCGTTAAAAACGTCGCACAATGTTTCGACCAACCGCGCCAGGCTGCTTGAGGGAGAGGGAGTGAGGACCGACAAGTGCGGCCTCACCGCCTTCACCGAAAACGGCCTGGCGCGGCTATGTTATACTCGTCCTGGCACCACAACACCCACCCCCGCCCAGACAGCATCGGAGTGGGCGTGTGTTACCGTTGCGGTCGCTGCGCCTCCTTTGGAGCACCTGGTCCCCGACTGACACGACGTGTGTGCGGCGCGGCGCTGGAATCGGCTCGTCCTCGCGGGTCGCCCCGCGTCCTGGAACGACATTCCCGCTGGAGCACGTCGATGACCACCCCGGAAGCACGAGCACGTACAAAGATTGACGATCTCCTCCGCGTCGCCGGCTGGCAGGTGCAGCACCGCAGCCAGCTCAACCTCGCCGCGGCGCGCGGCGTCGCCGTCCGCGAGTTCCCACTCAAGACCGGCTTCGCCGACTACCTGCTGTTCGTGGACCGCAAGGCGATCGGTGCGATCGAGGCCAAGGCCGAAGGCATCCCGCTCAGCGGCGTCGAGTCCCAGTCTGAGAAGTACAGTACCGGCCTGCCCGACATTCCGCCCGCTTGGCGGAAGCCGCTGCCGTTTCTCTACGAGAGCACCGGCGTCGAGACCTTCTTCACCCATGGCCTCGACCCTGCGCCGCGCAGCCGGCGCGTGTTCGCGTTCCACCGCCCCGAGACGCTCGCGGCGTGGGTGCAGGAGCACGCCACCTTCCGCGCCCGCCTGTGCGCGCTGCCGCCGCTGATCGCCACTGGGCTCTGGCCGGCACAGATCGAGGCGATCGCCAACCTGGAGCGCTCGCTGGCCGCCGACCGGCCTCGTGCGCTCATCCAGATGGCCACCGGCAGCGGCAAGACCTTCACCGCCGTCAGCTTCGTCTACCGCCTGATCAAGCACGCCGAGGCGCGTCGCGTGCTGTTCCTGGTCGATCGCAGCAACCTGGGCCGGCAAACCCTGCGCGAGTTCCAGCAGTACGTCACCCCCGACGACGGGCGCAAGTTCACCGAGCTGTACAACGTCCAGCATCTCCAGTCGAACACGCTCGACCCGGTCAGCCGCGTGTGCATCACCACCATCCAGCGCCTCTACGCGATGCTCGCCGGCGAGCCCGAGTTCGACCCCGCCAGCGAGGAGGTCTCGCTGTTCGAGCTGGAGGACGCGCTCGCCGGGCCGCCCAAGGATGTGCACTACAATGGGGCGCTGCCGATCGAGTACTTCGACGTGATCGTGATCGACGAGTGCCACCGCTCGATCTACAATCTCTGGCGGCAGGTGCTGGAGTACTTCGACGCGCACCTGATCGGCCTGACCGCGACGCCCTCCAAGCAGACCTTCGGGTTCTTCAACCAGAACCTGGTGATGGAGTACTCGCGCGAGCGCGCGGTGGTCGACGGCGTGAACGTGGACGGCGACGTGTACCGTATTCGGACGGCGATCACCAGCGGCGGCAGCACGGTCGAGTCGGGCTTTGTGGTCGGGCGGCGCAACCGCCAGACCCGCGCGCTGCGCTGGGAGGAGCTGGACGAGGACCTGACCTACGGCGCGAATCAGCTCGACCGCGACGTGGTGGCCGAAAGCCAGATCCGCACGGTCATCCGCACCTTCCGCGACAAGCTGCCCACCGAAATCTTCCCTGGCCGCACCGAGGTGCCCAAGACGCTGATCTTCGCCAAGGACGACAGCCACGCCGAGGAGATCGTGCGGATCGTGCGCGAGGAGTTCGGCAAGGGCAACGAGTTCTGCCAGAAGATCACCTACCGCGTGAGCGGCAAGAAGCCCGAGGATCTGATCGCCGCGTTCCGCAACAGCTACCACCCGCGCGTTGCGGTCACGGTCGACATGATCGCCACCGGCACCGACATCAAGCCGCTGGAGTGCCTGCTGTTTATGCGCACGGTCAAGTCGCGGGTGCTGTTCGAGCAGATGCTCGGGCGCGGCACGCGGGTGATCAGCCCGACCGACCTCCAGGCGGTCACGGCCGACGCGACGCGCAAGGAGCGCTTCGTGATCGTAGACGCGGTCGGTGTGGTCGACCAGCCGAAGGTCGACACGCAGACGCTGGAGCGCAAGCAGTCGGTGCCGTTCGACCGGCTGCTGGAGGCAGTGGCGCTCGGGGCGCGCGACGACGACACGCTCAGCTCGCTTGCGGGGCGGCTGGCGCGGCTGGAGCGCACGCTGAAGGAGCAGGACCGCTACACCATCGTCGCGGCGAGCGGCGGGCAGGCGCTCGGCGACCTGGCGCGCGGGCTGCTCGACGCGCTCGACCTCGACCGGCAGTTCGTGGCGGCGCAGATGGCAGCTGGCACGGACACGCCGTCTGAGGCGCAGATCGCGCAGGTAGCGGAGCAGTTGATCGAGGCAGCGGTCACACCCTTCCACAACCCCGTCCTGCGCAACACGCTGATCGCCATCCAGCAGCGCAACGAGCAGACGCTCGACCAGGTGAGCGTGGACCGGGTGCTGGAGACCGGCTTCAACGCCGACGCGACGGCGAAGGCGCGCACGACGGTCGAGTCGTTTCGGCAGTTCCTGCTGGACCACCGCGACGAGATCACGGCGCTCCAGATCCTGCTGAACCAGCCGCAGGCCCGGCAGCGGCTGACGTTCGGGCAGCTCAAGGAGCTGGCGCAGCAGATCGCGCAGCCGCCGCTGCGCCTGACGACCGAGGCGCTCTGGCGAGCCTACGCGCAGCTGGAGCAGGGCCAGGTGCGCGGTGCGCGGCGGCGGCGCGAAGCGCGTGCTGGCCGACCTGGTGGCCTTGGTGCGCCACGCGGTGCAGCCGGATGGCGAGCTGGCGCCGTACCCCGAGCAGGTGCAAGGCGCGCTACCAGGCATGGCTGGACCAGCAGGAGGCGAACGGGCGCCAGTTCACGCCCGAGCAGCGCTGGTGGCTGGACCAGATCGCCGCGCACATCGGCGTGAACCTGAGCGTCGCGTCGGACGACTTTGAGTACGGCGACTTCTTCAACCGCGGCGGCGCAGTTGCAGCCGTGCGGGCGTTTGGACAGGCGTGGGCGGCGCTGCTCGACGAATTGAACGCGGCGCTCGCGGCGTAGGTGCATGCTACAATACCGGCCAGAACGCTGGAAAGGAAGTGTGCTATGGTCGATCAAGAGCTTGTCGAACGGGTGACCCGGCTCCCAGTGCCTCAGCGGCTGGAGCTGATCGAGCTGCTCACCCACTCGCTGCGCGCGGAGCTGGCCGCGGAGGCGCACGAGCCGGTGCGCGCGCCAGCGCCGAGCGCCGGCGCGGCGGCCGAGGATTCGGCCAGGGAGCTGGCGGCTATCGCGCGGCTCGCGGGGTCGCTCCACCTCGATCTGCCGCCGGACTCGTCGCTGCATCAGCTGCGTGGCGCGGTTCCCAGCGGCGCGGTGCCGATGACCAAGGACGCGGTGCGCGATCTGATCGCCGGCTATCTGCTGGAGAAGCACTCGTGATGCGCGTGCTGCTCGACACCGACGTCGTGCTTGATCTGCTCGCGGACCGCCAGCCGTTCGTCGTGGAGGCGTCCGTGCTGTGGCTCGCGCACGAGCAGGGGCGGCTGGAAGCATTCGTGTCGCCGATCACGCCGGTCAATGTGTTCTACATCCTCCGCAAGCAGCAGGGCGCTGCGCCGGCGCGGCAGGTTGTTGGCCGGCTCCTGACCGCGGTGCAGATCTGCCCACTCGACCGCGCCGCGCTCGACGCCGCCTATGCGCTGCCGCTGGCCGACTATGAGGATGCCCTGCAGGCCGCCACGGCTGCCGCCGCTGGTCTCGACGCGATTGTGACACGCAATATCACGGACTACGCCGGCGCGCCGCTGCTCATTCTCACGCCGGCCGAGGCATTGGCGCACCTCTCAACCGGGCACCCACCGGCGGCGCCGTAGGCCCGGCCCCGCACCCACAGCGTTCAGACTCGAAAGATACAGATGGCGCCTAAACAGTACAAATCACGCCTCCATCTGCTCGTCGCCAGGCACGCGCCGACCGTGGTCATCTTGCAGCGCAAGCGCGCCAAGCTCTTCCACGTCGTCACGGTGGATGTGAACAAGCGACGGGTCGCGGAGGGGTCGTGGTTTCGCGGCAAGCTCTACGTGCTGCGCTGCGATGTCTCGTTCGACGGCACGCACATGGTCTACCTGGCGATGGGGGCGCAGGGCAACACCTGGAACGGCGTCTGCCGGCTGCCCTGGCTCACGACTCGAACCGTACCGGTCACGCTACGGCGGCGAGGATCTGGGCGTGCTCTACGAGCGGCTGGCGCGTGACAGCTTCACGCGGCTCGGCGAGAACTGGGGCACGGATCGGAAGCGCGATGGGCGCCAGTACCGCATCGCCTGCGAGGGCGACGACGGCTGGGGCCGGCAGTTTTCGCCCCGGCACCCGACGCTGAAGGTGCGCTACACCGGCTACCTGGAGCACGGCTACACCTTCGCGTTCTGGCTCGACAAATACCCCGGCCTGCTGGACGGTGCGAGCTGGGCCAATTGGGACGTCAACGGGGACTTGTGGGTCGCGCGGCCTGGCGTGGTCGAGCACTACACACTGAATGATCTCAGCCGTGGCGCGCCGTCGTTCACGATTGACGTGGAGCAGTTCGAGCCGCCCGCGAAGCCGGATGAGTCGTAACGCGACGAGCTGAATAGGGTGATCGCTCATTCGGGAGGATAGGCCATGACAACGATTGGTGCAGCACTCGTGGGGGGCGCATGGCTGTGGGATAAATTCGGTGCCAAAGTCGTCGAGCAGGCCGGCAAATTGGGTGGCGACGCAGGACATCAGCTGTGGGGCAAGTTCGGTTGGAAAGCCGCCGCCGAGCGCTACCGCCAGGAAATGCAGATGCTTTACGGCACGATGCGGATCATCGGCATGACTCAGCCAGTCGCTCTAGCGGATATCTTTACCGATCTGTTCCTGCTGGACAAACCAACCGCCTGGCGGCACTACAACATTAAGCAACTACAACTTGGATCGGAGCTCGATGATCAGGACACCCTTGAGGAGCTACAGCTTCGAATGGGGATTGATGATTACGACGTCCTTGAGGAGCTACAGCTTCGAATGGGGATTGATGATTACGACGTCCTTGAGGAGCTACAGCTTCGAATGGGGATTGATCATTCTGACGCACGTCCTCTCAGGCGGCGCGATGCGCTTGATCTGATAAATCGGCACCAGCGGCTGATGATTCTCGGTAAGCCAGGAGCTGGCAAGACCACACTGCTCAAGCATCTGGTGCTGGAATGCACTACGGGAAAGCTGGACGCAGTGCCAATCTTCGTCGGCCTCAAATCCTGGGCCGACAGTGGACTGACATTGATGCCCTTTGTGGCGCAGCAGTTCGCGATCTGCGCCTTTCCGGAAGCACAACCGTTTATCGAGCACATCCTTTCAGAAGGCCAGGCGCTGGTGCTGTTCGACGGACTGGACGAGGTGAACCTGGAGCAGGGTGCGCGCGAGCGGATTACTCGAGATGTGCGCGACTTTGCTAATCAGTACCCTCGTAGCCGTTGTGTGATCACTTGCCGCACTGCGGCCAGCGACTATCAGTTCGAGCGCTTCGTCTACTGCGAGCTGGCCGATTTCACTCCTAAACAGATGCGCACCTTCGTGGCACACTGGTTTCAGCGCGACCAGCGCAAGTGCGAGGCGTTCCTTGAGGAGTTCGCCAAACCCGATCATGATCGGCTGCGAGACCTGGCGCGCACGCCCTTGCTACTGACGTTGCTTTGTCTGACCTTCGAGGAGACCGGGATGTTCCCGGCGCGGCGGGCGGAGATTTACGAGGAGGCACTCGACGCGCTACTGAAGAAATGGGACGCCTCGCGCAGTATCAAACGTGATACCGTCTATCGCACGCTCTCACCTGTATATAAGCGCCAGATGCTGGCGCGCATCGCCGCCGAGACCTTCGCCAACGATGAGCTGTTCATGCGCCAGGATGATCTGACGCGGCGCATTGTCGCCTACTTGCGGCGTCTCCCATCGACCGACGTCGCGGAAGACATCGACGGCGAGGCCGTCCTGCACTCGATTGAGGCCCAGCATGGCCTGCTGGTCGAGCGAACACAGCGAATCTATAGTTTCTCGCACCTAACGTTTCACGAGTATCTTACGGCGCGCTACACGGTCGACCATCCATCACGACAGATGTTTCAAAGCGTTGTCGATCACGCTCAGGACGCCCGCTGGCGCGAGGTGCTGCTGCTGACTGCCAGCCTGCTGGACGACACCAACGCGGAAACGTTTTTCAACGCATTCGATGCGGCACTCCGCACGATAATCCAAAGCAACCCAATTTTGCTCCCATTGTGGCAATGGATCTATCGCAAGACAGAGAACATTGCGCATAACCAGCAAGCGACCATTCGTGGTTGGTATCTTGTATTGGCGCTTGTCTCAATTGCAATATCTCACTTCCGCGAAACCCGCGTCCTCGCACTTGCGCGCGCCCGCGCTCGCGACCTTGCCCACAGTAGCGACCGTATCTACGACCACGACCTTGTTCGCGCCAACCTCAGCGCTCTCGGCGGCACATTTGACCGCGCACTCGAAGGCGCACTCGCCCGCGCACTCGCGCTCGTCCGCCCCAAGAACGGTACTCGTGAGGAGCAACGACCGGCAGCGGCAGCATTTATGGCCGACTGTGTATGGACAGGCGTGCTGTTATGGGTACAGGTAATAGCTAACACCGACATAGAGAATCGAATCAATACTGATTACGAAGAACTGCTGACCACGTGGCGTCGGCATATTACTGACGCCTCACCGGAGCTACGCGCAGCGCTCATAAGGCTTACATTGCCGACAAAAGACGCGCCCATCGAGGATTGGCAGCGGTTTGCAGCAGACCTGCAGCTCCCGCTCGCGATCCACCAGGATGTCGGCCATCACTGGGGGCTAGAGACAGCGCCGCTGGAGCGCCTCACCGAATATCTAGACATTAGCACTCGCATGCTGGAGTGCCTCGACCTCGCCGCCGTCGCCGACCGCGATGCGATTCGGAACCGCCTGCTGCTGCCGCCGCAGCCGTAATATTCTGGACGAACGATGCCGACTGTACGGAAAATCACGAACCCTGAGGCGCCGACGAGCGACGAACGACGAATGACGATCGACCAGCGTGCGGGCGTATCGTCTGATGCCCCGACGAACGACGAACGACGAACAACGAACGGTCAGCAGGAAGTGCCAACGGCGAGTACTGACGAACGAGCGCCGGTTGCCGAGCACGACGACCTACCCCTGGGGTGGGTATGGGCAACTGTCGGCGAGTTGTCTTCACACATAACCAGTGGCTCACGCGGATGGGCCCAGTACTATGCAGAATCAGGAGCAATTTTCGTGCGCGTCGGCAATTTTAACCGGCGAGGTACAGTGCTAGATTTAGACGATATAACGTTTGTCAACGCACCAAAAGGGCCTGAGGCTGACCGAACGCGCCTCCAAGAAGGTGATGTGCTCATAACAATTACGGCTGATGTAGGTATGGTTGGCGTCGTCGACAAGCGTGTCTCACAATGGAAAGAAGGATTCATTAACCAGCATGTATGCCTTGTAAGATTGATATCTACCCATCTTTCTTCTTATATTGCGTATGTCCTTATGGATGAGCGAACGCAGCAACAAATCAGGGTAAGGCAGTATGGGCTTACGAAAACTGGCTTGGGTCTTGAAGATGTCAAGTCGCTAATCATTCCCCTCCCACCCCTCCCCAGGGCTATTGCGCTTGAAAAGACGTGTATTAACCGTTATTGCGGTTTTTGCATCTTAACAACCTTTTCTAGATATTCGTTGTTGCAAGCTGCCCGTAAGCGCTTTGATTGGATTGACATCTTCGATGATTCATGTTTCAGGAGATTGAGCGCCATATGGCGAAGCACTGCCATGTTCTCCGGTCCATGCTCGACCCGAATATGGGCATTATCTTCGTTCATAACGACATCAAGGCGCCAATGTAACTGATTCTCGATCTGCCAATGCCCAC
>WNGB01016299.1_pt1 | contig 15532 bp, 12 predicted proteins | sample 5400681 | NCBI WGS metagenome assembly WNGB01 (sample SAMN13153367, study PRJNA577476) | soil metagenome | isolation source: 115 cm soil or saprolite under grassland replicate 2 | place: USA:California | collected 2016-06-15
TATTAGCGCGGAACATCGCGATCGAGAATAGCGAGCAAGAGTGCCTGACCGTTTGGCGCATTCCATGACGTGTGGCCGGCGAGCATTTCGTAGAGAACGATCCCGGCGCTCCAGATGTCGGCCCGCGCATCGATGTCTTCCTCGCCAGCGGTTAGAATGTTGGCAATTTGGGGAGCCTGTCCCACGGGATTGTCTGCGCGACGAGCTTCCAAAGCTTGACGAGGAAGGGCCGGGGATCGAGCCATGGGACGTTGCGGGCAATCGAGATTTCCGTCGCGACGAGCATCAACACCACCGTCAGAATTGCCAGGAACAGCAACTTGGCGAAAAAAGAACGCGTGGGCGACGGACCAGGACGCACGACAACCGGCGGAGCGCTTTGCGGCGGCTCGTTGGACACGCGAACACGTAGATGGCGGTTTCGTGTTTCGGACGGCGCCATCTGCGGCTTGGTCAGGAAAGCCGACGCGCTGACCCGTTCCCGCTGGTTCGACGACGGCACCGGAATGGGTCTGCTGGGAACCTTGGCATAGCTGGAGACTCGGGCATTGGACTCCGGAGGCGCGAGATCGTCGGTGATCTGATTCGCTGCGAAGCGATGGATGTTCGATTCCACGACATCGGACTTCGTCGTTGGCACGATCTCGATGTCAGCGTCGCTCAAAGAGACTAGCGAGGAGTCGCTCTGGCGGCCCGGTCCGCGCGGGTCGTAGGTGACCGTCTCCTCGTCCTCCCCGTCGTCGAGGTCGAGAAAACTCGGCGCCACGGGCACGCCCAGGCCCATGGCCGTTGGACGTCGCTGGTACGTTCCCGGCGATTGAGGTGGCGGGAGCGGTCGCTGTGCCCGCCCATTGCGCTGCCGGACACTCATCAACCCCAGTTTACCGCTTCCGTCGCGACGCGTCACGCTCCGTTGTTCGATGAGATGCGATAGAAGTCAGGACCACATTCCCGTACTCCGGACACGCCAACAGCTCGATGAGTTCGGCTGCCAATCGAAACGAGCAGCTACGTCGGATTCCGATCCCTGATGAGGAACGACCGTTTGCCTAGCGACATGCGAAGGCCTGGCGCACGTCGAGGCGACGCGGGCCGCGTTTATTTTTCAATGGGTACAAGCCGTCCCACAAAGATGCATCTGCGGAGAAACTGCGGAATGAAGGTCCGACCACGGACCCTGGCGGATGTGCGGACGAGCCCGACTTAGGGCGGAGACCGAAATGGCGTTCCAGCAGGCAGATTGATCAGGCACTCCTTCGAGTGGGCTGTGTCCGATCCGCACGCTGGCTTGGGTATTGTCGGTAAGGGTGGAGTGGAAACGGGAGGAAGCACAAGCGGAGACGCGTACCGACATGGGACAGGCGGAAACGACGGAGCACGGGCGTCCAATCCTCATCGTCGACGACGATGTCGACATTCGAGAGGCGCTCGCAGAGACCCTCGAGGACCGGGGCTTCGAAGTGATCACGGCCTCAGGCGGCGTCGACGCCCTGAGGCTCCTGCGGACCATGAAAGGTTCGCCTTCCGCCATCCTGCTCGACCTCATGATGCCGGTCATGGACGGCTATGGGTTCCTCGCCGAGCAGGGAAGAGATCCCGCGCTCGCAAGGATCCCAGTCGCAATTATCACGGCTGGGCATGGTGTCGACCACAGTCGCCTGGGGGACTCTCCGCCAATCATCCGCAAGCCTATCAAGGTGCAGCAGCTGGTTGACATTCTTCGGCAACTCCAGTCGAGCGGCGGGACCACGACATGACGCGCGAGCTCCAAAAAGGGCCGGGCCATACCCTCCGAACCGACGCGAGGCCGCCGCCCGACGATGGCAATGGCCGGCCGATTGTCCCCGACGAGGAGTTTCAGCTACTTGTCGCAAGCATCAAGGACTATGCGATCTTCATCGTCGACCCGACGGGTCGCATTATCACGTGGAATACCGGAGCACAGAGGATCAAGGGGTATCGTCCGGAAGAGGCGATCGGCAAGCACATGTCGATCTTCTACACACGCGAAGATCTCGCCGGCCGGAAGCCAGAACGACTCCTGGCCGCCGCGATCGCCGAGGGACGAGTCGAAGACGAAGGGTGGCGCGTTCGAAAGGACGGTAGTCGTTTCTGGGCTGACGTGGTCATCACCGCTCTTCGCGATTCAGTGGGGCGGCTCCGAGGGTTTGCGAAAGTCACGCGCGACCTCACCAGTCGAAGAGAAGTGGAAGACAAACTGCGACAGAGCGAGGAAAGACTCGCGGCGACTCTTCTCAGCATCGGCGACGGCGTGCTCGCAACGGATGAACGCGCATGCATCACTTTGATCAATCCGGTCGCCGAGCGCCTGATGGGCTGGTCCGACAAGGAGGCGCTCGGTCGCTCGGTCGACGACGTGTTCAACATCATCAACGAGGAGACGCGCGCGAAGGCGCCGAATCCGATCGCTCGGGTTCTCGAGGAGGGCGTGGTCATCGGACTTGCAAATCACACGGCGCTCATCTCGCGCGATGGGAAGGAGCGGCCGATCGCCGACAGCGGCGCACCGATCCGCGACTTGCAAGGAGTGACGCGGGGGGCGGTGCTGGTGTTCCGAGACGTCACCGAGGAGAGGCGCGCGGAGAAGGCGGTACGAGAGAGCGAGGAGAAGTTGCGGCTCATGATCGCGAGCGTCCGCGACTACGCGATCTTCACGCTGGACACGAACGGCGGCATTGCGAGCTGGAGTCACGGCGCCGAGCAGATCATGGGCTACCGCGAGAACGAGATCATCGGGACTGAGTTCTCGCGATTCTTCACACCCGAGGAAATTGCGAGGGGAGAGCCGGCCCGGGAGCTCCAACTGGCGGCCGAGCAGGGGAGGTTCGAAGACGATGCATGGAGAATCCGCAAAGATGGTTCGCGCTTCTGGGCCAACGTCATCATCAACGCGGTCCGCGATGGCCAGCTCCTGGGCTTTGCCACGATCACTCGCGATCTGACCGAGCGACGGAGGATCGAAGACGAACGCCTGCGGCTGGCGCACGCGGAGGAGGCGATTCGGCTCAGGGATGAGTTTCTATCCATTGCTTCACACGAGCTGAAAACGCCGCTCACCGCGCTGAACTTGCAGCTTCAAGGGATCGGAGAACGGGTGGCGCCGATCGACGAGAAGCTGGCGAAGAGGGTCGAGCGGGCGACGAGGGCTAGCCAGCGATTGGCCGACCTCATCGAGGCGCTCCTCGACGTCTCTCGCATCGCGACCGGAAAGCTCGCGCTGCATGTCGAGTCGTTCGATCTGGTCCAGACCGCGCGCGATGCCGTCGAACGCATTCACGATGCAGCGACGAAGGCCGGATGTGATCTGTCGATATTGACGGATGGGGCTATTTGGGGCAGGTGGGATCGTCTTCGTGTCGAGCAGATCCTGAACAATCTTCTGTCGAATGCCATCAAGTATGCCGCCGGGACACCCATCGACGTCTCCGTCGGCTGGGAAGGCCAGCTGGCGGTACTCGAGATCCGCGACAGGGGCCCGGGAATTCTGGAGAGCGACCTTTCTCGCATCTTCGAGCGTTTCGAGCGTGCCGCCGCGGCTAGTTACGGAGGCATGGGCCTCGGCCTCTACATCACCCGCCAGATCGTCGAAGCGCACGGCGGCAGTGTGACCGCAAGTAACGCAGACGGAGGCGGCGCCCTCTTCACCGTTCGGTTGCCTCTCGTGCGTGATTGAACCGGGCAATCCAAGCCGCGAGCGCGTCGTTCGCCGATCGCACGACAGCCATGGCGCCGGTGCGTCGGAAGATCGCGGCAGCGAAAAATAGAACGTACACAGAACGTCACCGCGCGAATCGGGGCACCTCGTTGATTGGTAGGTAGTCGGGCGTGCTCTCGACTCGCCTGAACCCAGCGACGGCGAGGTTCGTTTCTGCAGGAAGTCGACCCTCGACTGAGGTAACCTCCTGATATTGCGATGTCGATCGTGCTTTTCGTCGATGATGAGCCGGCGATCCTGGCGGGCCTGACGCGCGCCCTTCGAAGGGAGGCGTACATCGTGCGAACCGCGACGTCCGCAAAAGACGCGCGGACGACCCTCGCCGAGGAAGCGGTGGATATCGTCGTTTCCGACGAGCTCATGGCGGTCGAATCGGGCTCCGAACTCCTCGCCTGGCTCAGCCAAGAATACCCCAGCATCGTGCGCATCATGCTGACCGGCGAGGCGAGTTCACGCACAGAGTGAGCCACCGAACCGGCGCCAAGTGCCTGAACATGAGGACGAACATCGGGCCCTTCCCCGACCTCCGCGGCCGGACCAGTACGATAGCCAGGCTCTGTTGAGGAAGTGTGAAGGACACAGCTCTGAGCTGGCCGCGACGTACCAGCCCGCCGACGCTCGGCGAACCATGGTTGTGGACGGGTCCGAAGGCGCTGACATACCTCGTTTACCCGTTCGTGCTTCGCCGAAAGGGTTGAAGTCCGTCTGGCGCTACTTGAACAGGGCAAAGTCGACGGAATCCGCAATGGCCTGCAGCCCGGCGACGTTGGGGTGCAGATTGTCGCCGGAGTTGAAGGCCGTCCGCCAACGCGTCGGCGCGGCGGGATCATGCGTCGCGGTGTCCTGATCGACGATCCCATCGCAGCCACTATCCGGACTGCGGATGAAAGTGTTGATCGTCGTGCGCCCCGGTTCCGCCGGCTCGAACGGCGTCAGCGTCGAGCACAGGAACTTGACCCCCTTGTCGTGGGCTCTGGCGATCATCATTTTCATCCGATCGATGTCGGCCTGAGCCGTCGCCCGACCACCGCCCAGGTCGTTGATCGCGTTGTCCGAAAAGATCACCCATTTGACGTTGGGCTGCGACAAGACGTCGCGGTCGAATCGACTGACCGCGTTCGACACCCCGTCGCCGCTGATGCCTTGGTTCAGCACGCCGATCGCGCGGTTCGCGCCGATCAACCGAACGGCCAAGTCGTTGGGCCAGCGCCGGTTTGCGTCAGTTGGCGCGATGTAGCCATCGGTGATCGACGCGCCCAAGGTGACCACCGCGCCCTCGGCGGTCGGGCTGATGACATCGAGGTTCGAAAGAAAGTTGTAGCTCCCGTTGGTCTGTGCGCTGGCGAGCGCGGCGCTTGCGACCATGTTTCCGGCAACCGAGTAGTTGGTCTGAAACCCCGACTGGTGGCAGGTCGTGCCGCTATGGGATATCACGAAAAAGCTGACGGCCACGTCGGACAGGGGCTTGACGACGAAATCCGCTCCATCGCTGACCGCAAACATGCCAGCGGCAATGGTCTCGTCGGGTTGGCCGTTGAACGTCAGGGTCTTGTCGGTGGCGGGGTCGATGGACGATCCGGTGGTTCGCTGCGCGAGGTGAACGTCACGGATGTGAAGCGGCCCTCCGCTGAAGGTATTCGAAATGCGCACGCGCGCGGACGTGCCGCCGATGCTGGTGTGCACGATCTGCCGCAGTGTTCGCTGAGCAAAGGCGCCACTGCAACCTTGCGGCGATGACGCCCAGGTTCCGGTCCACGCATTCGACACCGCGCCGTCGCTCGTGTTGCTCATGCCGTCGGTGGCGTCGGTGCTCGTGGGGCCATCGCTCGCGTCATCGACGGCAGCGCCGTCTGCACCGCCGCTGCCCGTGCCGGTCGTGCTGGTCGCGCCGCTCGATCCACTAGCGACCGACGAGCTGCTACTGGACGTTGCGCCCGTAGCTCCGCTCGTACCCGGATTCGGCACATCGCTTTCGCCCGAGCAAGCGGCCGAAAACGCGATCAGGACAAGAGCACCGGCCGATGGTCGTGAAAATCTTCGCATCGAGTCCTCACTGCGTCGACCCGGAATGAGTCTGAATCGAATCATGGCAATGAGTGGAAGTCCGATCGAGACGAATTCTTTCACGCCTGACCTGCTTTTCATCGTTCGCCTCTGGCAATGGGTCAGTGTGGCTACACAATCACGTTAGACGGGTGGAAGGACGGCTCGGTGTCGATCACTTTTTTTCTGTGGTTGCGGAAAGCTCGGTGTGTGATCGAGCCCCTTCATTCGAAGCGTACGTCGATGATCGCACGGGCAGCCTGATTTTCAGCACATCGGGCAAGACGGCACAGCTCTTCGACGCGAGCGCCCCCGATGCGCCGCTGGGTGACGCCGAAACGACGGAGATGCCACGAGCGACGACGCGACGAGCGACGAGCCAGGCGACGAGCAGCAAGTGACGCCGTTGCGAGGGGCCGATTGGTTCTCTTGCCCAAAAGGGCATTGATCGCCATCGCGCGTCGGCCTTGAAGCTGCCATCCAAAGTGCCCGCGACAACTTGACAAGATCGCCACTGCATCTCGTCATTCTGCAGACAAATTGCCACTTTTTGTTAAATGACTATTGCCTTCAACGGAGGAACAATCCGCGTTCGTGGTGCGTTGTGAACAACGAATAGCCAAGCGACCGTGCGATGAGCGGGCCGCACGGGCGACCACCACTTAACGCCGGAGGTGCATTTTGGTCATTGGACATTCGCGGTGGCATCGCATGAGGAAAAACTGCGCGCTGCTACGGCTTGGTCGCTTCGATGAAATAGCCGCGCGGTACTCCGGGCACGCCGGGCGGTGCGACCGGGAAGGGCCAGCGCTTGAGCTCGTTGCCGACGATGGCCGGCTCCGTCACGCGGGCGCGCCACGACGGCAGCAGGGCCGCCGGATCGTCGCTACCGAAGATCCACGGGGCGCCGAGCTCACGCATCATCTGCAGGGTGGAAGCGAGCACCGGCGAGCGCAGCATCGACTCACCGATGACGTCGTAGAGCACGACGGAGCCGGAACGCGAGAGCGCGTCGACGCGCGACAAGATGCTCGTAACGCTGATCGCTTCCAGGTACTGCAGCAGCCCTTCGACCAACCACAAGCTGGGCACGTCGCGTTTGAAACCAGCTCGTTCGAGCGGCCCCACCCAGTCTTGCGCGAGATCACAGGCCAGCGCGACGCGCTCGCAGCGAGGGACGGCACCGGCGAGCGCCGCGCGCTTGTGCTCGATGACCGCCGGCTGGTCGAGCTCGAAAACGCGTGTTGCCTCGGGAAAGCTCAGGCGGTAGCTGCGCGAATCCATCCCCGCAGCCAAGATGACGATCTGCCGTAGACCGCTGCGGAGAGCGCGGCCGATCGCGTCATCGTACCAGCGCGTGCGCACCTCGATGATCGGCACCGACGGCGCGGGAGCGGCGCCTCGGTATTTCGCGAGCTCCGCGCGCCCGGCCTCGCCGGCGAGCGCGTCCGCAAACGGGTCTTCGAACAAACGATCGGCACGCCGCGTTTCTTCGGCGCGAATGGCAGCGACCAAGAGACCAGTGATAGCGACCGGATTCATGCCCCCGAGCATGCCGCGCCCAGCGCGCCGCGTCTTGGATATTTTACCCGCGGAGCGGCACGTGGCTCGGCCGTTCGGCGTGCGCCGCCAGCTAGGCGCTCGGTCCGCGCCAAGTCATTCGATCAATGCGCCGACCACGAGCAGAGGTGGCCGTCGGCACCGACGACGATGCGGCCGCGGGCCGCGATGGGCGACGTGTGCCTGCGTACGCCCCCGCAGAGGTCCGTTCCCCCTTGGTACAGCGGAGCGCCACTATTGCCGTCGAAGGCGTTCAGCTTGCTGCCGTTCATGAACCAGACGATCGCATTGGAATGTCCGTCGGATGTCGTCGAGATCGGCGATCGTCGCCTGATCTCGTCGTCGTCGCTGGTGGTTGCGCACCACATGATCTGCGGCGCCGGAGGAGAACCCGGATGCAGCAGGATCGACAGGAGTTGGCTGTTTTTGGCGCCGCCCGGACAAGCAGCGCCAATGGTCGTCGTGATCGCCACATGAACGCCGGTGTCCGTGGTGTACGCGGTGGGCGCCGTGTACACCGATTCCGCGTTGGTGGCGGCGACCACCAGATCGCGCAGCTGCCCCGCCAGACCACCGAGGTTGTTCACGTCGAGGAAATAGACGTGCCCCGGTTTGGCAGGTGCAACGAGAAGCGTGGAGGGCGTCGACCCGGGAACGGCCAAGACGAGCGGACTGCACGAGCCGAAATCCTTGTCGCTCGAATCCATGGAGTTCCAAATATCCGGATAAAAGAGGTTCGCCTTGTCGCGATGAGGAACCGCCATGTCGGTAATACGTAGGACTTCTTCGCCGTCGCTGTTCGTGTGATCGCCGTGCGCTGAATGACTGTTACCGGTAATGGCAAAGACTCCGTTTCCGTCCGACGCCATTCCGCCGGCGGCCCAAATTCCTTCCGCCGATCCCTTCGATGACCAGCCGACAACGCTCTTCGGGTTCTTCGTATCGACCGCGATGACCCAGCCGTGGTAGTTGCCGCCATCGCCGAAATATCCGCCGAAGGCCACGTAGAGGACGCCGTTCACGAGCGAGAGCGCGCTGCGCTGGTTCTGATCGGGGGAATTGAACGTCACGTTGTCGGATGAGACGATTTTCGAAGCGTCCACAGGCCAACCACCCGGCAGCTCGCTGCCCGTGTCGACCGAAAGCGCGTGGATCTCGTGACGCGTGGGGTTGGCAAAATCGCCGGCGACGAAGATGGCCCTGCCGCCTGCGTCAATCACGGGCGTGCTGCGGATGCCGTGGCCAGCGGCACCGAGGTTGCGGTGCCACACGACGGCGCCGGTCGTCTCGTCGAGCGCGTAGATGTCGTTCTTCGTCGTCGCAGCGAAAAACAATCCTCTGCCGGGGGTGGTGCTCGCGACGAACAGCGGCGACGCCTCCATGTTTCCCGAGAAGGTCGCCTTGAATGTCACGTCCATCGCCATCCTGTTCATGCTCGCCATGGTCAAGGATGGCTGAATGAAATGCGCAGTGCGCGCGTCGTTCTTGCCTCGCTGAAGCACCGATTCGTCCACGTCGATGGGCACGGATCCGGCTGCCCCACCGCTTCCCCCGTTGCCCGCGCCACCTGATCCGCTCGTTGCCGATGATCCGCCGAGGCTTCCACCCGCGCCTGCGCTGCCGCCGGTGCCCATGTTCCCGTTCGCGCCCCCGTTTCCTGCCACGCCGTTGCCTTGCGGGCCCCCGGTCACGTCGGTGCCACACGATCCGAGAAAAACTGCGATTGCGAAGAGCCAACGTCCATTCATTGGGTTTTAGCTATCTCGTTTAGGTGCGCTCAGTCCGGCCGCACTTGTTCCACTCGCTCCAAGGTATTTGCAGACCGCATGCCAACGGGATTCGGGCACCTCGCTTGCATTCCGAGGACACATGATTCCGAACGCGCGCTTCGCGACGACCTCGTGCATCATCCTGGCCATTTCCTCGTTCTTCTTCGGTTGTGACCCAGACGCAGAACCGGGTGGGAGTGGCGGCGAGACATGGGATGTGTGGGCGCCGGTCCACCAAGAGGCGTCGTCCGCCGTCGACGCTGCTGACGCGCGCCAGCCGATGGACGCCGCAGCCGCGGCCGCGTGCGCACCGCCGAGCGACATCTATCAACCCATCGAAAAATTGAGCTTGACCGGATGCGTGGATCGATACGACCCGAAAAAGTTCGCTGCGACAGCGATCGACTACGAGGTCAATAGCCCACTCTGGTCCGATTCGGCCGACAAAAGCCGCGCCTTCGTGCTTCCCGACGGCGGGAAGATCCACGTGAAGAACTGCACGATCACGTCCGCCGAATGTGCGCAAGGATCCGCTGACAATGACAAGTGGGTCTTTCCGGTCGGCGCCGTCATGATCAAAAACTTCCTCTTCGACGGAAAGTTCGTCGAGACGCGGCTTTTCATGCATGCCGACGATGCCACCTGGGTCGGCTACAAACGGACGCGACGGTCGTCTCTTTCGATCGCCAAACCGTAATGTTCCACACGGGCACGCGCGCTGTCGACTGGCATGACCCGAACCGCAAGGACTGCATGGACTGCCACAATGGCGCGGCGGGCTTTACGCTCGGTCTCGACACGGCGCAGATGAACCGCGTGGTGAGCGGCAAGAACCAAATCGACAGACTCGCCGCCATGGAACTTTTCGACGCGCCGCCGCCCGCACCGTACAAGAGTGCGCTCGTCATGCCCTACGCAGGGCAGCTCGGCGCGCCTCCCTCCACCGCGACGGTCGAACAGAGGGCGCGATCCTATCTTCAGGCGAACTGTGCGTTTTGCCATCGTCCCGATGGAACGTTCGGTCATTTCGACCTTCGCTACGACGTCCCGCTCAAGGATACCCACATCTGCAATGCCGCGGTGACCAAGGGGGCCGTCGGCGTCGATGGGGGCGCGACGCACATTCTCGTCCCGGGTCGTCCGGAAGACTCGGCGCTCTGGGTTCGCATGAACCAGTTGGATCCCAATTCGGGTCGCATGCCTGCCATCGGGACTTACGAGGTGGACGCCGAAGGAGTGAAACTCGTGGGCGATTGGATCAGCTCCCTCCAGGTTTGCCCACTGTAGGCCCGCGGTGCGATCAGCTCGAGCGCAGTGCGCTGGCCATGATCGCACCTCGGCACCCCCATCGCTTACACGAGTCTAAACGAGCGTCGATAGGTCTGTGGACTCGTCCCCACGATCTGACCAAAGTGTTCCCGCAGCACTGCCGCCGATCGGAAGCCCACGTCGGCGGCGACGCGCTCGACGGAGAGTTTCGTCGTTTCGAGGAGCCGCTGCGCGCGGCGAATGCGCGCGCGGGTGACCCAGAGCGCGGGTGTCGTGCCAACCTGTTCGCGGAAACGCCGGCTCAGCGTGCGAGTGCTCATGGCCGCGCGCCGCGCGATGACCGGGAGCGGTAGATCGCGACGAAGGTTCTGCTCCAGCCAGGCGAGAAGCGGTCCGAGCGAAGTGCCGTCGTTCGATGGTGGCTCGCGCGCGATGAACTGCGCCTGCCCGCCAGCGCGCTCGAGGGGCATCACCGCCGCTCGCGCGACCTCTGCCGCGATCCCGGCACCAAGATCGCGCCGCACGATGTGAAGGCACAAGTCGAGACCCGCCGCCGCGCCGGCCGATGTGAGCAGGTTTCCGTTATCGACATAGAGCACATTGGGATCTACGTCGATCTTCGGGTGGCGTCGCGCCAGCTTGGTCAATGCACCCACCTGTAGCAAGTAGCTGCGTTCGCGCTCTATGGCCGCAGCGGGGTAACCGGGGCGCCTATCCGCGCGCTTTTTACGCGCGGCTTACGTCGTTACGAGCACCCTGTTCAGAGGACGGATTACGGGAGCCCGGCCTGGAATTCCCCAATGAGCGTACCGCCGACGCGCGGCCAACCGTGGGTGAGCCCGTTGTAGGTGATCTGCGAGGAAATGCAGAAGCGTACCGGGTTGGCCACGCAACCGTCCCAATCCAGACAGACGTGCTCGGCGCGCATCGCCGTGAAGGCCGCCATCATGTCCGCCTTGGCCTTCGCCAGCCCCGCCGGAGCTGTCGCCGAGCAGCCGTTGCGCCGAGCGAACATCTCCGCCACACCCTGACCGTAGTTGCCGGCGCTGTCGGTCACGCCGTGGATCACGAGAATCGGCGGCGTCCCTTTGCAATTCATGTTCGCTGCGCTGACGACCGACGCGGAGACCGGCGTGACTTGCCAAAGCCAATCGCCATACCTGCAGGCGAGATACTCGACGAACTGTCCACCCGAGCTGACGCCGGCGACGAAGATGCGGTTCTCGTCGATGCAGTATTCGTTTTTCATGAGTGCCACCACATCCAAGAAGAACTGGATGTTCTGCTCGAGCACGGCGGCTTGCTCCCAGCCCTGACTGAACGACTTCATATAGACGGTGACGGCTGGTAGATTGGCGAAGCCTTGGCATTCGCCTTGCGTGGGCCCGCAGGCGGGGTTGCCAAAGCCATGAAAGCCGAAACCGAGCGGCTTCGGTGTCGTCGCGCTGTAGCCCGTCGGAAGATGGACGTTGAAAGTGCCCGTTTGACCGCCGGTTACGATCGTGCGGCTTGTCATCGGCGGGATCATCTTGCCGCAACCTGCGCTCGGCTTCGTCGGACGGCCGGCGGCGTCACCGATCGAAGCGGCGTCGCGTCCGACCGACGTGTCCGCGGTGCTCGCATCCATGGGCGCGGCGGTGCCGCCCGTGCCGCCGGTGCTGCCACTCGAGCCGCCGTTACCACCTGAGCCGGTCGTCGCCGTCCCCGTTCCCCCGCTGCCCGACGTGCTCGGTCCGCCGCTGCCCTGCGTCGATCCGCCGGTAGCGGTCGTGCCATTCGTCCCCGTTGCCGGCGACGACAGGTCCGAGCACGCGGCCGCCGCCGCAAACCAGATGCAGAGAACGACCGAAACAAGGGTGTTACGCATGATGACTCCTGGCGACTGAACCGAGCGACCGGCTGAGTGTCCGCTCGAGAAACGTTCCATCGACGGCAGCTGCGAGCGCAGAGAGCACCGCCTTACGCAAGAGCACAAATCTTTAGGCCTGCGCAGTCCCTCACGTCAACGGACATTCGCGGGGTGATTCTGCAGCGGATTGTTTCGGTTTGACGGTAAGCCCGGCCGACCATTGACGCGCGTGGATGCATGGTCGCAACGGCCACGAATCTTCATTGAATGAGCCGAGTCGTATCTACAGACCCAAGTAACAACTTCTCGTCGGCGTTCGTGATCGACCTCGAGAGGGAACGAAAGCCGACCTCGCGCGGCGCAATGGTTTATCGGCGATGCGGGTGACCCAGATTCTGGCACTGTTACGGCTCGCACCGCCGACAACTCAAACGAGCCTGTCGTTCTCGGTCTAGGTCGCCGAGCAGAACCATAGGTCGCCAGTCGCAGCCGCCCGCATGCAGCGCTCATCGCTCCCACACTGGCTTTCCCCGCTTGGAGCGCAAGGGCGCCGGCAATGACCGCCGGCCTTGCCAGGAACGCAGATCAAGCCCCCGGGGCAGCTGTTGTCCGTCGTGCTGGGAGTGCAGCGCCCGACGCAGCTGAAGGTGGTGCGCTCCGCCCGCACATTGGTTTCAACGATGCAGTCGTGATTGGCGGGGCAGCCGCCTTTGCTGCCGAGGCAGTTGGCGCCGACCGCGAAGGTGCAGAGCGCAATCGGTCCTTCCACGGACAGAAAGGAACAGGTTTTCCCGCCTCCGCAGTGCTGGTACTTGCAGCTCGGCGTACAGCCCCAGCCGCTCTGCGTCTCTACGCAGGGTAGCTCGTTGGGACAAGTGGACGGCTCATCGATCTCGGTGGGCCGGCAAGTTGGAGCGCAGCCGCCGTCGACGCACAACAGATTGGCTGCGCACGACACCGAGGGGTCGCTGCCGTTGTTCGGGTCGCAAGCAGCGCCACCGCTTCGCCTGCCGGGGGGAACACAGGCCCGAAGCGTATCGCCGCCCGACGTTTTACCGACGACACGACACAAACTGCCGCTCGCACATTCCGCACTCTTGGTGCATTGCGACTTCTGGCATTCGGTGCGGCCGCTCTCGAGATTGATGATGCAGCCCGTCGACGGCGGACAATCCGCGTCATCGCGACAGGCGCCGCACGAAAATGCGCCTTCGGCCAGCGGAATGCAGCCTGTGCTTATCTCGCGGGCGATCTTCTTCGGTGGAAGCGGCTCCGGCGCCGGGGTCCGCGGGCCGAACTGGGATGGAGGTTCCGGAACCTTTCGGTCTCGTCCGCCTGCGAGCCAAATGACGGCGAAGATCGAGGTCGAAAGGACCGCCAGCGCAACCATCCACGTTCGTCGCATGACTCGCCTGAACCCGCAGCCGGGATGATGGGGCAGAAAGAGAGCGAGATGCCATTGTCCCGCCCTCTTTCCACGAGGGTTGGTCTCCGTCTCAGTCGTTCTAGAGCTTCAGGCGCACGTGCTTGGCTTGGCTGGGCGTGCCCTTCTGATCGACGACGAACAGCATGTAGTCGCCGGGAATCGCCTGTGCAGGCTTGAACGGCATATCGATGATGATGTGCGATCCTTCATTCTTGAAATTCAACATCACCAGGCGATAGTCATTGTGTAGCTCATGGGTGACGGATCCGGTCCGGAACATGGAGACCGTCTTGATGGTGGTGCTTACCTTGATCTTGAGCTGCTGCATGTACGCGACCTCGTCAGGGGCACCCTTCTCTATCACCGGGCGAGGTTTCAGAGTCCCTTCGGCGTCAGCGAACAGATAGGGCGGCGAGAAGACCTGCGCTACGGACACGCCGAGATCCTGATCTCCGGGCGAGAAGGTGCGATCACCGGCCTGGACCATGGAGCTGCGGTCGCCACCCATGATCATGGGCTCGCCAGTCGGCAGCAAAACCAGCGTCTTGTGGAGCCCGCCGAGGTGTGTCGACTTGGCGAGAATCCTGATGCTGTGATCCTCCGGATTGAACAGCTGGAGCTTGGTCCACTGCCGGAGCTCATAGGTTCCGCCGCCAGGTCCCACACCGCCACGAATGAAGACCGTCCCATCCGGTAGCGGCAGGAGGTGAATGTTGCTGCCCGGCTGGTAGGTGGTTGCCACGACGTGCCACGCTGGCACCGGATCGGTGAAATCGATCATCTCGATCTCGTTGGTCCGGGTGCCGGCACCGGGTTCGCCCAGTGCGATGGTGCCATTCACCGCGATGAATTTGTGCGACAGCGTCTTACCATTCGGCCCGAGCTTCACGATATCCGCCTCGCCACAGCAATATCCGTAGGCATTCTTGGCCGTGGCGATATGCGTATAGTGATTCTCTGCGGCGATATTCACATTGCGATCGGCCGCGGCGGCTCGAACGTCGAGGCAGTCGAGACTGGCCGCAGGCCTGTTGCCCAGCGTGATCTGCCTGACTGCGCGCGTGTCCTCCGCGCAGCCCGGCGAGGTGCAGAAATTGCGCCATTCCGCTGCTTCGTCGGTCGCATCGCTTCTCGGGAACGAGGCCTCCGAAGCGGGCGCCGGTTCGCCGCCCATCGTACAGACCGCCCAATCCGTGTCCCTCGAACCGGTTTCGATGATGACGGCCTGAGGGTAGAGCGGATAGAGCTTTCGAGCATTTTCGAGAGCAACCGTCGTGTCCTGGGCCGGATAGTACACTTCGGGCACCGGAAGGTTGATTCTGCTTGCTCGGAAGGCATTGTCGCGCGTCTGGGTGCTCGGATCGTTGGGATCGGGACCGACAGATTCATCCAGGTCGTCGCCTCCATAGAGGAGCACGGTGCCGTCCGGCAGCGTTATCCCCGAGGGATACCAACGCGGATATCTCATGTCCGATTGATGATGAGGATCGACAAGGTCGCGATTTCTCTGGTCGCAAAAGGCCGGGGCGCCGTTCGGGCCGTTGACGAGCTGATCCCCAGCAGGCGTGTAACCAGCAAAGCCGCCGAAAGACCCCGGCTGGCCTCCTGCCGCGGCAACCGCATCGGCGAAGGCTTTGTAGCCGAGCGCCACGCCGCCGGGATCCGCTCGCCAGCCCGCGGTGTTGCAGGCCACTGGCCTCGGGGCCCAAGAATTAGTCTCCGGGTCGTAAATGTTCAGCTTTCTGACTCGGGTTTCGCCCTTCAGGCGGCAATCAACCCCGGGTCACGCTCGGGATTTCCTGAACGCATAGGCAGTTGATGCAAGTTATCGATATTATGCCATGGAACAAGAACGTCGAAGTCTGCAAGCGTTCGGCGGG
>WNGB01010592.1_pt1 | contig 15531 bp, 16 predicted proteins | sample 5400681 | NCBI WGS metagenome assembly WNGB01 (sample SAMN13153367, study PRJNA577476) | soil metagenome | isolation source: 115 cm soil or saprolite under grassland replicate 2 | place: USA:California | collected 2016-06-15
GTAGGCGGTTCGACACCGGGAAGCGCCATTCGCGTAGCGCGAGCTGCACGTCGTTCGATGCCGGCTGCGCGGCCGCCGCACGTACGGCGTTCCTGAGCCGGATGCCGGACCACGCGCCTAGAGCCGCCGGGTATGCGATATCCATGACCCCCAAACGGCTGCACGAAGCGGACGACCGTCGGGCGACCGATACGTTCTCGGTGTTGGGGCAGCTCAGTTTGTAACGGTCTCGTTAGCTCGGATGCGAGTCGCTCCCCTCGTCAACTCCCGCGCGCAGGCGGGATGTTCTGGTTGAGGCGGAACAGATTCGTCGGGTCGTACCGAGCCTTGATCGCCGCAAGACGGTCCCAGGTGCGACCCGGATACGCCGCGCGGATCCGCGCCTCGCCTTCGTCGGCGAGGAAGTTCACGTATGCGCCGTCGTCGCCGGTGTGGAGCGCGTCCGCGAACCGGCTGAGCCAGTCGGCGTGCTCTTGCTTCTCTTGGGTCCGCTCGTACAGCGCGGCGAGGTTGACCATGATCCGCGAGCGCCGGTGCGCGAACGCAGTCGCATCGACAGGGACCCTGGCCATCGCGCCACCGAGCACGCGAATCTGCGCGACACACATCGGGGAGCTCCCGTGCTGCAGGCGGTCGACGATCGCATCCGCGGCGCCACGACCGACGGAGTCGACGAACATCGTGTGCCCGAGCGCGACCGGGTGGTATGCCTCGTCCTCCGGTGGGTAGACCTCCGGGTAACGCATCGGCTTCACCATGTCGACGATCGGCGCCGCGAGCGCGCGGAACGGCGCGATCGCGCGTTGACCGGCCTCGACCGCGCCGGCGTAGACGAGCATCGCGAACACGACGAGACGGCCGTGGTGCTCCGCCGGGATGAACGGCATCGGCGGCGCGGGCATCACGCTCGCGATCGTGCTGAGCTCCTCCGGTGCTGACTCCGCCTCCGCGACGAAGCGGTGGACGACCTCCGCCGTCGCCGGCAACACGAGGAAACCGCCGAAGATCGCGCCGGCCTCGTGCAGCCGCAGCTCGAAACGGGTGGCGACGCCGAAGTTGCCGCCGCCGCCACGGATCGCCCAGAACAGGTCCGGGTGCGTGTCCGCATCCACGTGCAGGAGCTGGCCGTCCGCGGTCACGATGTCCGCGGAGACCAGATCGTCGACGGTGAGCCCGTGTTTGCGCACGAGGTAGCCGACGCCACCGCCAAGGGTGAGCCCGGCGATGCCGACCGAGCCGGTATCGCCGAAACCGGTCGCCAGGTCGTGCGTGTCCGCGGCGGCCGTGTACTCGCCCGCGGTCACCCCGGCCTGGGCGGACGCGACGCGGCCCTCTGCGTCGATCTCGATCGGAGCTCCATCCCGGATTCCCGTGCAAGAGTGATGACCCGCGCGACGTCGTCCTTGTCCGCGACGCGAACGATGACCGCCGGACGGCGGTCGATGCCACCGTAGAACACGGCGCGCGCCCTGTCGTACTCGGTGTCGGCCGGTGTGATGACCTCGCCTTTGACACGCGCCCGCAGCTCGCGGACGTCCGCGTCACTGATGCGGCTGCCGATCAAGTCATCAGTCTCTTGACCCTTCGCCATGGTGTATCCCTCACATCTCGCTCTTGGTTCGTCGGGGACGATGGCATCGCCCGACCGTATCTCGTTCGGTGGCTCGGTGCAGATGTTCGCTGCGCTACAGAAAGTTGAACAGCTGCGCGAGGCGTCCGAACTGCCCCGATACCAGCACCAGGCCCATCACGATCACGAGCATCCCGCCGGCGAGATTCAACACACGGATGCCACGCGCGAGCGCACGCGTGACACGCTGTGTGCCCCCGATACCCGCAGCGATCAGGAGAAAGGGGACGCCCATGCCGAGCGCGTACGCCGAGAGAAGCGCCGCGCCCGAGGCGATGTCCTCGCTCAGCAGCAGGTCGAGGATCACCGCCAGATACGCTCCGATGCACGGCGTCATCCCGACGCCGAAGGCGGCGCCGATGAGGAACGATCGCGGCAATCCGGTCGTATTCCCCTCGAGGCGCACGTCGAGCTCGCGCGCGAGGAACGGGAGCGTGATGAGTCCGACCATGTGCATGCCGAGCACGATGAGCACGATCCCGCCGAGCCGCTGCAGCCAGTACACGAGGTCGCCCGCGAGCGCGCCCACGAGCGCGATCGCGACCCATAGCAGCGTGAACACGGCGCTGAATCCGAAGACGAACGCGAGCGCGTGCGTGAGTGTGCGCCAGCGCTGCGTACCCGCGAGGGCCGCTTCCCCGGCCATGTTCACGAGGAACGCGGGCACCAGCGGCAACACGCAGGGTGAGAGGAAAGACAGGATGCCCGCGCCGAACGCGATCGCGACGTTCATCCGGCTAGCGTATAGACACGTAGGGATCCCGACGTGAGGTCCACCGTGCGGCACGACGCGATCGTCTGGTGCGCCGTCGTCATGGTCGCAGCGTCATGCGGCGCGTCGCCAACCCAGACGACACCAACCGCTGCCGCGACGACGGCGACCGCGCCACTCACGGCAAGCGGGGCACCGGCTGTGACGCCCGCCGCAACGCCGACGCTCACGGCGCCCCCGAGCGCGCCAGCCTCCCCGAGCGCGACAGCGTCCGTTGCGATGATCGAGATGGGCGACAACTTCTTCGACCCGGCACAGCTCACGGTCAAAGTCGGGACCACCGTGACCTGGAAGGTCGTCGGTCAGTCCACACACGACCTGGCTGCGCGCGATGGCTCCTTCCTGGATCGCACGATGACCTTCGGGCAGATCTTCTCGTTCACGTTCACCAAGGCGGGCCGCTACCCCTATGTGTGCATGCAGCATGAGGGCGACGGGATGGTCGGAGAGGTGATCGTCGTCGATTAGCGGTCGCTAGCCGATCGCCTCCGCGAGGTCCTCGATCAGATCTTGCACGGTCTCGATGCCGACCGATAGGCGAACGAGGCTGGCGGGGGGCGCGAGCTTCGTGCCGCGAACGGAGCCGTGCGTCATCGCGAGCGGCACCTCGATGAGCGACTCGACGCCGCCAAGCGACTCCGCCAGCGCGAAGATCTTCGTGCGCGCGGCCATTCGCTTCGCCGCAGCCTCTCCGCTTTCCAGCTCGAACGACAGCATGCCGCCGAACGCGCGCATCTGGCGCTTCGCGATCTCGTGGTGCGGATGCGCGCGCAGCCCTGGGTAGTTCACGCGCGAGACCTTCGGGTGCTCGCTGAGCCACTCCGCGATCGCCTGGCCGTTTGCGGAGTGGCGCTCCATCCGCACCGCGAGCGTCTTCGCTCCGCGGAGGACCAACCAGGCGTCGAGCGGTCCGGGTACGCCGCCCACGGCGTTCTGCAGGAACGCCAGCCGCTCGCGCAGTGCGGGATCGTTGCCGACGATGGCGCCGCCGACCACGTCGGAGTGCCCACCGATGTACTTCGTCGTCGAGTGCAGGACCAGGTCCGCGCCGTGCGCGAGCGGGTTCTGCAGGTACGGGCTCGCGAAGGTGTTGTCGACGACGGCCAGGGCCCTGGCCTTGTGCGCGATGTCCGCGACAGCGCGGATGTCCAGCACCTTCAGCAGCGGGTTCGTGGGCGTCTCGATCCAAACGAGGCGCGTGTCTTTGCGTATCGCCCTCCGCACACTTGCGAGCTGGCGCATGTCGACGGCGGTGGTCGCGACGCCGAGCTGTTCGAAGACGCGAACGAACAGCCGGTATGTCCCGCCATACACATCGTCGCCCATGACCACGTGGTCGCCGGCTTTCAGGAGATGCGCGATCGCGTCGGTCGCCGCCATCCCCGAGCCGAACGCGAGCGCCCAGCGCCCGTCCTCCAGCGCCGCGAGGCACGTCTCGAGCGCGGTCCGCGTCGGATTGCCGGTGCGCGCGTACTCGTAGCCCTTGTTCTTCCCGACCGCCTCCTGCGCGAAGGTCGACGTCTGGAAGATCGGCACCGTCACCGCGCCGGTCAGGCCCTCAGGCTCCTGGCCGGCGTGGATCGCGAGGGTATCGAATCCGGGCTTGCGCTTCCGCGTCGGCACGCGGTTGAGTATGCGGCGTAGCGTGTTGTGGTGAGGAACGGGGCGAAGCAGCGTCCACGCGTCGTCATCGTGGAGGACGACGGTGATATCGCGTCGCTCCTGACCGACATCCTCGAGACCGAGGGCTACGCGCCCGTTGCGGTCAGCGACTCTGCTGGTCTCGACGGAGAGCTCGATCCGCGGCCGGATCTCGTGGTGCTCGACCTTCGCCTGAGCCGCGGCGGCGCCGAGCAGATCGTGACCTCGCTGCGCGAACGCGGGTTGGACGACGTCCCGATCCTTTTGCTGAGCGCAGCCGGCGACCTGCCGGAGCGAGCGCGCGCACTGGGCGTCACGTCATATCTCGCGAAGCCGTTCGAGCTCGATGACCTGCTCGTCTTGGTGCGCCGCCTCGTCTGACGAAGCCCTTGTTGGCTTGCCGTTACACGCGCTGACGCGCACGGCGCGGCGTGCGCGAGCGAAATTGGCGCGGCCCTTGCTTCGTCAGACAATGTGATCGTGGGACACGCGGGCGAAACAGAAGCGGTTGCGTCACTCCCGACGCGTCACGGCGATCTTCGGATCCATGTGTTCCGTCTCGGCGACGACACCGAGGTCGTCGCCCTCGTGCGTGGCGAGATCGCGGGCGACGACCCAGTCCTCGTTCGGCTCCATTCCGAATGCCTGACCGGAGAAGCGCTTGGTTCGCTGCGCTGCGACTGCGGCGAGCAACTCGAAGCCGGACTGCAGCAGGTCGGCCGCGCCGAGCGCGCGGTGCTCCTCTATCTCCGCCACGAGGGGCGCGGCATCGGACTCTTCGACAAGATCCGCGCGTACGCGCTCCAGGACGGCGGTCTCGATACCGTCGACGCGAACGTCGCGCTCGGTCTACCGATCGACGGACGCGATTACGCCGCCGGGGCGGCCGTTCTGCACAAACTCGGTGTGCGGCGCGCGCGCGTCCTCACGAACAATCCCGCGAAGCTGCAGGCTCTCGCGGAGCATGGCATCGAGGTGGTCGAGCGTGTGCCGATCGAGGCGCTCCCCAACGCGGTGAACGTGACCTACCTCCGCACGAAAGCGCATCGTATGGGGCACCTACTGGACGGCGAGCCGTTCGTCTCGCCGGCTCCCGGCAGCAACGGACATCACACGCGGCCGGCGGTGACCGTGCACTACGCACAGACGATCGACGGACGCATAGCGGCGCGTACCGGCGACGCGCACTGGGTCAGCGGCGAGTCATCGCTTCGGCTCGCGCACGAGCTTCGCGCGTCCCACGACGCGGTCATGGTCGGGATCGGCACCGTGCTCGCCGACGATCCGCGCCTCACCGTCCGGCTCGTCGAGGGGCGGTCGCCGGGCCGCGTGATCGTCGATAGCAAGCTGCGCATCCCGTTGGCCGCTCAGGTGCTCGCTGACCGGAGCGCGCGCACGATCGTCGCGACCACGCCCGATGCACCTGAGGAGCGCGCACGCGCGATCCGCGCCGCAGGCGCGGAGATCCTGCGCGCGCACGCGAACGACGCGGGCGCGGTCGACCTCGCCGACCTGCTGCGGCGGCTGCGCGGCATCGGCATCGGCTCGCTCCTCATCGAAGGGGGCCGCGGGATCATCACCTCCGCGCTGCGCGACCACGTCGTCGACCGTCTCACGGTGTGCATCGCCCCGAAGGTCATTGGTGAGGGCGTCGCCGCGATCGGCGACCTACACATCGACTACCTCCGGCAGGCGCTCACCTTCTCTCGCGCGCGCTTCGTCACGTGCGGCGAGGATCTCATCTTCTACGGCGAGCCGCAGTGGGAGGCCGCGCGCCGGAGCGCGTGATGGCCGCCGGCGTCTGGTTCCCCCGCGCGCGCGTGGTCGAGCTGCGCGACGAGACGGTGCCCGCGCCGCGCGCCGGCGAGGTGCGCATCCGCGCGATCGCGTCGGGGCTGTCGCACGGCACCGAGATGCTCGTGTTCCGCGGGCAGGTGCCGATCGGTCTCGCGCTCGACCTGCCGACGCTCGCGGGAAGCTATGGCTTCCCGATCAAGTTCGGCTACGCCAGCGTCGGGCGCGTCGTCGAGCTGGGCGAAGGCGTCACCGGTGTCGCTCCCGGCGACCACGTCTTCGTGCACCATCCGCATCAAGAGGAGTACGTCGTGGGCGCGGACGCCGCGGTGCGTCTTCCAGATCGGTTGCGGCCCGAGCTCGGCGTGTTCCTGGCAAACTGCGAGACCGCGCTGAACGTCGTCCTCGACGCGCATCCGCGCCTACGCGACGAGGTCGCCGTCATCGGCCAGGGCGTGGTGGGCCTGCTCGTGACACAGCTCGTGAAGCGAGCCGGCGGGTGCGTCATCGCTGTCGAGCCGATCGGGCTGCGGCGCGAGCTGGCGCTCCGCTGCGGCGCCGACGAGGCGGTCGCGCCAGACGCCGCGCTGGCGCGGATCGCGGCGCGCACCGGCGGCCGCGGCGCCGACGTCGTGATCGAGGCGAGCGGGAACGCGCGCGGGCTGCAGCTCGCTATCGACGCGGCAGCGTTCCAGGCCTCGGTCGTCGTGTGCTCGTGGTACGGGACGAAGCCCGTGACCCTCGAGCTCGGGTCGCGCTTCCATCGCGCCCGGCTGCGTCTTATCAGCTCGCAGGTCTCCCAGATCGATCCGGCACTGTCGCCACGCTGGGACCGTGAGCGCCGGCTCGATACGGCGCGTTCGCTCCTCAGCGACCTCGTTCTCCAGCCACTGATCACGCACGCCATACCCTTCGCGCGAGCGGCCGGGGCCTACGAGCTCGTGGACCAGCGGCCGGAGGAGACGGTGCAGGTGATCCTCACCTACGACTGAGCGGGCGGTGCTGCTCGTGAGCGGGGACATCGCACGCCGCACGGGTGGCAACCTCTACGACCGGCACATCGCGCGTGCGTGCCGGCGCGCCGGCCTGCCGCTGCGGGTCGTCTCGACCGGATCGACGGCTGAGGCGCACGCACTGCTCGCGCGTGTTTCCCCACGGGTCATCGTGATCGACAGCATCGCGATCCCGATCGCCGCGCCGCTCATCTCCTGGATGCGCCGCACCTTACGTGCGCGTGTCGTGCTGTTGATGCACATGCCGACGACGGCGCACGGAACCCACGCCGCGCTCCGCTGGGCCGACCGCGTTGTCGCGGTGAGCGCCGATCTCGCGAGCAGGGCCGCGCGCGCCGGTGCTCCGCGATCGCGGATCTCCGTCATCCCGCCCGGTCGCGATGGCATCCCGCGCGTCGCCCGGCGCGCACGCGACGCGCGTGACGGACACCTCCGCGTCCTCAGCGTCGCGAACTGGTCACCGGCCAAAGGGATCGCGACGCTCGTGGCGGCGGCCGCGCGCCTGCCAGAGGTGCATCTCGATCTCGTGGGCGACGTCGGCTCGGGGGCGCACCGTGATGCGGTCATGGCGCGGATCCGATCGGACGGGCTTCGGAGCCGCGTGGTGCTGCACGGCGTGCTCGCCGAGCAGCAACTCGCGCGGCGCTACGCGGAAGCGGACGTCTTCGCGCTACCGACGGAGCGCGAGGGCTACGGGACCGTCTTCGCCGAAGCGCTCAGCCACGGCTTGCCGATCATCGCCGCTGACATCGCACCGGTGCGCCAGATCGTCGGCGACGCCGGACTGTTCGTGCCTCCGCGACGCGTGCGCCCGCTCGCAAGCGCGCTGCGACTCATGACCGATGCGTGGCTGCGGCGCAGGGTCGCGAGAGCGGCGCGGGCGCGGGGACGCGCGCTACCGACCTGGGCCATGAGCGAGCGTGCTTTCATCGCTCTGCTCAGACGAGAGATGAGAATGGCCGTTGGTCGAGCGTGATCGCAGTGTTTCCACGGGCGTCGGATCGATGCGCGCCCACTTATGACCATCGGCGCCACCGGCGGCACAGTACGCCCAGGCTTTCTGCTCGAGCGTTATCGCCGGGTCGGCGCGCTGCTCATGCTCCGTGATGCAGACGAACTCGATCAGTGCTGCCATCGCTGAGTCCTCCCGCTGAACGTCCGCCCGGTCATCCTCTTCGTAGCGCGGGCGTACGTCTTGAGGGACCGTCATGTCGTTCACCGGCGTAGTCGACGAAGTTGCGCCGCGGCGTAAATGGCGCGCGGCTAACGAACGGTCGGCGAGTGCTGCTCGGGCACGGTCGAGGTCGCATCGCTCGTTTCGCTGCTCTGGCGTGCGACGATGCGCGGTCGACCGCTGCCGGGGGACGAGCGCAGGATTCCCGGACCTCCCAAGAACGAGGATCTCTTCCTGACGGCCGCGGATCTTCGCAAACCAACGTCACCGACTCAACTGCTTGCAGCTTCGCGAAACTTTACGATGCGCAATCCAGTCCGCATGCCGCGGCAAGCTGGGCAGCTAGCGCCGTAGCCGTTAGCGCGCGCGACGCCGCTGGTGCGCGACGAACTCCAGCAGGTCCGCCTTGGTGATGATCGAGACCGGGCGGTCGTCCGACGCGGCCAGGAGCGCCGGCGCGCCGGCGGAGAGCTCGGCGTACAAACGCTCGATGTCCTCGCTCGCCTGCACGACCGGGAACGGCGCCTCCATCACGCGCTCGACGCGCTCGTCGACCAGCGCCGGCTCGCGGAAGACGCGGTCGAGCATCGTCGTCTCTTGCACGCTTCCGACGATGTCTTTCACACGCTCGGCCGCGCCATCGGCGACGACCGGGATCTGCGAGATGCCGTAGCGCTGCATCGTATCGATGGCCGAACGCACGCTCTGTTCCTTCGACACGACGATGAGGCCCGGCGTGCCGAGGCGGTCGCGCACGACGTCGAGGACAGTCGCATGGACGGGATAGCGCTCGAGGTAGCCGTTCTGGCGCATCCATTCGTCGTTGTAGATCTTCGACAGGTACGAGCGGCCCGAGTCCGCAAAGAGCACCAGGATGAACGCCGATTCGTCCAGGTCCTTGGCGATCTCGAGCGCGGCCCACATCGCGGTGCCCGATGAGCCGCCCACCAGGATGCCTTCTTCCCGCGTGAGGCGGCGTGCGGTGAGGAACGAGTCGCGGTCCGACACGCTCATCCAGCGATCGACGAGTGCCCGATCGAACGTGCCCGGATAGAAGTCCTCGCCGATGCCCTCGACCTTGTAGGGGTGGATGCCACCGGTGTAGAGCGAGCCCTGCGGATCCGCGCCGATGATCTGGACGTCGGCATTGCGCTCCTTGAGGTACCGGCCCGCGCCGGTCACGGTGCCGCCGGTGCCGACGCCCAGCACCAGATGCGTCAGCTTGCCGTCGGTCTGTTGCCAGATCTCCGGGCCGGTGGTGTGGTAATGCGCCTCGGGATTCATGGGGTTGTAGTACTGATTCGGCAGGAAGCCGCCGGGAGTTTCCTTCGCGAGGCGCTCAGCCACCTTGTAATAGGACTCGGGTGAGTCCGGCGGGACCGCGGTCGGGCACACGACGACCTCGGCCCCGAAAGCGCGCAGCAGGTCGCGCTTCTCCTGGCTCTGCTTGTCCGCCATCGTGCAGATGACACGGTAGCCCTTGATCGCCGCTGCCATCGCAAGGCCCACTCCGGTGTTGCCGCTGGTCGGCTCGACGATCGTTCCGCCCGGCCGTAGCAGCCCGCGCCGCTCCGCGTCCTCGATCATGCGGAGACCGATGCGGTCCTTGACGGAACCGCCAGGGTTGAGATGTTCGAGCTTGCCGACGATCGTCGGCTTCAGGCCCCGCCCGATGCGGGAGAGTCGCACCAGCGGCGTGTTCCCGACGACCGCGAGGATGTCCGAGGCGAGATCCATCCGCGGTGGATGTTAGGTCGGATCCGCGGGTCACCCTCGACTGGCGGATGGTCGCGCGGTTCACAGCGAGATGCTCGTCACCCTCGTCGGGGGGTGCCCTACATCGTCGACTTCGGCGTGCGCGACGCGGCTCCCACGCAGGCGTGTCTAGCGCTCGAGGAGCATGTAGACCCCGACTGCGATGAGCACGATCGGTACGAAGAACGGCTGCATCTCCCGCGGCAGTTGGAGTCCGACGACATCGGCGATCGCCACGGCCGCCAGCGCTGCGGCCGGGACGAGCAGGCCGCGGTGATCGGGATACACGATGAACACGACCGCCAGCGCGATCGCGAGCGAGCCCAGGAAGATCGGCGCCGCCACGTCCGCGGGCAGCGGCAGCCACGTCGGGATGACAAGCCCGAGCCCGAACGCGATCAGCACCGCCGCCGGCACCATGTAGACGTATTGCCGCGTACCGACGAACCAGGCCGCGAGGAAGGCGACACCGAGCGCAACAAAGAGATATGCGCTCGCGTTCGCGACATTCAGGGCCTGGAGCAGGAAGGGCGCGCCGACCGCCACGAGGATCGCGCCGCCGAGGACGCCGCGACGTACGCCCATCGGTCGCGCGGTCGCGCGCACGCTCACGTCCTTTCGCTAGGCATCCGGCAGCGCACCCGCCTGAAGGGGCCGCGCAGCCTCACCCTGCAACGACTCCGCGTACTTTAGACCGCTGCCGGTGTTGAAGACGACGACGTTCTCGTCGTCGTGGATCCAGCCGTCGCGGCGCAGCTTCGCGGCGGCGGCGATCGCGGCCGCGCCCTCGGGGCACACGAGCATCCCCTCCATCGCGCCGACGAGGCGCATCATGTCGCGCGTCTCGTCATCGGTCACCGCGAGCGCGATGCCGTCGCTCTCGCGCAGCGCGCGCAGCACGAGGAAGTCACCCAGGGCTTTCGGCACGCGGATGCCGGCGGCGAACGTCGTCGGGTCGGGCCAGGGCTGCGATTCCGTCGATCCCTCCTCGAAGGCGCGCACGATCGGCGCGCAGCCGGTGGCCTGCGCCGCGACGAAGCGCGGCATGTCGTCGCGCGCGATCCAGCCGATCTCGCGCAGCTCCGCGAAGCCCTTCCACATCCCGATGAGACCGACCCCCCCACCCGTCGGGTAGACGATGACACCGGGCAAGGTCCACTCGAGCTGTTCGGCGAGCTCGAAGCCCATCGTCTTCTTTCCCTCGATGCGATATGGCTCCTTGAGCGTCGACGCGTCGTACCAGCCGCGCTCCGCGCAGGCGCGCTTCACGACGGCGCCGGCATCGGCGATCGAGCCGGGCACCAGGTAGACCTCGGCGCCGTACGACGAGGTCTCGCGCACGATCGTTTGCGGCGTCGTGTCGGGCATGACGACCACGACGCGGATGCCCGCGCGCGCCCCGTAGGCGGCCCACGCCGCGCCGGCGTTCCCCGCCGTCGGGAGCGCGATCGTGCTCACGCCGAGCTCGAGCGCGCGCGTGACACCCACGGCGGCACCGCGCGCCTTGAAGGTCCCGGTGGGGAGCAGGCCCTCGTCCTTCACGCGCAGGCCCGGGATGTCGAGCTCCGCTCCGATGCGACGAGCCTCGAGCAATGGCGTGTTCGGCTCGCCGAGCGTCACGACGTGTGCGGGATCTTCCATCGGAAGGAGCTCGCGGTAGCGCCACAGTGTGGCCGGGCGCCGCGCGAGCGTCTCGCGCTGCATGGCCTCGTGGACCTTCATGAGGTCGTAGCGGACGAGGAGTGGACCGCCGTCTCTGGTGCAGGTCTGTTGCAGCGTGTCGACTTGGAAATACTCGCCACAGCGCGAGCATTCGAGGTGAGTCGCGAAGGACCTCACGCCGCGCGTTCGATCTTCGCGCCCAGCGCTCGGAGACGTGTGTCGAGGTCCTCGTAACCGCGATCGATCTGCTCGACGTTGTTGATGATGCTCTTGCCCTTCGCGCACAGTGTCGCGGCGAGGAGCGCCATGCCCGCGCGGATGTCCGGGCTGCGGAGATCCGCGGCGTAGAGCTGCGACGGGCCGACCACGACGACGCGATGCGGGTCCGCGAGGACGAGCCGCGCGCCCATACGTTCGAGCGCGTCGACCCAGAACATCCGCGTCTCGAACATCCACTCGTGGATCAGCACAGTCCCCTCGGCCTGCGTCGCGAGCGCGGTCGCGATGCTCGTTAGGTCCGACGGAAAGCCCGGCCAGATCTGCGGCTTGATGTGCGGGATCGCGCCGCCGAGGTCGGGCTCGACGGTGTAGCGCTCCTTTGCCGGGACGTGGATGTCCTCGCCGCGCACTTCGGTCTCGACGCCGAGCTTCTGGAAGACGAGACGCGTCATGCGCATGTGCTGCGGGACGGCGTCCTTGATCGTCACGTCTCCGTGGGTCATGGCCACGGCGGCGATGAGCGAGCCCACCTCCATGTGATCGCTCGAGATCGTGTGCTCGATGCCCTTGAGCCGCTCGGCGCCGTCGATCGTGATCGTGTTCGTTCCGATGCCGACCATTCGCGCGCCCATGCGCATGAGCGCCGCGCCAAGCTCTTGCACGTGAGGCTCGCTCGCGGCATTGCGGATGACGGTCCGGCCGGGCGCGAGGACCGCGGCCATGAGAGCGTTCTCGGTAGCGGTGACGGACGTTTCATCGAGGAGGATCTCGCCACCGCGCAGACCCGAGGTGTGGAGGCCATAACCCGACGCGCTCATGTCGAGCTCGCCGCCGAGCGCCTTCAGCGCAAGAAAATGCGTGTCGTTGCGGCGCCGCCCGATGACGTCACCACCGGGAAATCCGATCTTCACCTTCTTGTGGCGCGCGAGCATCGGTCCGGCGAAGAGGAGTGATGTGCGGATCTCGCCGGCGAGCGCCTTCGGGACCTCGGTGGTGCTCAGGCCAGCAGCCGTAATGCGAACGGTGGTCGCGTCGAGCTCCTCGACCTTCGCGCCAAGCTCGCTGACGATGTCGACCATGCCTCGAACGTCGCGGATACGCGGAACGTTGCGTAACGTCATCGGCTCGTCGGTCAAGAGGCTTGCGGCGATGAGCGGAAGAGCGGCGTTCTTGTTGCCTGCCGGATGGATCTCTCCGCGCAACGGCGTGCCGCCCTCGACGATGAAGCGTGCCACCCTGGGCTTAGCCTAGCCCGATAGCGACCGCGGGTTTCAGCTGGTCCACCCCGCCGCGGAGCTCGCCCGTGGTCGGGTCGATAAGGATCGCGTTCGGTCGCGCGAACCACGCGGACATGAGCGTCTCTTCCTTCAACTCCACTTGATGTCCAAGAGCGGCGAGCCCCGCGCGGACCTCCTGCGGGATCCGAGAATCCACCAGCAGCTCCTCGCCCTCGTCGTGCACGCGCGGTCGGTTCACGGCATCCTGCGGACCGTCGCCGAAGTCGACGATGTTCACGATCGCCTGCGTCACTGCACTCATGATCTTGCGGCCACCGGGCGCGCCTACGGCGAGCAGCGGCGCGTCGCCTCGAACGATGAGCGTCGGCGCACCCGCCCACAGCACGCGCTTGCCGGGCGCGATCGAGTTCGGATGTCCGGGCACCGGATCGAACCAGGTCGTGCCGTCTACCAGCACGACGCCCGTCCCCTTCGGCACGAAGCCCGATCCGAATCCCTGCCCGAGGGTCTGCGTGAGCGAGACCATGTTCCTGTCTTTGTCGATCGCGTTCAGGTGCGTCGTGTGGTCGGCGTGCTGCGAGAACCGAAACAGGAACGCGGCGCGGAGTGCCTCGGCGACGAGATGCAGGTGATCGACGCCGCCGCGCTCCTGCGCGCCGACCGGGAACGCGTCGAGGATGCTCAGCGCGCGAGCGACGGTCTCGCCGCCGGACAGGCCGTCGAGGGTGATGACCCGATGGCCCCGGTACATCGTCTGGAGTGGCGTGCCAGCCCGCGCTTGGTACGTCGCGAGATCGTCGGTGGCCAGGACGCCGCCGTTCGCGCGCACGTCGGCCACGATCGCCTCAGCGATCTCGCCGCGGTACAGGACCTCGGGACCTTCGCGCGCGATGCATTCGAGCGTCCGCGCGAGATCGGTCTGGACGACGCGGTCCGATGGCTCGGTGCCGATCGGAGGACGCAGCGGCGCGCCGCTCGGACGGAAGAAGATGCGGCGCGCATCGCCCGACTTCCAAAGACGCTCGGCATACATCGCGAACGACAGCGCGACGTACCAGTCGATCTCGAAGCCCTCGCGCGCCAGGCGGATCGCGGGTTCGAGCACGCTCGCGCGGGGCAAGGACTTCGCACCGCCCTTCACCGCCGGCCACATGTACATGCCCGCGCGTGCGCCGCCACCGACGAGCTCGAACATGTCCGCGCGCGCACCGAGCGGCGCGCGCGTGCTCCCTTCGATCGATGCGACCGTCCCATCCGCGAGCCGGATCACGAGGCCGGCGATGCCGCCGATGCCGCTGGTAAAGGGCTCGACGACGCCCATGACGAATGCCGCGGCGACCGCCGCGTCGACCGCGTTCCCACCGCCGCGCAGCATCTCGACGCCTGCCTCCGCCGCGAGGTGATGCTCGGCCGTGACCATCCCGCCGCGCGCGACAGGCTCGGTCTTGGAGTGTCGCCACTGGCTGCGGACGTCGGTGATCAGAGGTAGCCCGCGCCCGAGCGGTCTCTTCCCTGACGTTGCGCGAGCGTGCTGCGCGGGAGGCCGCTGAAGGTCTCGGGCATGCGCGCCGATACTAAGCGTGATGCGCTACGCCGCCGTCGGCTTCGATCTGCTCACCGCACTGCTCGATTCGTGGTCGTTATTCGCAGACGTCGCCGGCGGGCGCGACGTCGGTATGCGCTGGCATGCGGCGGCGCAGTCGCTCCTCCGCGGCAAGCCGTATCGCCCATTCGAGGACGTGCTCCTCGACGCCGCCGGTGTCGTCGCCATCGAGCGCGCGAAAGCCGAAGAGCTGCTCCGCCGCTGGGGCGAGTGCGCGCTGTGGCCCGATGTGCCCGGCACGCTCGCGCATCTCCACGGTTACACGCGCTTCATCGTCACGAACTGCTCGGAGCGTCTCGGCGCGCTCGCGGCCGCGCGCGCGGGAACATTCGACCTCGTGATGACCGCGGAGCGTGCCGGTGCGTACAAGCCCGATCCGCGGCCGTACCGCGCCGCGCTCGACGCGCTCACGTTGCATCGCAAACACGTGCTCTTCGTCGCGGGGTCGGCGCACGACGTCGGTGGCGCGTCGCGCTCGGGCATGGATGTCTATTGGGCGAACCGGGGGCGCGTGCCGCCACCGGCCGACGCGAAGGCGCTGCGCGAGGAAGAGGACCTCCGCGGCCTCATCGAACTGCTGGAGGGTTAGGAATCCCCATCGGGCGCGACGCCATCGTGCTGCGCGATGACGGTCTGCCGTGCGACCCGCAGACCGACCTGGACTGGCTCGACTGGGTCGCGGCCGGCGAGACCCGGAACTGGTGCAAGAACGACCTCCTGCTGGACTGGCTCGATGAGTACCCGACCGTTCACCACTTCGCGCGCGACGACGAGCTCCCGGGCTACGACGAGACGTTCGACCTTGGGCGCTTCCTCATGCACCAGGGTCGCGCCTTCGAGAAGGCGGTCCTGGCGGACCTCGCGCAGCGCTGGGAGCTCGTACGCATCACGCACCGTCCGGACGAAGCGCGGCAGCTCTCCGCGGCACTCGCGACGCAGGAGGCGCTGGAGGCCGGCGTGCCGATCATCGCCGCCGGAGTCCTGCGCGATCCGCAGCTGCGCACGTTCGGCGTCGTCGATCTCCTCGTCC
>WNGB01007652.1_pt1 | contig 15530 bp, 13 predicted proteins | sample 5400681 | NCBI WGS metagenome assembly WNGB01 (sample SAMN13153367, study PRJNA577476) | soil metagenome | isolation source: 115 cm soil or saprolite under grassland replicate 2 | place: USA:California | collected 2016-06-15
TCGGAAGCGGCGGGCGGCTGATGCAGGTCTACGAGGCGATCGTGCGAGGTTTGGAGAGCCTCGGGGTACGGACCGTGTTTGGGGGCAACGGCGAGAACATCGCCAGCCTCACCGTCGCGCTGGCCCGGTCGCAGACGATCCGCCCGGTTCTCGTCCGGCATGAGCAGGCTGCCGCCTACATGGCATGCGGGTACTCGATGTTCACCAACAACCTCGGCGTCTGTTTCGCCACCGTCGGTCCCGGCGCGTTCAACTTGGTCACCGGGCTCGCGGTGGCGATGAGCGACTCGTACCCGGTGCTGGCACTGACCGGCTACATCGAGACCCAGTGGGAGGGCCGCGGCGCCGTCAACGACACCTCTGGGCACAACGGGACTCCGGACTCCCAGGCGCTGTTCGCCGCCACCACCAAACGGTCCTTCAAGATCACCGACGTCGAACAGACCTGCGAGGTCCTCGAGGAAGCGGTCAACATCGCCTTCGAGGGCCGCCCCGGACCGGTGCACATCGCGGTCGCACAGAACCTCACGCACCGCAACGTGCATGTGCCGAATTACAGGGACCCTCGGATCACGGTGTCGCCGCCGCAGCCGGACCCGAGCGCGGTCGAGCAGGTCGCCGACGCGTTGGCGCATGCGCTGACCGCACGTCGCAGCGTGATCCTGCTCGCCGGGTTCGGCGCGGTCCAGGGCGGCGCGCAGGCCGAGGTGAAACGGTTTGCCGAGCGCTTCCAGATCCCAGTGGTCACGACCTTGGACGGCAAGGGCGTGATCGCGGAGAACCATCCGTTGTGCGTCGGGGTCTTCTCCGAGAGCGGCCATTCCAGCGCTTGGAGGGTGTTTCGGAAGGCTGACGTGGTCGTCGCGGTCGGCAACTCGCTGAACCAGCACGCCACCTTCGGTTTGCGCGAGGACCTGTTCGAGGACAAGACATTGATCCAGCTCAACATCAGCAGCGGTGAGATCGGCAAGTTTTACCCCGCCCGGCACGCCCTGGTCTCCGACGCCCGACCGGGTCTCGCCGCGGTCACCGAATCGCTCGCGGCCAAGGTGGGGGCACGGGCGCCGGTGAAGGTCGACGGGCAGGACTACGAGGCTCGGCACATCCCGCACGTCACCGGCGACATCCACCCCGGCCAGCTCGCGCAGACGATGGGCAGGATGCTGCCGCCCGGTGGCGTCATCCTCGCCGACGCCGGTGCGCACCTGGCGTGGCTCGGCTACTACCTGGAGTTGGAGGAGGGGCAGAACTTCCGCAAATGCGGCACGTTTGGGCCGATGGCCGCCCACACCAACGCAGCGATCGGGCTCAAGGCGGCGCAGCCGCACCGCACCGTCGTCGTCGGCTGCGGAGACGGCTGCTACGCGATGGCCGGGTTCGAGCTGATGACCGCGGTCGAGAACAACCTGCCGGTGATCTGGGTCATCTTCAACGACGCCGAGTTCAAGCTCGTCAAGCTGTACCAGCTCGCGAACTACGCCAAGACCGGGCTGGTCGAGCTGGCCGCACCTGACTTCGCTGCGTACGCCCGGGCCTGTGGCGCGGACGGGTACCGCGTGGACAGCATCGAGCAGTTCAGCGATGCCTACGCCGCTGCGCTGGTCTCCCGGCGTCCGACTGTCATCGACGCGAAGATCACCCGCTGGGCGCTCCCGCATTACAGCAGCTCACCGAAGGGGACACTGCACGGGGCGTGGGAGATGCTCGAAGAGCGTCTCCGGGGCAGCTGAACGACGAGCACCGTGACGTCTTGTGACGACTGAAGTCCTTGTCATGAAGACCTTCCGGGGCCGTCTCGCACAGAGACAAATAGAGACAAATGAATACGCACAACAGGCTATGGGAGCCGGTTCCGGCTGCCTAGCCTGTCGGGAACCGGCTCGGGAGGACTGGGCCGAGATGGGAGTACCCCAGGATGAGGGTCTACGAAGCCATCGTCAAAGGGCTCGAGGGCATCGGTGTCGAAGCTGCCTTCGGAGGTGCCGGGGAGAACGCTGCCGGGCTGATGCTGGCGCTGAGTCAGTCCAAGAAGATCCGCGGGATCATCACCCGGCACGAGCAGGCCGCCTCGTTCATGGCCTGCGGGTACGCGATGTACACGGACCGGCTAGGGGTGTGCTTCGCCACCGCCGGCCCGGGCGCTTTCAACCTGTTCTCCGGGCTCGCGGTCGCCATGAGCGACTCTTACCCGGTGCTCGGGATCTCCGGCTATGCGGCGATGGAGTGGAAGGGCCGCGGGTCGCTGAACGAGACCTCGGGATGGAACCGGACCCCGAACTCCCTGGACATGTTCGCCGCGACCACGAAGAGGTCGTTCTTGCTCACCCGGATCGAGGACACCTGCGACGTCCTCGAGGAGGCCGTGAACGTCGCCTTCGAGGGCCGGCCTGGGCCGGTGCACATCACCGTCCCGGAGAACCTCACCCACCACGGGCAGAGCGTGGAGAACTACCACGGCATCCGGCTGAACGTTAAGCCCGTGGTGCCCGACGCGGCGCACGTTGAGGCCGCCGCCGACGCGCTCGCCGACGCGTTGCACCGCGGGCGGAAGATCGTCGCCCTGGTCGGGTTCGGGGCGATACGCGCGCACGCCGAACCCGAGGTCAAGCGGTTCATCGAACGGTTCCAGATCCCGCTGCTGACCACTCAGGACGGCAAAGGGGTCGTCTCCGAGGGCCACCGACTGTGCGTGGGGGTCTTCTGTGACAGCGGACACGCCAGCGCCTGGAAGGCGTTCCAGGAGGCCGACGTGGTGCTCGCGGTCGGGAACGCGTTCAACCAGCACGCCACGTTCAACTACCACGAGTCGTTGTTCGAGGACAAAACACTCATCCACATCAACATCTCCGCCGACGAGATCGACAAGGCCTTCAAGGCGGACTACGCGCTCGTCTCCGACGCCCGCGTGGCGATGGCCTCGCTGTACACCGCGCTGGACGCCAAGGTCGGCCCGGTCGAGCCGGTCACCGTCGACGGGCAGGACTGGGAGAAGCGGCATATCCTGCACCTGACCGACTCCCTGCACCCCGGCGAGCTCGCCCAGGTGATCGGGCGGCTGCTGCCGCCGGGAGGAATCCTGCTCGCCGACGCCGGCGCACACCTGGCCTGGCTGGCCTACTACGTCGAGCTGGAGGAGGGCCAGAACTTCCGCAAGGCCGGGGAGTTCGGGCCGATGGCCGGGCACACCAACGGCGCCATCGGCCTGAAGGCCGCGTACCCGGACCGCACGGTCGTGGTCGGCTGCGGCGACGGCTGCTACAACCTGTCGGGGTTCGAGCTGATGACCGCGGTCGAGCACGACCTGCCGGTCATCTGGGTCATCTTCGACGACCGGGAGTTCAAGCTCATCAAGATCTTCCAGTTCGCCACCTACCAGAAGACCGGGCTGGTCGAGTTCCGCAACCCCAACTACGCCGCCTACGCCGAAGCCTGCGGCGCCGACGGCTACACCGCCGACACCTTGGAGGAGTTCGAGACCTGCTTCGCCCAGGCGCTCGCCTCCGGGCGCCCGTCGGTGATCGACGCCCGCATCACCCGCTGGGCGATCCCGCACTACAGCCCTTCACCAGACGGTGTCATCCCCGGTCTGGTGAAGATGTTCGAGGAAAGGTTCCGGTCCTGATGACACGACGTAGGTTGTCCCGCAAGTCCTCCTCCGGCATCCCCGACCAGCGCGGCACCCGGCCCGCCGGCACCGGGTGGACCGAGACCTACCAGGGCGGCAGCCCGGAGGCCGAACGGACGCTGTTCGCGGCGTACGCGGCCACCATCATGGAGGCGCAAGCGCTCTCGCAGAGGAAGGCCAGCGCGCACGGAGTTCCGCACCCGCCGGCCCGGACCCTGCACGTGAAGGCCACGTTGGCGCTCGAGGACGCCGAGCTGCGGTTCCGCGACGACCTTCCCGAGGAGCTCCGGCACGGGTTCGCCCAGCCCGGTGCGGCGTACCGGACAACCGTCCGGTTCTCCAACGCCGCGAACACCGGGGAGCCGGACTTCAAGCCCGACCTGCGCGGCGCCGCCCTGCGGGTGCATGTCGACGAGACCACCGTGCATGACCTGCTGATGACGAACTTCGCGGTCTCTCACGCCCGCGACGCGCGGCAGTTCGTTGAGTTCGCGCGCGCGACCGCCGGTGGCACCGCCGCGCAACTGGCCGGGATCGCACGACTGGTGCGGCTGTTCGGTGCCCGGGAGACGATCCGGATGCTGAAGAACGTCTTCAAGGCGCGCCGCCGCCAGCCCGGCAGCGTGTTCACCGAGACCTACTGGAGCCGCGGCGCACTGCGCTGGGGCCCGACGCTTGCGGTGCGCTACCTGCTGCGGCCCACCGCGGGCACGCCCGAGGCGAGCCCGTCGGGGACCGACCCGAGCTACCTGTCCGCCGACGCCGCCCGCCGGCTCGCCGCCGGTCCGGTCGCCATGGAGCTGTGCATCCAGCGGTACCGCGACGCGACCTCCACCCCGATCGAAGACACCTCCGTTGAGTGGACCGAGCAGGTCTCGCCCGCCGAACCGGTCGCGGTGCTCACCGTGCCGCAGTGCGACACGACCAGCGCCACGGCGCAAAGCGTCGCCGAGGCCGTGGACGCTCTTGCGTTCAACCCGTGGAACACGACCGACGAGTTCGCGCCGCTGGGGAACCTGAACCGGGCCCGGAAGGCCGCCTACGACGCGTCCGCGGCGGTGCGCGGCGGCACCCGTTGGCGGACCGGGGTGCCGACCCGCAACGTGGTTGCCGGTGCGGCGGCCCGGGCGGTGTTCTCGGTGTTGAACCGGCGGATGCCCTGGTACCGGCTGCCGGCGCGGCTCTCGGTGCTCAACCTGGAGGCGTACCGGCACGTGCTGCGCAAGCAGAACCTGATCGACACCGATCCACCCGAGGCGCCACCGGCGGCCCGGCCGGTCCCGGCGGCCCCACCGGAGCAGGCCCGGTGGGCACGCACACCCGACGGCTGGTACAACGACCTGTCCGCCCCGTCGATGGGTGCCGTCGGTGCCGCGTTCGGCCGGAACCTGAAACCGGACTACACCCAGTCCTTCGACTACCCGAACCCGGTCAGCGTCAGTGCCCGACTGCTCGCCCGGAAACGGTTCCTGCCCGCTACGTCGCTGAACCTGCTGGCCGCAGCCTGGATCCAGTTCCAGGTCCACGACTGGGTCAACCACGCGCGCGTCCCGCTCGGCCAGGACGACGTGAAGGTCCCAATGCCCGGGGGGCGCACCTGGCGCAATTCCCCGGGAGGTCGCCCGGAGAACATCATGCGGATCGCCGGGAACAAGGCGCTCGCTGTCGGTCCGGACGGCACCCAGCGGCTGTTCGCCGACGGCGCCTCGCACTGGTGGGACGCCTCGGAGGTGTATGGCTCTGACGCGGCCAAGGCAGGGTCGCTGCGCGAAGGTGCCAAGATCCGGCTCGACGATGGCTACCTCCCCGAGGACACCTCCGGGATGGACGTCACCGGGTTCAACGAGAGCTGGTGGCTGGGTCTGTCGGGGCTGCACACCCTGTTCGCCCGCGAGCACAACGTGGTCTGCGACGAGCTCCGCGCGCATTACCCCAGCTGGAGCCCGGAGCGGGTCTACCAGACGGCGCGGCTGGTGGTCGCCGCGCTGATCGCGAAGATCCACACCGTCGAGTGGACCCCGGCCATCTTGGCGACCGAGGCGATCGACCTGGGCCTGAAGGCGAACTGGAACGGCCCGCCGTCCAACGACTGGATCACCAGGCTCGGCATCTGGCTGATGGACACCCACGCCGGCGTTGGCATCCCGGCCACCACGCCTGACCACAACGGGGTCCCGTACTCGCTGACCGAGGAGTTCGTCACCGTCTACCGGTTGCATCCGCTGATCCCCGACGACTACCGGTTCCTGGACCACACCGACGGGCACTTGATCCGCACCTGCGGGTTCGACGCCCTCTCCGGGACGGCCGCCGACGAGCAGCTGCGCGGTCTCGGGATGGAGAACATGCTGTACTCCTTCGGCTGCTCGCACCCCGGTGCGATCACGCTGCACAACTACCCGGCGGCGCTGCGGGACTTCGTCCGCGACGGCGAGCACATCGACCTGTCCGTCGTCGACCTGGTCCGCACCCGGCGGCGCGGCATCCCCCGCTACAACGACTTCCGGGCAGGGCTGCACAAGCCGCGGGTCCGCGACTTCGAGGAAATCTCGACGAACCCCGATTCGGTGCGCGGGATGCGGGAGCTGTACCGCAGCGTCGACGACGTCGACACGATGGTCGGGCTGTTCGCCGAGACGCCACCGGAAGGCTTCGGGTTCTCCGACACAGCGTTCCGGGTGTTCATCTTGATGGCGTCGCGGCGCCTGCAGTCCGACCGGTTCCTGACCGTCGACTTCCGCCCCGAGATCTACTCTCCGCTGGGGATGGACTGGGTCGCCCACAACAACATGACGAGCGTCATCTTGCGGCACTGCCCGGATGTGGCGGCGCTGCTGCCGCGCGGGCAGAGCGCGTTCGCGCCGTGGCGGGCCGCCGCACCAGTGGCCGGTCGGCCGCCAGCCAGTACGACGGCCGACTCGGGGGCTGGATCCCGGGCCGGCTCGAACGGGGGCGCATGATGACCGCGCAGCACACCCGCAGCCACCCCGGCCTCGACGCGCTTGCGGACCGGCCGCTGGTCACAGCCCTGTGGCGGCGGCGTACCCACCGGGTCAGCCGCGGCTCCTCGGTCGAGGCGGGCTCGATGAGCTACACCTCCGGCGAGCCGCGGACCCCGCTGACCGAGCTCGAGGAGGCGGTCCTGATCGCGGTCACCGGCTGCACGGGGCTGACGATGCCCGACCGGCCGTTCAACGACCCCCGCAACCACCAGCCGATCATGGCTAAACCGAACCTGAACATGGTGGGCCGGACAGCCGGCAGCCCCGACAACGCCCAGGGCACCCACTTCATCCTGATCAACGACACCGGCACCTACTACCTGCGCAAGCTAGCCCCCGACGACTCAGGCGCCTCGGTGCTCGACCCCGACGCCCTGCTCGCCCGAGCCGCGCAGGCCAAGGTGAGACTGCTGGACCGGCGCATCGACGTCCCCGACGGCAACCGGGACTTCCCCGCCTACCTGGACTCGAACCGGTTCCTTTCGAACCTGCCCGGCACCACGATCTTGTTCCCGGTCGTCGACCTGTCCCGGCAGTACATCAACGCGATCATGTACCTGCTCACCCAGCCCGCCGGGGCTCGGCCCACCATCGTCGACGACCGGAACTTCTACCGGAAGGCCGGAGTGCAGAAGTGGGTGAAGAGCGGGTTCTTGAACAAGGACATCAAGCTGCCGCTGGGGAACCTGGGCGCGATGCGCACCCAGATCGAGGCCGACCTGCTGCTGCAGAACCTGATGCTGACCGCGGACTCGATGGGCCTCGGTGCCTGGATCCACGCCTCGATCTCTCCGCCGGTGCTGCTCGGTGACCCGAAGTTCACCGGCCGGTACGGCTCGATGCTCGGCTTCGACTGGGTGGTGCCGAAGTGGAAGCCGATCGACTTCGTCCGCTGGGGTGTTCCACTGCCGATGATGGCGAACATCCGCGCCAACGCCGTCGGGCTGCGCCGGATGGGCGAGCCGCTTATCAAGGCGATGTGCCCACCGAACTACCCGAGCATGAACGAGGCCGTCGACGCGGTGGTCGCCGACAAGTTCGGCCCGGATGGCATCTACACCGACGAGGCACTTTTCAAGCGGATCTACAACGGCGAGTTCGGCGACCGGTACCTGAAGGAGGCCAGCAATTACGCCGCCGACGTGATCGCGTGCACCCGCGACATCTGCACCTACATCTACGACACCCACGGACGCTTCCCAGCGCATACCGAGGCCATCCACGTGCCCGGCGCATGGCTGCAGGCGCACCACGTCGAGAACGGCTACTATGAGAAGTTCTTCCGTGACGGGCTGACCGAGGCGCACCTGAGCCACGACACGACCTGGCACGAGGGCGGCTGATGAACATCAGCCGCAGACACGTCTCCGGATCGTCCAGCAGGACGTCGACCCGGGCCAGCTCCTCCGGGAGCCGCAGCAGCTCCACCCTTTCAGGTCGAAGTAGTGAGCGAACCAGGGCGTGTAAGTGCGCGACACGGGCAGCACGTCCTCGGCGGCCCTAAGGGTGGAGTCTCAGGGGTCGCCTCCGTCAGCTTGCCCTCCGGATCCACGCCCGGCGACTGCCAACGTGCCCGCGGTCACAGACAGCGGGGCGGTGGGGACGCACGGTCGAAGGAAACCGCAAGGCCTCGAGAGGAGACAGGTCATGGCCATGGCAGCGGTCATCGTGCTCGCAGACACCGAGACACGGGGACTTGGCCCGGGTCGTCAACGCCATGATGACCGCCAAGGAGTTCGCCGAGGCCGGCGACGACGTGGAGCTCATCTTCGATGGTGCGGGCACCCGATGGCCCGGTGTCTTGGCGGACCCGGATCACCGCAGCCATCGCCTCTTCGAGCAGGTTCATGAGGTGATCTCCGGCGCGTGCGCGTTCTGTTCCCGCGCCTTTGACACTGAAGACGGGGTCCGCAGGGCCGAGGTGCCCTTCCTGGAGGAGTACAAGGGCCACCCCAGCGTCCGACGGCTCGTGCAGGAGGGCCGGGAGGTCCTCACGTTCTAAAGGCCCCGACCGTTCGGGATTGCTGGCGTGAACAACGTGGCCGATCGACCGTTGAGGAGGAGGGACAGATGGATGGAGTGCTGCTGCTCGGCCGGCTGCTGCTGGGCGTCAGGGGTGACCTCGGGTCGCTGGCTCTGGTGGTCTTCCTGGTCGCAACCGCGGTTCCTGATGCACGCCTTATGGCGCGAATCCGAACCGATGAGCTGTCAGATCGAGATGGTGCAGTTCAACAAGGACCTGGCGCTGGCCGGCGCGGCGCTGGGCTTCTTCTGGGTCTTCTCCCAGGCCCCGGCGCTGACGCTGACGGGCCCGCTGTTTCTGATGAGGTACGGGGTGAACGGGAACGCTGGCTCGAGCTAGTTGCGACGCCGTAGGCTGTCCGACCATTGTGGCTCTCGGCCGGTGAGGAGGAAGACCCTGAACGACACGATTGCCAGCCTCAACCACCCAGTCAGCCCGGATGGCCCGCGCAGGCCGCGGCTCGTCATCTTCGACGTCAACGAGACCTTGTCGGACATGTCGCCGATCGGCGAGCGATTCGAGGCGGTGGGCGCACCCGGGCACCTGGCCCGAACCTGGTTCGCGGGGCTCCTGCGTGACGGCTTCGCCCTCACCGTCGCGCAGGAGAACCCGGCATTCACGCAACTGGCCGCCGAGGGGTTCCGGGCGCTGGCGGCGGGACTACCGCTCAACCGCCCGGTCGAGGAAGCCGTGGAGTACGTCATGGCGGGCTTCGCCGGGCTGGCTGTTCACCCGGACGTGCCCGGTGGTGTCCGGTTGCTGGCAGAACTGGGCATCCGGCTGGTCACCCTCAGCAACGGGGCGGCATCGATCGCCGAGCGGCTGCTGGCCGATGCCGGGCTGGACCATGCCTTCGAGTCCTGCCTCTCCGTGGAGGATGCGGGCATCTGGAAGCCGGCCCCCGCCGCCTACGCGTACGCGGTGGCAACCTGCCAGGTCGACCCGATGGACGCCATGCTGGTAGCTGCCCACCCCTGGGACACCGACGGTGCAGGTCGGGCTGGCCTGGCTACCGCCTGGATCAACCGGACCGGCGGCCGGTACCCGGAGTACTTCCGGCCACCGGATCTGCAGGCTGCCTCGCTGCGGCACCTGGCCGACCAACTCAGGTAGACACGAATCCAGGGCAGCGACTCGGGCGACAGCCGTCGGCAAGCGGAGGTTCACGCGGGGGCGAGCAGCTCCTCCAGGGTGCGACGTAACCAGCCGCAGTACTGGGCAGGCGACCAGCCCGTCGTGCGGCGTAGCAGCAGGCAGGTCTCCGCCTAGCCGCCAGCGCGACGGTCTCCTCCTGCCACACCGTCTGCCACGTCGGCTACCAGGCCGTCGGTGCGCGCAAGTTGTGGGTTCGCGGGCCGGTCGACGATCAGCCTGTCGCGGCGAACGCTGGCTGGCACTACTCACGGGCGCATAGTCATGCGTCGCACTGCACGGAATCAGCCAGTTGTTGGGGCAGTCTCCGCAAAGTAGGACCATGCGGTCGACGCCGCACGCAGGTTGAAGAGCGAACCCGGGCTGCGTGGCGAAGCCGGGGCCAACTTGGCTCAAGAAGCCAATGCGCCAGCGGGGTGTTCGTGGGAGCCATCGACCTGTCAGGTGCGGTTGCCTGCCCGTTCAAAATCGACGTGTCCGACCGTAAACGCCGCCGGCCGGAGATCCGGCGAGAAGTCTCACTCCCGTCTGACTCGCGTTCAACGCGTGCCCCTGGGACCGGTAGCGAGAGCGGCTCCGATCCCCGATTCCGGTCCGTTTCACGCGCGCAACCTAGGCGAGGGTGACGCCGTGGCGGATTGCCGTGCAGTCAGCAGATGCACATCGAACGCCGGTGCATGGACGTCAATCATCTGGTCGTCGATCACCGCCCAGCCAGACTGTTTGAGGAGTTGCTGCAACGGCCCCTCCCGACGCCGGAAGGGCCAGCAGTGCCGCGTCGTTGCCGAATGCTCACACATCTGAGCCTCGGCGATCACCAACAGCCCAGACGTGGACAACACGCGCGCAAGCTCGGCCAGGCCACCTGTCGGGTCTGCCCAATGACGCAAGGACAACGTCGAGGTGATGACATCGAAGGATCTGGACGCGAAAGGCAATTGCTCCGCAACGGCACACACAAGGAATGCGCCCGTCGAGCGACAACGGTGCCGCGCTACCGCAAGCATCTCCACGGAGGGATCCACCCCCACCACGAACGGGTACCGACCCGCAGCCGCCTTCAGCAGCCGTCCGGTACCGCAACCCACATCCAACAACCACATCGCGTGGGGGAGCTGCTCATCCAGCGTGCGGAGCACCGCCGCATGAGTAGGCTCGAACAGCAACCCTTGAAGTGCGCTGTCGTCAAACCACGGCGCCCAAGACGCGAAGGTCGACCGAGAACCTGACATCTCAACCCCTGTCGGCGGCGATCCAGCCATCCTGGGCAACCCCAGTGGCGGGGGTGCTCTTGAAGACGGGGCTGACCCGGGATCTGGTGGCCCGAACAGCGCGGCGCCCTCGGACGGCCACTCCGTGACGAGTCGCGCCGGACTGCTCCGGTGCGCGCCAGTGCACCCACCGGGCGCACCCCGAGCACGGGCCCACTTCAGAGTGGACCTCGAGTCGGACGAGCTGCCCTTCGGCGTGGGGCAGACCGCAGCACCAGCAGCTCGGCCGCTCGTCGAAGGCTTCCGTGGTCTCCATTGTGCTCACCTCCTCATCAGTGGATGTCGAGCCGCCGGAGACCGGCGTACGCGAGCCCGGAGGCCACCGCGCTGAGGAGGACAAGAAGGCAGGCGCCGAGAAGCGTGGCGCCGTCATGGATCTGGTTGGCGCCCACGCTCCAGTAGATCGGTGAGGCGTACCGCAGATGGTGCACCCAGGAGACCACGGGCGCCATCGAGCTCACGACGTACGCCGCCGCGGCGAGGGCCACCGTGATGCCGAGGGCGGTGCCGCGGCGGCCGGTCCAGGCCCCGATGGCCACGGCGACCAGGCCGTAGTCGAAGGCCATCCCGGACGCAAGGAGGGTGGTCTGCAGGAGCGCCGACAGGGGCAGGTCGACGTCGAAGCCCCTGCCGGCCAGGGTGGCTGCAAGGCTGACGACTGGCACGGGTAGCGACATCGCGGCAAGGGCGAGGACCTTTTCGGCCAGGAGCTGCCCGCGGGTGAGCGGCAGGCCCGCGATGCCGCCGAGGGTGCCCTCCTCATCCTGTCCGGCGATCGCTGCAGCGCCATACCCGATCGTCATGAGGAGGGCGAACAGCGGCAGGAGGTTGGCGCACAGGTTGGCGTTCATCCAGCCGGCCGGCGTCGTGAGGGAGCCGGTGGCGCCGAAGAGGGCGCTCAAGGTGGGTTTGGACCGGGTGAGCTCGTCGATGGCGGTGTCATGCTTGAACGAGGGGTACAGGGCGACGATGAGTAACGTGTACGCCGCGAGCCCGATGCTGTAGGCCAGGACGCTGCGGCGGCGCAGCCGCAGGTCGAGGAGCGCCACGTCAGCCGACATGGCTCGGCACTCCGTCGGGTTCGGCGTAGTAGCTGAGGAAGAGCTCATCCAGGTCGGCGGAGCGGGCCGACACATCGACCAGGCCGAACGGGACGGCTGCCTCAAACAGGGGGCCGACCTCACCCTCGACCCGGAACGTGGCACGACGCGCTGACGCCGAGACGAGGTCAATCCCCGCCATCCCGCCGAACGAGCCCGGGTCGATCGGGTCTCGGAAAGTGAGCTCGATGGTTCGCGGTGCCCGGGCCCGCAGCGCCTCGACGGTGTCCAGCGCCACCAGGTGTCCCTCACGGATGATCGCCACCCGGTGGGCCAGCCGCTGCACCTCGGCCAGGTCGTGGGACGACAGGAACACAGTCCGACCCCGCGCGACCGACTCCTCCAGAAGCTCGGCGAACTCCCTCTGCAGTAGCGGGTCCAGGCCTGAGGTTGGTTCGTCGAGCACGAGCAGTTCCGGGTCGGGCATGAACGCCGCGATCAGGCCGATCTTCTGCCGGTTGCCCTTGGACAGGGTGCGCACGGGCCGGTCCAGCTCGGCACCGAAGCGCTCCTCCAGGCCGGAGCGGAAGCCGGGGTCGACGCCGCCACGCATCCGGGCGATCCGGTCGAGCGTCTCGCGTCCGGTCAGGCGCGGATACAGCGCCAGCTCGCCGGGCAGGTACCCGACCCGTCGGCGTACGTCGGGTCCCTGGCGGTGGGCGTCGAGACCGAACAGCTGGGCGCGGCCGGCAGTGGGCAGGTAGAGGCCCATCATCAGCCGGATGGTCGTGGACTTGCCCGCCCCGTTCGGGCCGAGGAAGCCGAAGACCTGGCTGGCGTGGACCTCCAGGTCCACCAGGGAGATCCCTCGGGCATTGCCGAAGACCTTGGTGAGGCTGACCAGCCGCACCACCGGCAGATCCTGATCTGCCATCGGTCACCACCCCAGCCTGGTCGCCGAGTCGGCCACCGCGAGCGGCTCATCGGCCGCCTCCGCGAAGGACAGCAGCGCCTCGACCAGCCGCGAGCGTTGCCGGTCCGGCATCGCGCGGACGATCTCTTCGATCGCCTGGCGCCGACGTTCGGTGACGTCGTCCACGAGCCGCCGTCCCCGGGTGGTGAGCTCGATGACCACCTCGCGCCGGTCCCCCGGGTTCTCCCGCCGGTCGACCAGATCGGCCGCTATCAGCCGGTCGACCGTGCGCAGCGTCGTGGACGCATTGACCCGGAGCCGCTCGGAGAGCCGGTTCAGCCTGGCCGGTCCGTGGGCGCGCAGCACGACCAGCGTGCGGAACTGGGTCAGGGTCACCGTGTCTTCGATGTCGGCCAACGACCTCGCCGACACCCCGACCAGCGCGCGCGAGGCGGTCAGCAGGGCCGTGACGAGCTGGTCCAGCTCCTGCTCCCGTGACTGCGTCGGCTGTGGGAGTCCTCCCATCGGCTCACCTCCGCGTTGTTCCCAGCAAGCATTGCACAGGGCAATCCATGCGCGTAAGCCCGCGGCTTCGCCCCACTCACCCCTCGGGGTCATCGACTTCCTGGGGCTCGGGAACGTGCCCGCGGTGTGTGGCTAGCCAGAACTGCACGCCGATGATCAGCAGATAGGTCGCGGTCGCGGTGAATCCGACAACCGGCCACACGAGGTGGCCGCCCACCGATTCGCTGATCAGCCAGACCAGCAGGATGCTCGAGCCCACCGAGGGCAGGTGCAGGCCGCCCCAGACCCGGATCTCACCCTGGGTTCCCGGCGCCAGTACGCCGTTGATGCCGCCGAAGGCGAAGGCGCCCACGGCGGCGAATCCGGCAACCGCGCCGGCGAGCAGCAGCAGCGCGTCGAGCGCCGACGGCAGCCCGCTCGCATGACTGGTCACCGCGCCGGCCGTCCACAGCGTCAGCGTGTACCCGTAGGGTGCCGCGCTGGCCGCGACGACCGCGCGCAGGTGGTGGCGGTAGTCCATCCGGTGGCGCTCCTCTGCTCAGGACGGCCCGAGAGCCTCCGCATGCGGGACCGCCTCCGAGGGCTCCTTGAGCTCGATGAACACCGCGTGCGTCTCGGTCTGCCCAATGTTCATACCCGAGTGCTCCTGCGCGTCCAGCCACCGGGCCTGGAACGCCGGCAGCTCCAGCTCCGCCTCACGCCCTTCCGACCACAGCCGCCGCCGGAACGACGACAGCGTCACCATCACCGAGTCCGGATGACTGTGCGGCCGGGTGCGTTCCCCGGGGTGGTCCAGGTACTCCAGCACCCGGACCCGGTCGTTCTCGAACACCACCCGGTACAGCTCCGAGCTCACCTCAACGGGGTCGGCCATGACTTCCTCCATTCGGCGTACATGGGACATTTGTCCCACAATAGGACGGATGTACCATGAAGGCCATGGGATCGGCGTACGAATCGTCGGGCCGCACCGGCCAGAAGCAGCGGACTCGCGACCACCTGGTCACGACGATCCGCCAGCTGCTCGCTCAGGGGGTGTCGCCCACGGTGGACCAGGTCGCGGAGGCGTCGGGGATCTCGCGCACCACGACCTATCGCTATTTCCCCAACCAGCACGCGTTGCTGCTCGCCGCGCACCCCGAGATCGACCGGACGACCATCCTGGAGCCCGACGCGCCGAGCGATCCGCGGCTCCGGCTGGAGCTCGCCCTCGACGAGCAGTTCCGGATCCTGATCGAGTGGGAGCCGCAGCTGAGGGCCTCGCTGCGCGCGTCACTGGAGCCGGGGACACCGCAGCCACCTTTGCGAGGTGGGCGCGCGATCGGCTGGTTTGAAGACGCGCTGCGGCCGCTCGGCACGAACCGGGCCCGGAGCCTGGCGATCGCGATCCGTGCGGCGGCGGGCATCGAGCCCTACGTCTGGCTGCGCGACATCGCCCATCGATCCCCTGCCCAAGCCGTGAAGATCATGCGCGGCAACGCCCTGGCCATCTTCGACCATGCCACGGCGTGACTGCTCGACAACGGCACTCGCGACCGGCCGGCTGAGCGGACGGTCCCATAGCCGACGGTGGTTCTCGCTCACGAGGATCGAACATTGGCGACGCTGGGTCTTGAGCGCCGCGGCAGTCGCGCATCCTCCTTGCGTCTCGACAGCCGATGTTGTCGTTGAGCCCGCGCGCGAAGCTGACTGCGCCGGCCGACAGGAAGTGGAGTGCGTCGATCGCGCGCTGGACCGAGACGCCGAGCACCCTCCCGTGGTAGCTCTTCGGGCAGGAGTCCGTCGCTCCCGCAGCCAGGGCGAACGGCTGTCCGGCGGGCTATGGACGAGGGGCCGCACCAGCTAATGCTCAGTGCCGGCCCTGTGAGCGGCGTCACCGGTGCCCATGCGCTGCCCATGCGCACGCACGACTCTCCTTTGACGCCAAGTGCTCGGCGGGTCCCGTGGCGAGCGGACAGCGCGTTCCGGCGACGTCTATC
>WNGB01009066.1_pt1 | contig 15530 bp, 17 predicted proteins | sample 5400681 | NCBI WGS metagenome assembly WNGB01 (sample SAMN13153367, study PRJNA577476) | soil metagenome | isolation source: 115 cm soil or saprolite under grassland replicate 2 | place: USA:California | collected 2016-06-15
CGGCGACCACGCTGCCGAGGCGGAACGCCTGGTGGGGGTAGACCGTGCCGGTGGCGAGCCGGATGGCGCCGGGCGGTGGGTCGAAGGTGTCGTGGTGCCAGTGGAAGACCTCGGCCGGCTCCTGGAGCGCCCCGAGCACCCGGTCGGCCCGGCCGGCGGCGGTCAGCTCGATCTTGCTCCAGCCGAGCTCCTCGCCCGCCGGCCCCGGGTAGGCCCGCCCGCCGAAGGCGTTCGCGGCGAGCTGGGCGCCAAGGCAGATCCCGAGGGTGGGCGCCGACCGGGCGGCGGCGTCGCGCAGCAGCGCGACGGTGCGCTCCAGGTGCGGGTAGGCGTCGGTCTCGTCGGCGTCCATCACGCCGCCGAGCACCACCAGGCCGTCCGCGCCGCCCAGCTCGACCGGAACCCGCTGGCCCGGCGCCTCGACCACCTCCAGGTCGACGCCGGTCTGCCCGGCCGCCTCGGCCAGCAGCGCCGGGGGCGAGCTCGGCTCGTGCTGGACCACCAGCAGCCGCCCGCTCATCGAGCTGCCAGACTGGCCTCGACCAGGGCGGGCAGCAGCGTGCCGGCCTCGCCGTGGAGGACCGCGTCGGCCAGGCCGTCCAGCGGGGTCGGCTCGCGGTTGACGACCAGCAGGCTGGCCCCGAGGCGCTTCGCCCTGCCCGGAAGGCCGGCCGCGGGCTGCACCACCAGCGAGGAGCCGACCGTCACGAAGGCGTCGCAGGCGGCGGTCATCGCCTCCGCCCTCGCCCACACCGCCGGCGGGAGGTTCTGTCCGAACGACACGGTCGCCGCCTTCAGGATGCCGCCGCAGCCGAGGCAGGCCGGGTCCTCCTCGCCGGCCTCGACCCTCGCCACCGCGGCGGCCATCGGGCCGCGGTCGCCGCAGGCCAGGCAGACGACCTGGCGGGCGGTGCCGTGCAGCTCGCAGACCAGCTCCGCAGGCAACCCGGCGTCCAGGTGCAGGCCGTCGATGTTCTGGGTGATCACGCCGGCCAGCCTGCCTGCCTCGGCCAGACGGACGCAGGCCAGGTGGGCCGGGTTCGGCCGGGCGTCCAGGTGGTGCAGCTCGCAGCGCAGCCGCCAGGCCAGCCGCCGGCTGGCAGGGTCGGCCAGGTAGCGGCGGAAGCCGAGCTGGCGGGGGTCGTAGCGGGTCCACAGGCCGCCGGGGGAGCGGAAGTCGGGGATGCCGGACTCGGTCGAGATGCCGGCGCCGGAGAACACCACCACCCGCCGGGCCGCGCCGAGCAGCCCGGCCGCCTCGTGCAGCCCGGCCACCGCGGTCCGCCCGGCGCCATCCATCGCGCTCAGGGTAGCCCGATCGACCGGGGGGGCAGCAAGCGCCCCCCACGGCGGCGTCCAGGGCTACGATCGGGCCGATGCGCACGTCCCGTACCCGTCCGCGCGTGGCCAGGCTGGGGGCCGCCCTGGCCGTGGCCGTCGCGGTCCTCGCCGCCGTGGCCGCCCCGGCGGCCGCTGGAGCGGCGCCGCGGATGGCGCCGCCTGGCGCGCTGGTGCTGGTGGACCGGCTCACCCTCGACGAGGCGCTGGCGGCGACCGGCGCAGAGGGGCAACGGGTGACCGGCTTCGTCTCCACCTTGCCCCCCGACCAGCCGTTCGCCGCCAGGGTGCTCTCCCTCGCCGCCGGCCGCCGGGTCGACGCCGACGCGCTCCAGGCGCCCGGCGGATCCTCGCCGCTTCCCGACCCGGCCGCGGTCCAGCGGCTGCGCGCCGGCAACCCGGACGTCCGCTTCGGGCGCCTGCCGCCGACCCGGGTGCTGGCCTGGCCGGGGATGGAGGCGGCGGGGCTGTTCGCGCTCGGGCCGGCCGGCCCGGCGCCGGCGGCCGGCAGCCTGGAGCCAGACGGCAGCCAGCCGATCCCAACTCGGCCGGGTGAGCTGCTGGTGGTCGCCGTGCCGGACGCGGCCGCGCTCGCCCGGGTGCTGCCGCGGCTCGCCGGCGGCGCCGGCGGGATCCTGGTGGTCGGGCTGCGGCCGGCGCCCGGGCGCGCCGGTGCGGCGCCGCTGCTGCTGCTGGACGCCGACCTCGGCGGCCTGCCCACCTCGGACTCCACCCGCCGCCAGGGCCTGGTCGCCCTCGAGGACCTGCGCCCGACCCTGGCAGGGGGCAGCTCGGCGGGCGACGACGGCGCGCCGGTCCGGGTCGCCGAGGTCGGCGACCCGGCGGCGGCGGCCGCCGTGCGGCTGGACCGGCGGGCCGGCGCGCTGGTGGCCGCCCGCACCTGGGCCATCCCGCTGCTGGCGCTGGCGGCCAGCCTGGCGCTGCTGGCCCTGCTGGCCGCCTGGCGGGCCCCGGGGGCCGAGCGCGCCGGGCGGGCCGCCCGTGCGCTGCTGGCCGTCACCCTCGCCCTGCCGTCCGGCTACCTGGCGGCCAGCATGGCCGAGCCGGCCGCGGCCAGGGCGTGGCAGGCCCTGGACACCGGGGCGTTCCGCGCCGCCGGCAGCACCGGCCCGTGGGCGGCGGCCTGGGTGGGCGCCGGCCTGGCCGCGGCCGCCCTGCTCGCCCTGGTCGCCCTCCGCCTGGACCGGCCGCCCGCACCGGCGGCCGGAGGCGGCGCCGGCCCGGCCCCAGCGGCGCACGCGGCCGCGCAGGGGGCCAAGGGTGCCGGGTCGGACCCCGCCGCGCGGCCGCACGCCCTGCGGCTGCCCGCGCCGCTGCTGCTCGGCGGTGTGCTGCTCGCGCTGGTCGCCATCGACCTGCTGCGCGGCGGCGACGGGCTCGCCCAGCCGCTGCTCGGCGGGAGCGCCTGGGACGGCGAGCGCTTCTACGGCCTCGGCAACGGCTACTTCGCGTTCGCGCTGGCCGCGGCCATGCTGGTGATCTGCTTCGCGCCGCTGCGCGCCGCGCCGGCTGCGATCCTGCTGGCCGCCCTTGCGGTGCTCGACGGGCTGCCGCGGCTCGGCGCCGACGTCGGTGGGTCCCTGACCGCCATGCTCACCGCGGCGGCGGCCCTGGTGCTGCTGGCCCCAGGGCGGCCCCGCGCCGGCCGGCTGGTCGGCCTCGCCGTGGTGGCGGTCGCCGCCGCCGTGGCGGTCGCGCTCGGCGCCGGCCTCGGCGGCCCGGAGACCCACGCCGGGCGCTTCGCCGACCGGCTCCTGCAGGGCCCTGGCGACGCCGCCGGGGTGGTGGTCGACCAGCTCACCCGAAATCTAAGATTGCTCCACAACAGCCCCTTCGCCTGGGTCGGCCCGCTGCAGGTGCTGGCGGCCGCGCTGATCGCCCTGCGCCCACCGGCCCCGCTGGCCGGCATCGGCGACTGGGTCCGCCGGGTGCTCGGCCTCGGCGCGCTCGGGTCGGCGCTGCTGATCGTGCTCAACGACACCGGCGTGACCGCCACCGCCGCCAGCGGGATGTTCCTGCTGGCGATCCCGGCGTGGGCCTCGCTCGACCCGACCGGCCGCGCTGGCGGGCCCCCGCCGCCCGCTCCGGCCCGCCCGGCGGTCGGCGTCCACCCTCCGGGGCGCTCAGCGCACCCTCCCGTGTAGGCTGCCAGCCCGGGCAGCGGACCAGAGGAGGCCGGCGTGGCGGGCAAGCTGTTGGTGGTCGGCGCCGGCCTGATGGGATCGGGGATCGCCCAGGTCGCCGCGCAGGCCGGCTACCAGGTGACGATGCAGGACGTCAGCCAGGCCGCCCTTGCCAGGGGGCGGGACGCGATCGACCGGTCGCTCGGCCGCTTCCAGACCAAGGGCCGGATCTCGGCAGAGGAGCGGGCGGCGGCCCTCGCGCGGGTGGCCACCTCGACCGACCTGGACGCCGCCGGCGAGGCCGAGATCGTGGTCGAGGCGGTCTTCGAGGAGCTCGAGGTCAAGCGGGAGGTGTTCCGGCGGCTCGACCGGCTGGCCGGCGAGGCGGCCGTGCTGGCCAGCAACACCAGCGCCATCCCGATCACCGCCATCGCCGCGGCGACCGGCCGGCCCGAGGCGGTGGTCGGCACCCATTTCTTCTCCCCGGTGCCGATGATGCGGCTGTGCGAGCTGGTCAGGGGCATGCGGACCAGCGACCAGACGCTGGGCAAGGCGCGCGCCTTCGCCGAGGCGCTCGGCAAGACCACCGTGACCGTCGAGCGCGACGTGGCCGGCTTCGTCACCACCCGGATCATCGTCGCTGTGGCCATGGAGGCGGCCCGCCTGGTCGAGCAGGGCGTGATCGGCGCGGAGGACCTGGACACCGCCTGCAAGCTCGCCTTCGGCTGGGCCATGGGCCCGATGGCGACGATGGACCTGACCGGGATCGACGTCCTCTACCACGCCGGCATGAACATCTACAACGAGACCCGCGACCCCAAGTTCCTGCCGCCGGAGCGGGTGGCCCGCATGGTCGACGCCGGACTGCTCGGCCGCAAGACGGGCCGCGGGTTCTTCGGCTACGAGCCGACGGTCAGCTGAGCGGGAACGGCGGCTGCCACCACCAGGGGGTGGCCTGCAGCTCGATCCGGTCCACCCACTTGACCCACCAGAACCCTCGCCGCCCGGGCGCGACCAGCCGGGCCGGGAAGCCGTGCCTCGGGGCCAGCGGCTCCCCGCCGACGCGGGTGGCCAGCAGCAGCCGGTCGAGGTCGCGCACGGGGAACCGGATCCCGTAGCCGGTGGCGGAACCGACCAGCAGGCTCTGCGCGTCGCCGCGGCTGCGCAGCAACGCCGAGACCGGCACGCCCGTCCAGTCCTGCTCGGCGTACCAGCCGCCGGTGCAGTCGAGGACCGCGCGGACCCGCACGTCGAACCGGGCCAGCTCCGCCAGCGAGAGCTCGCGCTCGCCGTCGGCGTCCGCGACCAGCAGGCGCCAGCCGTCCGGGTCGATCCGCGGCGTGCGGTCGTCCAGCCAGACGGTGTTGGGCATCGACGCCGGATCGAACGAGCCGTGGTCGTAGCTGCCGGTGAAGCGGCGGCCGGCGCCCGGCAGGCCGGCGACCCGCACCACCGACGAGGTCGCCAGGTAGACGCCCGCCGCGGCGGCGGTGAGCGCGCCCGCCCGCAGCAGGGTCCGCCTGGACAGGTCGGTCCTGCGGGGTCTGGCCGGCCGCGCCAGCACGTGCCACAGCGCCAGCGGCGCCAGGGCGAGCGCGGCGGCGACGTGGAGCCACATGCCCCGCGTCCCGCCGACCGACCGCAGCAGGCCGGTGGCATACCCCAGCCCGGTGAGCAGGGTGATGGAGGCCAGCGCCGCCAGCAGCAGCGACACCCAGCGGCTCTGCCGGGCCCGCCGGAGCCCGCGCCGGATGATCCTGGTCTTCCAGGGGACCAGCAGCACCACCGCCACGCCGGCGACGCCGTGGGCCAGCGCCACCCAGCGTCCCGCCGCCGACCCGGCGGCGACCACGCCGGTTCCCGTGGCGAACGCCAGCAGCAGCGCCGCCAGCAGCGCAAGGTTCGTCGTCCGTCCGGGCGGGACCCGCAGTCGCATAACGCTCGTTATACTGTACGTTACAGCTCATGGCAAGGGAAACGTCGTCGGCGCCTCCGCAGCCGGACGGCCTGCGGGAGCGGCTGGTCGCCGCGGGGCTGCAGGTGCTGGACAGGCAGGGACCGGCCGAGCTGACCGTGCGGCAGATCGCCGACGCCGCCGGTTCCTCCACCATGGGCGTCTACACCAAGTTCGGGGGCCGTGCGGGGATCCTCGAAGCCATCTACCGCCGGGGATTCGAGCTGCTCCGGCTGGCGCTCGGAGAGGTGCCGGCGGCCGGGGACCCCGTCCGCCACGTCCTGGACCTGGCGCTCGCCTACCGGCGCTTCGCCCTCGCCAACCCGGCGCTGTACGTCTTCCTGTTCGAGCAGCCGGTGCCCGACTTCGAACCGGACCCTGGCCTGCGCGCCGAGGCGCTCGACACCACCTTCGACGTGCTGGTCGCGGCGGTGCGGCGGGCCGCCACGCTCGGGGTGGTGCCCGACACCGACCCGGTGCACACCTCGGTGCTGGTGTGGTGCGTGGCGCACGGCATGGTCAGCCTCGAGCTGACCCACGCGGCGCGCGGCCCCCTGCTCGACACCCCGGAGGCCGGCGAGCGTGTGCTGCTGGACGGCGTGCGGGCGACCCTGCTAGGGGGTGGGGACCGCCCCTGAGGGCGCCGCCGGACCGCCGCGGGCCCGGCCGCCGGCGCCGGCGGCCAGGCCGAGCGCGGCCCCGAGGAGCTGGCTGGCCGCGACCAGCAGCAGCGCGCCGCCGACCCCGCCCACGGTGACGGCCGGGCCGGCCAGGGCGGACCCGACCGCGAAGGCGCCGACCTTGAGGCTGGCGCCGGTGGTGAAGATCTGCCCCCGCAGCCCCGGCGGCGTGTAACGCTGGCGGGTCGCGAACAGGGCCGCGAACGCCGGCCCCTCGACCAGGCCGGCCAGCGCGACCAGCAGCAGCGCGACCGGGAACGACCCGGCCAGCGGCCAGCTGGCCATCACCAGCCCCTGCAGGGCGAGGCCGGCGAGCACGACCCGCTGCGGCTGCCAGGCGCCCTGCCAGCGGACGGCCGCCAGCGCCCCGGCCATCCCGCCGGCCTCCAGCGCCGCCCACAGGTAACCGGCGCCAGCCTGGCCGGCTCCGAGCCGCTCGGCCAGGAACGGCAGGGCCAGGGTGAGCAGCCCGAGGCCGCCCATGGCGACGGCGGTGGCCACCGTCACCCCGCGCAGCGGCGGGGTGCGCGCCAGGTGCCGGAGTCCCTGGCGGATGGTGTCGGCCAGCGACGCCGCGGCATGGGCGGCGACCCTGGCGACCGCCGGCAGCCGCGTGATCGCCAGCAGGGCGAGCACTGCAAGCGCCGCCTCGAGGCCAACGGCCGCCGCCGGGCCGACGGCGGCGGCGACCGCCCCCGCAAGGGCGGGCCCGGCGATCGCGGCGCTGTTGAAGCTGGCCGCCTCGAGGGCGTTGGCGCGGGCGAGCAGCCGCTCCGGGACGAGCGCTGGGACCATGCTGGTGAAGCCGCCGGTGGCCATCGGAGCGGTCACGCCGGCAGCGGCGGCGAGCAGCAGCAGCGCCCATCCTGGCGCCCGCCCGGCGGCCGCCAGGATGGCGAGCAGGCTGGCGGCCAGCAGGACCTGGTTGCTGGCAAGGGCCGTGCGGCGGCGGCCGGTGCGGTCCAGCCAGGCGCCGAGCAACGGCCCGGACACCACGCTCGGCAGGGTGCTGGCGGCGACCACCGCCCCGGCCAGCGCCGGCCGCCCGGTCCGGGCGAGCACCAGCAGCACGACCGCGACCGTGAACATCTCGCTGGCCAGCCTCGCCAGCGTCGCCGCCAGGTAGAACGCCGGGTAGCCGGGCTGGGCCCGCAGACCCCCGGCCCGGGTGACGAGGTCGCTGACGGAGCTGGACACCGAGGTAGCGTAACGTATCATTGGCTACGTTGCATTACCAATTCCGCCGGGCCTACCCTTCGTCCATGGACCCGAGCGCCCAGGAGCAGCAGGCGGACCGGACCGTCCGGCTCGCGGTCGACCTGGTGAACCTGCGCCTGCGGCTGGGCGACGCGCCGCTGGACGCCGCCGTCCTGCGGCGGTTCCTCGCCGGCCACGGCGAGCAGCCCCCGATCCGCCTCGGCGACGCCGACACCGCCGCGATCGCCGCCGTGGAGGCCGAGCTGCGGTCGGTGTTCGACGCCCCCGACGTCCACGCCGCAGCGCGGGTGACCAACCGGCTGCTCGAGCGGGCCAGCGACCCGCCGCGCCTGTCCGACCACGACGGCACGCCCTGGCACCTGCACGTCACCGCCGAGGACGCCCCATGGGCCGAGTGGCTGGCCGCGACCACCGGGATGGGGCTGGCCCGCCTGCTGGTCGAGGACGGCACCGCCCGCATCGGCCGTTGCGCCGCGCCCCGCTGCCGGCGGGTGTTCGCCGGCGGCCCGCGCAACCACGCGCGCCGCTACTGCTCCCCTGCATGCGGCAACGCCGCCCGGGTGGCGGCCTTCCGCGCTCGCGGCAGGGCGGTTGGGCGCGGCCAGGGTCAGCCGGCCAGCGCCACCAGGGCCGGGCGCGGGTCCTTGAAGCGGTAGGCGGTGCGGAAGAAGCACCAGACGGTGCCGCCGTCCGAGCAGCTCACCTTGGTGGGACGGCGCGGATGGCCGACGTCGAGGGTCATGGTGACCTCGTCGTCGTCCGGGTGGTTGGGGTCGTAGAGCCGCAGAGTCAGCCTGCTGCCGTCCAGGTCGTAGCCCCAGGCGAGCACCTGGTGGTTCCTGCCGAGCTGCCGTGGGTCGCGCGACTTGGCCTTGACCAGCCCGAGGGGGCTGAGGGTGCCGCGGTCCAGGTCGCTGCGGATGGCCGGCCACTCGAGGCGGATCATGCGCCAGGCGCGGCCATGGATCACGGCAAGGTCGCCGTCGGGCAGCGCCGGGTGCATCAGCCTGAGGTAGGTGGCCGGCCCGAACGGCAGGTTGAGGCTGTCCAGCAGCCGGTCGGCGATGTACCGGAACAGCGGTCCCTCGCCCGGCGCCCTGGTCAGCCCCGGCGGGGCGACGCCGGCCTCCAGCAGGTCCCTGACCGTGTAGGCCATGCCGCCGCAGAGCCCGTTGGCGGCGTCGCCGATCGGCAGGCTGAGCCCGCCCGGCAGGTCGATCTCGAGGTTCGGCACGTGCGGGAAGCGGTTGGGGAAGTGCAGGCCCCTGGTGGAGGGGAGGAACCCCGGGACGCGGACGCTGGTCATGCGAGCCTCCATCGGTATCGTGTCGCCGCCCCTGGTCACAGCATGGCCCGGTCCGGTCCATCCGACGGTGACCGGCGTCACAGGCCGGCGGTGCCGTCCGTCACCGCCGCCGTTCGCTCAGTGGGCCGGCCCCGACTCCCAGTTGCGGCCGAACCGGTCGGGGGCCTCGGTCATGACCTGGGCGGCGAGCGCGTCCGGGTCGCCGTCGCCGAGGCGCTCCAGCACCAGGGCGACCCCGTCGGCGACCAGCGCGCCCGCCGGCAGCCTGGCCGCCGCCCATCGCGCCAGGGCTCGGACGCTGCGCGTCCTCGCCCTGACCCGACCCAGCAGCTCGCGGGCGATCGCGTCCTCGAAGCGGTTCATCAGGCTGGCCAGCAGGCTACACCCGGTACACTCCGGCGGTGCGCGCCGTCGACCTCCACGTCCACCTGCCCCTGCCGGAATGGGTCGAGGGCAGCATGGGACCCTACCGGGAGCCGGCCGAGCGCTACTTCCGCAGCAGGATCACCCTGCAGACGGCCGAGGAGCTGGCTGCCGCCTACGAGGCGATCGACTGCGTGGCCGTGCTGCTCGGCTGGGACGCCGAGACCGCCACCCGGCGCCCGCCGCTCTCCAACGACCTGGTCGCCGAGATCGTCAGCCGGTTCCCCGGCCGTTTCGTTGGCTTCGCCGGCATCGACCCATGGAAGCAGGCCGGCGCGCTGCGCGAGATGCGCCGCGCCCGCGAGGAGCTCGGCCTGAACGGCTTCAAGTTCCACCCGTCACTGCAGGCGTTCCGGCCCGACGACGCGCGCTGGTCGGACCTGTTCGAGCGGGCCGCCGGCTACCGGGCGCCGTGCCTGTTCCACACCGGCACCAGCGGGATCGGCGCCGGGATGCCAGGCGGGCAGGGTGTCGAGCTGGCCTACGCCCGACCGATCCACCTGGACGCGGTCGCCGCCCGCTACCCGGAGCTGCCGGTGATCATGGCCCACTTCGGTTGGCCCTGGCATCTGGAGGCGGTCGCGATCGCCCTCCACAAGGCCAACGTGTACCTGGAGCTGTCGGGCTGGGCGCCGCGCTACGTGCCCGACGAGGTGGTGCGCGAGGCAGAGGGGCGACTGCCGGAGCGGGTGCTGTTCGGCTCCGACGCACCCTTCTTCACAGCGGAGAAGGTCCTCGCCGCCTGGGAGCAGCGGCTGTCGCCCGCCGCCTTCCAGCGCGTCACCAGGGACAACGCCGTCCGCCTGCTGGGGCTGTAGTGGAGCCGAAGCGCTTCCGCGGCCGGCCGCTGGCGCTGGAGTGGGTGGCCGACGGCTGGCACCTGCGGGTCGTCCAGCCCTACCGGGCGCTCAAGGTCTACCGCTGCCCGGGTTGCAACCAGGAGATCTTCCCCCGGACCCTGCACCTGGTGGTGTGGCCGGAGGGTGAGCCGGAGCAGCGCCGCCACTGGCACCGGACCTGCTGGGAGCGGCATCACGCCGCGCTGCGGCGGGCCGCGCGACACAGGCGGCCGGCAACGTAGAGTTTCGTGGAGGAGGAGCGCGTGCCCGTCGCCGAACCGCAATGACGCTGCAGGAGCGCCTGCGCCTTGACGGCCGCACCGCGCTGGTCACCGCCGCCAGCCGCGGTATCGGCAGGCAGGCGGCCCTGACCATGGCCGCCGCCGGTGCCACGGTGGTACTGGCCGCCCGCTCGGCCGAGGACCTGGCCGAGGTGGCCGCCGCCGCCCGCAAGGTCGGCGCCCCCGACGCGCTGGTGGCCGTCGGCGACGTCCTCGACGAGGCGGCCGTGGAGGCGGCCGTGGCCAGGGCCGTCGAGGGCACCGGCCGGCTGGACGTGCTGGTCAACGTGGCCGGCGGCCAGGGGTTCACCGCCGCGGTCGCCGAGACCCGCAGCGACGGCTGGGACAAGGTGCTCGCCCTGAACCTGCGCTCCGTGTTCGTCGGCTGCCGTGCGGCCCTTCCCCACCTGCCTCCCGGCGGCTCGATCGTGAACATCGCCAGCATCGCCGGCCTCACCGCCAGCCCGGGCATGGGGCCCTACGGCGCGGCCAAGGCCGGGGTGATCGCGCTCACCCGCACCCTGGCCGTTGAGGCGGCGCCGCTCGGCGTGCGGGTCAACTGCCTGGCCCCCGGCTGGGTGCGGACCGAGCTGACCCGCCTGATGTGGGAGGACCCGCAGACCAGCCAGGCCCTGGTCGCCCAGGTCCCCCTCGGCCGCTGGGCGGAGGTGGAGGAGCTGGCCGGGCCGCTGCTGCTGCTCGCCTCCGACGCGGGCAGCTACATCACCGGGGCCACTCTGGTGGTGGACGGCGGGCTCCTGGCGTGACTCCCGCCTATCCTGGGCGGGTGACGAGCGACTCGCTGCTGGACCGGGTGACCCGGTTGCCGTTCGTGATCCCGGGGGATCCCACCGGCGTGCCCGCCTCGGTGCTGCTCGCCCTCGCACCGGTCGGTGCCGCCGACGATCTCGAGCTGGTGCTGGTGCAGCGCACCGACCACCTCCGCCAGCACGCCGGCCAGGTCGGCCTGCCCGGCGGCGCGGCCGAGCCGGGCGACGCCGACGGGATCGCCGCCGCCCTGCGGGAGGCCGAGGAGGAGGTCGGGCTGGACCCGGCGGCGGTCAGGGTGCTCGGCAGCCTCGGCCGCGCCTACCTGCCCGTCTCCGACTTCGACGTGCTGCCGGTGGTCGGCCTCTGGGACGGCACGGCCCCGCTGGTTCCCAACCCCGACGAGGTGGCCGGGATCCTGCGGCCGACGCTGCGCCAGCTCGCCGACCCCGCCAGCCACGGCAGCCTGCCGTACAGCCGGATCATCGGTCCCGAGGAGGTGCGCGCCCGCGGCGCCGCCGACCTCCGCAGCCCGGTGTTCTGGGTCGACGGCACCCTGGTCTGGGGGTTCACCGCCGGCCTGCTCGCCGGTTTCCTCCACTCCCTCGGCCTCGACGCCCCACCCGTCCCCGCCAGCTGGGGCGCTCGCCCCGTTCCCCCCCGCCGATTCCGCTCGACCGGTCACTGACTCCCTGCAGCCAAGGAGCCCCCATGACCCAGCAAGACGCCGACCTGCCCGCCGACCAGCCGGCCGCCGATCAGCCGCCTGCTCCGCTCCCCGTCCCGCCCGCCGCCACCAGCGGCGCGGGCACGCCGGTGGTCCTGCTGCACGCCTTCCCCCTGGACGGCCGCATGTGGGCCCCGCAGGCGGAGGCGCTGGCCGGCACCGGCACCTACCAGGTCATCCTCCCCGACCTGCGCGGCTTCGGGGCAGCCAAGGAGCAGGTGGTCGAGGAGGCCGGCATGGACCTGCTCGCCGACGACCTGGCCCGTCTGCTCGACGACCGCGGCCTCGACCGGGTCGTGCTGGGCGGGCTGTCGCTGGGCGGCTACGTCGCCCTTGCGTTCGTTCGCAGGCACGCCGACCGGCTGAGCGGGCTGCTGCTGCTCAGCACCAGGGCAGGCGCCGACGCCGAGGAGGCGCGGGCCAAGCGGTTGGCGATGGCGGATCGGGTGCTGGCCGAGGGCAACGGCTTCGTGCCCGAGGTGATGCTGCCCCGGCTGCTCGGGCCCACCACCCTGAAGGAGCGCCCGGAGCTGGTCCAACGGGTCACCGGCCTGATCGCCGAGCAGGACCCACGGGCCGTCGCCGCCGCCCAGCGAGGCATGGCCGCCCGGCCCGACTCCAGCGACGTGCTCGGCTCGATCGCCGTCCCCACGCTGGTCGTCACCGGCGAGGAGGACAAGCTCACCGGACCGGACGAGGGCCGCGAGCTGGCCGCCGGCATCCCAGGGGCGCGATTTCTGCTGGTAGAGCAGGCAGGCCACCTGGTCAACCTCGAACGGCCGGAGGTGGTCAACGAGGCGCTTCTCGACTTCGTGGCTCCCATCTGGGTTTGAGCCGGGCCTTCGGTGACAACATGACATCCATCTAGTACGCTCGGGCTAGTTGACGCTCCGGTTTCCCCCGTCCGGAGCCGCCAGCGCGAGGGGGGCAGGGGAGGACCGGCTCCTGCCCCCCTCGCTTTTCATTCCAGGGCGATCGTCGCTGGGGTCACCGTCCGGTGACTCAGGTGGCGGTGGGTTATCGTCGGTGTGGTGGGGTGGCCCGCAGCCGCCCGTCGGGGTCGCGTTGGAGCTGCCAGCCGCCCTCGTGGACGGCGCGATGGTGGGCCCAGCACAACAGGGCCAGGTTGGCCAGGTCGGTCGGCCCGCCGTGCGCCCAGTGGTGTAGGTGGTGGGCCTCGCACCAGCTCTGCGGCCGGTCGCAGCCGGGGAAGGCGCAGCCGCCGTCGCGGACCACCAGGGCGTTGCGTTGGGCGGGTGCGACGGTCCGGGTGGTGCGGCCGACCTCCAACGGCTGGGTCGGCGCTCCGCCAAGGGCTGGGGGCAGCAGCCGGATCGCCGCCCGCAACCTGCCGGCCAGCCCACCAGCCCCACCAGCCCCACCAGCCCCGTTGCCGCTGCCGTCCCTGGTGGGGTCGCCGCCGGCGCCGTCCCAGCCGCTGCCGTCCCAGGTTGGGTCGCCGCTGGCGCCGTCCCCGCCGCTGTGGGGCTGGCGGGTGACCAGCACCCTGGTCAGGGCGCCGTCGCAGGCCAGCCGCTGGGCGGCCTGGGCGGGCAGCGACCCCAGCCAGCCAAGGTTCCCACCAACGGTGCCCTGTTGGCCCAGCAGGCTGTCCAGCTCCACGGTCACCAGCAGCTGCGGCCGCACCCCACCCGACCGGGGCAGGCTGCCGGCCTGTAGGCTGCGGCGGGCCAGCTCGGCAAGCGCGTCGGCGTTGCGCTGATTCCCGCTGCGCTCATCGGCGGCACCGGTGGGGCGGGCCAGTGGTTCCAGGGCGGCCAGCAGGGCCTGGCCGGCGGCCTCGGGGTCCAGCAGGCCCTGGATGCCCAGCATCCCCTCCCAGGTGGGCGCCAACCACACCCCACGCCGGTCGTATCGGCGTTGCGTCTCGGCGTCGGCAGCGTCGGGGTCGGCGACATACCGCAGGTGGCCGACCACCCGCCGCAGCCCCGGCGGGTCCAACCGGCCGGCGGCGTCCAGCAGGACCGGTTCGGCCTCCATCGTGGTGTGCAAGGGGAGGTCGGCGGTGCCGTTGGCCAGCACGGCGGCGTGCGCGGCCGACATCTCCCCGGCCGCAAGGGCCTGGGCGGTGCCCGTGAGCGGCCCGCGGAACAAGGCCCGGGCGGTCTGGACGGCTTGGTGGGCGGCGGCCTTGCTCAGCCGTAGTTGGCGGCGCAGCCAGCTGGCGGTGCACAGAAACAGGCCGCCGTGTTCGGCGCCGGCGGCGCCGCGGCCGTCCACCTCCGCCAGTTCGCGCAGCCAGTGGCCTTCCAGCCGGTCCACCATTCGCCGCAGGGCCAGCACCCGCGCGGCCGCGACCCCGTCCGGCAGGCTGTCCAGGTCGCCACCGCCGGCAGCGTCTCCTCGGCCGAATACATGTTCGATTGCATGACCGCAACCTACCCAACCAACCGCCCAATTCCAAGCACCTGGCATCAAATTGTGGACAACTATTTTCGGCGAAATTCTCCACACCAGGCTCGGCAACGCCGCTGACGGTTCCCGAGGTCAGTCGGCTGCCTACCAGCGCTCCCCGCGGGCACACACCCAACCGCACGTGCGGCTGGAACTAGCGTGGGTCCGGCCGGTCGAGGTTCCAGTGGCGGGCGACGGAGCACATCCACTGGTCGGGGTCGTCGCGGGCGTCGCGAGGGGTGACCGAGAAGAGGCTGAGGGTGCGCTGGCCGCCTTCGTGGTCGCTGTAGAGCAGCTCGATGGCGAAGCGGCCGGAACATAGAGATCCCGAGTCTGCTGCCGGAACTGGTCGAGCTCGGTGCGGAGCGGTGCAGGGCGCGGCTCCAGCGTCGGGTGCCAGCCCTGCAGGACCGCGATGCCCGCGCCGACGTTGCGCAGCGACATGGCCAGGTAGATGTTGCCGTCGACGAGCTCGATGGAGGCCCTGCCGCCGCTGAGCTTCGCCCAGTGGTTGTCGGCCCAGGTGATCTTGTCGGAGGGGTCCTCGAGCCGCGAATGCGCCAGCACCGGGCGGAGCCCTGCCAGCAACGCCCGCTCGGCGGTGCGTGCCGCACGGTTGGCCGAACGCACCGAGGCGAACGTGCCCGCGGCCAGCACCAGCGTGGCGCCCGCCGTGGCCAGCGACGCGATCGTTGCCCAGTCGGTCATGGCCATAGAGGCTACCGGAGCCATGAAGTGGGTTCCGGCGCCGACCAGGCTGGCGGGACGCCGGCATACTCCCCTTCATAGGTGATGAGGAGGCAGTGGTATGGGTGAGGGCGAGAACAAGCAGGTCGTGCGGCGGGCGTTCGATGCGTGGGCGGCCGGGGAGGGAGGCGTGTTCGACCTGCTGGCCCCGGACGCGCGCTGGACGATCGTCGGCAACAGCGTGGTGGCCGGCACCTACCACAGCCGGGAGGAGTTCCTGGCGTCGGTGATCCGACCGTTCAACGCGCGCATGGCAACGCCGCTGGTGCCGGTGGTCCACGGCCTGTACGCGGACGGCGATACGGTGATCGCCTACTTCGACGCTTCGGCGACGGTGCGGGACGGCGCGCCGTACAGCAACACCTCCACGTGGTACCTGCGCATGCGTGAGGGCGGCGTCATCGTTGAGGCGGTCGCCTTCTGGGCGCGGGTCGAACCTGCCTGACGGCGCTACCCGCGTTGGCCGCTGCTCTCCTGGACCAGCTCGACCAGCACGCCATGGACGGCCTTGGGGTGGACGAAGGCGATCGTGGTGCCGCCGGAGCCGATCCGGGGGGCAGGGTCGATCACCTCGAGCCCCTCGGCCCGCAGCTCCCGGACGGCGGCGGCGACGTCGGGCACGAGGTAGCCGACGTGGTGGATGCCCTCGCCCCGCCTCGCCAGGAAGCGGCCCACCGGGGTGTCGGGGCC
>WNGB01009691.1_pt1 | contig 15529 bp, 13 predicted proteins | sample 5400681 | NCBI WGS metagenome assembly WNGB01 (sample SAMN13153367, study PRJNA577476) | soil metagenome | isolation source: 115 cm soil or saprolite under grassland replicate 2 | place: USA:California | collected 2016-06-15
CTGATGTCCTCCCGCACATGGCGTCGGGCAAAATCCGCGTGCTTGCGGTGGCGAACGAAAGACGCGCTCGACAAATTTCCAACGTGCCGACGATCAACGAGTCCGGATTTCCGGGATTCAGTATCGACAACTGGAACGGTTTGATGGCGCCGGCTGGGACGCCAAGGGATATTATCAGGCGTCTCGCTGCGGAAGTCACTCGCGCCGTCAAGGATCCTGGCTCGATGGAGCGTTTCACGAACCTCGGCGTCGAGCCGCTCGGCGGTAGTCCAGAGGAATTCGCTGCAAGGATAGCGGAGGATATCCCGCGTTGGACCGAAGCCGTGCGTCTCGCGGAAGGTAAGTCCCACTAGGCTGTGCCGGAGCCAAAGCACGCGCATGCGGGAAGGCAATCTTCCCGCATGACCTGCAAGCGTAGCGTAGCCAACTGCAATTTTGCGGGAATGGTGGGCGCTGTAGGGATTGAACCTACGACCTCTCCCGTGTGAAGGGAACGCTCTCCCGCTGAGCTAAGCGCCCGGACCAGAACGCAAGGATTTAAGGCAGCGCCGGGGGGAGTGCAAGCGTGGCCTGTCGCCGAGCGGCGCTGAATATCGACCGTCACCCCTGAGGTGCGAGGTCGCAAAGCGACCGAGCCTCGAAGGGGGCGGCCCGCATTTGGCCGCGAACTGGGGCCGAATCCTTCGAGGCCCGCGCGGTGCGCGGGCGCCTCAGGATGACGGTCATTGATCGATGCCCGTTGATAGAATTTGAGGCGCGGGCCGTGGTGCTCACGCTCCGCTCGGCTGCGGCACGCGCGAGGCGCGGCTTTGCAGCGCGCGGATGCGGTCGGCGAGCGAGCCCTTGCCGCTGGCGGCGGCGCCGTTGCCGTTGGCGGCGATGCTGACCGGCGCTGGCGAACGGCCGGAATCGGCGAGGATCGCCTCGATCGGATTGCCGGGACCTTCCAGCACGCTGGTCAGGCGCGCGACTTCGGCGGCGACGTCGTTGATGCGCTCGCGCATCACCGCGTTCTCCATGCGCTCGGCGGCCCAGGCGGTCTCGGCCTCGCGCCGCATGTTCTCCATCTCGCGCTCAAGCTTGGCACGCTGCTCCTGCGACTGCCGCAGCTGTTCCTCGATCTGGGTCTTCTCGCTGCTCAGCGTCTCGTGCGCCACCTTGCGGCGGTGCTCGGTCTCGGTGAATTCGGCGCGGATGTCGGCCTCCCGCTTGGCCGCGGCCGCCGCCTCGTTGCGCAGCTGGTCGGAGGCGTATTCGCGTTCCGCGAGGAACCGGCCCTGCTCCTCGACGCGCACGAGCAATTCCTTCACACGGCGGTCGAGGATTTCGGTCTCGGTGGTCTGCGCCACCAGCTGGCGCTCGAGCTCGTTGATGCGGGTTCCGAGCGCGTCGGAGCGGGCGCGCTCGTCGACCAGCAACCGCGAGGTCGCCTCGGATTCCGAGGTCTTGAGGCCGAGGCGCTCGATGAGGTCCTTGGTTTCGCGCTCCAGGCTCTCGATCTGGCTCTTGTACACGTCGACCTGCGCGCGCAGCGCGACCAGCTCGACGCGCTGGCTGTCGGCGGTCAGCGAGGAGTCGTTGAAATTGGTGGTGAGCTCGCCGATCTGCGCCTGCGCGCCCGCGAGCTTCTGCTCGGTCTCCTGCAGCGCGGCGTTGCGTGCGGCGAGCTCCTTCTCGGCCGCCTGCAGGTCATCGGTGAGCTGCCGCTCCTTGGCCTCGAGCGCGAACACCAACGCGGTCTTCTCGCCGAGCTCGAGCTTGAGCCGGCCGACCGCCTCGCTCTTCTTGCCGATCTCGGCAAGCTGGCTCGTGGTCTTGGCCTTCATTTGCTCGACGCTCATTTCGAGCCGGCGCGTCGACATGGCGAATTCGGCGCGCAACTGGTCCTTCTCGGCCTGGATCTCCGACATCGACATCGGCGTGATGGCCTCGAGCCGCTTCATCGTGAGCCGCACCGCGCGCGCATGCACGAGAGGGATGAGACCGATGACGAGCAGGCCCGCGACCAGGAACCCGATCCCGACAAACATGATCGGTTCAATCATGAAGCGACGCCTCCTGACGCCACGGATTTTTTACCACAATGCCACGGCCGGGCGCGCGCTGCCAGCATTCGCCTGAGTTAACCTAAACTGTGCCCGGAACAGCAAATTTTCGCCTACGGCCGGTGGGCAATACGGGCCGTTCGGAGGTCGAGTGCCCGGATCCCGAAGTTCGCACGCCAGTGCCGCGGGTGTTCGCGAACTTCGGAATCGGAACCCTGGCGCGGTTCAGAACGGATTCCAGGTCGCCGACGGCGTGAACTTGAGATAGCCCACATTGGCGCCGAGCCGCAGCCCCACGCCCGAGCGGATCGGCACCACCACGATGTTGTCGGCGGTCAGCGCGGTCATCCCGAACCCGCCGATGAAATAGGCCGAGCCGTCAATGCCGCCGAAGCGCTGATACACCGCGGCCGTGCGCGGCAGGTTGTAGACCAGCATCATGGTGCGCGCGCCTTCGCCACCGGCGTCGAAGCCGAGCGACGGGCCCTGCCAGAACACGCGCAGGTCGCCGGCGTTCTTGGTGTAGAGCGTGCCCTCGCCGTAACGCAGCCCGGCGACGAACGCGCCCCCCGCTTCCTGGCCCAGGATGTAGCCGTTCGGCTGGCCCCAGTTGCTGATCGCCTTCTCGATGATCTGCGCGAGACCGCGTGACACCTCGCCGAAGAACCGGTGCCCGGCGCCAACCAGTTCACCCGGCGGATAGCTCGAGGGCTGGTCCTGCGCCGCCAGCGGGCCGCCGAGGCCGATGAGGCTGAGGACGACAGCAAGGGTCCGCAGGACCATGCGCATCGTGTGCTCCATTGTGGGACCGTTGTGGGGACCGTTTAACCGCTCGGTCACGGACATAGCCTAACTTTACGGCACCAACGCAACCGAATCGCCACATGATCGGCAACACTATGACCGCAACGCGGCAGCAACGGAAGCCGATGGCTTGGGCATTGGCCCTTGCGGCGGTCGGCTGGCTCGGCCCGGTTCCACTCGGGGCCGCCACCACCCAATATGTGGTGGTCGACCGCAATACCGGGTTCGCGATCTCAGGCTTCGACCCGGTCGCCTATTTTACCGATAGCGACGCCCTGCTCGGGCGGGGGAACTTTGAATATGCCTACGCGGGTACGGTCTGGCGTTTCCGCAATGAGGGCAACCGTGCCGCGTTCAAGGCCGATCCCGACATTTATATGCCGCGCTTCGGCGGCTACGACCCGATCGGGGTCGCGCGCGGCGTGGGGGTGGCGGGGGATCCCCGGCTGTGGCTGATCGCGGGCGAACGGCTCTATCTCTTCTATACCGAGGAGGTGCGCGCCGCATTCAGCGCCGATCCCGACCAAGTCACTGCAACTGCTGACAGAATGTGGCCCGCGGTTCAGCGCACGCTGTCGCCCTGAGCGTTCGCGAGGCCGAGCCGCCCCGGCGCGGATGGATCGCCCCACGCCACGAAGCCTTGAACCAGAAAGCCCTGGGATCCGTAGCTCAGCGGCGCCCCGTTCGGGTTAGTGACGCTGCCGCCGGCCGCTGTCACGATCGCGTCGCCCGCCGCGACATCCCATTCGCACACGGTTGCGAGCCGCGGATAGACATCGGCCGCGCCCTCCGCTACCCGGCAGAGCTTGATCGCCGATCCGCTGGCTTGGCACTCGACCGGCGGCAGCCGCGCCAAGTACGCCTGCGTCGGCGCATTGAGATGCGAGCGGCTGACGGCGGCGACCGCGCCGCTGCGCGGCCAGGGCCGCGTTCGGATTTCCGTCCGCTCCGTGGCGGCGCCGGCCGAACCCCCAGGGGACAGCCGCAGCCGCTCGGCGCCCCCGCCTGCGGTGGTGCGCCAGATCAGCCCGAGCACCGGTGACGCGATGATGCCGAGGCGCGCCCGGCTGCCGCACACGATCGCCAGGTTGACGCAGAACTCGTCCCGCCCGGCGACCAGCTCGCGGGTGCCGTCGAGCGGATCGACTAGCGCAAAGTCGCCGCCCGTGGGCTCCGGCGGCGCGCCCGCTTCCTCCGACACCACCGCCACGCCGGGCAGCACGCGCGCGAGGCCTTCGAGGATCACGGCCTCGGAGGCTTCGTCGGCAACGGTGACCGGGGACGCGTCGGCCTTGGCGCGCGGCGCCAGCCCGCCGGCGCGCGCCGCGAGAATCGCGGCCGCCGCGCGCGAGACGATGCTGGTGAGCTCGTCGATCAGGCCGGGATTCGAAATGATGTCGCGTGCCCCCATTAAGCCTTGCTCTTTCTCTCGCCTTGGCCGGGCGAGCGGTGTATCACACCGCCGCGCCGACACCATGCTGTGATTCGGGTGCGGCGCATCCGAAGTTCGCACCACAGCGCCGCGAGTCCGGTTGCGAACTTCGGAATCGGGACACCAGTTTCCTTCGCGTCCGTTCATCCGCCACCGGAGACGCCCTCATGTCCGGCCCCGTTGCACTCGAACCGCTCGATCTCGCCGCACTCCTGTGCTCCCGCGTCTGTCATGACCTGATCAGTCCGACCGGCGCCATCGTCAATGGGCTCGAAGTGCTGGAGGAGGGCGACGCCGAGACCAAGATCTTCGCCCTCGACCTGATCAAGAAGAGCGCCAGGACCGCCTCGGCGCGGTTGCAGTTTTGCCGCATCGCCTTCGGAGCCGCCGGCTCCGCGGACGCCCAGATCGACACCGGCGACGCCGAGAAGATGGCGCGCGGCTTCATCGAGGACGACAAGACCAAGCTCGCCTGGACGGTGCCGCGGGCGCTGCTGCCGAAGAACCGCGTGAAGCTGTTGATGAACATGCTGGTGATCGCGACGCAGACCATCCCGCGCGGCGGCACGCTGACGGTCGACCCGATCGGCGAAGGCGAGAGCATGGGCTTCCGCATCACCGCGGCCGGGCTCAATGCCCGCATCCCGCAGCATGTGCCGGCGCTGCTCGAGGGAACGTCCGAGAACGGTAGCGTCGACGCCCACGCCATCCAGCCGTTCTACACCGGCATGCTGGCGCGCGCCTGCGGCGTCACCGTCGGCCTCGCGGCGGAAGGCGAGGCGATCGTGGTGGCGACGCGGTAGCGCCGCAAGGCATCACCGGCGCAGCCCGAAATGATAATCGTGCGGGACGGTCTCGTCCGTTCCCAAGGTCGACCGCAGCCGATTGAAGATCGGCGACAGCACCAGGCTCACCGCGAAATTGAGTGCCAAGGCATAGAGCGCCGCGTAGCCCGGCGCCGTGAAGCCGTCGATCTGCAGCGGGAAAATCGCCGACTGGAAGCCGGTCGTTCCGGCCATCCAGGTGCCGACGCCGAGGCCCATTGCCCAGCCCACGAGCAGCGCCCACGGATTGAGCCAGCGCGTATAGAGGCCGACGATCACGGCCGGGATGGTCTGGCTGATCCAGATGCCGCCCAGGAGCTGGAGCTGGATCGCGTATTGCAGCGGCAGGAAGATGATGAACACGAGCGCGCCGAACTTGACCACCAGCGACACGATCTTGGCGTTTCGGGTTTCCTGCTCGGGCGTGCAGTCGCGATTGATGAAGCGCACATAGATGTTGCGGGTGAACAGGTTCGAGGCCGCGATCGACATGATGGCGGCGGGGACGAGCCCGCCGATCCCGATCGCCGCGAAGGCCACGCCCGCGAACCAGTCCGGGAGCGAATGCAGGATCAGCGCCGGCACCGCGAAGTTCGACTTGTATTGCGCGAATCCGTCGGCGAACTCGGGCAGCTTGTCGACGCCGGTGGCGACCGCCATGAAGCCGGTGAGCGCAAGCAACCCGAGCAGGAACGAATAGGCCGGCAGGTAGGCGGCGTTACGGCGGATCACATGGGCGTTGGTCGCGCTCAACACCGCCGTCATGGTGTGCGGATAGAGGAACAGCGCGAAGGCCGAGCCAAGCGCCAGCGTCGCATAGGCGGAATACTGCCCGAGCGTGTTCGCCCCCGGCGTCGCCAGCAGCAGCTTCTCGGGCGCCACGGCGCTGAAGACTTGCGAATAGCCGCCGACCTGGAGCGGCACCACGATCGTGAGCGCAATGACGGTGATGTAGATGAGCGTGTCCTTCACCACCGCGATCATGGCCGGCGCGCGCAGCCCGCTCGTATAGGTGAAGGCGGCGAGGATCGCAAAGGCGATGATCAACGGCAGGTCGGCCATGAGCCCGCCGCCGGCGCCGACGCCCATCGCGCCGATCACCACCTGCAGCCCGAGCAACTGCAGCGCGATGTACGGCATGGTGGCGACGATGCCGGTGACCGCCACCGCCAGCGCCAGCCATTCGTTGCCGTAGCGGCCCTGCACGAAATCGGCGGCCGTGATGTAGTTGTGCTTGTGCGCCACCGCCCACATGCGCGGCAGGATCAGGAAGACCAGCGGATAGACGATGATCGTGTAGGGCAGCGCGAAGAAGCCGAGCGCGCCGGCGCCGAAAACCAGCGCCGGCACGGCGATGAAGGTATAGGCGGTGTAGACATCGCCCCCGAGCAGGAACCAGGTGATCACGGTGCCGAGCCGGCGCCCGGCGAGTCCCCATTCGTGCAACTGATTGAGGTCGCCACGCCGCCAACGAGCCGCGACGAAGCCCAGCACGGTGATGAATCCGAACAGCAGGACGAAAACCGTGAGCGCGACCCAGTTCATGGCCGGCCTCCCGCGCCTTCATCGCCGGCAACGGGATCAGCCGTCAGCCGTTGCACGGCGAGGATGAGGAGCGAGGTCAGGACGACCCAGAGAAACTGGTACCAGTAGAAGAACGGGATGCCCCAAATCGTGGGCTCGATGGAATTGTAGGATGGCACCCACAACAGCGCCACGAACGGAATCACGAGAAGAAGGTTGGGCCAGCGCGGCCCGCTGCGAGTGTCGGGAGCCACGGACGCACCTTTGACCCTCCCACGTGCGCACGCGGCCGCCGTGCGTCAGCGGCCGTTCTCGCTTTGGTAACCATCAGGATGGCGTTCGGTTCCTGGCGCCGGACCCGTCCGAGCGGGCGCCGCGACTCGCCTAGAACACAAGAAACGCCGCGCGTACCGTCATTGCCAGCAGAACCAGCGATGCAGCCATGAAAATGGCGAAGCGGAGCACGATGACGTTGACGGTGGCCTGCACGACGCTGTGAACGATCCGCAGGCCGACATAGAGCCAGGCCAGGGCGGTGCTCAGACCTGCGCCGGCGCCGAGCAACGCCAACGTCAAAGTCACCGCATAGAACAGCGTCGGCTGCTCCATCAGGTGGTTGTAGTTGTCGGCCTTCCAGCGCACCGTTGCGGGGAGTTGCGCGTGAAATTCTGCGGCGGGGCGGCGGGGATCGAATCTGATATTGTTCGCGATCATCGCCGGAATGCGTGTGGCGTAGAGCCAGGCCCACATCACCAACGACCAAAGAATGAGCGCGACGATCGGTGCAAGGATCGGACTGGGCATCGCTTTACTCCCGGACTGTGTCGTCAGCGCCGTCAAAGAATGCGCGGGCGGGGGCTTTTCCCCAATCGCGCGCACCTTAGTCAATTTCCTAACGCAAGATTAACGCACCACCGCCAGATTGCGACGCGCAACCAAAATTAAACCCTTCTCCAACAGAGTGATTTCGCTGGCAAACGGACCCTTTGGCCGGCCTAGTGCCCCGAACCCGAAGTTCGCGCGCATCGCGCGGCAAGTCCAATCGCGAACTTCGGGTTCAAGGGGCACTAGAATCATAGAGTTTCTAGTGGTCCTTGGATTCCGAAGTTCGCTTCGTAACGTGCCGCGAGCGCTGGCGAACTTCGGAATCGGACCACTCGTTGTTGCGTGAAAGCGTTAATGGCCATGGACGACCTGCTGCGGGAATTCATTACGGAGACACACGAAAGCATCGATGTTGTCGACGTCGAGCTCGTGCGCTTCGAGCAGGAGCCCAACAACGCCAAGATCCTCGACAAGATCTTCCGCCTCGTCCACACCATCAAGGGCACCTGCGGCTTCCTCAACCTGCCGCGCCTGGAGGCGCTGACCCACGCCGCGGAAGCCCTGATGGGCAATTTCCGCGACGGCGCCTGCGTCACCAGCGAGGCCGTCTCGCTCATCCTCGCGACCATCGACCGGATCAAGATCCTGCTCGACGAGCTCGAGCGCAATCAGGCCGAGCAGTCGGGCAACGACCAGGACCTGATCTTGGAGCTCGAACGCGTCACCGCCCAGGCGTCGGCGCCGCCACCCGCTCCGCCGACAGCCGCCTTGACGACTGGCACGCTCGCCCCGCAGACGCTCGAGCGGGCGCTCAAGCCCGGCGAAGTGCCGCTCGACGAGCTCGAGCGCGCCTTCCGCGAGACGCCCGGCCCGCAGCAAAGCGCCGCCGCCGACCAGCCGTCGGCCGCCACGATCGCAAAGGCCGCCGCCATGGTGGCCAAAAATACCCGCCCGGCGGCGCCTGTAATGGCTGCGGCCGCGCCGGCAGCGCCCGAGACGCCGGCGCGCGAGGAGGAACGTCCGGACGCCCGGATCGCCAATCAGTCGATCCGTGTGCACGTCGACACCCTCGAACAACTGATGACCATGGTCTCCGAGCTGGTGCTGACCCGCAATCAGCTGCTCGAGATCGTGCGCCAGCACGAGGATTCCGAATTCAAGGTCCCGCTGCAGCGGCTCTCCAACGTCACCGCCGAGCTGCAGGAAGGCGTCATGAAGACGCGCATGCAGCCGATCGGCAATGCCTGGCAGAAGCTGCCGCGGATCGTGCGCGACCTCTCGAACGAACTCGGCAAGCCAATCGAATTCGAGATGCATGGCGCCGAGACCGAGCTCGATCGCCAGGTCCTCGACATGATCAAGGACCCGCTGACGCACATGGTGCGCAACTCGGCCGATCACGGCATCGAAGCGCCCGTCGCGCGGCGGGCCGCCGGCAAGCCGGAAAAGGGCACCGTGCGCCTGTCCGCCTGGCACGAGGGCGGCCACATCCTGATCGAAGTCGCCGACGATGGGCGCGGTCTCGACGTCAATCGCATCAAGGCCGGGGCGGTGGCGATGGGACTTCTACCCGACGGCGAGATCGACAAGATACCGGACGCGCAGGCCTTCCAGTTCATCTTCGCGCCCGGATTTTCCACCGCCAGCACGGTGACGAGCGTCTCCGGCCGCGGCGTCGGCCTCGACGTCGTGCGCGCCAACATCGATCAGATCGGCGGCACCATCGACGTCAAGTCGGTGCCTGGCCGCGGCACCAGCTTCACCATCAAGATCCCGCTGACGCTCGCCATCGTATCGGCCTTGATCGTGGAGGCCGGTGGCGACCGCTTTGCGGTCCCGCAGCTCGCGGTGGTCGAGCTGGTGCGGGTGCGGCGCAATTCCGAGCACCGCATCGAGCGCATCAAGGACGCCGCGGTGCTGCGGCTGCGCAACAAGCTCCTGCCGCTGGTGCGCCTCAAGACCCTGCTCAAGATCGGGGACGAGGGATCGTCTGAGACCGAGAACGTCTTCATTGTGGTGATGCAAGTCGGCAGTCAGACCTTTGGCATCGTGGTCGACGGCGTCTTCCACACCGAGGAAATCGTGGTCAAACCGATGTCGAGCCGGCTGCGCAACATCCCGGTGTTCTGCGGCAATACCATCCTGGGCGACGGCTCGGTGATCATGATCATCGATCCGAACGGAGTAGCCCACACGATTGGGAGCGCAGCGACTGCGCGACAAGCCGCCGAAGATGCACGCGAGGCCGAGCGCCAGTCGAGTGCGGTGGCTACCGAGTCGCTCCTGGTGTTCCGCGCCGGCTCGCCGCAGCCGAAGGCCGTCCTGCTCTCGCTGGTCACGCGGCTCGAAGAGATCAACGCCAAGGCGATCGAATCCGCCGGCGGCCGTCCGCTGGTCCAGTATCGCGGCCAGCTGATGCCGCTGGTGCCGGTCAACGAGTACGTGCGCATCAAGAGCGAGGGCGTGCAACCGATCCTGGTGTTCACCGACGAGGCCCGGTCGATGGGCCTGGTCGTCGACGAGATCGTCGACATCGTGGAAGAGCCGCTGTCGATCGAGCTGACCAGCCAGCGGCCGGGCGTGCTGGGCTCGGCGGTGATCAAGGGGCTCGCCACCGAAGTCATCGACATCGCGCACTATCTGCCGCTCGCCTTCGAGGATTGGCTCGGCTGGAAGGGCAATCGGCCCGACCGCCCGCTACGCCGGGTGCTGCTGGTCGACGACGCGCCGTTCTTCCGCAACATGCTGGCGCCGGTGCTCAAGGCCGCCGGCTATGCCGTCACCGCGGCGGCGTCCGGGCAGGATGCCTTGGCGCTGCTCGACGACAGCTCGGGCTTCGACGTCGTCGTCACCGACATCGACATGCCCGGCATGGACGGCTTCGAATTCACATCGGCGGTAAGGCGCAATCCGCGCACCGCCGACGTGCCGATCATCGGCCTGTCGGCGCTGGTGTCGCCCGATGCGATCGAGCGCGGCCGCAAAGTTGGCCTGCACGACTACGTGGCCAAGTTCGATCGGCACGGGCTGATCGCGGCGCTCAAGGAACAGACGGCCGATCTGGATTGGGCGGCGTGAGGAGATGATGAGCGCGAACGACACCGTCATCGAATATGTCACCGCGACCATCGGCGGGCAGCTGTTCGGCCTGCCGATTTCGCGGGTCCAGGACGTGTTCGCGCCGGAGCGGCTGGCGCGCGTGCCGCTCGCCGCGCCCGAGATCGCCGGCATGCTCAGTCTGCGCGGCCGCATCGTCACGGCGATCGACATGCGCAAGCGGCTCGGCTTGGCGCCGCTCGAGGAAGGCAAGCCGCGCATGGCGGTCGGCATCGAGAGCAAGGGCGAGTCTTACGGACTGCTGATCGACGCGATTGGCGAGGTCTTGAAGCTGACAGCGGCGAGCCGCGAGGACAATCCCGTCAATCTCGACGTGCGGCTGGCGCGCGTGTCGGCGGGTGTGCACCGGCTCGAAGGCAGTCTCCTGGTCGTGCTCGATGTCGATCGTGTTCTCGAAGTGGGTGCCTACGCGGACGCGGCGTGAGTCGTGTCATGCGGATGTCAATGTCAAGGGTGAGCAACAATAAGCAGGCGGACTGCCTGCAAGAAAGAATGAGAGGATGTGATGAAGACCTGTCTGGTCGTTGATGATTCGAGCGTCATTCGCAAGGTGGCGCGGCGGATCCTCGAAGGGCTCGAGTTCGAGATCGCCGAAGCCGAGGACGGCGAGCAGGCGCTCGAGGCCTGCCGCGCCCACATGCCCGACGCGGTGCTGCTCGACTGGAACATGCCGAGGATGGACGGCTACGAGTTCCTGCGCTCGCTGCGCCGGATGCCGGACGGCGATCGTCCCAAGGTCGTGTTCTGCACGACCGAGAACGACGTCGCCCACATCGCGCGCGCTCTGCACGCCGGCGCGAACGAATACATCATGAAGCCGTTCGACAAGGAAATCGTCGAGGCCAAGTTCCAGGAAGTCGGGCTGATCTGATCGCTCGCCATCCCGGCGTCGCTGCGCGTCGAAGGTGGTGCCTGTTCCGTAGCGTTCTCGAGTCCGTGTCGCGATGAGTATCGCCGTCGCCAACCCTTGGTCGCAGTCCGTCATTGGGCAGCCGCCAATCCGCGTGATGGTCGTGGACGACGCCGTGGTCGTGCGCGGTCTCATTGCCCGCTGGGTCGAGGCCGAGACCGGACTGCAGCTCGTTGCCTCGCTGCGCAGCGGCCGCGAGGCGATCGAGCAGGTGGAGCGCACCGACCCCGACGTCGTCATCCTCGACGTCGACATGCCCGACATCGACGGCATCACGGCGCTGCCGCGGCTGCTCGCCAAGCAGCGCGACCTGGTCGTGATCATGGCGTCGACGCTCACCCGCCGCAACGCCGAGATCAGCTTGCGCGCGCTGGCGCTGGGCGCCGCCGACTATGTGCCGAAGCCGGAAACCACCCGCGGAATCACCACTTCGACCTCGTTTCGCCGCGAGCTGATCGACAAGATCCGCGCGCTCGGCGCACGCCGCCGGCGCCTGGCCGAGCTGCGCGCGCATCCGCCGGCGGCTCCCGCAGCCCCCGGTGCTCCGCCGCGGCCCGGCAGTCCTGTCACCGGCGCACCTCTTGCGCATGTGCCGAGCCCCGAGCTCGCGCCCGCCCATCCCGCCATCAAGTTGCGTCCGTTTTCGCCGCTGCCGCCGCGCGTGCTCCTGGTCGGCTCCTCGACCGGCGGGCCGCAGGCGCTCAACGCGCTGGTCGCCCGCCTCAACGGGGTCATCGACGATGCTCCGGTGCTGCTGGTCCAGCACATGCCGCCGACCTTCACCACCATCTTGGGCGAGCATCTGTCGCGGGCCAGCGGGCGCGTCGCGCGCGAAGCGGTTCACGGCGAGCCGGTGCGGGCCGGCCAGATCTATATCGCGCCCGGCGGCCGCCACATGCGGGTCGTGCGCAGCGCCGGCGATCCGCAGATCGCGCTCGACGATGGTGCGCTCGTCAATTTCTGCAAGCCCTCGGTCGATCCCATGTTCTCATCCGCCGCGGAGGTGTGGGGCGCCAAGTGTCTCGCCGTCGTGCTGACCGGCATGGGCTCCGATGGAACCCGCGGAGCGGGTTCCATCGTGGCGGCCGGGGGCGCCGTGATCGCGCAGGATGAAGCGTCCAGCGTCATCTGGGGCATGCCCGGATCGGTCACCAATGCCGGCCTGTGCTCGTCCGTGCTTCCGCTCGACCAGATTGCACCGAAGGTCGTTCGGCTCTTTTCAGGGAGCCGATCGTGACGCCGCTCGACTACGATCATCTTCGAAAATTGTTGAGGGAGCGGTCCGGGCTCGTGCTGTCGGCCGACAAGCAGTATCTGGTCGAGAGCAGGCTTCTGCCGCTGGCGCGCAAGGCCGGGCTTGGCGGCTTGTCCGAGCTGGTGGAGCGCCTGAGGCGACCGAACGCCGAGCCCCTCATGGTCGAGGTGGTCGAGGCGATGATGACCAACGAGTCGTTCTTCTTCCGCGACAAGATTCCGTTCGAGCATTTCCGCAACACCATCGTGCCGGCTCTGATGGCGACGCGCGCGGCGCAGAAGCGCATCCGCATCTGGTGCGCCGCCGCTTCGACCGGCCAGGAGCCCTATTCGCTGGCGATGTGCCTCAAGGAGCTCGACAAGACGCTGGCGGGATGGCGTTTCGACATCCTCGCCACCGATCTCTCGACCGAGGTGCTGGAGAAGGCCAAGGCCGGCCTCTACAGCCAGTTCGAGGTGCAACGCGGGCTGCCGATCCAACTGCTGGTCAAGTATTTCGCGCAGGTCGGCGAATGCTGGCAGATCGCCCCCGACATCCGCGCCATGGTCCAGTTCAAGCCGTTCAACCTGCTGCAAGACTTCAGCCAGTTCGGCATGTTCGACCTGGTGTTCTGCCGCAACGTGCTGATCTATTTCGATCACGACACCAAGGTCGGCATACTCGAACGCCTGGCGCGCAGCCTCGACCGCGAGGGCTATCTGGTGCTGGGCGCGGCCGACCGACCGCTGGCGCGAAGCCCGCCGCCAAGCCGCAACTCGCCGTCGTCGGCGCCGGGCGGTAGCATCTCTGTCATTCCGGGGCGCGGGCGGAGCCCGCGAGCCCGGAATCCATGCAGCGCCGATCGAAATATGAATTCCGGGCTCGCGCCTGTTACTCTACTGCGTCAGAAAACACTGTTGTCGTCCCGGCCGAGCGCGCAGCGCGAGAGCCGGGACCCATTTTGCCGCGGGTAAGAATTGGGGTCAGATAAAATTAACTGCCGACGGTCCGCTCCGGCCTTTGCAGGCCGTCCCTTCGACAGGGGCGCGACCCGCCGGCCGAGCGTTTTGCCGCTTGAAGCGTGCATCGCCGAGCGCCCATCCACCGTTCGCGGCCGCCCGCAGTGCATCGACGAACGTGTCCGCCAGCGCCGCCCGGAAAGGTCCACGGCCACAGCCTGTGGCGGGTTACTCCTTTGTCCCTTTGCCCGGCGTGACGGGCGAGCGGCCTCGGCCTCGTGCGCGTTCTGTGTCCGCCGCGGGGGTTGTCCGGGGCGGCTCTTTCTGCGGTGTTCAAAAAGGAACACATCCTCGGGAACTCCGGCCTTGAGTACCGGTTAGCATACGGCGGAGGCTCGCGGAGGACCTGCCATGGTGCAAGGACCGGCCGACGACCGAAGCAAAGAGCGTGTTGCAGAAATTCGAAACCGGATCGGCCTTTCTCTCCGGCAGTTTTACGACGAGGAATTGAAAAAGCCGATGTCCCTGCAAATCATTGAATTGTTGAGGGAGTTCGATCAGCGTCTGAACGGAATTGCAACATCATCGGGGGAGGCCCATCGTGCACCTACCTGACGAATTCATGAAACGTGCCGCTGAATGCGAACGCATGGCCAAGTTCACCCGCGATCCTGAGAGCAGGACCACATGGAGGCATCTGGCGGAGAGATGGAATCGGTGCGCGAAACTAGCGATGGCGGTGACGGCCAGCAGCGAAGCAACTCGGCACCGCAAACCCGCCCCCGGTTGGGCACATCACTAGAGGGCCGGTGCGAGTCGGGGGCCGCTCTTTAATTGGGGCAGTCCAGAGGGGACCGACATACCCCCCATTCAGGATCGGCGTGGCTCTCTTGTTCCCGTGAGCGCTTAAACCGGATGGGCGATGATTGGATCATCATCGTAATCACCGGCATTGCTCTCGCGACGGTGGCCGCGAGTGCCTGGGTAGCATTGCGACGGTAGGTCGCTTACCGCAAATGACGCAGGATTGCAGAAACCGCTCGCTCGGCCGCGGCGGTGTACTTGCCGTTGAGCGCGTATTGATCGACGCCGACCGCTAGGCCAGCACGACGGCGGCAATGCGGAGCATCGCTAAAGCGTATTCGCGTTGTCCGCATCGCGCGCGAATCGCGAGCGTCCCTTGCCCGCTCCTCCTTGGGCTGGACCCGCTTGTTGGGGTCGGACTTGTTGCGGTTCCGTCGAAGGCGGTGCCAGAATTGGCAGAATTGGCAGAATTGGGGTCAGAGTAGAATTAGCTGCCGACGCTCGGTTCCGGCCTTTGGCGGCCGCCCCTTCGACAAGGGCGCGACCCGCCGGCCGAGCGTCTTGGCGATGTGTCGCTTGAAGCGTGCATCACCGAGCGCCCATCCACCGTTCGTGGCCGCCCGCAGCGCATCGACGAACGTGTCTTCCAGCGCCGCCCGGAACAGCTCGCGATAGTCCTTCTGGCGCGTGGCGGGATCAGGACCGAGCCGGCGATAGAGTCGATGATCGGTCACGAGCGCATCCACCGCGCCGTGCGCGTGGGCATGGTAGCTCGACCATCGGTAGTCGCGCGGACGCTTGACCATGCGCGCACGCACGGGATTGAGCTCGATGTATCGGCAGCAGGCGAGAAAATACCCCTCGCTGTCGATGGGCGCAGCGCGATAGCGTCCCTCCCACAGCGTCCCGGTTCGTCGATAGGTCGTGTTGACGTGACGCACGTAACGGCGGCCAAGGGCCTGCATGGTGCGCGGCACGCTCTCCGCCGCCTGCGGCGTCACCAGCAGGTGAACGTGGTTCGTCATCAGCACGTAGCCGTGGATAGCGCAGC
>WNGB01007655.1_pt1 | contig 15521 bp, 11 predicted proteins | sample 5400681 | NCBI WGS metagenome assembly WNGB01 (sample SAMN13153367, study PRJNA577476) | soil metagenome | isolation source: 115 cm soil or saprolite under grassland replicate 2 | place: USA:California | collected 2016-06-15
GCCGTCGCGACCCTCGCCAAGTACATGCCTGTGCTAGCGCTGCCGGTACTGCTGCGGCGCTGGGGCTGGCGCGCCGCTGGCGTCTACTGCGCTACCCTCGGCGCCGTCTATGGAGCGCTGCTGATGCGCCATCAGGTGGTCTTTGCCGGCGTGATCACGGAGGCAAGCACGGCGCAGTTCAATGATGCGCTCCACTATCTGATCGCGCGCCTGGCGCGACTAGTGCTACCTGCAGGCGCCACGGCCATTGCCAGCAGCGTGGGTATGGTAGGCATAGGTGTGGTCATCCTGGTCCTCATGCGCGGGGTGGAACAGGATATGAGCACACCGCTCGGCACCCTGTTGGCGACCTATCTGCTGTTCGCGGTCTCCGTGGCCCCGTGGTACACGCTCTGGATTCTGCCGTTTGTCGCCTTGCAGGCGTTGCCCCGTCCACACTGTCTAGCGCACCTCCCGGCCACGATGCGCATGCTTGGCAGCTATTGGGTGATCTTTTCGTGGACCGCGAGCTTTTCTGAACTGTTCTACTACGTCCCGCGCCTCGTCTGGATCGCCGCGCATGTCCTGGAGTACGGGCTCCCGCTGGGGATCATGCTCTGCATCTGGTGTTGGGCACGCTGGCCGGGCGTACTCGCCAAGGCATGCCGCGGCTAACGCACCCACGGGCGGCGCGGCGATCCACCACAGGAGATCGACCGTATGCGCATGGTTGTCCCACGGGAACGTCTGCCCCGGGCGGTGCGGGCCGTACTGGCCTGGCACACCCTGCCATGGGCGATCGCCTGCTATCTCACGTTAGGCGTGTGCTTCTTCTGGCCGGCGCTGTGGTTCGGCGCAGTCCCACTCCCCCTGCTCAACCCCTACGTCACCGATCCGGTCTGGTCGGCCTATGCGCCGCCAGAAGTCGCCACCGGCACCAATATACTGCTCAGCGACCTCTCGAGCTTCTACTACCCGTATCTGGTATTCACAATCGCCTCGTTGCGGGCGGGGCAGTTCCCGCTCTGGAATCCGTACCTGTTCGGCGGGATGCCCTACTTTGCCGCGAACCAGGCCGCGCTGCTCTACCCGATCAATCTGCTCTGCTATGCGTTGGGGCCACACCAGTTCTGGGTGGTCGCGGCGCTGCTGCGCCTGGTGGTCGCGGGTGGCGGTACCTATCTGCTGGTGCGGCGCCTCGGTGCTGGTCCGCTCGGCGCGCTCCTCGGCGGCGGCGTCTACATGTTCGCGGCCTTTAACGTGGTCTGGCTGCACTTCGCCATCCACAATGTGGCGGCAGTGCTGCCGCTGGCGCTCTGGCTCATCCTGCGCCTGATCGTCCGGTATCAGCGGCGCGATCTCCTGGCGCTCGCCGGGGTGGTCGCCGCCCAGTTCCTGGGGGGCCATCCCGAGACGTCACTGTTCTTCATGGTGGTGTGCGGGAGCTTTGCCACGACATGGCTGGTGGGCCGCGCCAGGTGGTGGCGGTCCGGCGCATGCGTCGTGCTGGCCCTCGCGCTCGGTCTGGGGGTGTCAGCTATCCAGTGGGTGCCAACCCTCGCGCTCATCCAGCGCAGCGCGACGCTGCAGGCACGCGAGGCCGTCACGCTGTCGCGTAGAGCGGCCACAGCCTTCGTCCCGCTGGGTGGCGTGCATCAGGCGAGCTGGAGCAACCTGCGCGACTGGCTGCTGTTGCTTGCGCCGGATGTGTGGGGTTCTCCGCGTGGCCCAATCTATCGCGCCTGGACGCCGCCAGCGCTGATCGCCACCTATTGGGGCAACTACAACGAGCTGGCGAGCTACGTCGGCCTCGCGACACTGCCGCTGGCACTGGCGGGCGCCATACGCGGCCACAACCGCCGCGCGGGGTGGTACTTCGGGGCGCTGCTGATGATCGCCCTACTGCTGCTCTACCCCTTGCCTGGTCTCGCCGATGTGGGCTATCTGCCGCTGTTCAACGTGGCCTATGGCTTCCGCTTTGGGCTGGGCGTGACAGTGGCAGCGGCGGTGCTGTCCGGGCTGGGGCTGGAATGGATGCTCGCGGCGAGGCCACACAGCCGGATGCTGGTGCTGCTGGCGCTCCTCGGCCTGGTGGCGCTCAATCTGGCGATCGTCTTCGATCTGTGGCGGGGACAGCGCGTGCAGTGGGTGCTGGGCTTCCGGCCGAACGATGCTGAGCGGGCCGCCATCGCCACAGTCTACAGCCTGAGCAATTGGCGCCTGTTTCTGCCCGCATCGGCGGGATCTCTGGCAGTGCTGGCGCTCGGCGTCAGCTTGTGGGGCTGGCTCACATGCCGCACTACCGGTGCGCTGATCGTCGCCAGCACGCTGCTCGACCTGATTGCCGCCGGCTTTGGCTATAACGGGTTCACCCCTCCTGTCATGATCTATCCGGCGACCCGCGCGATCCGCTGGCTCCAGCACGATCCGGCGCCGTTCCGTATCAGCACCCCGGACGGCGCCTTCGCGGGCAATGCCGTGATGGCGCTGAATCTCCAAAAGGTGACCGGGCTGGACGATCTGGTCCCGCAGGATCAGCGCGCATTCATCGATCGCGGCACACACGAGTTGCCTTGGATCGCCGGTCGGGTGGTCGTGCGTGCGCGTGGGCAACGGCTGCTTGATCTAATGAACGCGCGGTACATCGTGGCACGCCAGGAGGTCGTGAGCGGCACGGATGGTCGGTCGCTCCCGCTGGTGTTCCAAGACGGCAATGTGCGGATCTATCGCAATTCGACCGCGCTCCCACGGGCCTATGCCGCGACCACCGTGGTGCAGGCGACCGCGCAAAGGTCGGCGGACACTGTCTTTGACACGCACGTCGATCCGCACCGCGCCGTGGTCCTGGAAGAGCCGCCCCCACCCGGTCTCGGGCGCGGCCGTGGCGCTGTGGTGACGCCAGTCCCGATCAGGGCGTATCGCGCCAACCAGGTTGAGCTAGAGCCCAACCTGCTCGTGCCTGCGGTGGTGGTGCTCGCGGATAGCTATGATCCGGATTGGTACGTCACGGTTGACGGCCAGGCGACCCCGCTGCTCCGTGCGAATGGGATCTTCCGTGGCGTGATGGTCCCCGCGGGACGGCATCAGGTGGTGTTCCGCTACCAACCGCGCATGGTTATGTGTGGTGCGCTGGTCAGCGGCGGCGCGCTGCTGGGATGCTTGCTGCTGGCGCTGTGGCCACGACGCGTGGTGAGAGGCACCGAAAAAAGCAGTGCGCTGCGTCATGCAACGCGATATTGCTCGCACAACGGGTAAGATTGGTATCCTCATGCGCCAAACGCTTCTCGTTGTGCTGTGCGGACGCGTGCATGCTGCGCTGTGATCCACAGATCGGGAACGTGTCCATCACCAGGTCATACGCTACGTGGGCCTCGCCAAGGGCGAGCCGGGAGGAGATTTCTAGCGACTGCCGGTTGGCCTGGCCAGAGTACGGCTGGATCAGCGCGTCATCAATCCCATGTTTCTTAACGTACCCGTGGCTAACTCCGGAGGGAGCGGGCACCTGTCCGTCCCGCCGTTCGATCTTGTATTGCTCGGTTGAGGGCCCCAAGGACGCGGCAACCTGACGATGAATAACGCGCATGATAGTGCATCAGGTCAGAAAGTTCTGACATATTGGTAGCAGTAAAGGCTTTATGAAGGGATAAAACGTGAGCAAGGTGATTGCAGCTCATGGACCGCAATTACCTCGCTTGCTTCTCTTTTTTCTTCGTCCTGTCGCTCTGACGAACAGTCATGCGCGTTATTCATCGTCAGGCTACGGTATCCGTACGCCCTTATCCGCGAAAGAGTCGCGGATAGGCACCTAGCCTCAAACGTCATTGCTGTCGGCGTCACGTTCAATAATGTGCGCTATGCGCCGCGAGAGGGTCAGAAGCAGCAGTGCTGGACGCCATTCGTGCTACAGACTCTTCTTTGGATCTGTCCATCCAGTAAGAACGAGCAATTCTCGCAGAAGAGCTAGTGACTACCGGATCACCAACCATGCCCCGAGGAGAACCAGTGCCAATCCTGCCACGCGAAACAGATCGAGCGGACGGACAAGCGTACCCAGGAGCCCAAACTGGTCTATTAGCACCCCCACGATCAGTTGTCCAGCCACAATCAGAATAATCGTCGCGCTGGCCCCAACGCGTGGCATCGCGGCGCTCACCGCGCCAATCACAACCAATCCAAAGACACCTGCACCCAGTGCGTACCACGGAACCCGCTGCCACGCTGACAACTGACCACCTCGCATGAGGATGAGCGGCACCGCCACGCAAAGCGCGCCGCCCACATGGACGATGAAGATGCTTTCCAAGAGCCCCAAACGCTGGCTGATGAGGCTGGCCAGCGGCGACTGAATACCGACAGCGATTCCGCCCAGTAATGCAAGTAGGATAACGAAGACGAGCGATTGCATGCAGCATGGCTCCTACCACCCCGACCACGAGTGGCCGCGGGTGGCTATCACACGGACTCCGGCCGCATGATAGCACCGAACCCGGCATGAGCGGCCTGATCGGCCCACACCTGGCCGGTAGACACCCTGAAAAGAGCAGTTACGACTGATGTGGCTGTTCCTTTGGTTTGTTTACATCAGGCAAGGAGGTGCATCAAATGGAACTTTTGCCGCAGGAGGTGCGGGATCGGATCCTGCGGCTGTGGGAGCCGGGCGACTGTCCAGTAATCGCAGTACAATAGGCGCAGCGACCCAGGCTGACGTTTGCAAGTATGAACTGCTCGTGCGCTATAATACTTTCTACACGCCGTCAGGATCATCTTCGCAGTACACCTTCCCAAACGAATACGCGCTTGCAGCCTGACCACCTTTAGTGGTGTTGGTTTGAGTGGCCCGGTGCTCACCTGCTACCGGTGCCAAGAGGAGCGAATTGATGACCGACCTAAGTGGCAAAACCGTGCTGATTACGGGGGCAACTTCTGGTATTGGGGCGGCAACAGCCATTGCATTGGCGCGGCAAGGAGCGCGCGTGTTCGTGGTGGGTCGCGACCAGGCACGCGGTGCGGCCGTCGTGCAGGAGCTGACGCGGGCCGGGGGAATGGGCGAATTCCTCTCCGCTAATTTGCTGTCGCTGAACGACGTTGCCCGCCTCGCCGATGAGGTGATGAAGCGTACCTCGTCCCTTGATGTTCTCGTTAATAACGCCGGGGGTATGTTCCGCACCAAGACGATGAGTGCTGACAACATCGAGACGACCTTCGCCCTCAATACCGTGGCTGCGTTCGCACTCACGAACCACTTACATGGCGCGCTGGCGCAAGCGCATGGGCGCGTGGTCAACATCGCGACTGGCTTTTTAGGCAGAACCAAGCTGAATGTAAATGACCTTGTCAACCCGCCATCATATTCGGCGTTGGGCAGCTACGCGCGTGCTAAGCTTGCCTCAATAATGATGACACTGGAACAAGCCGAACGCTGGAAGTCGGATAGTATCAGTGCTGTTTCGGTCCAGCCAGGCATCGTCGTAGGCACACGCTTTGGCGGCAGGGAGCCGTCCGGGTCATCCTTCGGGCGCACGGTCGGTGAAACTCTATTGAGGCTGCTGGGTATCGGTGCGACTCTCGAACAAGCGACCGACCGCTATCAGCAGACGGCGTTTGGTGCTATGGCGAGCGGTACGTACTTTGCGTGGGGCAAGGTGACCAAGCTGCCACAGCAGGCGCAGGATGCAGGCGTTCGGCAAGCCCTGTGGCAGTTGTTGGAAAAGCTCACCAGTGATCGGGCACCTGCATCAGTTGAGATGCTGCCTGGGAAGTGAAGCTATGAAGATCCATCCGGTTACGGCTGACCGACTCGCCGATCTGGCTAACCTGTTCGACAGCAACGGCACCACGCGCGACGCTAGGGCGACTATGACGCATACTGCGGCGCTGCGCTCGTCGCAAGCGGGTTATGCCCAACGTTAGCCGAACTTTGACAGTATCTTGTGCCACACGCCTCAGCCGCAGCTGAAGCACAGGGCGTTAGGCGGCTGTGCGTCGCACCGGCTTGAGGATGTAGACCAATGGCATTACGCAGATGAGAATCCACCTCGTAGACGGCACCTATGAACTCTTCCGCAGCTTCTTCGGAGCGCCCTCCAAAAAGGCTCCCGACGGCCGCGAAGTCGGAGCCACCCTCGGCCTTCTCAACAGCCTACTCTCCCTCCTAACCAAGTCGAGCGCCACGCACGTCGCGTGTGCGTTCGATCACGTCATCGAGTCCTTCCGCAATGACCTCTTCCCAGGATACAAGACCAGTCAAGGTGTCGCTGATGACCTGCTAGCCCAATTCCCGCTCGCCGAGGAGGCTGTTGCTGCCTTAGGCCTTGTGGTCTGGCCCATGGTAGAGTTCGAAGCCGATGATGCGCTCGCTTCCGCGGCGACACGCTTCCGCGACGAACCCGGCGTCGATCAGGTTGTCGTTTGCTCGCCGGACAAAGATTTAGCCCAGTTAGTTTCGGGTAACCACGTGGTCTGTTGGGACCGTCGCCGAGACATCATATATGACGAAGCGGCTGTGCTGGCGAAATTTGGGGTGCGGCCCGCCTCCATTCCCGATTGGCTCGCCCTGGTCGGCGATTCCGCGGACGGCTATCCTGGGCTCTCCGGCTGGGGGCCAAAGTCTGCTAGTGCGGTGCTCTCTCATTATGAGCACCTCGAGTCGATTCCCGGAGACTATGGCCGATGGGGCCTGGGAATGGCCCGTTCGCTCCGGCTTGCCGAAAGTCTCAGGGTTCATCAGGAGAAAGTTCTTCTGTATCGCCGCTTGGCGACTCTTCGACGAGACGTTCCTCTCCAAGAAAGAATCGCTGACTTAGAGTGGCGGGGTGCGCAGGAGCGCTTGAAAAGGCTGTGCCGCGAGTTGGGCGCCGATAAGCTTCCCGAACGCGTCCCACGCTGGATTTCGGAGTCCCCAGACGCTTGACAACCGCGTGAAGCGCGATTGGCTCCTCTGACGTTTCGTGAGCAGCTGACGCGGATCGTTAGAGGAATGATAACGGCACACCCTGTGCATCTTGTTCTCGCCGTCGCGACGCTCACTTCCATCGTAATGATTATAGGCGCTGATGGGAATAGGAGGCCCAGGAGTAGAGCAGGAACTTTCCTTTCCCGCCTGGCCTTTCTAGGCATCCGAGGAGGTGGTGTATGCTCCAGCAACACCGCTTTGAAAAATGATCGCCGCTTGAACCGTTTCTTGCTTTCGGTCGAAGCAACCATTCGAAGGGCTAAGCCTTGGAGGAAACCTCCCGATTTTCGGGAGGTTTGCCCTATCACGCTTCCATAATGTGCGCTATGATCAGTCAGAAGTGCTCTGGCTGAGTGGTAGCGCGCACTGGGAAACGGTCTGCCGTTCCGTACCTGCGCAACGCTTGCGTGAGCTCAACGCGGATACCGGACACGTATGGCTTGTAGCACTCCCTTGAAGTCCTGCTCGTCTTGCATATCCTGTATTGTCCGCCTGGCAAGGGCAGGGCTTGGCGCCGGCGCGGGCGGCAGCGGGATACTCGGCTTGTCCGTTCGCGGTGTTGGGCGAAGTACCATCGAAAGATCGTTGGCTGCGGCCATGCGTTCGCCCATATCCGGTGGATTGGCGCTCATGAAGCGTCGCGCAATGGTTTTGGCAATCGATGTGTGGTCGAACACAAGGTCGGGGTGGGTCACCTTGCCCTGGCCCACCCAAGGGGAGATGACCAATGCCGGCACGCGTACTCCATAATGATCGATGGCCGACACAGCCACTGCTGCTGGCGGCGGTATGTGATCGAAGAACCCGCCGTGCTCATCATACGTAATGATCAGCAGTGTCTTGCTCCAGAGCGGCCCTTTGATCAGGGCGTCCACAACCGTCCCTATGAAGTGCTGCCCCGCTGCAATATCCGCGGGCGGGCCGTCGTCAAAGCCGGGCGGGACGTCGATGAAGTCAGGGTCAATAAACGTCACGGAGGGCAGCGTTCCGGCGCGGGCGCTAGTGACGAAGTTGATCGAGTCTTCGCCAGCGTCGACAACGTTCTGGTTATCGAACGTGTAGCGCTCGAACATACGTAGGAAGCAGTAACCGTGCTCGTAGTAACGCCAGGAAACGCCATGGTCGTTGAGATGGTCGAAGATCGTCTTGGTGGAGACGGGGGTGAACTCGGAACCGTGTGGGTTGTCGAACTCAAAGCGCCCATTCGCATCGCGGTTGAGCCGACCGGTCAGCGTGTAGAAGCGGTTGCAGAAAGTCGGTCCCGGGTGCGCCGCGAACCAGCGGTCGCAGACCAGGAACTCGCGCGCTAATGCATCGTAAACGGGTAGCGCGGTCGCGTTGTAATATCCCATGATCTTGCCGGGATCAGCGCCAGTCGCCTCGTAGTGATTGGCGAAGTCCGCCACGAAGCCATCCATCTTTCCAGCATCCACCTGATTGGCGACACAGTCGAAGCTGTGGCATGGGCTTTCGAGGAACACCGTATCGGTGAGTGCGAAGGACTGATAATCTCGTCCCTTATAGCGGTTCTTCTCGCCGCCACGCAGACCATCGACGTCGGGACGCTTCGTCCCATCCTTGTGGCCTTCCTTGCTTAAGTAGCCAAGCATGTGGTCGAAGGAGCGGTTCTCCATCATGACCACCACAATGTGTTCGATGTTCTTGAGCAGTCCCGGGTCTAGTGGGGCCTGCGGAGCCTCGGGAAATGGTTCGAGCTGGCCTGGCGGCAGGATGTAGTCGATTCTCAGCGCCTGACCGTCACTTGAGACCCCCATAACATAAAAGTCACCACCCACCACCAACCGGGTCACTAATCGATTGATTGCGTCGCGGTTCTCCTTCAGAGTATCAGCTATCTTGCCGTTGAATTTATCCTCAACACCCGATGCAAACACACCATCAGGTAGGTCGGACACGTTTACCGATGCATCCGTTTTGATCAATTTTTTATCCGACCTCAAGTCCACCAAGCCGTTGTCCTTGTCGTACTCCACATTAAACCTTATCTGAATGTTGAATGCATCGAGGTCAATGTTGGGGAAGTTGTTGACGATCATTTCTTCCCCTTCTGTCTCGAAATAGATCACAGCCTCAATACCCACCGGTTGATCTGGAATGATATTGACCGTGAGCGCGCGGCTATTCAAGTCAGAGAAGTAAAAGTCGGGGTTGAAAGGGCCCGGCAGGTCGATCTCGAGTTGACCGAGATCTTTAGGTTGGCCATCTCGTAATTGTGAGGTGTACCCCTTCGCTGGATCATCGAACAATACATCGAGCGTACTATGGCGGTGATCTCCACTGCCGAGGTTATGGAACCTGATCTTGAATAATGGCCGCTCCCGCTCGTTGAAGAACAGGTCAAATTTCCGCTGCAAGAGCTCGAGTGGGACCACTCGCGTGAGCATACGGCCGGGGTGGCCGGGGTTGAACTCCCCAAATTCCCCCAGCCCAACGATGCTGAATGGCGGTCCGATGAGGGCAGCATTGCCGTCCAATCCCAGCACGGTTCCCCGATCACCAAGCCGATGTCCATCCATATACCAGACTTGGGTTTCGCCGGTTGAGCTGTTGTGCCAAACGATATCCGCCTTGCCATCCCCATTCATATCCCCCACTCCAACGATGTTGAATGGCGGTCTGATCAAGGCAGCGTTGCCGTCCAATCCCAGCACGGTTCCCCGATCAACAAGCCTGTGTCCGTCCATATACCAGACTTGGGTTTCGCCGGTTGAACTGTTGTACCAAAGAATGTCAGATTTTTTCATAACAATTCTCCTTGTATTTCGTGCTCACGGAATTGCGAAGAGAAACGCATTGCCGGATTCACAGCCACATAGCCGTGCGCGGCGAGCCAAGCGCAGAAGGCACGCAATGCACAGACCATTGGTCAGAAAAGTTGAGCCAGCAATCAGGTCATAGATGGCTTTGTGGTGCCTCCGCGATACTGACGGCTGGCTACTGATAACTGACGACTGCACTAGGCGCCATCAGGCTGCGTGCGCTCGATAACTTTCCAGGCCACCGTCCGTCCAATCACCAGGCCCACGACCACATCGCTGCGGAAGTGCAGCCCGGCCCAGATGCGCGACTCGCCCGCTTGATCCACCAGTGCGGCGAGGCTGGCGGCGTCGCGCGGGAACAGCCAGGCCAGCATCGCCCCTGCCGCGCCCGACTGGCAGCCATGTGCTGACGGGTAGCTGGGATGATTGGGCGTCGTGAACAGCGGCGTGAACGAGGGATCGCGCTGGAACGGGCGAATCGCCCAGTAGGTGTACTTGGCATCCCAACAGGCAACCATCGCATCGTAGTAGGCCACGCTCGCCAGCGCATAGACACGGGCCGCCCGCGGGGGATTGGCGTCGAGCCGATATTCCAAGATCTGTCTGCTCGCGTGCTCATTCCAGAACCAGTAATTGCGCGTGGCTCCGGCGCCGTACTCCCAGAACAACGCCGCCGCATTGGTCTGTGGTGTGCGCACGAAGTTCTTCACCTCGGCCATCTCGCTCGCCATCTGGATCGAGTCGTAGGCGGGCGGCGGACCGGGGCGCACCTCGCTGCCTGATGTCAGCACCCAGGTCTTCCAGGTGCCGGCCAGGGGCAGGATCGGGTTGGTCCCAGTCCAGTGCCCTGGTGCGGTCGGCACGCGGCCGGTCCACTGGGCGTCCGAGCCATCGCTCTTTGCACGCTCGATCACCAGGGCGGCGACCGCGCGGCCAAGGTCACGCCCGGCGCTGACATCGCTGGGGTACTCTACGCCTGCCAGCAATCGCGACTGGCCCGCGGCCTCGGCTTGCGCGGCGAAGAACGCGGCATCCTTGGGAAAGAGAAAGGCGAGGACTTCAGCCGCCGCTGTAGCGATGGCAGAATGCTCCGACGGATAGGAAGGGCTGGCGGGGTTGGGCAGCACGCTGGTCAGCGAGCGGTCGACCTGGCTCGGGCGCGGGCGGTTGAAGGCATATTTGGAATCCCATGTGGCAATGGTGGTATCGTAGATCGCCACGTGCAGGAGCGCCAGCGCCCGCGCTGCGACCGGGTTCCCCATGTTGGTTTTCAGTGCCTGTTTGATCGCGATCTCGTTCCATCGGTACACGGGTCCGCCGGTGTCCCAGAAGGCGATCAGGTTGTAGGCGGCAGGATCGCGCTGGGCGGCCATGTCCTTGAGTTGCCGGATCTCCGCGGCGGTGGCGCTGCGGTCGGGCGGTGGAGCGCTGCGGAACTGGCTGCCGGAGCTGAGAACCCAGGTGCGCCAGGCGCTGGCCTGTGGCTCGATCTGATCATCAGGGCCTGGCGCCGCGAGAGCACTACTGCCGGACAGCGCGAGCAGCAGTGCTATCAGCAGCACCGCCAATGTGTGAAGTTGCGTTCGGATGGGCCCTTGCGGGATTTTCTCGGTGCGGACGAGCGATGTGTGGATCATAAGACTTCCTCCATTGTTGATTGGCCAGGAACCATTCCACCGCACATGCGCTGTGGTATAGTTCCGGCTTCTGCAGATGATCGACCGAGGTAACTGGATTGCGATGAGTTGTGTCAGGGTTGGACGCGCCGGATCGTCGCCCGCATCCGCGCCACAAACTGCTCGGCGACGCGCGCCAGCGGTTTGGGCAGCAGCCGCACTCCGCGCAGATCGCGGAGTGGCGCGCGCCAAATCCCCATGGGCGCGAGGTCGAGGTAGCAGTCGCTGCGGCGGTCGTCGCAGGTGATCCGGCCGTAGCTGGCACGGTCGCGCCGCACGACAACCGTCGCAAACGTGCGCGTGGGATCGGTGATGACACAGTTTGGATCGGGCAGGCAGACCTCATGCACCTCAACATCTGGGTAGGCAACCTGGCGCCCCTCGAGCGCTTCGATCACCGCCTCGCGGTAGGTCGCTGGGCGCATCGTCCAGTGATACGCGCCTGCCAGCGCCACCGCAACGCCCGCGATGGCAAATCCCAAGGCTAGCCAGTGCCGTAGCATCAGCACACTCCAATCTATCTTGCGCCAGCGGCGACGTTGTCCTCCTGAGAAACTATTCGAAAAAGGGTGGGTCGTGATAGGCTGATTGAGGATTTTCTGGGTGCGGATGCGCGATGTGCGGATCATACGGTTCCGTTTCTCCTCTGAGCCGTTGGAGCACTGCCGCGCTACTTGCGAACGCCGATCGTCAGCAAGTAGTCGCGCGGCATCGCCACCCCTAGCTCATTCTGGAAGCCTTCGTGATAGACAATGAAGTCGCGCTTCAGACGCTCCCGACGCTCTGGATCGAGGCTGGCGGCCAGGGTCTTGGTTGGGCCATACCCCCTCACAAACAACTCCCAGGCGGCGAGGCCGTCTGATACCCGGAGCACCGTCGTGCCGGTTTCGAACCGCAGATCAAAGGCTGTACCGAGGAGTTGGCGCACATAGTCTTTGCTCCCCCATTCAAACGATGACGGTGGTGGTGACGCCGGCGGCTCCGGCATGTATGGCTTCATGACCTTGAACATGCCGGCAATCGTACCAGCGGCGGGCCAGGTCGTCAGGCCAACCCGGCCGCCCGGCCGGCACACGCGCGCGAGTTCGGTCGCTGCTGCTTCGGGGTCGCGGACAAACATGACGCCAAAGGTCGAGAGAACTGCATCGAAGCTGTGATCCGCGAACGGAAGTTTTTCCGCGTCCGCCACCCGAAAATCGATCTTCAGCCGTGTTTGGACGGCCGCAGCCGAGGCGGCGGTAATCAGGTCGGCGCCGAGGTCGATGCCGACGACCGTGGCGCCGCGCGCGGCGAGTAGCCGCGCTGCCCAGCCCGTGCCCGTGGCCACATCTAGGACATGCTCGCCGGGTTGGGGATCAAGGCGCAGAACGCAGTGCTCAATCGCGTCGGCAGTGGTGGCGCTGACCCAATCATAGGCTGACTCGCCCGAGTTCCATGTCATGGCTGCTGTGAGGTTGTGTGGCTGGATAGTTGGTGAACCCATGTTCTTCTCCTTACTCAGAGTATAATTGGCCATGCCTTCTGTCATATCAGGCATCAGAGAAGGAAACGCCGCGACGCGATTACACCACAAGCGTGCAGCTGACAGAAGCGATTTGCAGTACAATAAATGTCACAAAAACTGGTATACAACAGGTCGATGTTCATATGACAGATAGCCTTCCCTTTGGGCGCTGGCTTCGCTCTCGCCGCAAAGCGCTCGATTTGACACAGGAAGTCCTTGCCGAACAGGTCGGCTGTGCAGTCACGACCATCAGCAAGATCGAAGTCGGGGTGCTACGCCCTTCTAGGCAGCTGGCTGATCTGCTGGCGGCCCAGTTGGAACTCGCTCCTGCAGAGCGCGAGGCCTTTCTCAAAGCGGCACGTGCCAGGCTCGCTGTACAAGGGGCTGCTCCAGATGCCGAACGTCCATCGACCCGCTGGCCCACGAGCCTCCTGATGCCACCCACGGCACTGATCGGGCGCACCCATGAGGTGGACAGTGTCTGCGCGCTTCTGCGGCGTGACGACGTGCGACTGCTCACCCTCACCGGCACAGGTGGCGTTGGGAAAACCCGTGTGGCACTCCAGGTTGCGGCGGAGCTGCACGATCAGTTCACCGATGGCGTCTCTTTTGCTGCGCTGGCATCGATCAGCGATCCGGCACTGATCGTCGCCGCCATCGCCCAGTCGCTTGGGATCAAGGAAACCGGCGATCAACCGCTCTTCGAGCGCGTGCAGAACTATCTGCGCACCAAGCAGATGCTGCTGCTTCTCGACAACTTCGAGCACGTCGTGGCTGCAGCACCATCGATCGCCGAACTGCTGGCAGTTGCGCCACGGTTGAAGGTTCTGGTCACCAGCCGCGAGGTGCTGCATCTTTCGGGCGAGCAGGAATTTCCGCTACCGCCGCTCAATCTGCCCGACGCGATAGCACTCTTCGTCGCGCGTGCGCAGGCGGCCACGCCGGATTTCCAGCTCTCGAACGCGAACGCCGCCACTGTTGCCGCGATCTGCCAGCGCCTGGACGGGTTGCCGCTGGCGATCGAATTGGCGGCGGCGCGAGTCAAACTGTTTCCGCCTCAGGCGCTGCAGTCGTGGCTGGACAATCGGCTGCAATTCCTGACCGGCGGCGCGCGTGACCTACCAGCGCGCCAGCAAACCATCCGCAACACGATCGACTGGAGCTATCACCTGCTGGACGAAGACGAACAGACATTGTTCCGGCGGTTGGGCGTGTTCGCCGGTGGTTGCACCCTCGCAGCTGCGGCCGCAGTTTTGAGTTCGGAGACTGATCGCTCAGAACTCGAAATCCTGGATGGATTGGCTTCGCTGCTCGACAAGAGTCTGTTGCGCCAGGAAGCGGGCGTTGGCGGCGAGCCTCGCTTCGTGATGCTGGAGACGATCCGCGAGTACGCGCTGGAGCGGCTGGCGGCGAGCGGGGAGGTTGAGGCAATTCGGCGTCGGCATGCGGAATACTACCTGGCGCTGGCGGAAAAGTGTCTGGAAGACAACCGTGGCGACACCGAGGTAGCTCTGTTCGATCAGTTCGAGCGTGATCTCGATAACCTGCGCGCGGCGCTTGATTGGAGCCACGCGGCGGAGATCGAACTGCGTCTGGCAGCGGCGCTCGTGCAGTTCTGGGTGGTTCGTGGCTACGCGAGCGAGGGTTGGGAGCGGCTGAAGGCTGCGCTGGCGCGGCGAAGCCAGGTATCGGCTGCCGTACGTGCGCGCGCGCTCAGCTCTGTCGCGCTATTTCCAGCGCATATTGGCGGCGATCTCGAGTGGGTGGCCCCATTTCTCGAAGAGGGGCTGGCGCTCTATCGGATGCTTGGCGATACTGAGGGTATCGCCTGGGTTCTTTGGGCTCTGGGGGCAGTGGCAGCCTACCAAGGCGACTATGAGCGGGCCACTCAGCTCAACGAGCAGAGCCTGGCCCTGTATCAGGCCCTGAACGATACGCGGGGCATGAGCGTCCCGCATTTCCAGTTGGGCCAATTGGCTCTGCTCCAGGGCGACTTGGAGCGCGCCAGGGTCCTTCTGGAGCAGAGTCTGATCTTGAGCCGGCAGAGCACCGCCCCAACCTGGGCGATCGCACGACGAATGACCAGCTTAGGTGAGGTGGTGCTCGCGCAGGGAGATGCTGCACGGGCAAGCGCGTTGTTTGTGGAGAGCCTGCGTTTGTGTCTCGACAGCCGTGACAAAGTCGACATCCCGATGGCGCTGGTCGGCCTCGCGGGGGTTGCGCGATTACAGGGACGACTGGAGCGGGCGGCTCGGCTCCTGGGGGCCGCCGAAACCCTGAGCGACACCAGCGGCGCCTATCGTGGCCTGGCGGGCACGGGCAACTTTATAGTGGAACGTACGACCGCTGCCGTCCGCGCCCAGCTCGACGAGGTGACCTGCGCGGCTGCATGGGTCGCGGGGCGCGCGATGACCCTGGAAGCGGCGATTGAGGAGGCGTTGCGTGATTCGCAATGACCAGCAGTGTGAGATGTTGTTGGGCACGCAGTCTTAGGTTCAATACCTTTCAAAATGGGGTGCTGGGAACGTTTACCACGAAGACACAAAGGGCTTCAGAATGCGCATGGCCTCACCAACACTGTTACCGCTGTGTAAAGCATTTCGCGCTTTGAGCTCAAGCGAGTGCTAAGT
>WNGB01011500.1_pt1 | contig 15519 bp, 10 predicted proteins | sample 5400681 | NCBI WGS metagenome assembly WNGB01 (sample SAMN13153367, study PRJNA577476) | soil metagenome | isolation source: 115 cm soil or saprolite under grassland replicate 2 | place: USA:California | collected 2016-06-15
CTGGCCGCGCTGGCCGGCGCCACCGCCCTGGTGGCCCTCGCGGTGCGGACCGGCATCGACAACCCCGCGCGCACCATCGCCGGCACCGCCATGTTCGCCCTCATCTACCTCGGCATCGGCGCCACCATCGGCGCCCTGGTACGTAACCCGGTCAACGGCAGCGTGCTGGTCCTGCTCGTCTGGATCGTCGACGTCATGCTCGGCCCGTCCATGGGCCTGGGCAGCAAGCTGGTCACCCGGTTCCTGCCGACGCACTTCGTGACCCTATGGATGACCGACCGTCCCTCCGGTCACGCCGGGCGCCTCGGCGACCTCGGCATCGCCGCCGCCTGGACACTGGGCGCCCTGGCGCTGGCGTTCACCGTGGTCCTCACGACCGCCCGCGTGCGGCGTCGCCGCCGGTTGCGGGCCCGGCCGGGCTCCGTCCTTGACCAGTTGCGTGCGGCGGTGCGGATGGGGTGGCGGGACTGGCGACGCAACCCGGTGCTGTGGCTGCTGCTCGCCGCCGTCCCCACCGTGTACATCCTGCTCGCCGAGGCCAGCACCCCGCACCGGCCGATGGCCATCAACGCCACCGAGCAGGGGGTGTACGGCCCACGCCTGGTGGACCTGTTCGACGTGCACGCCGGCCTGATGGCGCCGATCGCGATCGCGTCCCTCGCCACACTCGCCGGCCTGTTCGTCGTGCTCGACACCGGGCCCGGTGACCGGCGGGCCGCCCTCGCGGGCCTGCGGCCGGGCGTGTCCTTCACCGCCCGGCTGGCCATCGTCGCGCTGGCCACCGCCCTGGCCACCGGGGTGTCCGTGGGCCTGACCGCCGCCATGTTCACCCCCCGCCAGTGGGGCTGGTACCTCGCCGCCAACGCGCTGCTCGCCGCCACCTACGCCGTGGCGGGCATGCTGCTCGCACCCGTCTTCGGCCGGGTCGGTGGGGTGTTCGTCGCCTTCCTGATCCCGTTCCTGGACATCGGCATGGGCCAGAGCCCGATGCTGCAAGGCGAACCCGCCGGGTGGGCGCACTACCTGCCCGGATACGGCGGCTACCGCATCCTCATCGACGCCACCGTTACCGGCGACTTCGACCAGACCCGGGCCCTGCTGATCGGCCTGGCCTGGCTCACGGCCCTCGCCCTGGCCGCAGCCATCCTGTTCCGCCGCACCATCCGTCCGGCAAGCCACTAGCCACAAGGGGAATGGGCCTCGCGCATGCTCGGCGCGGGGCCACCCCTCGCCCGGCAACCCCAAACCCGACAACGCACCCGGCCGGCCGGGTGCGACCTCGCCGAGGACGCCTACCTGGCACCACGGGCATCTCTATCTACTATCGGCTGTCGTTGACGCTGATCGACCAGGGTCGGGAAAGGTGCGGCCGCCGGTCTGGCCGCTCAGCCGAGCCGCGGGTCAGGATCGGGAACAGACTGGGAGCGACGATCGGCCGCCCCTACCCGTGCGCCATGCTGTCGCTGGATTGCCGCCGCCACGACATCGCCTCGGCCGAACCCGGCATGCTGATGCAGCGGGCAAGCGACACGGCCGCGACGGGCGGGAAGCCACGAAACTGGGACCGGCCGGCAGCGTCCGCGGTGCCGGCCTACAGACGAGAAGAACTGGCGATGATCAGCCGATACGACACCGGCTTGGGCGGCTGGGGATACCTGCTGATGACCCTGAACACCTGGGACCGGTTCACCGGCGCCAGCATCGACGCCTACCTCGGACTGGTCCCCTGCGAATACTCCTCCGGCAGCTCCCGCCGACTGGGCGGGATCACCAAGGCCGGCAACTCCCACGTACGCCGACTGCTCGTCGAAGCGGCCTGGCATCACAAGCCCCGCTACACCATCGGCAAGGTCCTGAAGGCCCGCTGGGACCAAGCCCCCGCCGCAGCCCGTACCCGGGCCCACGCCGGCAACCAGCGACTACACCAGCGATGGCCCTCCTACAGCCAACGCACCAAGAGACACACCGTCGCCAACACCGCCATCGCCCGCGAGCTGGCCGGCTGGTGTTGGTCGCTGGCCACCCTGCCCGACTGACACCGGGCACCCCGATCCTGACCGGGACCACCTCAACAGCCGGCAGCAACGTGCGGAGCCAACCCGCGTTTCGACTATGAGCAGACCCTGTGGCAACGCTCGATCCTAGAACAAGCGCAGCGCTCCAGCCGAACAACGCCCTGTGGTAACCAACCCACGCATATCAGTCTCGACCACGTGCCTCGTCAGACCCGCTCAACCGGTACCCGAGACCCCCGGCCAGCAACAGAGACGCCGCCACGACAAACCAGTCATGGCGGCGTCTCGCCGTGCCCACTTGACATACACGCCCTCCATATCAGACGACGTGTGCCCGGAGTAGCCGATGAGAGTACGAGCGCTATTCAGATTGGCTTATCCCATGTGCGGTAGATCTCCGGTCCGGTAACGGTGCGCGTAGTGCTTCGGGGAAGTCGGCGAGGCGTCCCCGCCAACCGGTGTCCAAGACCTTCCAGTTGACCAGGTGCGGGATCGTGCGTTCGACCGCCGCTCGCGCGCTGTTGATGGCCTTGTTACAACATGACCGGGTACTTGCTTGCCATCCCGGTCTCGGATGAGATACCGAGCCCGGGATCCCGCGTCGTGCAGGTCCATGGCTAGGTTGCGGGCCGTCTGGGTGACCCAGGCAGCGGTCGGGTGCGGGGTGGCGCCGAGGATGCCGATACGGCGGGTAGCGTGCTCAATGACCGCCAGGACATACATCCGCGCTCCAGGCTTGAACCAGCTCCACTGTGGAGTGTTGCCTCGTGTCGGCCTATATCCGCCGTATAGCCCCACCGACCGATCCCAGCGCCTCCCCCGACCTCGGCCGTTCGCGACCGGGCAGCGCCGCGGATCCAGGCCGCACCGCGTGGCTGACCTCATCGCCATGTCAGCGTCGCGAGCACGTCAATTCGAGTCGGCAAAATCCGTAACACGTCCAGTGCACCGCAGGACGAACCACCAGGCAACACGGCGCACACTTGATTCCGGTCAAGTCTGCGCTCAACAATCCGCGCCATAACGGACATCCCGGCGCCCGATTTGAGCACTTCTCGTGTGGTTGGTCCGACCGATCATCGTGAGCCGAGCTAACAGCCAATCATCCACATAGGACAAACTGCTGCCGCGTTTCCGCTGCTCACATTGTCGGGACGGCGGGATTCGAACCCACGACCCCTTGACCCCCAGTAGTCCGGTGGGTCAGCGGCATGCGCACCCACGTTTGTCCAGGTCGCACACAGCATAGACCGGCCGAGTCAAGGAGTCTTCACGCCATTCCCCTTGCGGCTCTCCAGGGGCTCCGGGGGTTCCATTGAGCCAGCGGCGCTGTGTACCGAACTGAGCTCAACGAGAACGGCCTGGCCCTCGAATGGCTGGCGCAGCCCGCCGCGGGACCTGGCCGGCGTCACCCGCGACAGGATCGGCGCGCTCGCCGCCGGCTCGGCGGAGGCACAGGCGCGCGGCGTCGTCGAGGGCAAGGATCGAGCCCCGGCGGACGCGGTACGCGCAACCTCGGACACCAGCAGATTCGAAAGCGCTCCGCCCGGCGGCCGTACGCGTCGCGGGGGTCGACGGATGGCCCTATCTCGTTCTCGACGCGCCCGGGTCCAGCCGGATACGGAGAACCGCTCGGGCCACTGCGGTGGCGGTCGGCGTGGTGCTGTGGCGGTGAGCACGCCGGCGTTCGTGCCCGCGTTCTGGATCGCGTTCCTGTGGCTCCTCGACGTACTGCCGCCCGGCGTCGAGGGAGATCCGTTGGACTTTCTGCCCGATCCGGCCCGGCGCAACCTGTTCACGACCTGGCTCGCCTGCGCGGTGCTCGCCGTGGGTGGTCGGCGGGCCGGGTCTGTACCTGGTGCGCCGTAACCGGCGCTTGGTGTTGTTCCTCCGCCGGTTCGGCCACAGCGAAGCGATACACGCGCTCACCGTCGCCTCGGCCCGGATCGGCGGCTCGTGGCGGCTGGTGACTCTCGACGACGCCCGCATCGCGCCGGTCGGAATGAAACCCCACGTCAGCGGCGCGTTGGACCTGATGAATTTCCTCTTCGAGGTCGGTGGGCTGGCCTTTGAGATTGGCCGCGACCTCGTCAAGGGCGCCGCCTACGTGGCCGGAGTCGGGCTGGCGATCTCCGGCATCACCGTGTTCGCAGCGACCGACGGCAGCGCCGGGGACCGGCTCGGCGAGGTCCTGCGCCTCTTCGGTTGGGGACAGTCGGGTAGCGGTTTCGCGGCTGGCGCGTTCAAGTTCTTCGTGTGGATACTCGTCGCCTGCGCCGTCGTCGTCCTGGCGGTCCTGGTGGTCGGCATACCGGTCATGGTGCTCACCCCCGCGCTGACGATGATCGGGTTTGTCGAGAAGGCCGTCCACGACGCCGATCAGCTCAAGGCGATCAGGATCGTGGATGCCGGCGGGATCGCCGAGGCACGGGCCCGCTTGCGCAAGGTCGCCCGCCGCGTGTTCAGCGCGCGGCTCATCGTCCTGAAGGTCGACGGCTCGGTGTGGCGGCCGCCGGTAACTGATGTCGCGGCCGAGTCGGACGCGGCGCTGATCGACGTGTCCCAGCCCACCGAGAACATCCTCTGGGAGATCGACCAGCTGACGCACCGGAACCCCCGGCCGTGCGTCTTCGTTGCCGAGCATTCGCGGGTCGGCGAACTCCACCAGGCGAGCGACGCAACCGCGAGCCGCCTGCGTGAACTCCTCGACGGCCAGGACATCCTCGTCTACACCACCGACCGGGCCGGTATCCGCCAGTTCACCAAGGCGCTCCGGGTCGCCCTCGACCAGCGGAGGCGAATGCACGACGCGGCGGCGTCGACCATCCCGAGCGAGGCGGTCCGGGACCGGGCGGAACTAATCGCCCAGACCCGCGACAGCTCGGCGACGGCGGTCGAGCACCTGTTGCTGGCCGTCGTCGAGGACGGCGACAGCGTCGCCGCGATGACGCTGCGCTGCCTAGGTGTCCCGATGACCGAACTGCGGCACGAGGCGCGGCGACTCGTCGACCGCGCACCAGACGGCCGACCACGCAGCGGTCTCCAACTCGCGCCGGGCACCAAGACCGCGTACGACCTCGCCTTCCGCGAAGCCATCGAGCTCGGCCACCGCCACATCGGCACCGAACACCTTTTGCTGGGCCTCATCCGCGAAGGCGGCGTCGCCGCCGTGGCTCTCGACGGGTTCGGCGTCGACTCGACCGCGCCCGGCGGTACGTCGTGGCCGTCCTGGAGAATCGGCGTGGTCCGGACGCCGCCGGGATACCGCCCGGGGCCCGTTAAGTCGCTCCGGTACGCCGCCGTGGCGATCGTGGAGTTCACTGTCCGCCACTGGCGTCCCCTCACACAACTTGGCGTCATCGTCGCCGCCGTCGCCGGAGTGCTGGCCTCGGTCACGTCCACCGTCGGCTCGTGCCAGAAGACGACGACCGCCCTGTTCGTCGCCACCGGCATCGCCGCCGCCATCGGCGGCGCCGCCGGCGCCGCGTTCTATCTCCTCGCGAGGGGTGAACACGAGACGAAGGAGTTCCTCGCGGAAACCGGGCTGGGCGCGACGATCGCGTACGTCGCCTGCTGCGCGTTGAGCAACGGCCCGTACAACTTCGGGCAGTCCTGCCTGCCGACATGATCGAAGCCCGGTGCTGTCCCGGACTCAGGTGGGAGCGGGCGGATCCGTCTGCGGTGCGCGATCCGCGGCGGGCTCTCGGGTTCGGCCCACGTCTCGTGCACACAGCACCAGATGGTGGTCGCCGGCTTGGATCTGCCGGTCCGTGGCGCGGTTCAGCCAGGCGAACGCGTCCGCCACGCGACCAGTTGGGCTAGGCACCCGACGGGCGCACCTTGTGCCGCCGTTTTGCCCGGCTGGGGCTGAGCACGTTGCCCAGGTCACACCGACCCTGTTGGCGATTCGGTGACCGAGTCGGCGTGTTGACCGCGGTTGGGTAGCCCTGGCTATCAGGATCTTGTGGCGGTCGGTTTGTTTCCCCTCGTCCCGGCCGTAGGATCGGGTGCTTGATGTCGCTGCAGCCTCAGCCGTGGCCGGAACCGGCCGAGGAGATCGCCACCGCGGTACGCGCGATGTACGGCGGGCGGCGGGCGCCGTTGCCGGTGGTGATCCGCGATGAGTTGGGTGAGCTGTTCGCCGACGAGAAGTTCGTGGAGGCGTTCGCGGATCGGGGCACCCCTGGGTGGTCGCCGGGGCGGTTGGCGCTGGTGACGGCGCTGCAGATGGCCGAGAACCTGACCGATCGGCAGGCCGCCGAGGCGGTCCGGGACAAGATTTCCTGGAAGTATGCGCTGGGTCTGGGGTTGGCCGATACCGGCTTCGACTTCTCGGTGCTGTCGGAGTTCCGCGCCCGAGTGGCCCATCACGGGCTGGAGGCCAAGGCCCTCGATCTGCTGGTGGCCGCGTTGGTCGACAAAGGACTGATCAAAGCCCGCGGCAAGCAGCGCACCGATTCCACGCACGTGCTGGCCGCGGTGCGTGACCTCAACCGTCTCGAATTGGCCGGGGAGTCGGTGCGCGCCTGCCTGGAGGCGATCGCGGCGGCGGCGCCGGACTGGCTGGACGAGGCGCTTGACGTGCCCGGCTGGGCGGCGCGGTACGGGGTGCGGGTGGACTCGTGGCGACTGCCGACTGCCAAGACCAAACGCGATGCGCTGGCCGCTGCCTACGGCACCGACGGGTTCACCCTGCTGCGGGCGGTGTACGCGGCGGGTTCCCCCCGGTGGCTGGCCGATCTGCCCGCGGTGGAGGCGCTGCGGCGGATCCTGGTGCAGAACTACGTGATCGTCGCCGACCGGACCGGACGGGAGGTGATCACCATGCGGGATGCCGACACTCACGGTCTCCCGCCTGGTAGATGCCGGATCACCTCCCCGTATGACCTCGACGCCCGTGTCGGCGGCAAGCGGGACCTGGTCTGGAACGGGTACAAGCTGCATATTTCCGAGACCTGCGACGCCGAACCGGCCACCGCCGGTGACGACGTTCCGCCCACCCCACCGAACCTGATCACAGGCGTGGCGACCACCGACGCCAGCGTGCCTGACACGGTGATGACCGAGCCCATCCACGCCGCGTTGGCCCGCCGCGGGGTGCTGCCCGCCGAGCACTACGTGGACTCCGGCTACCCGTCGGCCGACCTGCTGGTGGACAGCCTGACCCAACACGGCATCAGTCTGGTCACCCCGATGCTGGCCGACACCTCACCGCAGGCCCGCGCGGGCGCCGGGTTCGACCGCACCGCGTTCACCATCGACTGGGACACCCGGCAGGTCACCTGCCCACGCGGGCAGCGCAGCGACTCGTGGAGCCCGGCCTGTCAGCGCGGCACCGACGTCATCGTGGTCAAGTTCGCCGGCCAGGTCTGCCAACCCTGCCCAGCCCGATCCCAGTGCACCACCGCCAGCCGCGGCGGCCGGCAGCTGACGCTTCGCCCCCGCCCGGTGCAGGAAGCCCTCGACGCCGCCCGCAAGCAGCAGACCACCAAAGCCTGGCAGGCCAAATACGCCCGCCGTGCCGGAGCCGAGTCGACCATCGCCCAATCCGTCACGGTCACCGACACCCGGCAGGCCCGCTACCGCGGCCTGCCCAAGACCCACCTGGAACACGTCTTCAAAGCCGTCGCGCTCAACTTCATCCGCCTCGACGCCTGGCTCAACGGCGTATCCCTCGATCCCAGACGCACCAGCCACCTATCCCGGCTGGAACTCGCCCTGGCCGCATAGAAACCCGGCAATCGCCAACAGGGTCCACCACGGCGGCAAACGCGTGTGTATACAGCTGCGCCCACGCCCATGACCCTCAGCTAGGATGCCTAGTCGTTCACCGCGGGGATGTTCTGCAGGCGTACTTGGCCGAGGGCGACGAGCTTGTCGTCCTGGGGCCGACGGATCTCGACCCGCCAGAGCTGCTGCGTGCGGCCCTGTTGGATCGAGACGGCGACAACGTTCAGCCGGCCCGTTCGGTGCGGTCGCACGAAGTCGGTGACATTCGCGACTCCGACCGCTTGCTGGCCTTGGTCCTTGACGCTCTCGTAGGCGCCGGTTGTCGCGAACGTCTCGATCGCCGTTGTGAAGAGACCCCCATGCACGACCCCCCAGGGCTGGTGGTGTCGTTCGTCGGCGGCTACCGAACCGCTGACCTTGGTCGGCGTGACCTCGTCTAACTCGATCCCGAGCAGGGCCATCAGATCGCTCGGCGTCGTGAGGTTGGCCATCGCACGCTCCTTATCAAACGCGGAGGACTGCGGTGCCTTTTGCGTTCACACATGGCACGCCAGCTCTGCCACCCGGCGTGGGGGAACATCGGCCGGACCGTGACCGGTCCGCCTCGTCGTTGGTGTACTCGGCGGTCGAGTGTCAGCCGGCCAGCCGGTTGAGTTTGCGGATCTGCTTGTCGAAGGCCCGGGAGGGGACGATGCGGCGCAGCGTGCTGACGCGTCCGGCGGTCGGGCCGGCGGTGTAGCGCAGTTTCGGTTTCGGGTCGGTGGCTGCCGCCACGATCACCTGGGCGACCACGGCGGGATCGTCGCCGTCCTTCATCGCCGCCGCCATCACGTCGTCGAAGATCTGCCGTTGCTGCGCGTAGACCGGCAGCGGGGTGTCGGCCTGCACGCTGTTCCCCTCGAACCCGGTGTTGGTGTAGGCGGGCTCGACGAGCAGCACCCGCACGCCGTGCTCGCGGACCTCATGGTCCAGGGACTCGGAATAGCCCTCGATCGCGTGCTTGGACGCGGCATAGACGGCCATGTAGGGCGCGGGGAGGAACCCGAGTACGGATGAGATGTTGATGATGCGTCCGCCGCCCTGGGCGCGCAGGTGCGGCAGGACGGCCTTCGTCATGCGGATGAGGCCGAACACGTTAACGTCGAAGACGCTCTGCGCCTGGGCGACGGAGCTTTCCTCGGCGGCGCCCGCCGTGCCGACACCGGCGTTGTTGATTAAGACGTCGAGTCGCCCGAACCGTTCGATCACCTGCCGGACCACGGTGCGGACCGACTCGTCGCTGGTCACGTCGAGGTCGAGGAACGTCACACCGTTGCGCGGGGTGACCCGCGTAGTGTTGCGGCTCGTTCCGACCACCTCGAACCCCGCTTCGACGAGCGCGAGCGCGGCTGCCTTCCCGATGCCCGAGGACGCACCCGTCACGAGCGCCACCGGCCGATTTGCTTTCATCACGGTCTCCTGACCTTATTGGATTACGATTGTACTACCATAGGTTCGTGAGTCGACCGGGGGCAAGTGGCCTCCCAGTATTTGGATTATGATCGTACTACCATGGATGAGGGCCGGCGGAGGACAAGCGGTCCGGCGAGTGGAGGAGCGTGTGGTGCGGTACGGGAAAGACCACAAGCAGGCGACAAGGCGGCGGATCATCGAGACGGCCGGCCGACGGTTCAAGCGAGACGGCATCGACGGTTCCGGGGTCGCCACGCTCATGGCGGACGCAGGGTTGACCAACGGCGCCTTCTACGCCCACTTCGCCTCGAAGGAGGACCTCGTCGCCAACGTGGTCGCCGACCAACTTCGCGGACAGTGCGAGGGCCTCAGCGCGCTGCCGCCTGGCCGCGCCGGAGTTGAGCAGTTCATGCGTGCATACCTGTCTGTCGCGCACCGCGACGACCCCGAGGCCGGCTGCCCGTCCGCCGCGCTGCTCGATGAGATCGGGCGTAGCACGGACGCGACCAAGCAGGCGTACACCGACGGCTTGCTGGTCGTCATCGACGACATCGCCGCCCGCCTGGCGCCCGACGATCCGCGGTCAGCACGCGTGCAGACGCTCAGCGTTTTCGCCATGATGGTCGGGACGCTGCAGATCTCCCGCGCCCTGGCCGGCCGGCAGCTCGCCGACGAGGTCCTCGAACAGGGCCTCCAGAACGCCCTCGCGCTGTTGGGCGCCGAGCATCAGAGCTGACGCGCAGCCCGGCGTCTCGAAGCAGCATGAATCAGTCCGGCGCTCAGGCGCGCAGGTCACCGGACGGGTGCGTCGCCGGAGGCTGCCGAAGGCCCGATGATGCTGTCGGCACGAGTGGCGATCCACCCGGTCCAACTCCGCCGACCGCACATCGATGTCCGCCACCACGCCCTACATCATCTACAACGGGCAAACCGACCGACCGGACCCGCTGCATCCGCACGATTGGCGGATGACCAGGTCCATGTCGAAAAGGATGTGCTCGGCCGGGTCGTCGTTGAGGATGCCGGTGATGGCTGCCTCCGCCATCGCGCGGACGGGTTGTTTGACCAGAGTGAGTGGAGGCCAGGTATGGGCTGACTCGGTGGTTCCGTTGAAGCTGACCACGGCGATGTCCTGGGTAACCGCAGGCCGTGGTCGTGGATGGCGTGCAGGACGCCATAGGCTTGGAGGTCGGAGCTGGCGAAGATCGCGGTGGGCCGGTCTGGTCGGGCTAGCAGCGCGCGTGCGGCGTTGTAGCCGCCGTCGAGAGTAAGTGGGGTCCGTACGAGTGGTCCCTCGGAGCGGCGATAGGCGTGGTGCGCCTGGCGCCAACCGAGTTCACGGTCTTCGGGTTCGCGCGCACCCGTTTCTCCTGCGATCAAGGCGACCTCGTCGTGATTGTGGACGCTGAGGAGGTGTTCGACGACGCCGCGCGCCCCGTCGGCGCCGTTGGGTCCCAGGGTGCGGTATCCCGGCACTGCGAAGGGGCAGTTGAGGAACAGCATCGGCAGGCCGGGATCGCGCAGGCTCGGTACGTCGGCTCTGGTCATGCTGGTCACCACGACGAGGCCGTCGACGTTACGACGGGCGATGTCTTCGATGAGCCTCGTTCGGTGTCGGCGCGACCGGCCGAATTGGCGGTCAGGAGGAACCTGGAGGAATTGTCAGGCGAGGTTCGATCAGCAGATTGTGACATATCGCTGGTCGCTACTGTGGAGTGGCTCGGCGACTACCGCCGACGGCGCGGCCCTGCGTTACTCCAAGACGACCGACTCCTCTACGACCAGCACCGGCCATTCGTGCTGGTGAACGGCCTTTTCCCGTGCAGTGCCACTCCCGCCGGGGACACGCGCAGGTCCGACTCCCGCCGGGGCTCTTCGAGCCGGCGGGAGTCGAACCGCGCCGCTTTGGCGGCGCGCGTGCCGTCGGGTTGCCGCGAACTCGCGTATTCAGCGCTGTCGATCAGCGGCCCTGGTGCGCGCCGGCGGCCAGCGGTGTGGACCACGCCCGCGGTTCGTCATGGCCGCGGCAGGAAGAACCTGAGACGTGCACGCGTAGTGCCCCTCCCCCGCTGCCGGCAGGTGCCATGGACATCTCGCCAAAACGGGGGGTTTTCGGGGGGTCGATCGTGAATTGATCCAACAATGTCAATGCTCGCTCTGCGTTCCCGCAGGTCAAACACTATCTCTTGTCGGGACGGCGGGATTTGAACCCACGACCCCTTGACCCCCAGTAGCCCGGTGGCCCAGCGGCATGCTCACGCTTGTTTGTCCAGGTCGCGTTTCACGTTACTCGGCCGAGTAAAGGGGTCACGACCGGATCTCCACACGTTCAGTGCGCCACCCCGGGTAACGCATGATGGCGGCTCAAGATCTCGTGGCCCGTGGCGTACCTCAGCCAGCTCGGGCGCGGTCGATCACCTCTTCCGTGGTTAGGGGACTCTTCGGGTGGTGGCTGAGGCACATCGGCGTACGGACCCTGACGAACGGCTGACCCTCCACCGCAAGATAGAACTCGCCGGTGCGCAGCTGCGAGATCCCCGCCACGTCGCCGCCCTTGGCGTGGGCCATTTCGCGGGCAGCGTCGATCTGTACCGGCGCGTTCAGCAGCCCGTAGCACTGAGTGGCCGCGTTCCCGGGGATGTGGTTGTGCAGTCCTTTCGGCGACTGCGTCGCGAACACGAGACCGAGGCCGTACTTGCGAGCCTGCGACGCCAGCGCGAGCGTGCTTCTGGTACAGGCCGTCATCGCGCCCGACGGTGCCAGCGTCTGTGCCTCGTCCATGACGAAGAGTCCGCCGAGTGGCCGGTCGCCGGCGGGGTGCTTCTTCACCCAGGCGAAGAGCGCCATCTGAAGCTGATTGACGAAGCTCTGGCGCTGCTCGTCTCCCGGTAGCCCGATGAGGCTGAGCACCGAGACCCGGGCGCGTTTGCCGGCGGGCGGCGTCAACAGTTCACCCGGGTTCACGGTTTCGCCGACCCCACCGAAGAGCGGGTCGATCACCATCGCGGCAGTCAGCGCCTGGCCCAGCTCAGCCGCGATCCTCGTCGCGTTGGTAAGGTCGCTGACGTCCTCCGGAAGGTCGTCCAGCATGCCGATGAAGCCACGGAGCGTGGTCTCCCGATGCCGGCGGGCGTAGTGGACGAGCGCCTCCTTCAGCACCGCTCGGCCGCGTTCGGCCTTGCTCGTCTTACCGTCCACCTTCGCCCGGGGCGCGAGCGTCGCCAGTGCCGACTCGATCGCCGCCTCGAACTCGTCGGGATCATTGACGAAGCTGTGGAAGTCGGGAAGGGGCTGGAAGCTAATCGGCCGCCCGGCCGCCCGGCGGGGGGTGTAGACCACGACGTCGGTGTTTTCCAGGTACTCCCTGGCCTTCTCGGCGTCGCCGTCGCGCCACCCGGCCGGTGGCTTCGGCCACGCGTCGCCGAGGCGGGCCAGGTCGTTGTTGGGGTCCAGCACGATCGCCGAGACGCCCTGCAGGGCACACTCCTCGATGATGCGGCGGACGAGAACGGTCTTTCCCGACCCGGAGCCCGCGAAGATGGCCGTATGTTTGCGGAGCGCTTCGAGGCTGACCCCGACCGGGGTACCGCCGTCGAAAGCGAACCCGAGGTCGAGAGCGCCTTCTGCCTGCTTCGGTTCAACCCGCCGCTCGGGCGGCGCCGGTCCCGAGGCGGGCAGGTCGGCCGTCGCATCGGCGAGGGCCTCCCGGAGGAAGGCGACTTCCTGGGTTGGCTGCCGCGCGACGAGCCACCCCTGGAGATTCGACGGCGCCGTGGCGAGCAGGTCGCGGAGCGCCCACAGCGTGCGCAGATCGGCCTCGCTGACGGAGAGACGCCGGCCGCCGGCCGCTTCGAACGCCTCAACCGCCTCCCGGTTCTTCTGGCCCCGCGCCCACTCGCCATTGCGCAGCAGGAACAATCGCCGGTGCGCCACGTCGCTGGCCAGCCCGGCCTCGGTGCACGCGCGGCGGATGCGGTTGAGTACCGCGTTCGCGTGGTACTCGGCGGAAACCCCCCGAAAGCCCCAGTGCGCCTCCTCTTCCGTCTCGTCGTCGAGAGTACGGCGCAACCTGGCGTGCAGCGCCGGGTTGGTGCTGGGCGGCGGATCCTGCTCGAACGGTTTACCTGTATCGCCCCGCTCGACGATCCACGCCTCCAGGCCGGCGGACAGCAGCGCGGGCAGTTCGGTGTCCTCGGTGTCCTTGGCGAGCGCGCGGCTGACGTCCGCCGCCGCCTTGAGCTCGGTGAACCGTGCGTCCAGCGCGGCCAGCTTGGCGTCTGACGGCGGCGGGTCAACCACGACCGGCGGCTCGTCCTCATCGTCGGCCGACATCCGCAGCTTCGTCAGCTCGCGGACGACCCCGTCGAGCAGGCAGGAACGGACGTGCCGATCGACGTTCTGCAGGAGCTGGCGTGGCATGTAGTTCATCGCGTCGTCGAACGCGTCCTCGTGTACCGGCCACGTCGGGTACGGCGGGGTGAAGTCGAGCGACCGGTAGTGCAGCTCCAGGCGTTTGGCCACCAGCGCCTGCCCGACCTCGGGCGTCGGGATGCGGCCGAGGTTCTGCGTCGCCAGGAACCGGTCCTGTACGGAGGCGATCGCGTAGCTCTTGATCACCTCCCACGTCGCGTGCTGGGCGGCGATCACGGTGAGCGTCTTGCGAGTTTTCTCGCGCAGGTCCATGAGCCCGTTGGCGACCTGATCGAGGAGCAGCGAGTCCTGCCACTCCGCGTCCTGCCGGCTGGCCATCGCCTTCGCGAGCGGAGCGAGCAGGCCGTCGATCTGGTCGACCGCGATGACCGATGGTCCGGTCAGCGCGAGCAGCCAGGAGATCTCACTGACCACCTGATCGGGATTGTGTCTCTCGGTGGGTAATCCCCACGGCGCGCGCTCACCCGGCTCGCACTCCTGCTCGGAGAGGAGGAACGTGTTGCCGACCTCCCGCGACCGGAAGTCGCCGGCGTTGAACATGGTCAGCGCGCGGGCGGTGTGCCGGCAGGTGAGCGCCACCTCCGGCTGGAACCCGTGGAGCGATTCGAGGAACGCGTCGACGGCGCCACGGTTGAGCGGCGCGTCACCGATGACCGCCTGCCGGGCTGCGAACGGCACGCCCGCCATCAACGTCAGCCGGCGCAGGAAGACGCGAAGCTGGGTCTCGTGCCCCTCGACGCGGCGGGTCAGCCCGTCGAGCATCGAGTGCGCGACGCTGTACCAGAAGCGACCGCCGTCGAGGAGGCTGACCAGGAAGAAATACCCGTCCTGGCGCTGGACCCGTTCGCGGACCCAGCCCAGCAGGTGAGTCTTGCCCGAGCCGCGCTGGCCCTGCACTACGAGGCCGACGGGGCTGGCGTCCGGGCTGTCGCGCGCGTCGCCGATCCTCTCCAGGATCGCCTCCGCGACCTGCCGGTGGAGCGTGTCGACGTGGAACTCGGAGCGGCGCCAGACGTCGTCCCGGGTCGGCGCCAGGCTGATCCGCAGGCCGGTGAGCGCCTTGATCTCGGTGTCGCTCATGGCGCTCCGATCGCCAGGACGTGCTGGTCCCGGTCGCCGATGTTGACGGCGGCGTCCCGGTCCCGTTGCGACAACGTCTTCTGGTTGGTGTCCTCTTCGATCTGGACGCCCGGCATCCGGGCCATGAGCCGGAGCACGCCGTCGACGTCGCGCTTCGCATAGCCGGGCAACTGGTCGCGGATGTCCGCAAGCGTGGCCCAGCCGCCAGGCGACTTCTCTGCTCTCCGGTACGCCCGGCGGATCTCCCGCTCGATCTCGTCGGCGGTGGGACCGGTCGCGGACGCCGGCTCGTCGGCGATCGCCGGTACCTGGTCAGGATGGGGCTCGGTGCCGAACACCTGCTTGAGGTTGAGGTTGGCTCGGTCGAGGTACCGGTCGAGTCCGCGGAGGACCGCGTAGAAGGCATGTCCGGCAGACCCCGGGTTCTCGGGCACGGCCCGGGTCAATTCCTTCCGGCACCAATTCCAGCCCTCATCGGCAAGCTTGAAGAAGTACGCGTTCCGCTCTCGTTTCTCACACTCGATCAACTTCTCCTCCACCAGCCTGACCCGGGGCTTGCCGGTCAGCTCCAGGCCCGGCGAGTACTTCTCTCTGATCTGAGCGTTGGAGAGCTCAGCGTTCTCCGCCATCAATATGAGCAGGAGTGCCCGCTGCGGCAGTGACAGCTTCGGTTGTGTCCATTCAGGGGTCCGGTTGACGTGGGCTTATGCGACTTGTCGCTGATCAGCTGGGTGGTTCATTCATGGTGCGAGTGGTCAGGCGATCGTGGGTGTGGGTAGCCAGGGTTTGCCCGACAGCGCGGTGTGGATGG
>WNGB01007660.1_pt1 | contig 15515 bp, 15 predicted proteins | sample 5400681 | NCBI WGS metagenome assembly WNGB01 (sample SAMN13153367, study PRJNA577476) | soil metagenome | isolation source: 115 cm soil or saprolite under grassland replicate 2 | place: USA:California | collected 2016-06-15
TTGATCCCGTCTACGATGAACTGGACCGCGATCGCGGCCAGCACGAGTCCCATCAACCGGGTCAGGATGCGCATCCCCGTCTGGCCGAGCCGGCGCTCGACCATCGACGCCGCCGAGAGCACGAAGTAGGTGATTATCGCGGTCAGCACGATCGAGACGTAGACGGTGATCGTCGCGGCCGTCGATTTCGCGCCAAGGGCGAGCACCATGACCGTCGAGATCGCGCCCGGTCCCGCCAGCATCGGCACACCGAGCGGCAAGATGCCGATGTCGTCCTTCTGGATCCCCTCTGCCGTCTCGACAGCGGTCTCGCGCTGCTGGCTGCGGCGCGCCTGGACCATGTCGAGGGCGTTGAGGCCAATGAGCACGCCCCCTGCGATTTTGAACGCGCCGATGGTGATGCCGAAGATCTTGAAGATGATGCTGCCACCCGCGGCGAACGCGATGAGCGTGATCGCGCAGGTCCACGCCCCTCGGCGCGCGAGCACGCGCCGTTGCTCCGGCGAGTCGCGCACCGTCATGGCCAGGAACGTGGGGATGACCGCGAACGGATCCACGATGAACAGGATCGACGTGAAGATCAGGACGAGCTCGATCGTTCGCTCGGTCATCGCACGGCTCGGAGCAGCCCGGTGCGGATGCGCCGCATCTTCGCCGTCGGCGCCGGCAGATCGCGCAGCTGGGCGCGCACGCGATTGTACGTCCCTGCGTCGAAGCGAATCGTGAGGGGGCTGCCGTCGCGGACCACTTCCACCACGACCTCAGCACTCGGCCTGATCGCGCGCACGGCGGCCGTGACGTCAGTGCCGTCGATGACGGGGCGGCGGTTGATCCGCACCAGCTCGTCCCCGGTGCGCAGCCCGGCGCGCTCCGCGGCACTCCCCGGTGCGGCGACCGCACGCCAGCGGCCACCCTGCACGGCCGGTGGGATCGAGCCGATACGCGCGTCGACGTCCGGCGCCTCGGTGAACACCACCTCCCAGCCCGCCGAGCGGAGATACTCGTCCCAGGGGATCTCCGTCGCGCCGCTCACGTAGAGCCGCCAGAACTCCTCGAAGTCGTGTCCGGTGGCGCTGCGGACCGCTGCCACGAGCTCGTCCCGTGTGAAGCCGCGGTCTCCCGCGTAGTGGTCGAGGAGATAGCGCATGACATCGTCGAGCGATTTCGCGTTGTCGGTCGAGTCGCGAATAGCCAGGTCCAGCAGGAAGCCGAGCAGCTCGCCCTGAAGATAATAGGAGATGACATAGCTGTTGTTGATGGCGGGGGAATCCCATGCGGTCCACGACGAGCGCTCGGGAGACACCAGCAGGCGAGCGGGATTGCTGCGGTAATTCCCGATGGACGTCGCGAGACCCTGGGCGAAGTCCGCGGGGCTGTCGAGTCCCGCGCGTGCGAGAATCACGTCGGCGTAATAGTCGGTGACCCCCTCACTCCACCACAGATTGACGGTCCGCACTTCGTGCTCGTAATCGAACGGTCCGAGCTCGACCGGCCGGATCCGCTTGACGTTCCAGGCATGGAAGAATTCGTGGGCACTCACGGTTTCGGCGCCGCGCGGATTCCTGGCCAGCGTGCCGGTCGTGACGCCGATGGTGGTCGAGTTGAGATGCTCGAGCCCGCCGCCGCGGCCGCCGACGAAGATGTATGTGTAGTCCGTGTAGGGCGCCGAGCCGAAGATACCGATCGCCGTCGTGGAAATACGCCGCAGCATGTCCACGAACACTCCCGGCGCCTCGGCGCGGCCGCCGCCGAGATCCACGACGGCGCGATGGCGGGTGCCGGCCGCGCTGAACGCATACGTCAGGAATTTGCCGAGCAGGACCGGAGAATCGATGAGCACGTCGTAGTTGGGCGCGGCAAACGTCGTGCTGTCACTCGTGGTCGGCGCGAGTCCCGTGGCGACACGCCAGCCCGCGGGCACCTGGAAGGTGACCCGGGCCGGTGCCTGCTTCCAGCCGTCGAGATACATGAACGTGCGCGGACCATCCACGACCCCGGAGGTCGACCGCAAGAACCAGCGGTTATTGGGACGCCGCCATTGCTCGGAGTCGCGCAGCCCCGCGGTGTAGCGGACCGTGATTCGCGCGGCGCCCTTTGGATCGATGACCCAGGAGATTGGGGAGTCCTGCTGGGTAGGTAGCGTATCGCCCGCTGGGCTCAATGCGACGACATCGCGGATGTTCTGCCAGGAATCCATGAGCCGGTAGGCGCCCGGTGCCCAGTTGGGGATCACGAGGCGGCTGCGACCTGGAGGATTCGTGATTTGCAGCTCGACGAGATAGGCCGACCGGTCGGTCGGCACCGTCACGCTGTAGAAGAGCTGTGGAGTGGAATCCTGCGCGCTGATGAGCGCGACGAGCAGCAGGATCAAATCGCGACCTGCACAACCCGATCTTTGCCCGACTTCTTCGCGTCGTACATCGCTTGATCTGCGCGTCTCAACAGGTCATCCGTACTTGCGTCCGTCGCGGTACACGAGACCACGCCGATGCTCGCCGTTACGTTGGGCGTCCCCTTGAACACGTTGCGGAGGCTGACGATGAGCCGCTTGGCAGCGGCATCCGCGACCTGCGCCTCGGTCTCGGGCATCAGGACGGCAAATTCGTCACCGCCCAGCCGCCCCACGATGTCGGCCTGCCGCACCGACGAGCGCATCGCGTCGGCCACGAGCCGCAGGACGGCGTCTCCAGTCTGATGCCCGTGGGTGTCGTTGATCACCTTGAAGTTGTCGAGATCCATGTACATCAGCGCCAGCGGGCGCGGGTAGCGGCGGTTGCGGTCCAACTCCTGGCCGAGCCGCTCGGCGAACGCGCGGGCGTTCATGACGTTGGTGAGCGGGTCCTGTGTGATGAGGCGCGCCATCTGCGCTTCTCGACGTCGCAGCGTCTGGAGGCCCGCCATGGCGAGGCCCAGGACGGCGAGATACGCGAGCCCCGTGACGACGCGCCACACCATCGGCGTGTCCGCCGGCATCTGCACCCACGCGATGGCTTCCCGCAATCCGGTCGTGGCCACGGCGAATACCAACCCCCATGCCAGGCCCTCAGTCCAGGTGACGAGCAGCACCGGGATGATGTACAGAATGGCGAGCCTGGCAGTCGCTGGCGTGACGGCGTTGAGCCAGTACACGACCAGGGTCAGGAGGAGGTAGCCCGTCAACCGCAGGGCGCGGCGCACGACGGGGGAGCTGAGCACGGCCATCAGTAGGGGGGTTCCGCGACGTGGTGCGGATCGTCGAGGATCAGCGCCGTCAGCTCGGTGCCGGCGGGAACCGTCGACATTTCGGCTGGGACGATGAGCAGGGCATTCGCGCGCGCCATGCTGGTGAGAATGCCAGAGCCCTGCGGCCCTGTCAAACGCGCCTCCCCTTCATCTACTACCGCTCGCAGGTAGTGGCGCAGCCTCGGACCGAGCGTGATGGGCTCTCTGACAATAACCGGAACCGTGCGGCGAAACGGCAGTGCCTGTCCCTGGAGCCGGCGGATCGCAGGACGCACGAACAGCTCGAAGGTCACCATCGTACTCACCGGATTGCCCGGCAGCCCGATCCACGGGACTCCTTGCAGCAGACCGAATCCGACCGGTGCACCGGGCCGCATGCCGATCCGCCACAGCTTCAGCTCGCCGCCCAATTCTTCTAGAACGGCGCGCACCAGGTCATGCTCGCCGACGCTCACGCCGGCGGTCGTGACCAACAGATCAGTTCCCGCCGCCCCGCGCAGGTGGTCGCGCAGGCTTTCCTTGCTGTCGCGGGCGATCCCGAGATTGACGGGTTCAGCGCTCGCGCGGCGAATCAGGGCGTCGAGCGTGTAAGAGTTCGAGCTGGCGATCTTCGTGCCCGCGAGAATCGCGTCGCGCTGCTCGAGCTCGACGATCTCATCGCCCGATCCCATGAACGCGACCCGCGGCCGGCGATGCACCAGCGGCGCATCGTATGCAATCGAGGCCAGCACGCCGAGCTGCGCCGGACCGAGGATCGTGCCGGCGGGCAGCACGACCGCGCCCTTGCGAATGTCCTCGCCACGGCGCCGGATGTTCTTCTTCGCGTCGCGCGCGTTGCGGATCGTGACTCGCCTCACCCCCCCGGCCCCCTCTCCGTTCCGGAGAGGGGGAGCTTCATCCGTATCCTCCTGACGGATCACGGTGTCGGCGCCTCGCGGGAGAGGCGCGCCGGTGAAGATACGGGTCGCCTCCGCCTGACCAACCGTCTTGCTCGGAAACTGGCCGGCGGCGACGGTCTCGATGATGGCGAGGTCGGTCTCGGTCTCCTCGAGGTCCGTACTGCGTACCGCATAGCCATCCATCGCGGAGTTGTCCCAGGGTGGCAGATCGATCGGACTCGTAACGTCTTCGGCGAGAACGGCGTCGAGCGCCTCGCGCAGCGGCCGGCGCGCGGGCGGAAGGGCCCGGATGTGCGAGAGGATTATCCTGGCGGCCTCTGCCGGCGTCATGGCGGGAGTATCTTCGCGCGATCCCACGCCAGATTGGCGATCGTCACGAGCCAGGCCGTGTCGCTGAACCGGAAGACAGGGAACGGCATTCGAAGATCGCGATCGTCCGTGACCATCGCGACCCAGTCGCCAGGATCGTGGACCGCGGGATCGAAGATCGGCTTCGGGCCCGCCACGGCGCGATACACCTCGATCTTGGGAAGGGGCGCCCGCTTGAACCCCTCCACGAGCACGATATCGGCGCCGCCGAGGTAACGCCGCGCGAGGGTGATGGGGTCGGATTCTGTTTCCGTACGTTCGAGCAGCACGCGTTGTCCAGGTGACTCCATCAGCACCCGTTCCGCTTTCCCCTCGTGCCAATGCCGCCAGGTGTCCTTGCCTTGCTGATCCATGTCGGCCGGGTGCGAGCCATGTTTGATCGTCATCACGCGGAACTTGCGGCGGACGAGCTCCGCCGCGAGCGCGACGAGGAATGTCGTCTTGCCCGCATTCTTGAGGCCGATGATGGAGATCATGCGCGTCGCCGCCACAGCGCCTCCGCCCGCTCGAGATCGTCCGGCGTGTTCACGTTGAAAAACAGCTCATCGGGGTCGCCAAAGGCCCGGACCTCGGCGAGGGAGAGGATACCGACCCGCACGTCAGCGTGGAAGGAGATCGCTTTCAGGTCGCCGGCGTCAAGCCGCCGCGCGATTGCGGGGCCACACGCCGGGCCATAGACCGCGCACAGCGGTTCCAGGCCGCGCCGGCCCGAGCTTTCCGGAAGGAATGCGTCGTACTTGCCTCCCGCCTCGCCATCGACCAACGCCCGCAGCAGTCCCTCAGGGACGAACGGCATGTCCCAGGCGACGCAGAGAACAGGCTCGGGCGCGGCAGTGACAGCCGTGTAGATCCCCCCGAGACTGCCGAAGCCGGGCCGTGTGTCCGGCATGGTTTGCAGATCGGGGCGCCACGCGGAGGCAGCAGGCACGTTGGCGATCAGTAAGGGAGGCCCACTGGTCACGGCTTGGACAGCCTCGACGACGCGATCGAGAATCCGCCGGCCGGCGACCGTCATCAGGCCTTTGGGAGCTCCGCCGTAGCGGCTGGCGGCGCCCCCAGCCAGGACGGCTCCCCGCACTCTAGACCCCGAGCTGACGGTGTTCGACGGCGAGGCAGTGGTCCATGACGAACGGAATGCCCGCCTTGGCCGCGCGTATCTGCGCGGCGGCGTCTACCACTCCCTGCTGCAGCCAAATCAGCTGTGGCTTGAGAGGAAGCGCCTCATCCACGACGGCACCCGCGTTCTCGCTGCGTCGAAACACATCGACGACGTCGATGGTGTGATCGCGCGCCGCGTCGGTGAGCGTGCGGTAGCTCTGCTCGCCGAGGATCTGGTCGTGACCGGGATTCACAGGGACGATCCGGTACCCGGTCCGTTGGAGATAGCGCGCAACGGAATTACTGGGCCGCATCGGGTTCGGTGAGAGTCCCACGACCGCGATCGTGCGCGCCCGACGGAGCAGGTCGCGCACGGCCGCTTCCTCGTCGGGCGTCACGGGTTCCGCGTGTGCACGTGCGGGGTGCCGCTGACCGCGCGGCCGACGAGCACCATTCCCGATCGCTCGGCGATCGTCACCGCGAGTGTGGACGGCACGCTCGGCGTCGCCACCCACGCGAGTCCCGCGCGCGCCGCTTTGAAGGCGAGCTCGGCGGAAATGCGGCCGGTGACGAGGAGGCCGCGACCCACGATCGGCGTCCGCGCGAGCACCGCGGCGCCGATCACTTTGTCGACGGCATTGTGCCGGCCGATGTCCTCGGCGTGAAAGAGCAGCGTCGCGGTGTCGGTGAGCGCGGCGGCATGAATGCCGCCCGTCTCGTTGTAGCGAGCGCCGGCCGCAAACAGCTGCTTGAAAAGCGCGCGCAATGTTTCGGGCGGTGGCGGATCGCCGCGGAGCGGCGCGGCGTGCGCCATCGCGTCGGGGTCGGCGAGCATGGTCGCGACCGCGCCACATCCCGACGCGAGTACGCGCTTCCGATGTTCGCCTTTCACCTGCGCCAGCCGCTCCGGCTTCACGTCGGCCCAGAACCCCAAATCGGGCGCGCATGGCCGCAATTGGACCAGATCGTCGAGCGAGGCGATGTACCCCTCACCGTGGAGCCATCCCACGGCCAGCTCCTCGAGCTGATCGGGCGTGCACATCCACGTGACGGCGGGCTCGCCGTTTACCTCGAGCCAGACGGGCCACTCCTCGACCACCGCGGAGTCGGCCCGCATGCGGCCGGAACGGTCGCCGGGATTACGGTTCGCCGCGGTATTCGGAGTAGTGATTGGGACTCTCCTCGATGCGCACACAATGCAGGCCCACGCCCGCCGGCAACGCCCCGGCAATCCGCTCCCACACATGCAGCGCCAGCGCTTCGCCTGTCGCGACCCACTTTCCGCCCGTGAACGGCGCGATGTCGTCGTTGATATGGCGGCCATCGAACCGGCCCACCACTTCGCGTTGCAGCAGGGTTTTGAGTACAGGCAGGCTCATCACGCCGCCGCGTGCCGGATCGAACGCACCCTTCACCGTCACGGCACACCGATACCGATGGCTGTGGTCGCTCGTGGCCCCGGCAAACTCCGGTGTTTCGGGAAAGCGGTGCGTCGCCGTGAACTCGACGATGCGTGTGAGATACCCGGTCGGCATTCCCTAGAATACCTGGACGGCGGTGGCCTTGAAAGAGAACACGACGGCGCCGCCGGGAGTCAGCGCCAGATCACGCACCGCCTCGGCGGTCACGGCGGCGACCAGCTCGACGCCGCCCATGTCGGCCCGGATATGCACGCCAGCCCCACGGTGCTCGATCGCCATGCCGGTCACTCGACCCTTGAAGACGTTGCGCGCGGATGAAGGGAGGGGCTCGCGGCTCACGAAGATGTCGGTCGGTGGGACCGCCAGCACCACGGGACCGGCACGATCGGTCATCACCAGGAGGTCGATGTTGCCGACACGCGCCGTCTTCACGCCGTCGCCCGGAGGAAGCTCGACCCGAAACAGATTCTCCGGCGTGACCGGCGACAGGCGGCCGTCCGCGAGCGCGCGAATGTCGTCGGCCCACCGGTAGGCGTCCTCGAGCTGGTGTGACGCGATGCATACCGAAAAGGGACGCGCGGCTCGCTCGGCCGCGAGCGCACGGTACAGCGCGCCCGCCGCGGCGCGGTCGGCCGAGCTGGCGGGCTCATCGAGCAGCAGGATGTCGGTCCGCAACGCGAGTGCGCGTGCGACGGCGACGCGCTGCACTTCCCCGTCGGACAACTCGTGACGGCGCCGCGGGAGGAGCGGCTGGAGTCCGAGTCGCTCGACGACGTCTCCGATGATGCCGTTCGCCGCCGTCTGTCCGACATCGCGCACGCGCAGACCGTATTCCAGATTCTCTCGCACGGTGCCACGAAAGAGTACCGGCCGCTGCTCGACGACCGTCACGCGCCGGCGCAGCGATGCGGGCGCGCGCCGGGGCACTGCCGTGCCGTTGAACAGCACCTGTCCTTCCGTCGGCGCCTCGAGCAGTGCGAGGAGGCGCAGCAGGGTGCTTTTCCCGGCGCCGTTGTGCCCGACCACCGCCACCGCCCCCGAGCGGGGGATGCTGAACTGCGCGAGGTCGAGCACCACGCGTCCTTCGTAGCGGTGTCTGACGCCGCGCAGCTCAAGCATGGCCCCCCCCGCGACCCTGGAGGACCTGCAGCGCGATGTTGACGACGAGCGCCAGGATCAACAGCACCAGGCCGAGCGCGAGCGCGAGGCCGAAGTCGCCTTGCGCAGTGTAGAGGGCGACGGCGGTGGTGAGTGTGCGCGTGGAGCCGCGGATATTGCCGCCCACGATCATTGCCGCGCCGATTTCCGCGACGACCTGACCGAAGGCCGCTGTAATCACGGCGGCGAGCGCGAACCGCGCCTCGCGCGCCACGGTCCACGCGGTCCGCCACGATCCCGCGCCCAGCGTCTCGGCGGTGCGGCGGATGCGTGCGTCGACGCTTTGAATCGCGGCCGCCGACAATGCCGCGGCGATCGGCAAGGCGAGCAGCACGTCGCCGACGACGATCGCCTGCCAGGTATAGAGCCAGCCGAGGCCGCCGAGGGGCCCGCGTCGGGAGAGCAGGCCGTACAGCAGCAGGCCGACGACGACGGTGGGGAATGCGAGCGCCGTGTTGACCACCGTGAGCGCGGCACGGCGTCCCCAGAAGCGACGCGTCGCCAGGAAGTAACCGAGCGGCAGCCCCGCTGCGCACGAGATGGCGGTCGCGACGACGGCGACTTTGAGAGTGAGAAGAGCGATCCCATAGACTTCGGAATCACCCGCGATGAGTAGTCCCCACGCCCGCCGCAAGCCCTCGGCTAGAAAATCCATCCAATGCCGAGACTGATCCAGGGATGCGTCGTCCAGTCCCTGAGCGGTTGGGTCAGCGGAAGCACGCGTGACCCGTCAGAAGCCTGCGTTGAGTCATGGAAGGAGACCGGATAGTTGAGACGCCAGAATTGCGCGCGGAGCTCGCCGTTGATCATGACGCGACGAATGGGATACCACCGCACGCCGGTGGCGAACGCGATCGTCAACTTGGACCCGAAGTGGTAGCCGCTCCTCGTCGTGTCCCCCGGCGAGTTGACGTCGAACACCATGCCGAGCGCCGTCCCCACGTGGGGTGCGAACCCGTGCCATGTCTTGCCGCCGGTCAGCCGCAGCTGCATTCCGATCTCTGCCAGCGCGAGATCGGACGTGAACGGTCCGGTCGTGCGAGCGGGGGACGACGAATCGGCGCGGGGATTGATGATGAATCGATCGCCATGGATGTAGGCGCCCGTGAATTGAAAGTGCAGCGACTTGCCGGCCGGGATCTCGTAGCGTGCACCGAACGTCATGGCGTTGCTCGTGCCCGCGGGTGCAATTCCACGATTCCCGCTCAGGTGGCCGACAAAGAATACCGGACCCGAGTGCAGCAGGATATCGCGATAGGGAGAGTGCGCGGGGTCGTGGCCGACCTGCGCGGAAAGATGGAACGATGGAATGATGGAAAGGAGGACGAGCGCGCGCGCGAGCTTCGTTCTCCACCTTCCGTCATTCCCGCTCTTCATCATTCCATCATTCCATCGTTCATTCCATCGTTCCATCAGTCCGCCTCTCGTAGGTCCCGTCCTGTCATTTCCTTGGGTGGTTCGATGTCGAGCAAACGTAAGATCGTAGGCCCGACGTCGCGAAGCGAGCCGCCGGTGCGCAGATGCCGCCTGGGGGCTCCGTCCCCCACCATGACCAGCGGCACGGGATTCGTGGTATGCGCCGTGTGCGGCCCTCCGGTGGCGGGATCGATCATCAGCTCGCAGTTGCCATGATCCGCCGTCACCAGGACCGTCGCCCCGGCCGTCTCGGCTGTGGTGAGGACCCGCGCCAGGCACTGGTCGACCGTCTCGACCGCCTTGATCGCCGCCGGCAGCACTCCCGAGTGCCCCACCATGTCGCCATTGGCGTAGTTGCACAGTATGAAATCGTGCTGCTTCTGCGCAATCGCGTTGCACAACACGTCGGTCACGCCGGGGGCGCTCATCTCGGGCATCAAGTCGTACGTGGCGACTTTTTGGGACGGTACGAGCAGGCGCTCTTCGCCCTTGTACGGAGGCTCATACCCGCCGTTAAAAAAATAGGTGACGTGCGCGTATTTCTCGGTCTCGGCTGTGCGAAACATCGTCTTGCCGTGGTCCGACAGCACTTCCGCGACGATACGTGACAGCACGATCGGCTCGAATGCAGCGGGGAAGGGGAGCTTTTGGTCGTACCGCGTCATCGTCACGAGGCGTACGCCGGGCCGGCCGCTCACGTCGAAGCCGTCGAAATCGGGGGCGGCCAGGGCGCGCACGATCTGGCGCATGCGGTCGGCGCGGTAATTGAAGCAAAAGATCCCGTCGCCCTCGCGGATCAGGGGCGCGCCGCTGATGACGCGCGGTTTGACGAACTCGTCGGTCTCGCCCGCGGCGTACGCCTGCTGGATCGCAGTGATCGGATCGGGGACCTGCACGCCGATCCCTTTCACCATCGCGTCGTAGGCGAGCTTGGTGCGCTCCCACCGCTTGTCGCGGTCCATGGCGTAGTAGCGCCCGATCACTGTCGACACGACCGCCCGACCGCCGCCGCTGCTTTTGACCGCCGCCGTCAAATCCTCCATGAACCCTAGACCAGACTTCGGCGGCGTGTCCCGACCATCGAGCCATGCATGAATGGCGACAGGTACACCGGCGTTTCGGCCGAGCTTCACCGCGGCGAGCAGGTGCTTATCGAGCGCGTGCACGCCGCCTGTGCCTATCAGGCCCACGACGTGCAACGTGCCGCCGTGCCGACCTGTACTCTCGACTAGTTCCACGAGCGCTGGAATGCGAAAGAACTCGCCAGACTCGACGGACTGTGAAATCCGGACGAGGTCTTGAGGCACGACGCGGCCGGCGCCGAGATTCAGGTGTCCGACTTCGCTGTTACCGATTTGTCCCTCGGGAAGACCGACGGCGAGACCGGATGCCTCGAGCAGCGTGCGCGACGCGCCATCCCACAGCTTGTGCCACACCGGCGTCCGACCGAGCTCGATGGCATTGCCCTCGCGGCCCGGCCGGAAGCCCCACCCGTCGAGCACGACGAGGACCACCGGGGTGCGCGTGTTGCGGCTCGTTGTCATATTGAAGGGGATGCAAGTTAGCCAGATCACTCCTGTGCTACTAGCGGTTCTGAGCCTCGCGACGTCGCGGGCTCGTCCCGTGGCGTCCCAGGGCGGCGGCCGGTATCGCGTCAGCGTCGACAATGCCTGGTTCTATCAAGACGTCGCGGGCCGTCGCATCGCGCGACTCGCGCGTGGCGCCATCCTGCCGAGCGGCGCAACTCGCAACGACTGGATGCAGGTCTTGCTCGAAGGCTGGATCTTCTCCACGTCCGTCGGCCCGAGCGATCGGCCCGACTTCGACCTGCTGGTCACCCGCTCGCCCAGCGAAAACCTCCGCGCCGCGCCGGCGGGACCGTTGGTCGCCGAGCTGTCGCAGGGATTCGGACTCAAGCGCGCGCCGCCCGACAGCAGCGGCCGGTGGGTGCATGTCACGCGTATCGGCTGGGTGCAGCGCAGCGCGCTGGCGCCCGTGGCCGACATCGTCGCGACGCGCACCGCCGATACCACCACAGACACCAGTGCCGCCCAGGGTGGGCAAACCCCGCCGCCACGCGGCGGGGCCCCAACCCCCATAGACTCGAGCCGCGCTCAACCCATGCGGATGACCACGCTGTACCGCGTGCCGGACGGGCCCGAGGCCGGAACCGTGGCGACCGACACGCCGCTGCGTGTCCTGAGCCGCAACGGCGAGTGGACCCGCGTGCAGTTTGAGGGTTGGGTCAAGGGCGGCGATCTGCAGGCTGCTCCCGCCGGCGTTCAGGTGGGCGTCACGGCTGCGGAGCTGCGCGCCGAGCCGCAGCGCTACGCGGGTCAGGCGCTCCGCTGGAATCTCGAGTTCATTGCGATCCAAAAAGCCGACGACTTACGGCCCGACATTCCGAGCGGCTCCTCGTACGTGCTGGCGCGTGGGCCGCTCCCCGAACGGGGCTTCGTCTACGTCATCGTTCCCGATGCCAGATTGCCCGCGTTCCGAGCGCTCACGCCGCTCGTCACGATGACGATCACGGTGCGGGTGCGAAACGGCCGCAGCCGCTATCTCGGCAACCCGGTCGTGGACCTGATTTCGCTGGAGGGAGGCGTCACCCCGTGAACGACCTACTGAACGAGCGCATCCGCCGCAAGCTCGACGTCATGCCGGACGAGCAGGCGTACCAGGTACTCGATTACATCGAATTCCTCGAGTCGAAGTACTCGCAACGCGCGGCCGGCGCTCCGGCGTTCCAGAAGGTCGCGGAAACGCTGGAAGACACGATGCGCGCGGGCCGCGTGCCGATCACCATCATTCGGGGAACGATGGATGCCGTCGGAAAGGCCGGCCGGTTCTTTGAGGGCCTGGCCGCGGCCGGGAAAGCCGCGGTCGACGAGGCCAAGAAGAAGCAGGTCGAAAAACAGGTTGAGGAAACGAAGCCCCCCCAGTAACTTCCGAGATGGGAACCTTCCGACCCGACGTCGCCCTCACCTTTGACGACGTGTTGCTCGTGCCCAGTCACTCGACTGTGCATCCCCGCAATGTCGCCGTCGCCAGCCGCTTCACCCGCGCCATTCCTTTGAACATCCCGATCGTCTCCGCGGCCATGGATACCGTGACCGAGGCGGAGATGGCGATGGCCATGGCGCGCCTGGGCGGCATCGGCGTGATCCACAAGAACATGCCGATCGATCGGCAGGCGGCCGAAGTGGATCGTGTCAAGCGCAGCGAGTCGGGGATGATCATGAACCCCATCACCCTCGGCCCCGACCGGCCGCTCCGGGAAGCGCAGCAGCTGATGATGCGCTTCAAGATCTCGGGCGTGCCGATCGTGGATGGCGCGGGCAAGCTGGTCGGCATCATCACGAATCGCGATCTGCAGTTCGAGCGCGAGCTCGACCGTCCGATTCGCGACGTGATGACCAAAGACAAGCTCGTGACCGCGCCGGTCGGCACGACCCTGGACGAAGCCGAGCGCATTCTCGCCAGGCATCGCATCGAAAAACTGCCGGTCGTGGACAAGCAGGGCCTCCTGAAGGGCCTCATTACCATCAAGGACATCTTCAAGCGCCGCCAATATCCGGACGCCAACAAGGATCAGCACGGCCGGTTGCGCGTCGCCGCCGCCGTCGGCGGCACTCAGGACGCTCGGGCCCGCGCCCAGGCGCTGCTCGATGCCGGCTGCGACGTGATCGTCATCGATTCAGCACACGGCCACAGCCAGGGTGTGCTGGACACAGTCGCCTGTCTGCGCGAGGCCTTCCCCGATGCGCAGCTCGTCGCCGGCAACATCGCGACCGAATCGGGCGCGCGCGCGCTCGTCGAGCGCGGGGTCGACGCCGTGAAGGTAGGCGTGGGACCGGGGTCGATCTGCACGACCCGAGTCGTCACCGGCATCGGGGTCCCGCAAATCACCGCCATCGTGGACGCGGTGCGGGGCGCCGGCGACATCCCGGTGATCGCCGACGGCGGCATCAAGTATTCCGGTGACGCTGTCAAGGCACTGGCTGCCGGCGCCGCGAGCGTCATGATGGGTTCGATGCTGGCCGGGACCGAGGAGAGCCCGGGCGAGTCGTTCCTGCTCGAAGGGCGGCGGTTCAAGGTCATCCGCGGGATGGGCAGCCTGTCGGCCATGGAAGAGGGCTCGGCCGACCGGTATTTCCAGGAGGGCGAAGTCTCCCTGCAGAAGCTCGTCCCCGAGGGGATCGAAGGGCGCGTCCCCTACCGCGGCCCGGTGGCCGACGTCGTCTATCAGCTGGTTGGCGGGCTGCGGAGCGGAATGGGGTATTGCGGGGTATGTGACATCGCTGCGCTACGGACGGAAACAGAGTTCATTCGGATCACGACTGCGGGGCTGCGTGAATCTCATCCGCACGACGTCGTCATCACGCGAGAAGCGCCGAACTACAGCTTATAGGACCGCGAAGCGCTTAGCCGTTCCTCTTCTCGTCGCAGCGTTGATTCCAGTCGCCGTCCGGGCGCAACAACCCGGCGACTCTACGTCCGCGGACACGGCCCCCCCCCGAGCCGCCGCGCCGCCGTCGAGCGACGACCAGGACCAATACCGTACGGGCGCCCGCTTTTCCGATCTATTGGTCGTGCGGGGCGAGCGCGTCGGCTTGCGTGCTTCACCTGCGGCGGGCCCGCTTGGGCTCACGGGTCGCCTACGCTTTCGCGGGCCGCAAACGATGTTCGACGACCGTCTGCCCCTCGTAATCCTCGACGGCATCCGGCTCGACGCCGCATCAGGTCTACTCGGCGGCACGCTGCGGCTCGAGGAGATCAATCCCGACGACATCGAGTCCATCGAGGTGTTGTCGCCGGCGCAAAGCGTCCGGTACGGTCCTGGAGCAGCGAACGGCGTGCTGCTCGTGCAAACGCGGCAAGGCCACCCGGGCTCGCCACAATGGCGCGGGTATGCTGAAGTCGGGACGCGCACGCCATCCGATCGCCTGACGCAGCTCGTAAGTGGCTTTGATGCGGGCAATCCCGACTCGCTGCTGCGCAACGGCGAATGCACGTTGCTGGCAGTCGCCGCGGGCGGCTGCGCTCAGGATTCCATCGTCGCGCTGGCGTCGAGGCTGAGCCCACAGTTGCGCAATGCGGTGCGGCGGCAGTACGGCCTCTCCGTTACGGGCGGATGGGATCGCCTTTCCTACCATGTCGCCGGCGAGTTTGATGGAGACGGCAGTCCCTTTTCGCTCTCGCAGGGCGAGATCGATCGGTTGCAGTCAGGCGGGCAAGCCGTTTCTCGCTCGATTCGCTTTCCCGAACACGCTGGCCGCGCGAATCTGAGCGCCAATATTCGCGTGCAGCCTGTCCCGACACTCACCATCGGTCTGCGCGGGATGCACGTGTCACGGGATATCCGCGCCCCGGTATTCGTGAATGATCTGTCGACCGGGGCGCTGTATGACATCCAAACCGGATACATGTCCCCCGGTGACGCTTTTCAGGTCCAAACGGTGAGCGAGGCGAGGCGCTGGCTCGGAAACGTCGACGTCGCATGGGCGCCGACCCCTGCGCTCACGGTTACGGGCAACATCGGTCATGACGGCGCGCGGTTTACGAGCGCTCGTCAGGGTGGCCCTGGAGTGTTGACGGAGTCTGCGGTCATCAATTCCAACACGCTCGGCCTGGGCGCGGATTACGTCTGGGGATTCTCCGGGCTGCACCTCAAGTCACATGTTGGTTTCGAGCGCTCGAGCATCAATCGCGATTCGCTGGAGTGCGCGAGTGGCACCTCACCGAATTGTTCGAGCGGAGCGTATCGCACGTACAACGAGCGATATTGGCAGCGCTTTTGGAGCGTGGTATTGGAGCAGCGAGCTGTCATCCACGATGCGTTGGAGCTGGTCGGAACCGTACGGCGCGATCAGTACCGGTTTTGGGACGACCCGGTACACGCGGGACTCCACGCGTCGTGGTGGCATAGGTC
>WNGB01007661.1_pt1 | contig 15515 bp, 16 predicted proteins | sample 5400681 | NCBI WGS metagenome assembly WNGB01 (sample SAMN13153367, study PRJNA577476) | soil metagenome | isolation source: 115 cm soil or saprolite under grassland replicate 2 | place: USA:California | collected 2016-06-15
CGCGAGCGCGGACCCGTTCAACGTGTGGACGAACTCCGGCTTCTGCCCGGCGGCGCGGCGGAAACGGATGTTGGCGCGTCGCGCCTGGAAGCTCTCGCAGTTCGAGCAGGAGGAGATCTCGCGGTACGTGTTCTGGCCGGGCAGCCAGACCTCGATGTCGTAGGTCTTCGCCGACGCGAAGCCGAGGTCTCCCGTACACAGCGACACGACGCGATACGGAATCTCGAGACGGCGAAGGACTTCCTCGGCGTGGCCGGTGAGCGTCTCGAGCGCCGCCGAAGAGTCTTCCGGCGCCGTGAGCATCACGATCTCCACCTTCTCGAACTGGTGCTGGCGGAGCATCCCGCGCGTGTCGCGTCCCGCGGCGCCGGCCTCCGCGCGAAAGCACGGCGTGCAGGCGGTGTACTTGAGAGGCAGCAACTCGGCGGCGAGAATCTCGTCGCGGTGAAGGTTCGTCAGAGGCACTTCGGCGGTGGGGACGAGGTACAGGCCCTCGCGCGTTCGAAAGAGATCCTGCTCGAATTTCGGGAGCTGGCCGGTGCCGAAGAGCGTTTCGGAATTGTTCAGGAGAGGCGGATTCACTTCTTCGTATCCGTGCTCGCCCGCCTGGAGGTCGAGCATGAACGCGGCGAGCGCGCGCGAGAGACGCGCTCCCGCGCCGGTCAGCACCGTGAAGCGCGCGCCCGCGAGCTTCGCGCCGCGCTCGAAGTCGAGAATGCCGAGCGCCGGCCCGAGGTCCCAGTGGGCCGCCGGCTCGAAGTCGAATTTGCGCGGCTCGCCCCAGATTCGCTCGACCCGGTTCGCGGTCTCGTCGCGACCGCGGGGAACCGACTCCTGCGGCGCGTTGGGAATCCCCTGCTCGGCGGCCGCAAGCTCTCCCTCGACGCCCTCGGTCTCCGCCTCGAGATCGCGGACTTCGTCCTTGAGCGCCTTCATCTCGGCGAGGGTTTCCGGATCCGGCCTGCCGTGCACCGCCGTGAGCTCGTTGCGGCGCCGGCGTTTTTCCTCGAGCCGCGTGACGATCCCGCGGCGCCGCGCGTCGAGCTCCACGAACCGCTCGAGACCGGAGCCGGCAAACCGCTCCGGCATCGTGGAGAGCAGTCGCTCGGCGTTCTCGCGAAGAAACTCGCGTGATAGCATGAATTCGCGCGATTTCACCTCGCGCGGGCAGTCGAGTCAACCGTTGAGCCCTGCCTCGTCCCTCCCCGATGTGGATTGCATCGTCGTCAACCGCGACGGCGGAGATTCGCTGCTCGCCGCGATTCGATCCATCCAGTGCCAGACCGAGGTCGATCTCTCGATCGTTGTCGTGGACAACGCGTCGCGGCCCGAGGAGCGGGAGCGGATCGCGCGAGAGTCGCCGGGCGCCCGCCTCGTGGCGTTCTCGCGAAACCTGGGCTTCGCCGCTGCCGCCAACGAGGGGATCGCGAGGACCCGGGCGCCGTTCGTACTTCTCGTCAACAACGACGCGGTTCTCTCCCCCGACTACACCGCCCGGCTTGCGGCCCGGCTCGCGCTCGACGGTCGGCTCGCGGGCGTTCAGGGGCTCGTTCTTGCCGCCGGCGGAACGCGGGTCGACACCGGCGGCCTCGAGTGGAGCGACCGCGGCGAAGCGGTGCCGGTTTTCGCGGGGATCGACGTTTCTCGAGTCCCCTCCGGGACCTTCGAGGTCACGGGGGTCTCGGCGACGGCGGCTCTCTTCCGGCGCGAGGCGTTCGCCGATCTGGCGCCGTCCGAACGTGTCTTCGACGACCGATTCTTCGCGTACTACGAGGACGTGGATCTCTCGCTCCGACTCTCTCGCGCGGGCTGGCGATTCGCGTGCGACCCCGGCGCGATCGCGTGGCACGAAGGATCGCGGACCGGCCGCCGGACCCCGTTCCGGCGAGGGCTCTGGACCGCGCGCAATCGCTGGCGCACCCTTCTCTCCAACTTCGAGCCGCGCTTTCTGGCTCGCAGTCTGCCCCGTCTTCTGCGCGCGGACGTCGCCCACGCGCGGCGGCTCGGCGTGGAGGGAGCGCTCCTTCCGCTTCTCGTCTGGCCGCAGATTCCGTTTTTCGCGCTCGCCGCCCGGCGCGAGCCGGGACGGCTGCACGCCTGGCCGGCGGTCGATCCGGTCGCCGCCAGCGCCGTGGCCGCGACGGCCGGCTCGTAGGGGAAGTGGTCCAGGAGATCACGGCAATCCTCGTCTCCTGGCGAGACGGATCGGAAACGATCGCGGCCATCGAGGCGCTCGCGGAGGCGCGATCCCGGGTCCCTCCCGCCGGACCGAAGGCTTCGCTGGTCGTCGTCGACAACGCGGGAGGCGCACTCGACGGCGAGGCCGTCCGGGCGCATTGGCCGGACGCCGTGCTTCTGGTCAACGAGGCGAATCGCGGATTCGGGCCGGCGGTGAACCAGGCCGCGCGTGCCGCTCGCGGCGACGTTCTGCTGCTGCTCAATCCCGACACGCGGGCCGACGGGGAACCTCTTTCCGAGATCGCGCGCGCATTCGATTCTCGTGGCGGCGTCGTCGCCGTCGCGCCGCGATTACTGGACCCGGGACCGCGGACCGGCGACCGGAGTGGCCCGAATCGGCGGCTCGAGCCGCCCGGACGTGAAGATCAATTCACTTTTCAGCTCCGGCGGCTGCCGCGGCTTCGCGACGACGCGCGGGAGCTTCTCCTCTTCGACCACCTCGCGCCGAACAACCGCTTCCGGCGCCGATTTCGCTACGCGGATCGCGATCCGGAGACGCCGATCGAGGTCGAGCAGCCGGCCGCGGCCGCGCTCGCCATCCGAGCCGATGCCTACCGCGCCGTCGGCGGGTTCGACGAAAGCTTCGTTCCCGCCTGGTTCGAGGACGTGGATCTCTGTGCACGGCTTCGAGACCGCGGCGCGATCCTCTACTGGCCTCCGGCTCGATTCCGGCACCGCGGCGGCGCTTCCTCCGCGGATCTCGGCTACGCGCGGTTCCTGCCGATCTATTACGCGAACGCGATCCGGTATCGCCGCCGCCGGTACGGTTGTGCGGCGCGCGCCGCCTACCGGGCGTTGGTCGCCGCAGGAATGGTAATGCGACTCGTTGCGCTGCCGCTGCGGAGCCGGCCCTCGCGACCTCGCCGGGAAGCGGCGGTCGCCTACGTGCGCACGCTCGGCGTGGCGCTCAAGTCGAGAAGATGAGTCCCGACGTCTCGGTCGTTGTCGTCACGCACGACTCCGCGACCGATCTCCCGCTGTCGCTCGCCTCGGCCGTCGCCCAGAGGGGCGTCTCCGTCGAGATACTGGTCGTGGACGACAAGTCGCAGGACGCGAGCCGCGACGTCGCCGCGCTCTACGCTCCGAACGTTCGGCTGCTGGCGCTGCCGGAGAACGTCGGCTTCGCCTCGGCGATGAACGCGGGTATCGAGGCGACCTCGGGACGCTACGTCCTCTCGCTCAACCCGGACTGCCGCCTGGCTCCGGATTTCGCGGCGAAGCTCGCGGGACGGCTCGACAAGCGCAGGGACGCCGGCTCCGCCTCCGGGCGCATCTTTCGCGCCACGGGCGCCGACCTTGCTCCGACGTCCCGTCTCGACTCGACGGGAATCGTCTTCACTCGATCGGGCCGACACTTCGACCGCGGATCCGGCGAGGAGGCGGAGCACCGTCATCTCGATGAGGAAGAGGTCGCGGGGACGACGGCAGCGGCGGGGTTCTACCGCCGCGAGGCGCTCGAGTCGGCGAGGATCTCCACCGGCTACTTCGATTCCGACTTCTTCCTTTACCGCGAGGATGCGGACCTCGCTCTGCGGCTGTCGAAGCTCGGATGGAAGTGCCTCTACGTGCCGGGGGCCGTCGCCTGGCACCGCCGCCGCAATCTGCCGGAACGCCGCGGCCGGATGTCCGCCGCGGCGAACCTGCACTCGGTCAAGAACCGCTTCCTTTTGCGGATCAACAACCGATCCGCGGGCGAGCTCTTGCGGACGATCGTACCGACTCTCGCGCGCGACCTCGTGGTCGTGGGCGCGTGCCTGACGGTGGAACGGTCGTCTCTTCCGGCGTTTTCCTGGCTCTGGAAGAACCGCCGACGTCTGTGGGCGAAGCGGCGAGAGATCCGGGACAAGGTCAACGCGCGGCGCCCGATATGAAACTCGGCATTCTCGGCACCCGAGGCATCCCGGCGCGCTACGGTGGATTCGAGACGCTCGCGGAGGAGCTCTCGGCCCGCCTGGCGGAGCGCGGACACGAGGTCACCGTCTACACGCGCACCCGGTATGCCGAGCCGGGAGTCCGAGAGTGGCGCGGCGCGAAGGTCCGGGTCCTTCCGACGATCCCGACGAAGTACCTCGACACGGTCGCGCACGGCCTCGTCTCCGGCCTCGATGCCGCGTTCGAGCGGTTCGACGCGGTACTCGTCTGCAACGCGATCAACGCCGCGTCCTGCTTTCTGCCGCGCCTTTCCGGCTCGACGCGCGTGGTCCTGAACGTGGACGGCCTCGAGCGGCACCGGCGCAAGTGGAACGCGATGGGCCAGCTCGCTTACTCGATCTCGGAGAAACTTTCGACGATCGTCCCGGACGCCGTCATCTCCGACGCGCGCGTCATCCGCGACTACTACCGGCGAAGGTACCGCTTCGAGTCGCACTTCATCCCCTATGGAGGCGATCTCCCGCAGCCGTCCGGACACGAGGCGCTCGACCGCCTCGGGCTCTCTCCGGAGCGCTACGTCCTGTACGTCTCGCGCCTGGAGCCGGAGAACAACGCCGACGCAGTCGTGCGCGCGTATCGGGACGTCCCGGGAGAATCCCCTCTCGTGATCGTTGGCGATGCGCCCTACGCGGCCGACTACGTCTCGCGGATTCGGTCGGAAGCGGATTCCCGGGTGAAGTTTCCCGGTGCGATTTACGGCGACGGATACCGCCAGCTCCTCGCTTCCGCCTCGGTCTACGTGCACGCGACCGAAGTGGGCGGAACCCATCCGGCGCTCGTCGAGGCGCTCGGTTACGGGCGCATCGTTTGCTACAACGCGACTCCGGAGAACGAAGAGGTCGCCGGGGGTGCCGCGCTCCCGTTCGACGTCCGGCAGCCGGCGACTCTCTCCGGACTCCTGGCCGAAGTTCTGGATGACCCCGCGTCGTATTCCGTATGGAAGGAACGGGCGAAATCCCGCACGAATGAACGCTATCGCTGGGAGGACGTGGCCGATCGATACGAAGAGGTGCTGCAGGGTCGCGCGGTCCTTGAAGGCGGAAGCGTCATCCCATAACATCGCCCGCGCTCCGCGGTCGAGCGGCCACCGGGGCCCGATCCCATGCTGAAGCAGAAAGCCCGCGCCATCGCGCTCGGAGTACTCGTGGCGGAGCTGACCCTGACGGCGCTTTCGCTTCCCGCGGCCTACGTGCTCCGTCACGGGGTCCTCTCGCCCTTCCTTCCGTCGCTCTACCCCTTGGCGCCGGGCTTCGACCGGTACCTCGTTCTCCTCCTCGCCATCCTCCCGATCTGGGCGCCGATGCTGTACGCGGCCGGCTTCACCCGCAGTCACCGCACGCTGCCGCTCTTCGAAGAAATCTGGACCGTCGCGAAAGTCGCCTTCGGCGGAACGGCGCTCCTGACGCTCTTCGTCTATGGCCTGCGGCTCGAGTTCGTGAGCCGCTGGCTGCTCGCCGTGTTCGCCGTCGTGAACTTTTTCTTCCTCGCGGGCGAGCGCGTCGCCCTGCGTCTCCTGTCGCGCTGGGTGCGAGCGCGCGGCTACAACTTCCGGACCGTTCTTCTCGTCGGCACCGGTCCGAAGGCGTCGCAGCTCGCGGACTTCATGGAGGCGCATCCGCACTGGGGCTTCCGCGTGCTCGGGTATCTCGACGACGACAACGGCGGCGAGATCCGCCGGTCCAACCTCTGGACCTGCCTCGGGCGGATCGGCGACCTCGAGACGGTCCTCGGCCGCGAGGTCATCGACGAGGTCATCTTCGTGATCGAGAAGGGGAAGCTCGGCGACTACGAGCATGCGCTGCTCGTCGCGGAGCGGCACGGCGTGCGCGCGCACGTCTCGCTCGACATCTTCCCGCACGTTCTCGCGCACCCGGTCCTCGAGGAGCTGGACGGGGTTCCGCTTCTGACGTTCACGACGACGCCGTCCAACCCGGGGGAGCTCGTCGCGAAGCGCGCGGTCGACCTCGGGCTTTCGCTGCTGCTCTTCCTGCTGACGCTGCCGATTCAGGCGCTCGCGGCGCTCGCGATCAAGCTGACGTCGGCCGGGCCGACCTTCTTTCGCCAGGTCCGCTGCGGACTGAACGGCCGGACCTTCATGCTCCTGAAGTTCCGGACGATGGAGACGAAAGCGGAGGAGCGCTTGCTCGAGATCGCGCATTTGAACGAAATGACGGGGCCGGTATTCAAGGCCGCGCGCGACCCCCGATTGACCCCGGTCGGGAGGCTCCTGCGGCGGCTGTCGATCGACGAGCTTCCCCAGCTCTGGAACGTCATCGTCGGCGACATGAGCCTCGTCGGCCCTCGGCCGCCGCTGCCGGAAGAGGTCTCGCGCTACGAGCCGTGGCAGCGCCGTCGGCTGTCGATGAAGCCGGGACTCACCTGTCTCTGGCAGGTCTCGGGAAGGAGCGAGCTCGATTTCGCCCGGTGGATGGCGCTCGATCTGAAGTACATCGACACCTGGTCACCGATGCTCGACTTGAAGATCCTGTTGAAGACCGTGCCCGCCGTCCTGTCGGGGAGGGGAGCCAGATAGTCGATCGAGTCCCTTACCGGTCGTACCGACGACTTCGTTCCGGCATCCTCTACATCGCCGGGCCGGCCGACTCGTTCATTCGCGCATTCACTGGCCGGCGCGATCGGCCGCCGCTGTGGCTTCGCCGTCACACCGGTCCTCTCGGGAGCTACGAGACTGCGGCGGGGGACATGCTTCGCCTGATCGATCAGCTCGGTCTGGTTAAGAGGGGCGATCGGGTGCTCGACGTCGGATGTGGGCCGGGTGCAATGGTGTCGGGACTGCTCGACCGCGCGGGTCGAGAGGGGTCGTACGTCGGGTTCGACGTCCACCGCCCTTCCATCGAGTGGTGCCGTCGTCTGTACCGAGGGGACTCACGTTGCCGTTTCGAGCTCGCCCGCCTCGCTTCGCCGTACGCGACTCCCGGGGGCGGTCCCGTGGAGGGCTATTCCTTCCCGATCGACGACGGAGCCTCCGATTTCGTTCTCGCGAAGTCCGTCTTCACGCACCTCGAACCCGGGGAAGCGCGACGGTATCTCGTCGAGACCCGTCGCGCGCTCCGGCCGGGATGCGCGGCGATCGTGACGGCGTTTCTCTTCGAACCGGGAAGCCGAACGGCGATCGGTGAGTCACGAATGTTCCGCAGGGCGGACGAAGGCGGCCGGCTTCGACGGCGGTCGCGGCTCGCGCCGCACTCCGCGATCGCTTACGAAAAGCAGTACTTCTATGGGTTGGTCGAGCAGGCCGGGCTTCGAGTTCAGTGGCTGTCTCCGGGATTCTTTCCGGGGGACGCGGATCGCCTGACCGGCCAGGACGTCCTGCTCCTCGGCCACTAGCTACCGGTTCCCGCCTCGCTGTCCTTCTTCCTCGGCCTGTTTGAACAGGTACTTGATCGAGCTCTTCGGGATCAAGAGGTTCGGACCGCGGTCGCGGTTCACCTTCAGGCAGTTCTTGTCGTACCACTCGATCCAGCCGCGGACTTCCTGGCCGTCGTTCAGCACGACGACCATCGGCGTCTTCGCGGCCATCTGCTTCAGGTAGTAATAGCTCTCCGCATTCGTCTGCTCGGGCGGGACCTGCTTGCGCTGTTGGAAGTTGCGCGTCGGGTAGCGGTCGGCCAGCTCCGAGAGGTTGGGTCGGATCAGCTTGCGATTGCCGGGAGCGTCATCGTCCGGGCGATACGCCCCGGGGTTGCGGTTGGGCACGGCTGTCTCTCCAGGTCCCCGTTAAGGCGGGACTCTTTCACCTATTAAACCGGAGAGTCTGCTTGAAAATTCTGTGCCTTAAGTCCCGCTTCAGAAACCGCGACCGCCGGGCCGGACGGGCGGTAACTCTCTTCCTCGTAGGCCAGGCAGCACATCAGCCGACCGCACATCCCCGATATTTTCGAAGGGTTTAGGGAGAGGTTCTGGTTTTTGGCCATCCGGATGGTCACGGGGTGGAAGGACTTCAGAAACGTCGAGCAGCAGAGGGTCAGCCCGCACGGCCCCAGGCCGCCTCGCATCTTGGTCTCGTCGCGGGGACCGACCTGGCGCATCTCGATCCGCACCGGGTGCGCAAGCGCAAGGTCCTGAACCAGCTTGCGATAGTCGATTCGAGTCTCGGCGGTGTAATGGATGACCACCTTGCGGCCGTCGAAGCTCTCCTCGGCACGGATCAACTTCATCGAGAGGCCTTTTTCGGTTGCGAGCTGCCGGGCGTCGGAGAAGAAATGCCTTTCGCGCTCGACCTTGGCCTGGTAAGTGGCGTGGTCGACCTCGGTGGCGATCCGGACGAGCCGCCGGGCGTCCCGCAACTGGCACTGCTTCAGGATCATCGGGTGGAGGTTGGTCACCTGGGCGTACTCGAAGCCGCTTTCGCCTTCCACCACGACCCGCTGGCTCTTCTCGACGGAAATCCCCTGCGTGTCGCAGAACGGGGCCTTCCCGTCCTCGTTGTCGTTGATCCGGATCCCCACGTAGAGACCACCGGGGTTCAGCTTGTTTCCGATCCCGCAGCCACCGCACCCAGACATCTCAAAGTCTCCTAAGGACTTACCTTACCATGCCCTGTCGACGAGCGGGTGGCGCGGGTCGCTCGCCGTCCCGTCGGCGGCGCTCCTTCTGAAGGCCGGCGTCCCCGCGGATGACCTCGCGTTCGAGATTCTGCCGATAGGAAAGTAGCTTTCCTTCGAGCCGGCGGTCGGCGACGGCCAAGATTTCGATTGCGAGGAGGCCGGCATTGCGCGCGCCCGCCTCTCCGATCGCCGTGCATGCGACCGGGACTCCCGAAGGCATCTGGGCGGTCGAGAGGAGGGAGTCCAGGCCGGCGAGCGGCGAGGAGCCGAGAGGAACGCCGATGACCGGGCGGGGTGTCACGGAGGCAACCGCGCCCGCGAGGTGGGCGGCTGCGCCCGCCCCGGCGATGAAGACCCGGGTGCCTCGCCGGGAGAAGAGCTTCACCAGGCGAACGGTGCGGTCGTGGCTGCGGTGAGCGGAGGAGATGATCGCGAGGTGCGAGACACCGAACTCCTCGAGCACCCGGGCGGCTGCTGCCATGACCGGCCAGTCCGAGGTCGACCCCATGAAGATGACGACATCCGGGTTGCCGCGCCCCGGGCGCGCGGAGGAGCTCCTGGCGACCATCCGGCGATTCTAGCCGCTCGCCGACAGTTCCCGGACGATCGCGCGGAGGAGGTCTTCAGGCGCCTGGCCCTCCAGCGGGTGTGCGTCCTTCCCGGCCGTGACCGCCGGCGCGAAGAGGGGCGGCGCGGCGGGATCTTCCTCGAGGATCGTCTGCGCGACTTCGCGCGTCCGATCGGAGTCGAGCAGGAGCAGCACCGCGTCGATGCGGCGGTTGCGCGCGAGCCGATCGAGCGCCTGCTCGAGGTCGTGCGCATGGAGAACCTCGAGCGACGGCATCCGCGCCCCGGCTCGGTCGAGGTCGCCCGAGCGGATCGCTTCGGAGACGACGAGGACGGTGATCACCGCGAGCCTCCTGCCGCGGCGGGTCGTTCGGGGTGGTCGACCCACACGCTGGCGACCCCTCCCGGGACGAAGCGCTCTTGCCCGATCGATGCCGTGTGGAAAACGAGAGTCCAGAGTCCCGGCCCGTCGGGGGTGAAGCGGAAGACGAAGTCCTGGTCGCGTCCGAAATGGATTCGGTCGGACGTCCGGGCGCCGGCGACTTTGAGCGTCACGTTTCCTTCGCGCACGAAGGCCTCGACCGTTTTCGCGTAGGAGTAGCTCGTTCGGCCGCTCGCCTCCGTGCGCGTCAACGCACGGGGGGCGGGCTCCCAGCCGGCGGAGACGAACACCAGCCGGCGCCCGGGGACGAGCGCCCCGCGAACCCGGATCACGGTCGAACTCGCCGCGAGCCGCTCGAGGCGAAGCCACGCGAGATGCCGGGTCAGGAACTCCTGGGCCATTCGAAAGTCGCCCCGCACGATCGCATAGCCGACTCCGACGTGGGTGGCGTCGGGATCGAGGATCGTGCGGCGGTGCCCGTCGTACGGCGGTCTCTCTCCGAGCATCTCGGCCTGGCCTTCCAGGGCGAGCTTTTCGACCGGCTCGTCGAAGGAAGACGCGTTCGTTTTCCACGACACCGAGTTCTCGAACTGCATGCCGAAGACTCCGGCGAACGCGGTTCGCGCGTAGGGCGGCAGACCGTTCGTCAGATAGTGACCGCTCGAGCTCTCGCGAATCTGCTCGGCGCAGAACGCGTCCGCGACGCGGGAGGCCGCTTCGTCCCACGCGACCATACCGAGTCCGGCGGCCGCGCGGTCCCGGTTGACCCGATCGAAGACAGCGAGCTTCACGGGATCGAGCGGACGCGCGTCCGGGGGAGGAAGGAATTCCGAGAGCGGCGGGTCGAGGGGCGGCTGGACGATTGCGAGGGGCGGCTCCACGAACGGCCCGCCGGCGTTTCCAGCGCACGCGACGGCGAAGAGGAGGACGAGGAGACTCGCACCCTTACACAATGTCATCCCGAGCGAAGCGAGGAATCCCTCGGTCCTGCGGACCTCGGGATGACAGTGCCGGCGTGTTAGCTTGGCCGGCGCATGACGCACCCGCCACTGCCGATCCGCTTCGGCACCTCCGGATGGCGCGCGGTCCTGGCCGAGGAGTTCACGTTCGCGAACGCGCGGCGGGTCGTGACGGCTATCGCCCGGGTGCTGGCGGAGGATGGCCGGGGCGGAAACCTCGTTCTCGTCGGCTACGACACGCGCTTTCTCGCGGACCGGTTCGCGGCGGAGGCGGCGCGGCTCCTCGCCCGCGAGGGCTTTCGAGCGGAAGTCTCGGGCCGCCCCGTTCCCACGCCGACGCTCGCGTTCGAGATCCGGCGCCGGGGGGCGGCCGGAGCGATCAACTTCACCGCGAGTCACAACCCTCCAAAGTATCTCGGGATCAAGTTTTCCACGAGCGACGGCGCGCCCGCGCTGCCCGAGCTGACGCGGAGGATCGAAGACCAGATCGCCGGGATGGGCGACGTTACGCGGCCGGAGGACGGCGAGTCCCCGGTCTCCTTCGATCCAGTGCCCGAGTACCTGGCCGATCTGGCGCGCAAGGTGAGGGCCTCCGACGTTGCCCGCGACAACCCGCATTTTTCGCTCGACTTCCGTTTCGGGACTTCAGCCGGCTTCCTGGACGCGTTCCTGGAGTCCGCCGGCGCGCGGCTCTCGCGCTTGCACGCGAAACGCGATCCGCTCTTCGGCGGAGAGTCGCCGCAGTGCGGCGAGAAGGAGCTCGTCGGGCTCGCCCGCGAAGTCACGACCCGCCGCTCGCGTCTCGGCCTCGCCTGCGATGGAGACTCCGACCGCTTCGGGGTCTGCGACGAGCGCGGCACGTACGTCCCTCCGAATCGCATCCTCGCGCTCCTCTTTCGGGACCTCGTCGGCCGCAAAGGGCGGCGGGGAGGCGTGGCCCGAAGCGTCGCGACCACGCATGCTCTCGACGCCCTCGCGGCGCGCTTCGGAGTCCCCTGCTACGAGACACCGGTGGGGTTCAAGTACATCGGAGAGAAGCTGATCGCCGGCGACATCGTCTTCGGCGGCGAGGAGAGCGCCGGCCTGACGATCGAGGGGCACGTCCCGGAGAAGGACGGCATCCTGGCAGACCTCCTGGTCGCGGAGATGTGCGGCGCGACCGGGAAGACGATTGGCGAGCTGTCGGACGACCTCGACCGCGAGATCGGTCCCTTCCGCTCGACCCGGGTCGATCTGCCGCTCTCGCCGGAGGAGAAGGAGCGACTCGCCGCCCTGAAGGAGTCGCCTCCGGAAGAGGTCGCGGGGAAACGCGTCGCGTCCGTGAACGCGATCGACGGAATCAAGTTGATTTTGGACGGCGGTTCGTGGATTCTGATCCGAGAGTCGGGCACGGAGCCCCTCGCGCGACTTTACGTGGAAGCGAGAACGGAGGAAGACGTCACCGCGCTCACCCGCGCGGCCCGTGAGCTCGTGGCCAGTCGATGAGTTTTGCGATCGAGGACATTTACGCCCGCGAGATCCTCGACTCGCGCGGAAATCCGACAGTGGAGGTCGAAGTCCTTCTCTCCGGCGGAGCGACGGGGCGCGCCGGAGTTCCCTCCGGAGCTTCCACCGGAACCCGGGAGGCGCTCGAGCTGCGCGACGGCGATCCGAAGCGCTACGGCGGCAAAGGGGTCACGAAAGCGGTGGCCAACGTCAACGATGAGATCACCAAGGAGCTGCACGGCGCGGACGCACGCGACCAGCGGCTCGTGGACCGGATCCTGATCGAGCTCGACGGCACACCAAACAAGTCGCGGCTCGGCGCGAACGCGATCCTGGGGGTCTCGCTGGCGGTCGCGCGCGCGGCGGCCGAGGCGTCCGGCCTTTCCCTCTACCGCTATCTCGGCGGCGCCGGCGGACGGACGCTTCCCGTGCCCATGATGAATCTCGTCAACGGCGGCGTTCACGCCGACAATCGCCTCGACCCCCAGGAGTTCATGGCCTGCCCGGTCGCGTTCGATTCGTTCGCCGAAGCACTGCGCGCCGGAGCGGAGGTCTTCCACGCCTTGAAAGGAATTCTCAAGAAGCGCGGGCTCTCGACCGCGGTCGGCGACGAAGGCGGGTTTGCTCCCGACATCGGCACGGCCCGCGAGGCTCTCGACCTGCTCTTGGCCGCGATCGAGGCGGCCGGCTACCGGCCGGGCGAGGACGTCGTGCTCGCGCTCGACCCCGCGGCGTCGGAGTTCTACCGGGACGGCCGCTACGTCCTGGCGGGGGAAGGCGCCACGCTCGATTCCGGGGAGATGGTCGCATACTGGCAAGAGCTCGCGGCCGACTATCCCATCGCCTCGATCGAGGACGGCGTCGCGGAGAGCGACCGGGAAGGCTGGATCGAGATGACGCGGCGGCTCGGGAAGAAGATGCTCCTCGTCGGCGACGACAACTTCGTCACGAACGCCGGGATCCTCGCCCGCGGCATCGCCGACGGGATCGCCAACGCCATGCTGGTGAAGTTGAACCAGGTCGGGACCGTGAGCGAAACTCTCGAAGCCGTGAATCTCGCGCAATCCTCCGGCTACCGGACGGTCGTGTCACACCGGTCGGGGGAGACCTGCGACGATTCGATCGCGGACCTCGCGGTCGCAGTCAACGCCGGCTTGATCAAGACGGGCTCGGCGTCCCGCGGAGAGCGGCTCGCGAAGTACAACCGCTTGCTCGCGATCGAGGACGAGTTGGCGGCGGCCGGTGTCTTCGCGGGGCGAGAGGCGTTCCCCCCGTGAGCACGCGTCCGACGCCGGCGCCGCGCCGGGAAGCCCGACCGCTCAAGGCGTTCTTCGTGTCTCTCGGAATTTCCGCGGGGCTCCTGGGTGTGCTCCTTCTGTCCGACGGGCGCGTGATGGAGCTCCGCAGGGCGAAGGCGGAAGTCCGCGACCTCGACGACCGGATCGCTGAAGAGCAGAAGGAGAACGAACGACTGAACGCGGCGATCGAGGCCGCGAACAAGGAGGAGTTCCCAGCCGAAAAAGTCGCGCGCGAGGAGTTGAACCTCGTGCACCCCGAGGACGTCGTCCTGCTCTATCCGGAAGGAATTCTCACGAAGGAAAAGCCCACGCCGACCCGGGAAAAGCGACCGAAGACCAAGGACCCGAGACCCAAAACAGCCCCGTAAGAACTCATGGACACCTGCGCTCACGTCTCGGAAATTCGCGAGGTCACGCCGAGCGCCGACGGCTGCGAGGACTGCCTGAAGATCGGCGATGCGTGGGTTCATCTTCGACTCTGCCGCAGCTGCGGACACGTCGGCTGCTGCGACTCGTCGAAGAACAAGCATGCGACGCGGCACTACCGCCAGACCCATCACCCGATCGTTCAGTCCTTCCAGCCGGGCGAGGACTGGCTCTGGTGCTACGTCGACGAAATCTTCCTCGAGCCCGGCTCTTGAGCTCGGACGCTTGGCCGGAGCTTCCGCTCGCGGCGTGGGCGGAGACGCGGGACACGCTGCACCTCTGGACGCAGATCGTCGGCAAGGTGCGGCTGGTGCAGACGCCGTGGATCAATCACGCCTGGCACGCCACGCTCTACGTCACATCGCGCGGGCTGACGACGTCGCTCATTCCACACGACAACCGGCTCTTTGAGATCGACTTCGATTTCGTCGACCATCGCCTCCTCGTGACGACGGTGGAGGGCGACCGCCACACGATCGAGCTCGCGCCGAAGTCGGTCGCGACCTTCTACCGCGAGGTGATGGCCGCTCTCGACGCGCTCGCGCTTCCCGTCACGATCCATCTTCACGCCTCCGAGCTGCCGGAGACCATCGACCTCTCCAGGGACACGCGCCACTCCGCCTACGATCCGGAGTACGCGAGGCGATTCTGGCGGGTGCTCGCGTCCTCGCACCGTGTGCTCCAGCGATTTCGGTCGACGTTCCTCGGCAAGGCGAGCCCGGTGCATTTCTTCTGGGGGAGCTTCGACCTGTCTTTGACGCTCTTCTCCGGACGTCCCTCCCCTCCGAGCGAAATGGTGGTACCGCACATGCCGAAGTGGGTCGTCCGAGACGCGTCGACGCACGAGCAGGCCGCGTTCGGGTTCTGGCCGGGCAACGTTGCGGGACCGATGGCCGAGGCGGCGTTCTACGCCTACGCTGTGCCCTCGCCGAAAGGTTTCTCGGAGGCTCGGATGCGATCGGGCGCGGCGCGCTTTCCGAATGAGATGGGGGAGTGGATCCTGCCCTACGACACGATGAGACGGTCGAACGATCCAGACGGCGAGCTCCTCGCGTTCCTCGAAGATACGTACTCGGCCGCAGCGGATCTGGGCGGCTGGGATCGGAAGGCGCTGGAGCGGAGGGAAAGGTTGCCGCCGAAGTAGGCGATCCTCGCGACTCGAATCGGTGGTCTCGGAATTGCAGCGACCCGGGCTCGGAGCCCGCGGAGTCCGTGAACCCTGATTCCTTCCTTTCATCCAACCCCCTTGAGACCTCGGCTGAAGCGGCAACGCCGCTCATCTCCAATCGTTCAAAGGAGGCCGTCATGATCCGATCTGCATTTCGCCACTGCTCAACGATCGCAGGCGTCGCCGCGATCTTTCTCTTAGCATCCGCCTCCCCGGCGAACGGGCAAGCGAGCCCTACCACGATCGCCGATCAGTACGTCGTCGTGCTCGAGGACGGAGCCGACGCCGCGGCACAGGCGAGGGCGGCCGTCCAGGAGCACGGCATCCGGATTCTCCACGTCTACGAGCATGCCTTGAAGGGCTTCGCGTTCCGCGGCTCGGCGCAAGCCGCCCGGGCGCTCGAGCGCAACCCGCAGGTGGAGTTCGTTTCGCCCGATCAGGTGGTGGAGCTCGTCGCCCAGACTCTCCCCACAGGAATCAATCGGATCGACG
>WNGB01010054.1_pt1 | contig 15515 bp, 15 predicted proteins | sample 5400681 | NCBI WGS metagenome assembly WNGB01 (sample SAMN13153367, study PRJNA577476) | soil metagenome | isolation source: 115 cm soil or saprolite under grassland replicate 2 | place: USA:California | collected 2016-06-15
CGCGGGGCGAAAGGCGGTGAGCAGCTGGGTCACCCGTTCCGAAGGCGGTGTGGGCAGCGGCAAGGCGAACAGCTGGTCGGCCCAGTCGGCGCGCGCCTCCAGCGCATCCCAATCGGTTGCACGGCCATCGAAGGGCGGGCCGAGCCGCGCGGCTAAGCTTGCGAGCTGCGCTTGCTCGCGCTCGCGGGCGGCGCGCACCGCTGCGGCCAGCTGCAGATCGGCCAGCGCGGCGGCGGTGTCGAGCACTGCGCCAGGCTGGAGGCTGGCGCGCATGGCCGCAAGATCGCGATGGAACTGTGGCCGCAGCACGCGCGTCCAACCGCCGTAGTGCTGTGCGAAGCGCGCCAACATGCCGCCCAGATCAAGATCGAGCAGCGTCGCGCGATGGCGCTGCGCCAGGCGCGCCTCGGCATCGGCCAGCGCGGCATAATCCTGGCGCGCAGCAACGATAATCCCGCGCCGCGTGGGATCAGGACCGGCCGCAAGCCAGGCCGACGGCAGCAGGTATGGCTGGTGCAGCAGCGCGGCCAGGCCATGCAGCGCGCGTGTGCCGGCCAGGTCATCCGGCGCGGGCAGCTCCAGCGATTCGGCGAACATGGCGGCGGCGGCCTGGGTCTCGCTCAGCGCCGCGAGCAGCGCCCGCAGGCGCGTGCGAATCTGGCCGCGCTGCTCGAACGAGCCAGCTGTGACCGCGCAGCCGCGCCAGACGTTGCCGGGCAGCGATTGCAGCAGCTGGCGGCACGTGTCGATTCTGGACAGCAGCGTGTCGATCGCGCCGAGGCGCTCGGGGGTGTAGCTATCGAGCTCGCCGAGGGGCGCGGAGCAGTCGGGCGCGCTGGCCAGGCTGGCGAGGCTCGCATACACCTGGTAGGGCGTCCAGCGCTGCGGGCCATGCGGGGCGTGCAGCGCGGCGGCGTAGTCGTTCAGCTGCGCGCGAGTCGCCGCCAGCTCGGCGTAGGGGAAGGCCGGCGCAGCCGGCGGCGGCGGCGCGTTCAGCGCCGCGCCCAGCGCATCGAGCACCGCGCGCTTGCTGGCCTTGTGGCTGTGCGCCTCCAGGCAGAACTCGGCCAGGCCGCACTGTTTGAGCCGCTCGAACACCACCTGGAGCGCGGCCATCTTCTCGCTGACGAACAGCACGCGCTTGCCGGCAGCCATGCACTCGGCAATGATATTGGCGATCGTCTGCTCTTGCCGGTGCCGGGCGGCCCTTGCAGCACAAAGCTCTGGCCGGCCAATGCGGCGGCGATCGCCTCGGCCTGGCTCGAGTCGGCGTCGAGCACCTGGAAGCAATCCTCGGGCGGGCGACTATCCAGATTGGGGGATAGGGGATGGGGGATGGGGGATGGGGGTTCTCCTAATCCCCATCCGTAACTCCCCCCTGCGCTGCGCTTGTCCCCCACCCCCTGGCCAGCCAGCATCGACAAGATTGGGTGCGCCTCTGCGGCGGCGGCGGCGCGTACGAGATCGTGGTACATCAGCAGCTTGAGGAATGAGAACAGGCCCAGCGTGGCCTCGGGCGCCACCCGCCAGCCCGCGCGCGCGGCCACCAGCGCGCCGATCTCGGCAAATACCTGCTCGATCTGAAGCTCGTCGATCTCATCGGGCAGCTCCGGCAGCGCCAGCCCGAAATCCTGGCGCAGCTTGTGCGCCAGCGTTGGGTTCAGCGCGATCTCGTCATCCAGCGGCCGCAGCGCATACTCGGCTCCCAGCGGGGCGCGCTGTAGCTCGACTGGCAGCAGCAACAGCGGCGAGCGCCAAAGCTGCTCGGGCGTATCGGGCGGGAACCATTCCAGGAAACCCAGCGCGACAAACAGGATGTTGACGCCCTGCTCATTCAGCGCGGTGCGAGCCTTCAGGCGCAGATTGTACAGCGCGCGTTCTTGATCGACCGGGTTCAGGTCGGTCGCGATCTGCCCAGCCTTGGGCGGCGGCGTGGGAATGCGATCTAGCCGCACGGTCACGCCGGTGGCCGGCGCATCCCAGCTCAGCGCCGCCAGCCGCTGCTCCAACGTCAGCGCGGCGGCGAAGGTCAGCCTGCGGCGGCCGCGCGCCAGCGCGTCGAACAGCGCCTCGGCCGGCGGATCGGTGAGCGCCACAGTGCCGGCCAGGCCCGGCCGCGTGTGCAGCAGGCGATTGCGCCGCCCCAGGTCGAGCAGGCGCGCCTTCCAGGGGGTGGTTGGCATGGCGCGATTGTAGCGCCCAGAGGGCATCGCCGTCAAGCCGCCCGTAATTGTTTGTTAAGAACCTGGTCAGCAGTGGATAAGACAAGCCTGTGATACTGGAAGCTGTGATTACAGCAGTGGGCGATGACGTTGATCCTGCGTTGCGCGTGCCAATGGGATTCCAATGCAATCGGGCTTCTGACTCCTGGCTCCTGACTCCTGTCCACTGCTCTAAACTGCCGGAGCGCGGCGCACACATCTGGCACAAAGCGCGCCGGTACAGTAGAATGAGGTAACCACATGATGCAGCCAACTCAACAGGCACACACATATGAGCGGTGAAACCATTCTGATCGTCGACGACGAGCCGACGATCGTCGAGGTGGTCGGGCTGTAGGTGCTTGATCTCATGCTGCCGGGCCTGAGCGGGCTGGAAGTGACCAAGCGGCTGCGCGCCGGCGGAGCGCTGCCGATCATTATGCTGACGGCGCGTGGCGAAGAAGCCGACCGCGTGGTCGGGCTGGAGCTCGGCGCCGACGACTATGTGACCAAGCCGTTCAGCGCGCGCGAGCTGGTGGCGCGCGTCAAGGCGGTGCTGCGCCGTAGCCACCCCGAGGTCGCGCCGACTGAGCCGGCCATATCGAGCGCGCTGGCGATCGGCGGGCTGCGGCTCGACCCTTCCGCGCGCACTGTCGCGCTCGACGGCCAGCCGATCAACCTGACCGTGCGCGAGTTCGATCTGCTACAGTTCCTGATGCGCCACCCCGACCAGGTCTTCACCCGCGAGCAGCTGCTCGACCATGTCTGGGGCTACACCTTCGCCAGCGACATGGGCACCGTCACCGTCCACATCCGGCGCCTGCGCGAGAAGATCGAGCGCGATCCGGCTAACCCGGTATTTTTGCAGACGATCTGGGGCGTGGGCTATAAGCTGGGACGACCCTCCTGATTGCAAATTGTAAATTGTAGATTGCAAATTGAGCACTAATATGCAATCTGCAATTTACAATTTACAATGTAAAAGTTATGCAGACCGCAATTCCGCTGCGCCGCTCGCTGGCGCCATTTGGTCTCGGCGTGCTGATCGCGTTTGGCATCGCGCTGCTGCTGGCGATCGGTTGGCTAGGTGTGCGCGGCCAAGATATGATCGAGCTGGCGCGCTACCTGCTGGTGTCCAGCGCGATCTCGCTCGGCTGCGGCGCGCTTGGGCTGGCATGGTTCCGGCGCGGGCATGTGCGCCTGTGGGTCCAGGTGACGCTCACGTTCACACTCGGGCTGGCGGTTGCGATCCTGAACATCTTCCTGACTGCCAACCTGATGTTCATCTCGAAGGATCACGATCTGCCGCTGCTGATCCTGCTGATGCTGTTTGCGGCGACCGTATCGCTGGCGCTGGGCTACGCGCTGGCGCAGGCGCTGGCCCAACGGGTGACGGCGCTGCACCGTGGCGCGCGCGCGCTGGCTGGCGGCGACCTGGCGGCGCGGGTGGATGAGGGTGGCGGCGACGAGCTGGCGGCGCTGGCGGCCGAGTTCAACCGCATGGCGGCACAGCTGGCGGCGGCGGACGATCAGCGCGGGCGCCTGGAGTCGACCCGGCGCGATTTGATCGCCGCGATCTCGCACGATCTACGCACGCCGCTGGCCTCGCTGCGTGTGATGACCGAGGCGCTGGCCGATGGCCTGGTGGAAGATCCGGCTACGACAGCGCGCTACCTGGCGACGATGCGCGGGCAGATCGGCCACCTCAGCAGCCTGATCGACGACCTGTTCGAGCTAGCACAGATCGACGCCGGCGCGCTGCGGCTGGAGCTTCAACGCGCATCGCTGGCCGACCTGGTGAGCGACGCGATCGAAGGCATGCGGCCGCAGGCCAGCGCGAAGGGCGTGCGCCTGGAGGGCAGCGTCGCGCCTGGCATCGGCTCCGCGCTGATCGCCCCGCAGAAGATCGAGCGCGTGCTCTACAATCTGGTGACCAACGCGGTGCGCCACACCCCCGCCGGCGGCAGCGTGACGATCTCAGTAAACATTGACCACCGACCGACGACCAACGACCACCGATCGAGCGCTGATAAGGGAAACGAGCCGGTCGTCGGTCGTCCGTCGCCTGCCCTGAGCGGCGTCGAAGGGTCGGTCGTCGTCGAGGTGGCCGACACCGGCGAAGGCATCGCGCCGGACGATCTGCCGCGCATCTTCGAGCACTTCTATCGCGGCGAGAAATCGCGATCGCGCGCGACTGGCGGCGCCGGGCTGGGCCTGGCAATCGCGCGCGGGATAGTCGAAGCCCACGGCGGCCGGATCTGGGCATCGAGCCAGCTTGAGCGCGGAACGCGGATCGCGTTTACGTTGCCGCTCCAGCCGCCGGGCACTCCATTGTAATCGAGCCCAGTGGGTATGCCTGGCTAAAGCGTTTTCACCTTATCCTGCTAAATAGCCAAACTATAGCCTAACGCGCGCGAACACCGGCGAACACTGGCGAATGGTTGCGGGGGTCGTTTCGCGGTTTGCCGCGCTGAAGTGAACTCGGGCGAAATTCGCCGAATGCCCGCGAACGGCGGGAAACATCCGCCTAAAGTCTGAGCGAACGCTGCTTGACAAGCCCGCCGATGTCGTGATATGCTTGCGACGAATATAGAAGAGAACAACTGCCGAAGTAACCTTCGTGCAACCAGTGAGAACCAGAAAGGTGGATTGTAGCATGGCAAACGCGACGAAGAAGCTCATCACAACTGAGAGCTTCCGCGCCCGGGCCCGCAAGGTCGGTCCCGATGGCGTGTTCGCTCGCAGCCATACTGCGCCCAATTTCCGGAGGCTCCATAGCTGATTCGCAGCTACAGAACGAGCTAACGGGCCGTGGGCGACAGGTAAATGGCGCTCACGGCCTTTCTTTGTTGTGAAAGGCCGTGGGTAATGCGCAAGCACTTGACCCCGCGGCCTTTTGTATGCCCGAACCGGCCCGGCGCGGGATGTTTGATCGAAAGCCGTCACTTAAAGATGCTAAGGAGCACCGCCTTGATTATCCAAGATCGCGACGGCTCATTGATAAAGGAGCCGCGCAAACCACGGCCAAACCAGCTCGTATCGCCAAGCTACTGCGTCGAGTTCCCGGCGGCGCTGCTGGATGAACAGAATAGCCTGATCGACCGAATTATCAGCTTCGCGTTCGATACCCTCGGCGCGCAGCGACTCGACGTTCGCGTGCGGGAAGCGGAATGAAGCAGGAGACTAGCGACTAGCGACTGGAGACTGGAAGGATGTGGCTTGCCGCGACTACCAACCCCCAGCCGCTAGCCCCCAGCCTCTCAGATTGAGGAGCCTTGTGATCATGGTATCACAGCCTACACTGGAAGCTGAGACCATCACTGCCATCGAGCGGCCTGCGGCGGCGGTCGACGCGCTGCCGGCGCTCGAGATCGTCGGCGCGCTCAAGCAGTTTCGCAAAGAGGAAGGCCAGAAAAAGGCTTTCTGGAAGCGTGGCGAGCATAAGCCGCGCGAGGTGACCGTTGCCGTCGACAATATGAACATCACCGTTCCGCGCGGTGAGATCTTCGGCCTGCTGGGCGCAAATGGGTCGGGGAAATCGACGCTCATACGGCTTGTTTCGACGTTGCTGATCCCCGACGGCGGCGAGATTCGTGTGTTTGGGCGCGATGTGCAACGCGAAGAGCGCCTGGTTCGGCGCATGATCAACCGCGTCAGTGTCGAGGCATCGTTCTTCAAAAAGCTTTCGGCACTGGAAAACCTGATGTACGCTGCCAGGCTCTACGACATGCCGATCGGCGCGGCGCGCGAGCGCGCGATCTACATCCTCGGCCAGCTCGGCATGAAAGAGAAGCGCCTGTACGAGCCACTCGAGAATATGTCGCGCGGAATGCAGCAGAAGGTCGCGATTGCGCGTGGGCTGCTGACATCGCCCGTGCTGCTGCTGCTCGACGAGCCAACCACCGGCCTGGATCCGCGCTCCAAGCAGGATGTGCAGCGCTTTATTCTACGCATGCGCCGCGAGCACGAGACGACTGTATTTCTGACCACTCACGATATGGACGAGGCCGACCGGCTGTGCGACCGGATCGCTGTGATCGATAATGGCAAGATCGTCGCGCTGGATACGCCCGCGGGTCTGAAGCGCCAGATCGGCGCACAGAGCGGCAAGAATGGGAGTACCTCGATGGAGGACGTGTTTCTGGCGCTGACTGGCAAGAGCCTCGACGACGATTTCGAAGTCGAAGTCGATGCCGTAGCCGAGGAGGGGTAGCGCATGCAGGGGACTGTGCTACGCGCTCAGAGCGGCTTCTTCTGGGTTCAGACCGACGCCGGCATGTTGGAGTGTAGGCTGCGCGGGCGGCTCAAGAAGGAGCGCCAATCCAGCGACATCGCGGTGATCGGCGATCTCGTCGAGGTCAAGCAGGTCTCGCCGACCACCGGCGCGATCGAGGCAGTCGAGCCGCGGCGAACCAAGTTGGCCCGCCGCGCGGCCGGCACCAAAGGTATCTGGAGTGAGGATGTGCTGATCGCCAACCTTGATCAGGTGCTGCTGGTGTTCGCCTGCGCCAGCCCCGATTTCCACCCGCGCATGCTCGATCGTTACCTGGCGCTGACCGAGTCGAGCGAGCTTGAGACAGTGATCGTCGCCAATAAGCTCGACCTGGTTAGCCTGGAGCATGCACGCGAACTGTTCGGCGAGTACGAGCGGATCGGCTACCCGGTGATCTACACCAGTACGCGCCAGGGCACTGGTATCGCGGAACTGCAGGCACGGCTGGGCGGCCGGATCAGCGTCGTCACCGGCAAATCGGGTGTCGGCAAGAGCAGCCTGCTGAACGTCGTGCAGCCTGGGCTGGGCCTGGCCACCAGCGAAATCAGCGATGCAATCGATAAGGGCCGCCACACCACCAGGGTGGCCGAGCTGATCGCGCTGGATCTGCCCGGTGGCGGTTTTGTAGCTGACACGCCTGGTATCCGCGAGCTGGGGCTGTGGCAGTTCCCGCTCGACGAGCTGGATTGGTGCTTCCGTGAGTTTCGCCCGTTCCTGAATGAATGCTACTTCTCCAGCTGCACCCATACGCACGAGCCGGATTGCGCGGTGCGCGCGGCCATGGCGGCGGGGCAGATCAGCGACGACCGCTACCAGAGCTATATGCGGCTGCGCGATGCGGCGTAGCGGAGTGACAAGATGACAGGGTGACTAACTTCGGCAATGAGCATAGGGCTTATGCAAAACACGGATTTCACTTTAGTATATCGTTTTCGTGGCCCACAGGGCCACGAAAACGATATACTAAAAACATAAAGTACCATGCTGCCGCAGGCTAGAGTTCTCACTTGTGTTAGCCCTAAATCTGCAATCAGAAAGGAGGACGCCGATGTACACACTGATGGTTGATGATTTGACGATAATGAAGCACGACGATAGGAGCATGCTGAATGACTATCAATACCGCACTGCTGGTCATCGACGTCCAGGTCGGGCTGATCGATGGGCCGAACCCAGTCTACCAGGCGGATATGATTCTTGAGCGGATTGCCGGCCTGATCGCTGCGGCGCGCGCGGCCGGCACGCCGGTGATCTATGTACAGGACAAGGATGTCGGCGGGGTCGGCACGCCCGAGTGGCAGATTCATCCGCTCGTCGCGCCGGCGCCGGCCGAGCTAGCCATTCGCAAGGCATGGAGCGACTCGTTTTACGAGACGTCGCTGCATGCCGAGCTACAGGCGCGCGGGATCAGCCAGCTAGTGATCGTCGGCATGAAGACCGATGTCTGTGTGACGATGACCAGCTTTCGCGCTGTGGCGCTGGGCTACGACGTGACGCTGGTGTCCGACGCACACACGACCACCGACAACCGTGTGCTGACGGCGGCTCAGACGATCGCTTACCACAACGATCTATTGTACGACTTCGGCGCTGAGGATGGCTTTGGCGCCGGCAAGCACTGGGTCACGGTCAAGCCAGCGCGCGAGGTTACGTTTTGACGACCAATGACGAATGACGAACGACCAATGTGCTGATCCTTCGTCCTTCGTCCTTCGCCTTCGTCGTTCGTCCTTTTGAGAAAGGAGGGCGCCCATGACTGCCAGCTTATCACGGGTAATTTTTCACGCGTCCGCCGTCGGTCAATATCAGCTGAACTAAACCGAGGCATGCTTTGCAAGCGGTGCCTCACGGAGGGTGACCACAGCAATGCCACGCGTAAATATTCACGTCCACGCCATCGAAGAGATCGAGGAACTGGAGGAGCAAGAGGATTGGGAGCTACAGTTGGGCCTTGCGCCCGTCGATCCACGGCGCGAGATAGCCGGCAGCGACAGCCGCAATCGCACACGCGGTGAGCGCCGCTTCGGCGGCAACGAGGCGCTGGATCGCAAGCGTGCCGACCGCCGCAAGAACTTCTCGCGAGCGACGCGGCGGATATAGCGAGATTTTGGATTCGCCCAGAAGGCACCCGATTTTGGATGTGCCTGTCCAATCTAGAATCCAAAATCCAAAATGAAAAAGGGAGGTTGATCGTGTCTACGCCTGCCCTAGCGCCGGCCTGGCGACCAGAGGTCGTGCCCGGCGAGCGCATATTTCTCAGCCAAGTATGTCGCGAAGATCTGCCGCTGTTCGCGCGCTGGTTCAGCGATCTTGAGCTGACCGCCTATCTCGGCCTGGCCGGCATGTCGTTCATGCCCGAGCACGAGCAGGAGTGGTACGACAGTGTGGTGAAGAATCGCGATCAGAAGACTTTCGCGATTGTCGTGCGCGAGGGCCAGCGCTTGATCGGCAGCATCGGATTCCACCCGGTTGATGCGCGGCGGGGTGTGACTGAGCTGGGCGTCGCGATTGGCGATAAGTCCGCCTGGGGCCAGGGCTACGGCAGCGAGGCGGTGCGGCTGATCTGCGATTACGGCTTTACCTTCCTGGGGCTACATACGATCTATCTTTGGCATGTCGCGTTCAACCAGCGCGGACATCACGCATATCTCAAGGCCGGCTTCAAGCAGGCCGGGCGAATCCGCGGCGCGGAGCTGTTCGACGGCCAGCGCTACGATCGGATTCTGATGGATATAACGCGCGAGGACTTCGGGCCATCGCGTCTGGGTGGGATGATCGGGCAGTTACAAGATTGATGACAAGGTGACAAAATGACAACACTTCCTCGCCCCGGCGGCGAGCTAGGCCGTGAGCTGCGCGCCGCCTATGCCTTTGTCGAGCGGAATATCAATCTCATCAAGCGCTACTGGGCCTGGGAGATGGTCTGGCTGGCGTACTCGGTGGTGAACGCGCTCTCAATTACCTTCATTGGGAAGGGCTCGGCCAGCGTTACTGGCGTAGAAATGTCGCCCGAGCAGGTCAACTACTTCATTCTGTACCTGATGGTCGGCACGCTGGTGTGGCACTACCTGGCGATGGTGTTCGACATGGTCAGCGAGGCGATCCAGTGGGAGCGCTGGGAGGGCACGATTGAGTACACCTTCATGGCGCCGATCTCGCGCCTGACGCACCTGCTGGGCCAGGCGGCTTTCGCGATGCTGTATGGGATTCTGCATACCTCGGTCATCCTGGCCATCCTGGCGATGTTCTTCCAACTCGACCTGAGCCGGGCAAATGTCCCTGGTATGCTGCTGATCGTTGTCACCGGCAGCATGAGCTTCGTCGGCCTGGGCATGTTCGCGGCGGTGCTGCCGCTGCTCTCGCCCGAGAAGGGCTTACAGATGACCAACATCATCAAAGCGCTGGTGCTGCTGGTCAGCGGCGTCTACTATGAGATCAGCGTTCTGCCGGCCTGGATGCAGCCGCTGTCGAAGATCTCACCGGCCTATTACATGCTGGTGGGCATGCGTGAAGCGTTGCTCAAGGGCGCGCCGCTGTTCTCGACCGTGAACTCGGCAGGGCTGTTCATGCCCTACATCGTTCCACTCTTGCTTACAGGCATCGTCACGATTCCGGTCGGCCTGTACGCCTTCACGCGCGCCGAGCGCCACGCTAAGCAGACCGGCAAGCTGAAGCGGAACGGGTGACGAGGGTTGAGGACAGAGGAGCAAGGACTGAGGACTGAGTGCCGAGCGATAGGCGCGTACTGGTTCCTGTTAAGCGCTGAGTTCATTGAGAAAATCATGTTGTTCTATCCATTCATTCGGCGCTCTGCAAGCGCCGAATGAATGGATAGAAATAAATAGGCAAGTATCATGACCGACGACGACCCGGATGGCGACGCATACGATCGCTATGCCGAGCAATACGATCCCGACTGGGCCGCGCGCCCGGCGCGCGGTGGACGCAAGCAGCAGGCCAAGTCGGCGCCGAAGCGCTCGCAAAGCCAGATCGTCGCTGAGCTGGCCGAGCCGACTGGCCTGGAGGCCGGCTTTGTCACCAGCTACCAGCCGGCGCGCTACGAGGCCGGGTGGCTGCTGGATTCGCTGCGAATGTTCTACGACGAGCAGCTGATCACCGATGTGCTCGGGCAGGTCAAGGGCGGCAAGGAGGCCAGTGTCTACCGCTGCGCGGCGCACCCGACCACCGGCGAAACGCTGCTGGCCGCCAAGGTCTACCGGCCGCGCATGTTCCGCAACCTGCGTAACGATAAGATGTACCGCGAGGGTCGGTCGATCCTGGCCTCCGATGGCCGGGCAGTGAAGAAGACCGACCACCGGATTATGCGCGCGGTCGGCAAGAAGACCGCGTTTGGCGTGCAGGTTCAGCACACTTCATGGCTCATGTATGAGTACACCACGCTGGAGCGGCTATACCAGGCCGGCGCCGCGGTGCCGCGCCCATACGCCGCCGGCGAGAACGCCATTCTGATGACCTACTTTGGCGATGAGCGCCGCGCCGCGCCCACGCTGAACGAGATACACCTGCCAAAAGGTGAGGCCGAGCTCCTGTTTCACGAGGTGCTACGGAACATCGAGCTGCTGCTTGAGCACGGCCTGATCCACGGCGACCTGTCGGCCTATAACATCCTCTTCTGGCAGGGCGCTGTGGTGCTGATCGATTTTCCACAGGTGAGCGACATCAGCAGCAACAGCAAGAGCGACTTTATTTTGCGGCGCGACATCAACCGTGTCTGCGAGTACTTCATCCGCCAGGGCGTGCGCTGCGACCCAGCCGCGATCACGCGCGATCTGTGGGCTCGCTATGGCGAGCTGGCCGATCAGCAGGCCGCGCTGCTGGCCGCTGAACAGGCGGCGATTATGCTGGAAACTGATTTTAAGGAGTAATACTAATTCGGAGATCAAGCAATGCTTCGAGGCGAACGAGTTGTGCTGCGCGCCGTCGAGCGCGATGACCTGAAACGGCTGCACGAGCTACAACAGAATGTCGACCTGGTGCTGCTTGGCGATGGCGAGTGGGACCCGCAGCCGCTGGCAGCGCGTGAAAAACGCTACGACAACCGTGTAGCGGATGAGGATAAGGCCTGGTTTGTGATCGAGGTCGCGGGCACGATCATCGGCGATATCAACCTGCACCATCGCGACCGGCGCTCGGGCGTGTCGGCGTTCGGTATCGGCATCTACGATCCGGCGTACCTCAGCCAGGGCTATGGCCGCGAGGCGATCGGACTGATGCTGGACTGGGCGTTCCGCATTCAGAACTATCGGAAGATCTGGCTGGACACCTGGTCGACCAACCAGCGCGCGATTCGCTGCTACCAGTCGCTCGGCTTTGTAGAAGAGGGCCGGCAGCGCCGGCAGCTGTATGTGAACGGCGAATATGTCGATGTCGTGATCATGGGGCTGCTGCGCGAAGAATGGCAGGCGCGGCGAGGGCAGTGACAAGATGACAAGATGACAAGATGACAGCTCATCTTGTCATCTTGTCATCTTGTCAGGTCAGGTCAGCAAGAAAGGATCACACATATGGCGATAACATCAATGGACAGCCCGGCCTACCGGCGCGATCTGGGCGGCGGGCTGGTGCTGCGCTGGTCCACGGCAGCCGATGTCGAGGGCATCGGCCAGCTATATGGCTACGTCTTCCGCGGCAAGCCGGAAGATCCGCCCAACCATGTTATGAACGCCTGGACGCACGACCTGATGAGCGGGCGGCACCCGCTGATCGGACCAGGCGACTTTGCGCTGGTCGAGAACACCGATGGTGGGGCGATCGTGGCGGCGACCTGCCTGATCCGGCAGACCTGGGAGTACGATGGGATCGCATTTCCGGTCGGCCGGCCCGAGATTGTGGCTACCATGCCCGATTTCCGCAACCGCGGCCTGATCCGCGCGATCTTCGAGCTGATTCACGCCCGCGGCGCTGCGGAAGGGCAGCTGGCGCAGGGCATCACCGGCATCAACTACTACTACCGCCAGTTCGGCTATGAGTATGCGCTTGATCTGGGCGGGCGGCGCTCGGTCTACCTGGCGGCGATCCCGCAGCTCAAGCCGGGCGAAACCGAGCCATACGCCCTACGCGCGGCCACGCCGGCCGATCTGCCGCAGGTGATGGCGCTGTACGGTCGCGAGCGAGCGCGCGGGCCAGTCTCGGCGTCGATCGACGCCGACTACTGGCATTGGCTGCTGGAAGGCCAAAACCCCGACGCCGGCGAGGGCTGGAACACCTGGCTGATCGTCCGCGCCGGGGATGATCGCGCCGCGCCGGTGGGCTATCTGCTGACCAACCGGCGGCGCCATGGCGATCGGCTGGGCGTGATCGGCATGGCGCTGGAGCCGGGCGTGGCGCTGCCAACGCTGCTGCCGAGCGTGCTGCGCGCGCTCCAGGCGCTGGCGTTGGTGATGCCGCCGTTCAGGCCCCATCAGCCGGAAGTGGCGGCGCGCATCTCATTCGCACTGTTCGGCAGCCACCCGCTCTACGATGCGCTTGGCACGGGGCTAACCGCCGACGTTGAGCCGCCCTATGCCTGGTATGTGCGCGTGCCGAATCTGCCGCGCCTCATCCGCCGGATCGCGCCGGCGCTGGAGCGGCGGCTGGCTGCGTCGAGCGCATCCGGCTACACTGGCGAGCTGACGCTCGATTTTTATCGCGCGGGGCTGCGGCTGGTCTTCGATCAAGGCCGGCTGACCGACGCCGCCGATTTCCGCGCCGAAGGCTGGGATCCGCATTACAACGCCGCCTTCCCGCCGCTGGTGTTCTTGCAGCTGCTGTTTGGCCGGCGCAGCCTGGCCGATCTGCGCTACGCCTTCCCCGATATCTACGCCGACCAGATCGGGCGATCACTGCTGGAGGCGCTGTTCCCGGCGCGACCATCGTGGGTGCTGCCGCTGGAGTAAGGGACTCGCATAGCAAGATGACAAACGGCCTTTAATGCTGGCTGCCATAATTTCGATCCGAGTAGTTGGACGGACGACGATGGATGGAAGACGAATGCTGCGGTCTATCGTCGTCCGTCTTCCGTCTTTTGTCTCGAAACATGGATCGCTTTTACGAAACGTTGCGCTTGAAGGAAGCCACTATGACGCCCTATATTCCCGCGCCCGACCCGCTCACACCAGCCTGGCTGACAGCCGTTCTCCGGGCGTCGGGTGCGCTTACGCAGGGCGAGGTGCTCACGGTGACAAGCAAACCGACAGGCGCTTTTAACTCTCAGTCAAGTCATCTGCCGCTGCACTATTCCAATGCTGCTGCGCCCGGCCTCACAACCAACATGATCCTGAAGCGGAACATTCCAGAGCCTTGGGGCGTCGAGGCCGGCGCAGAAGAGGTCAAATTCTACCGGCTGGTGGCCGCGCTCCCGCATGCGCCGCCCGCGATTGTACCGTGCTATGCCGCGGCGTATGATCCTGCCAGCGGCAATTCGTATCTACTCTTGCAGGATCTTTCGGCGACACATGCGCATCCGGTCTCGCGCGATCAGCTCATAAGTATCACCGATGCGGTACCGCCGGCCAATTTGATCGAGCGCGTCACCGACACGCTTGCGCAGCACCATGCATATTGGTGGGATCACGCGCTGCTTGACGGCGAGACATTCCACATCGGCTATTGGTCGCGCAATGCCGAGCGGTTCGCGCTGTATCTACAGCGGCGGCGCATTTCGTGGGACAGCCTGGTAGCCGGCGAAGCGGCCTGGTTTCCCGGCGATCTGCGGGAGCTGTATGCGCGGGTGCTCGATCACCTGGAACAGCATTGGAGGCGCTATCTCGAGCCACGCTTCCAGGCCAAAGCGAACTTGACGCTGGTGCATGGCGACGCCTACTTTTCGAATTTTATGTGCCCGACCGACCCCGCTGCCGGAGCGACGTATTTGCTCGATTGGCAAGAGCCGACTGTCGACATTGGCGGCTATGATCTTGCCAACCTATGCGCGACATTCTGGACATCGGAGCAGCGGCATGCGGCGCAGCGCGAGCAGCATATCCTTCAACGTTATCACGCGACGTTACAAGCGCACGGTGTGAGCGATTACGCCTGGCGCGACCTGCTCACAGATTACCAGACTGGGCTGATCTACTGGCTGCTCGTACCAGTACAGGATCGCTACGATGGATCAAGCAAAGACTACTGGTGGCCCAAGATGCAATGCTTGGTCACGGCATTTCGCGAATGGCACTGTGCCGATCTGCTGGGGATCGCCGCAGACGCCGCAGGTTGAAACCGGCGGCTAGTACGCCAAGCCTGCTAAAGCAGGCTGTCCAATACCTCAAACCGGCTTCGGCAGGCTTGATGCGGGCGCGGGGATGAATCCCCGCGCCTATTATCTCGGAGGTTGTTTTTTCGCCCCGCAGGGCGAAAAAACAACCTCCAAAGGAAGAAAAGTACCATGCTGCCGCAGGCTAGAAAGCACATTGGTGATAGAATCCGTGACATGGTGTACCATGGTGCGGCGTTCGTGTGTGCTAGAGGAAAGGACTGATATGAGCGATCCGACCGGTAAGGTGATCATCACCTGCGCGCTCACTGGCGGCATTCATGGCAAGGAGGCCAACCCCAACCTGCCCGAGCAGCCCGACGAAATTGTGGCGCAGGGCATCGCGGCCTGGCGCGCGGGCGCGGCCATTCTGCATGTCCACGCGCGCAACCCCGATGGCAGCAACACTATGGATCCGGCGATCTACGGCGAGCTGCACCAGCGGCTGTGCGCCGAGACCGACGCGATCGTGCAGCTTACCACCGGCGGCAGCCCAACATTGCCGGTGGAGCAGCGGCTGAACACGGTGCTGCTGGCGCCCGAGATGTGCTCGCTGAACCTGGGGCTGCTGAACTTCTTCATTCGCGGCCAGCAGGTATTCTTCAGCAATCACCGCTCGGATATCGATCGCTTCGCGCGTGAGATGCGCGCACGTGGCGTCAAGCCCGAGCTAGAGGCCTACAATGAGGCGATGATCGAGGAGGCCGAGCATCTGATATCGGCTGGCCTGCTCGACCCGCCATATGTGCTCAACTGCGTGCTGCATACGCCGACGCAAGGCGGGCTG
>WNGB01007666.1_pt1 | contig 15514 bp, 17 predicted proteins | sample 5400681 | NCBI WGS metagenome assembly WNGB01 (sample SAMN13153367, study PRJNA577476) | soil metagenome | isolation source: 115 cm soil or saprolite under grassland replicate 2 | place: USA:California | collected 2016-06-15
GCCTTGTCGAGCAGCTCGTCGAACTCCGGGATCCCGGAGGCGGCGCGCGTCGCGAGCGGCCCCGGCGAGATGGCGTGGACGCGGATTCCCTTGGGGCCGAGCTCGGCCGCGACATAGCGCACGGCGGCCTCGAGCGCGGCCTTGGCCACGCCCATGATGTTGTAGTTCTTCACCACCATCTGGCTGCCGTAGTAGCTCATCGTGAACAGCGTGCCGCCGTTCTTCATCAACGGCTCGGCCAGATGGGCCATGCGCAGGAACGACCAGCACGACACATCCATCGTGGTCAGGAAGCCTTCGCGTGGCGCGTCCACGACGCGTCCTCCCAGCGTGTCCTTGGGCGAGAACGCAATGGAATGGACGACGAAATCGAGCTCGCCCCACTCATCGTCGATGCGCTCGAACACCGCTTCCATCTGGCCCGGCGTGCCGACGTCGAGGGGCATCATGATCGGCGCCTCGAGCTCGCGCGCCAGCGGCTCGACGTATTTCTTCGCCTTGTCGTTGAGATAGGTGACGGCGAGCTCGGCGCCGAGCGCACGAAAGGCCTTGGCGCAGCCCCAGGCGATCGACCGGTCATTGGCAATGCCAACGATGAGTCCCTTCTTGCCCTCGAGGAGTTTGGCTTTCGCTGCAGGAATCATGGGATGGTCCCTCTTGCGCTCGGATTTGAGCGCCCTGCCTGGAGTAGTTCAGAGCGTCATTTCCGGCACGCGGTCCGGAACGGCGAGATCGGCCTCGGTCGCCGCGACCACCTGATCCGCCGACACGCCCGGACCGGTTTCGAGCAAGGTCGTACGGCCGCCCGGAAAGGCGATGACGGCCATTTCGGTGACGATCAGGTCCACCGGCCGGGTCGAGGTGACCGGCAGCGTGCATTTCTTCACGATCTTCGGCGCGCCCTTGGCGGTGTGCTGCATGGCGACAATGACGCGCTTGGCGCCGGACACGAGATCCATGGCCCCGCCCATCCCGGCCACCATCTTGTTGGGCACCATCCAGTTGGCGAGCTGTCCGGCCTGATCGACCTGTAGGCCGCCGAGCACCGTGAGGTCGAGATGGCCGCCGCGAATGAGGCCAAACGACATCGCACTGTCGAACGCGCTGGCACCGGGCAGTGCCGTGACTGGACGACCGGCCGCATCGGTCAGTGTCGGATGCGCCATTCCCTCCTCGGGGACCGAGCCAGTGCCGATCAGTCCATTCTCGGACTGGAAGAAGACCTGCATGCCCGGTGGCAAATGATTGGCGACCAGCGTCGGAATTCCGATGCCGAGGTTCACCAGCATGCCCGGCGCGAGTTCGCGGGCAATCCGGCGCGCAATGATCGTCTGCGGGGTCATCCGATGCGTCACGTGTTGGCGACGAGGTAGTCGACGACCGGCGCCGGCGTCACCACGTGGTCGGGCGAGATCACGCCGACCGGGACGATGTTGTCGGCGCTGGCAATCACGGTACCGCCGGCCATCGCCATGACCGGATTGAAATTGCGGGCGGTCAGGGCGTAGCTGAGATTGCCCAGATAGTCGGCCAGGAACGCCTGCACGAGCGCGAAGTCGGCACGCAACGCGATTTCAAGCAGGTAGTCCTTGCCGTCCACCTTGACGTGCTGCTTGCCGTGCTCGACCGGCGTTCCGATCCCGGTCAAGGTCAGGACGCCGCCCAGTCCATAGCCGCCGGCGCGGATGCGTTCGATCAACGTGCCTTGCGGCACGAGCTCGACCTCCAGCTCGCCCGCCAGCATCTGCCGCTGGGTCTCGGGGTTGAGCCCGATGTGGCTGACGATCGCCTTGCGCACGAGCTTGGCGTCGATGAGCTTGCCGATGCCCCTGCCCGGCGATGCGGTGTCATTGGCAATCACCGTGAGGTCGCGCTTGTTCTGGCGCACGATCTCGTCGATGACGCGCTCCGGCGTTCCCACTGCCATGAACCCGCCGATCATCAGGCTTGCACCATCGGCGATCATCGCAACCGATTGATCGAGGGACAGGGTTCGCATGACCGCTTCAGCCTTTCCGGCGCTAGTCCGTATCGAACGGACCGACCGACACGCTGCCTCGCTCTTGCCGCGGCACGGTGCTGACCGCCCGTTCCAGGGAGCGTGCCTCCTCCTCCAGCCCGATCCATCGCAGCTTGCAGATCAATCGTGCCCATTCAGCCGAGAGCTGTTGGGTGACGGGGTTGATGTCGGTCAGGTGTGTGCGTTGCATCGGCGTCCTCCCGTTCGAAGATTCTCCCTAGGCCGGCAGTCGTTGCGGCGCTGCCGTCACGTGCTTCCGCCCGGCCATTTCTCGGACCGGGGGCGCGTGAACCTTTGCATCATCGCCTGCGCCTCTTCGGACTGTCGCCGCCCATCCTCGGCGGCCATCTGCATGCGCTGCGCGATGAAAGATTGATAGGCTTCCATGGCCTCCGGAACCGAACGCGTCGCGCTGAGCTTGGCGGCGAGCTCGGACCAGAGATCCGCTTCCGACTTCACGCGCGAAAGCCAGGCACGGCTGGCTTGCTCGTAGGCATCGACCAGCTCTCTTTGCATATTCAGCATCGCCTCGGTCTGCTCTTTGCCCAACTCGAAGAAGGGCACCGGAGTCGACTTCGCGGATCCTGAACCCGTCGACTTGCTCATGATCGATCCCTCATCCGGGGGTGCTCCAGCAGGACGCCATTCGGAAGAGCGGCACGCGAAGCCCCATTCATTCGGCGGCCCGTTGAGCCGCCGCAATTGTGTTCGCCGTGTTGAGTCTTAACGAATTGGGATCACGCGTCTCTATTGTCCGTGGGGGAGGCGTACATATCGAAACAGATCAGCCCGCTATATCTTGGTTTAGAACCGTTTGAACCAATGCGGCTCTAGGATTTGTTGCATCGCAAAGAACACCCGCGAAGCAACCACGGTGGGTACGCCGTGACACTCTACATAGAGCCAACGACGCCTCGTCGGAGCTTGTCATGCGACTGATCGTCCCCACACTCGCAGCGTTGCTGGCGGTCGGGCCAACCACGCCCCAGGGTCTTGCCGCGGAAGGCAAGGCATCCTTGACGCAGATCATGGAGGCGTGCCTATCGCTCGGAAGAGCGCGCGGCTGGACGAAGGACGACTTCGAGACCAATCGAAGGGCGCGGCGGTTCTTCAGAAATTGCGTGCGCGGCGGGCAGCGGCAAGCGCAGCAAGGAACGCCTTACAGGTGACAGCACATCTGAAATGACGCCGCTGTTCATTGACTTGGTTCAGCGGAACGGTGCCGGTGCCTTCGATCCAACTCGACGGCGGCTTCGATCGAACCGATCAAAGAGTCTTCCTCGAACGGCTTGCTCAGGAACGCCACCGCACCTGCCCTGAGCGCCTGGGTGCGAGCCTTGTTGGTAGGAAACGCGGTCACAAAAATCACCGGCGTGGCGTATTGTGCCTCCAGCAGCTGACTTTGCAGCCCGAGCCCCTTCAGACCCGGCATCTGCAAGTCGGTGATCAGGCACGATGTCTCGCGCACCCGTCCGGATTTCAAGAACTCCTCCGCGGACGCGAAGGTCAGTACCTCGTAACCCAATGATTTCACCAGATCGCCAATTCCGTCTCTGACCAAGGCATCGTCGTCGACGATCGAAATCACGGGCGCTGTCTGCATGGGCAATGCCCTATCTATTCACGCGTGCTCCTCAGCTTCTGCCAGTTTGGGTTTTTGTGCGATGCGCTGCCAATATTCATTGGTAACGCCGGATACCGAATGGGCTACGGCGAGAATACGTTGGTTTAGCCGTCACCTCATTTTTCCGCAGGGCATGCCCAGGCTGCCGGCCATTCTCACCAACTCGGCGAGCGACTTGGCACCGAGTTTTTTCATGACGTTATGGCGATGAACCTTCACGGTGACTTCGCTCACGCCGATCTTGGCCGCCGCCTGCTTGTTCATCAGACCCGCGCAGACCAGCTCCATGACCTCCAGCTCCCGGGTGCTGAGCGCATTGAAACGCGTGCGCAGGTCTTGCGCCTCCCGGTCGTGCTCGCGCCGGGCGCGGTCGCGATCGAGCGCGACTTGAACCGCGTCGAGGAGGTCCTGCTCGCGTATCGGCTTTGTGAGGAACTCGACCGCCCCCGCCTTGATCGCTTTGGCGCACATCGGGATGTCGCCGTGACCGGTGATAAAGATGACCGGAATGTTGATTTCCGCCTTGGCCAGCTTGGATTGAAATTCGAGCCCGTTCAGCCCCGGCAATCGCACGTCCAGGATCAGACAACTGACATCGTCCGGAACCTTGGCCTGCAGGAACTCCGCGGCCGAACGAAAGACCTGGCTCTTGAGGCCGACCGACTGGAAAACCGCGTCGAGCCCCTCACGCACATCGGGATCGTCATCGACAACGAAGACGACGGGAGCACTGCTTGCTTGTTGTTGCATGATTAGACTCCACCCTCATGTGTCGGCAGCTCGACGTGGAAGATCGCGACACCGTCAGCATCCGCCTTCACCCAGATCAGACCATTGTGGCTCTCGATGATCGAGCGGCAGATGGCCAGACCCATTCCCATGCCCTGCGCCTTGGTCGAGAACAGCGGCTTGAAAATACGATCGAGGTTGGATGGGGCGATTCCAGTCCCGCTGTCTTCGATCGATATATGCACCGCATCCGACTCGCCCCGTTCGGTCTTCACGCGCAGGACCCGGCGCGGCGTTGAGCTCATCGACTCGATCGCATTCATGACCAGGTTCAGGATCACCTGCTGCAGCTGGACCGGGTTGCCGATGACGTCGGGAAGACTTTCGTCGCATTCCATTTGAAGCTCGATGTCGTGCTTACGCAGGTCGATCCACACGATCCTCAAGACGTTCAGGATCATGGCATTGATGTTGACCTGCGTTTTGTCCTGCGTGTCCTTGGTGAACATCGCGCGCACGCCCACGATGATCTCGCTCGCGCGATGGCCCGCGCTGATAATCTGCGTGAGTGCGGCCCGCGCCCTGTCGATGTCGGGCCGGTCCGCCGTGAGCCACCGCAACGCAGCACTCGCTTTCGTCACGATTCCCGTCAGCGGCTGGTTGACCTCGTGAGCGATCGACGCGGACAACTCCCCGGCCGTCGCCACGCGGTTCATGTGGCTCAGCTCGGAGGTCATACTACGGATCACGACCTCCGCACGATGGCGACGGCGATGCTCGAACAGCAGCCACATGATGAGCGCCGCCTGGAACAGCACGACCGCGACAACCGCCACGATCTGCCCACGATAGAGGTCCCAGCCGCTCCGTTCGTGAAACCGCACTTCGCTTCCAGGCGGTAGGCGGGCCTCGCTGATGTTCCACCGTTGCAGCTGGCGCCAGTCGAAGATGGGCCTCAGGGCGTCGTTGGTGGTGACTGGAATGTCGGACGCGCGCTCTCCGTCGAGGAGCCGCAGGACGAGCCGGCCCGCGTCCCGGCCGATCTGATCGGGGACCATGATGAAACCGCCAACGGCGCCTGACCCAAGGAACGTTTCCACGCCGACGATGATCGGGCGGTTGGCCACATCCGCGATTGTCGGAAGCACATCTGCTGCAACATAGGTTGCGTCGGGATCGAAATTGATGCCGATGTAGAGGATTGCCGTATGATCCGGGAGGTTTGCGACCCGCTGTTTGACCTCATTGATGGACAGACCCATGACGTCGATGAAGTCGAGCCCTTCAGGAAATACCGCGAGCTCATCGGCGAAGCGGCGGAAATAGGGCTGGTGCTCCCAGCGGTCACCGACGATCGTGAACCCCTTGAGATCCGGGACGACGATCCGCGCGGCGCTGATCATGTCCGCAAGGGTCATCGGCGTGGCCGTTCCGGTGGCGAGCGGCGGGAGATTCCGTGTCGCCGTTTCGACGTCGACTGCCGCCAAGACAATGGGAGCCGTCGGCCAGAGGGTTGTCCGCAAGCGCGTCGCGTAATCGAGCGTCGTTGGACCGATCACGACGATGACCCCGATGGGTCTGTCGCGATATTTCTTGCGAAAGTGATCGTGCAAACTCTCTTCGTACTGGGACCCGTTGAACCGGTAGAGATCGAGGTGCTCGACATAGAGTGATATCGGCCGACTCGGATCGTTGTTCATGACCGACCGCATCGCCGAGATCACCGCGCTGGGCCACGGGCGGAACGAGGTCGACTGGTCGAGGACAAGGACCGAGCGTGGCAATGGCGGGTCGGCCCGGGCTATCGGACACGCCAGCAATGCCAACAACCAATAGATGAGTCCGACTGCAACAAGATCGGTCCCACGCGCGAGAATTGCGACCCGTGCGGTTCGTAGCTCAAGGCAGTTCAAGCGCGGATGGCCCATGGCAACATTCGGATGAGCGTGGCGACTGCTTGCTCATGCCGAGCCAAGTCATTGCGGTCAGCATGCCCCTTAGTTCCGCATGGAACCCGTCGCCGCGCGCTTAACGATACGGTTGCAAGTCAATGAAAGTCCGAAGTCTGTGGAAGCTGCGCGTTTCAGGCGCGCGGGTACAGCATAGGAACGACGGTCGTATAGCGCTTTCTTCACCGGAACCAGGCGGTGCGATTGCACCGGTGCAAGCTGCGTCACAGTGACCTAAACCAAGGGATATCCCCCTGACCCGTTTCGGTACCCGCGGTGGCCTTCCGCACAATGGTCAGCCGCGCCTGACGGTCTCTAATCAGCACTCCGCGGGACACAGGAGATCGTGATGAGGGACCGCTATCCATCAAGATTGCTCCTCCATTGGTCAGCGCGCGCCTACGGCGCGGCACTGATCATCACGTTCCTGGCACCGCATAGCTCGGACGCCCTCGCCGCGGAGCCTCAGACGATTCAATTCTCCGGCTCCGGAGAACCGCAGCCAAGCCAGCTGGACAAGCTTCGTTCCAAGCGAACGGACTCGTTCGGAACTGGCGCCGGCCCCACGCGGCGAACACTTCGCCGACCCGGCACTGCGCGCGGCAAGGCGGCCGCCAGCTATGGTCCCAACTGTACCCAGGTCTTGGACGCCGACGGGCGGGTCAGTGCGAGGTGCTTCTGAACGACAAATGCCTCGATGACCAAGCTCGCCTGGCGCCATGGAGATGAAGCAATGACGACCACCACCACCGACAACCTCGCCACCTTGGTGCCGAGCGCCAAGGCCGTGATGGAGAAAATTGCGCTGGTCGAGTCGGAAAAGGCCTCGGAGGCGATGCGCAGGCACGCACAAGCCGAAGCGGAGAAGAAAGCGCTGATTGAACGGCTGACAAAGCCGTCGGGCTTGTCGGATGAGCAGGTCATGAAGAAGGCCGCTGCCATCATCCAGCGCGCGGCCAGCAATGGCCGCATGGAGGTTCTGGTCTATCGTTTCCCGAACGTGATGTGCACCGATCGCGGGCGCGCCATCAATCAGCAGGAGCCGGGCTGGGAGACCACGCTCACCGGCATCCCGAAGGAAATCTACGGCTTCTGGGAGCGGCGCTTGCGCCCGCTCGGATACAAGCTGCGGGTCGAGATTGTCGATTTCTCCGGCGGAGTTCCGGGCGATATCGGCATCACACTGAAGTGGGGATGAGCGGTCCTCCGAGTTGACCGCTTCGCTGTAACTGAAAGCCGCCCTTGTGATGGGAGCCTGAGCATGTCAACGCGCGCGGATCCTGGTCGCGACGTCACCTCGGCCTTTGGGTTGATGGCTCCGGCCGTCGAATACATGATCGATGCCGCGCAGCGCAGCATCCTGTTCTGGGATGTCATGCGCCAGCGCGGCAATCAGTATCGCGAGCATGTGGCCAAGACCGCCCCCCATGTCCTCGATTACGGCGTGGAGCTCATCATCGATGGGCGCACGCTCGCGCGGCCCGCGAATTACGCGCTGGTGCGCATCGTCCCGCCGGAGGCAGTCGACCTTGATCCGGCTCGCAGACCCTTCGTCGTGATCGACCCGCGCGCCGGCCACGGACCCGGCATCGGCGGCTTCAAGGCCGACAGCGAGATCGGCGTCGCGCTCAAGGCGGGGCATCCTTGCTACTTCGTCGGCTTCCTGCCCGAGCCGATGCCCGGGCAGACCATCGAGGACATCGCGCGCGCCGAGGCGGTGTTCCTCGAGAAGGTCATTGCGCTGCATCCCGATGCCGACGGCAAGCCCTGCGTCGTCGGCAATTGCCAGGCGGGGTGGGCGATCATGATGCTCGCTGCCCTGCGTCCCGAGTTGTTCGGCCCGCTCATCATTGCGGGCTCACCCCTCTCCTACTGGGCCGGCGTGCGCGGTCAAAACCCGATGCGGTACACCGCCGGCCTTCTGGGCGGCAGCTGGCTGACGGCGCTCACCAGCGATCTCGGCCATGGCAAGTTCGACGGCGCCTGGCTGGTGCAGAATTTCGAGAACCTCAATCCGTCGAACACGCTCTGGAGCAAGCAATATAATCTCTACGCCAAAATCGACAGCGAAGCTCCGCGCTATCTCGGCTTCGAACGCTGGTGGGGCGGTCACGTGAACCTCAATGCCGAGGAGATCCAGTTCATCGTCGATGAGCTGTTCATCGGCAACAACCTCGCCGCCGGCGGGATCCAGACCAGCGACGGCATGGCCCTGGACCTTCGCAACATCCGCTCCCCGATCGTGGTGTTCTGCTCCAAGGGCGACAACATCACGCCGCCGCCGCAGGCGCTCGGCTGGGTTCTCGATCTCTATGAGGACGTCGACGAGATCCGATCGCACGGACAGACCATTGTCTATACCGTCCACGAGAGCATCGGCCATCTCGGCATCTTCGTGTCCTCGGGCGTCGCCCGCAAAGAGCACGGCGAGCTCTCCAGCAACATCGATCTCATCGACACGCTCCCACCGGGACTCTATGAGGCGGTGTTCGAGAGCAAAGGCGAGGACGCCACCGATCTCATATCCGGTGACTGGGTGATGCGTTGCGAGGCACGCACGCTCGAGGACATCCGCAAGCTGGGCGCCAACGACGCGACGGACGACCGCTGTTTCGCCGCCGCGGCCCGCATGTCGGAAACCAATCTTTCGCTCTGCCGTGCCTTCGCCCAGCCGGCCGTACGCGCCTTTGCGAGTGCATCCGGGGCGCAATGGATGCAGAAGCAGCACCCGTTGCGTCTGCAATACGAGCTGTTCTCCGATGCCAATCCGCTGATGGCGAACGTGGGACGCCTGGCGCAATGGGCGCGGGAGCATCGTCGCCCCGCCGCGACGGACAACCCGATCATTGGGCTGCAGGAGAACATGTCCCGGCAGTTCATTGCCGTGCTCGACGCCTGGCGGGACGCGCGGGATGCGTGGTCCGAGCAGATGTTCTTCTCAATCTACGGCGCGCCGGCGCTGCAGGCCATTGCCGGCGTCGACAAGGCGGGTGCCCGCCCCATGCGGAAAGCGGCCAAGAGTCGCCTGCATCGCGAGCTCCTCAATGCGCGCATTGCCGAGCTGAAGTCGCGCATTCCGATCGGAGGGTTGCGGGAGGCCGTCGTCCGCTCGCTCCTCTACATCGGGATGGCCAGAGGCGCGGTCGACGAGCGCGGATTTGAGATCGTGCGGCGCATCCGGCGCAGCCACAGCGAACTGCCGAAGCTGTCCTTGTCGGGATTCAAGGCGCTCGTCCGCGAGCAGTTCTTCATGCTGCTGATCGATCAGCAAGCGGCGCTCGCGGCGATTCCGGCCATGCTGCCGGCCGACCGCGAAAGCCGCATTCAGGCGCTCGATCTGCTCCGGCAGATTCTCACCGCGCGTGGTGACTTGAGCGGCGAGGTCGTGCAGCGCCTGCAGCACATCAGCTATCTGTTCGGCATCGAGCCGGATCACGCCGCGGCCGCACCCCCAAGCCCATCACCGACCGCGGCGACGATCGAACAGCGCAAGGCGTCCTAGGCACATGGACGCGGCCAGGTATTCGGTGGTTGAGCCGCCGCGCAAATGAACGTCAGGTCGAAATCCGAGCACTTAGGCCGGAGGACACGCGGACCGTTGAACGCAGCAGCACGCTGTCGCTCGATCGCCGCTTCTTCGCAATGAAGCGCTGCCAGTCGCGGTACTAACGTCGGCCTACTTGGACAATGTGGCGATATAGGCCGCAATGTCCTGGGCATCACGGCGAGAAGGCGTCAGATTCATCCTCGAATGGGGATCCAGTATCGCCAACGCAATCAATTCGGGGGCATTACCATATTTTCGGGCGATCGTCTCGAAGGGCGGCGAGTTTGCCAGCTCTCGAGGCGCGCTCGGTTCAATGTGGTGACATGGCAAACAGTGCTGCTGCGCCAGACGTTTGCCATTGTCCGCATCTGCCGCAACAGCGCCGTGGGCGATAAAGACCCAGGCAAATAGCAGGGCGTTATAGGTCAGATTCATGCATAGCCTCTGGCACCGGAATTCTCGCCCCCGATGCAATCCACTGGTCATAGGTCTGCAAGGTTAGCCCGAGCTTGTCGTAATGGACCCTCAGGTAGCCGTCCGAGCCGCGGACGACCGCCGCCGGCATGATTGCCTGGACCTCCTGCGCCATCACGCCGACATAGACCTTGTCGCTGTCCTTGTAGGCGAAGCGGTAGAAGCCGAGGCCGTTGGGGAGATGGCCGAGCAGGATGATGTCGTGCTTGAGCGCGATATCGGAGCGCCGGCCGCCACCGCCGCCACGACCGCCGCCGCCCCGATGGCCCATCGACGGCCGGTGTTGTGCCATGCTGCGTTGACTAGCCGTACGCTGGCTCGCGCCGGATGGCCGATGACGCGCCTGCCCCTGATGCGCCCTCGCCGCCTGCTGGGAACGGGTCTGCTGCGGACGGGCCGCCTGCTTCGATCGCGCCTGGCCGCCACCCTGCTTGGCACGCGCTTGCTTGCTGCCGGCGCTCTTGGCGCTCGTCTTGCTCGCCGCCTGCTTCGATCCGCCACCCGCCTTGTTGGCGGCCTGCTTTGCTCCCGCGCCCGCCTTCGCAGCCGCCCCGCCCTTTTGACCCGCCTTGCCCTGAGCGGCCTTTCCGGCTCCGCCTTGCTTGGCGAGATCGCGCCGCCCGGCGTCGGCCTTGCCGCGGAAGGCTTCCCGTGACGCCGCTTTGCCGGCGTCGCCGAAGCGCTGGGCCACGTTGCGGTCGGCATACGGCACGCCGCCCCGGTGCGCAGCATTGTGGCTCCAGTTGGTGTTGGTGATGTTGGCGCGATTGAACTGATTGTAGCGAAGCGGATTGACGCTGACGCGGTTTTGCAACCAGTTGACGCCGCCCCAGATCGCGGCACCCGCCGCCACACCGGCCGCAAACGTCAGCGCGGTGCCGGCGTAGTAGCCCGACGGATACCACGAGTACGGCGCATAGTCGGGATAGGGCCAGGCACCATACACGATGCCGGGGTCGTAGATCGGCAGGTAGTACTGGTCCGGGCTGGTGCTCTCGACCGTATAGACGTAGGAGGGGGCGGCCGCCGACGATGACGGTGCTCTCGTCTGCTGCCCTCCCTGCCTGGGCGGCGCCGCGCTTGGCGGTGGAGCCGCCTCCTTCGTCACCTTCTGATACTCATTCGTTTTCAAGTTGCCGTTGGCGTCGGCGCGCGCGCGTAGCTGCTGCACCGCTTTGAGCACATCCGCCTGCTGGGCGAGGAACGCATCGCCAAGCTGGCGCGTCCGGTCGAGCTTGTCGTTCATCATCTGCAGCGTTTGCGGAATCGCCGTGAGCGCCTTGACGCTCGGGTCCCATGGCTGCTTCTGCATCGCCTCCTCGAGCGCTTGGCCGCTCACGCCCGAGTTGGCCTGCGACCAGCGGGCTGCTTCGACCACTTCGAGCGGATAGGTCGACGCCATCAGGATCTGGGACAATACCGCGTCCGGATAGAGCGCGATTGGCGCCACCAGCTGCTCCAGTTGCGCCGCCGTGCGCGGCTGTTGCGCTGCGCTCTCGGCCTGTGCCGGTCCCAGGTGCAGACCGATGCAGATCAGCAGCGTTGAGACGGTGGCGAGGATTGAACGCGACAGCAGGAGCAGGACTCGCATGGCTTGCCCTCCGAAACGGTCGTGGGCCGATGGTGCTTGGCCGAGGATTCTGATCTCGCTTTGCCGTCGCGCGCGACCATCCATCTGGCTCGCGCTCATGTCGAAACAGGTTAGCGGCCTACATCTTGGTTTAGGCAGCCGAGGCCTCGTCGCCGGACCTGCGCGAAGAGCCATTGGACCGGGCGCGAGACGTCAATGACTATCCCAACCAAAGGCTATTCCCCTAAACCAAAGCCCTACCGTGAGAACCCTTATGGGCAATGGAACCGGAAAATTCCGATGCTACTCATGCCGAGGTTCCAAACAGGAGGACCTTCCATGCGTTCCATCATCGTTGCGTCCACGGCGGCGATCGCCATCAGCCTGCTGACCTCCGCGTCGAGTTTCGCCCAAACCACCGGGCAAGCGCCGCCGAGAACGGGATCGATGAACGACAGCTTCAACCGATGCGTCGAGTTGGCGAGGGCGCGCGGCTATTCGAATAGCGATCTCGATGGCAATCGCGCGGCTGCCAGAAACTTCGTCATCCGCTGCATGCAAGGGAAGCAGCGCTGATCACGCATCGCGCATGATCGGCACGCCGGCCAGGAAGGCTTGAGCAGGCAGGTAGGCCGATCGCCGAGGCGCGGGATCGCGCGTCGGCGGTCGGCCACGCCACGCTGACGGGTCGGTTACGTGGTGGATGCCCTGGCGATCTACGAGGGCATCATCCAAGGCATCACGCCGAGCCCGGTCGTGAATCTAATGATGCGCTGGCCGCGGCTTAGGCCCCGTTGCGTCCACCCGATTGGCCCCGTTGTGGGATGATTTGCGGAAGGACGCTCGTCGCTGCTGGAATATAGAATGAATTCAAAGGCATCAGGCGGACGCTACCTCCGCCTATCGTGTGGCAGCCCGAACCTGACTGGCTTTCTTCATTCTTGCTTGGTCGGCTGAGGCGTGGCGGCGCGCAGCCCGACTGTGCCGCCGCGGACATAGTGCTCAGTCAAAAACCGCTCCACCACACCCGAGTAAACGATATTTCCATAGTCGGTATAGTGGCTGTCATAGGGGATGTAGAACCACCGATAGAGTTCCGGCTTCTGATCATCGGGCAGTGCGGCAATCTGGTGCACGTTGAATGACAAGAGCTCCGGTCGATCGACAGTCCTCTTACCTTCAAGCAACTTGCTCAGCTCTGAATGCATCGAAGTGGAACGCCATTCGGGGACAGCATTTTCGGCACTGGTTCGAGCCGCCGTCCACTCCAGCGGGATGTAGCCGGCCTCGAGCTCTTCCAATGTTGGCTGTTGCAGAAATAGAACGTTCGGAACCGCCATCATGGCGCGGAGAGCGACGACGTTTTGCTCGGTCGCCTCTTCGATTGTCGAATACCGCAGATCTATTCGCGATTTCTCGGCAAAAAACCGAGGGACGTCGAACGGGATGTTCCGGCATGCCGCTCGCCCTCGCCAACCGATCGCTGAAAGCCAGGTCGAACATGGCTCGAGCCAATTGACGCCGCGAACAATTTCGTTCACCAGATCACGGGCCGCGCGATCGCGCGATGCGGGCGCGCGCAAGACAAAGCGCTTGGGGCGCAAAAAATCATCGGACATGAAATTGACGATGATCAGGTCCGGATTGAATGGACCGACGTGATGACCGACCACGCCGGCATACTGCGCAATGCCGGTCCCGTCGATCCCGAAGTTGATGACGCGGGTGAACTTCCCGTCAACCCGGCCGCGCCAGGCCGGTGAGGCGTTGAGTAATTTCTGCAATTCCTCGGGCCAGCGGACGTTGCTGGTGATGTTGGCGGTGAACGAGTCGCCGACCACGGCGATGCGAAATTCATCGCTTGGCTTTTCGACCGGATATTCCTCGGACGAGACGTGGCCATGACTGTTGGTCTTCCAATGGCTGAACCACGGGGCACCGATGCTGGCTTCCTGATTGGGTCCGTATCGATATCCTGAATGAGGATCGGCGACCCTCATATTGGGGCCGATGGTCATCAGGGGAGCGAGCCCCTGAAACAGCTTGTCCGGAAGCGTCTGGGCCCAATAGATGCGCAGCCCGACGTCGAAAACGGCGAACGTCGCGACAATCTGTACAAACAGCAAACCCAACGCCCGTAGCATGACTACCTTTTTAGCACCGCTCGCTTGTTCTTCCAACAATGAAAGCCTGTGAGCCCTTCTCGCTCACGCACACATTGGCTCTACCGTCGCTCGCGGGCCGCGCGCCCGCCGCCAGGCACCGGCGACCTCAACGGCGACGGCGCGATGATATCATCTTCCGCGACGCCGGTGGCACCGTCGTGGAATGGCTAATGAACGGCACGCAGCTCGCCGCACCACGCGCCGTGATGGCACCATCGCCGGCGACTTCGCCATTGCGGCGCATCATTTCGAGGTGGTCTGTCCCCAAGGTGCCTGCGGACTTCGTTGCTGAAACCGGAGACTCTTTCGGTCAATTGAATGCCGTGCGCGAGGCTTCGCCAACGCCCTTCCAAATCGAGCATGAGGCGCCTTAAGGCGGGATCGTCCTCCTGCATTGCACGCTGACGGCAATGCTTATCTTGTCATTCGACGCGTGAGGCATGGGGGCCTCCCGTAAACCCACAAGCAGCGGCCGGCATTTTAGCGCTGCTCTGAGCGGGTCCGCAGTCAAATCTCCCCGTACGATTCCGTACCGAGAATGACCGGAACGAAGCGTCGCAATTCGGAACCGCCATGCCGCATTGACGTTGGGAGGGCGGGAGATGCGAACGGGCCTATTTCACTTTCCCGCGTGCCGGCCTCATTAGCACCTCCCAACCAATTTCCAGATTTCCAGATCGAATCGGGCTTGGTCCAGAGTCGGGTGGAGGCGTTTGCGATCGCAAGCGCCCTTACTTCGGCGCCTGCCGCTTGTGCAATTGCGGCCCCTGGGTGCCCACCGGCTTGGTCTTGCTCGATCGTAGCGGGCCGGCATGCCGCGTCGTTTTCATGCTGCCGCCGCGGTGCGGCCCGTCCTGAAACGTGCTCTTGCGCTTGCTGCGCGGAAGCGGCTTCGTTCCACCCGGCATCGTGCTCTCCACGTATTCCCGTGCCGAGGTCTAACGATGCGCCGCCACGACGAGTTCCTCAATTGCACGGCCTGGGCGAACGGCTGCCGGTTGCGCCGGATGAATGCTCCGCCGGCAGCCGCGGCCGCAGCGGATGCCGGTGGCGATGCAGTGATTTGGTCAGTAGCAGTGGCCCAGCCGGCCGCGTCCCGGTTCTGCATCCGGGTCGGGACGGATGAATGGCGCCGCGCGGGTCGCGTCATCGCGGCGGATCGCGCCCGTTGATCGGCTGGCGGCAGCGTTGGGCCGGCGCGTGAGGCGGATGACGACGCGCCGCAAGGACCTGGTGGCGGGTTGAGCGTTCATTGGGGGACCTTGTGCATGGGTGCGTTACGGGAATGCAGTCGACCACCGCGGCATAGGGCGAGTCGTGCCGTGGGCCTGTGATGGCCGTCACACTCCGGTCGTCCGCTGGAGATGCCCAACAATCCGGCCAAGGATGTGAGCTTTCGCCGCAGGCAAAATTCACGGCTCGCACATTTTGTTCTT
>WNGB01007668.1_pt1 | contig 15513 bp, 12 predicted proteins | sample 5400681 | NCBI WGS metagenome assembly WNGB01 (sample SAMN13153367, study PRJNA577476) | soil metagenome | isolation source: 115 cm soil or saprolite under grassland replicate 2 | place: USA:California | collected 2016-06-15
ATGCCGGCGATTTTGGCGTCCGGGTAGTGCACGGCCAGGCGGCGTAGCAGGTCGATGGTGTCCTCGTCGGTGCGGATGTTGGGCTGGGGGCGGCGCAGCGGCACGGTCAGTTCGCTGATGGCGCCGCCTTTCCACCGCAGGACCAGTTCGGCGTGCGGGTCTGGCTGCTCGCGGTGCACGGTGATGTTGACTTCGGTCAGCAGGGTGCGTAGCAGTTGTTTACGGTCCTTGTCGGTGGTGCTCGGCGCTGACCAGACCTGGCCGAGGTCGTCGCCGAGGTCGAGGATGGCCTGTTTCTCTTGCGGTGTCAGGGTTTTCTGGCGCGTGGCCTCGCGGCGGGCGAGTTCGGTCTCGGCGTCGGCCAGGTGTTGCAGGGCGGTGTTCCACTCGGTTTCCAGGCCACGGGCGACGAGGCGGTTGTCCGGGTCAACGGCCCGGTAGCGGCGTTCTGCCTTGCCGGCCAGGAAGCGGGCTTGTTCGGCCTGGCGTCGCCACTGCGCCAGGGCGGCGTCGTGGCCGGCTTCGAGTTGCTGCGCGGCGGTCAGGCACGCCTGCAACGCTGTGGGTGCCAACGCGGCCAGGAACGCCTCGGTGACCGCGGCGTCGATCGCCAGGCCGCCCACGTTCATGTGCCGGGCGCCGCGGCCCTCGACCAGTTCGGCCGAGCCTTGGCAGTAGTAGTTCGGCACGGACTTGGCCGGTCCCCGGTAGAAGATGGCCAGTTTGCGCCCGCAGCACCCGCAGCTGGCCAGGCCCTGCAGCAGGGCGCACCCTTCCCGCACCGCGCCGGTGCCCGGCGCTCGGGCCTGCGGACGGGTGTTGGTGGCGATGCGGGCCTGGTTGGCCTGGTAGGTGTCCCAGTCGATGAACCCGCGGTGATGATCGGTGATCAGGACCTCCCACTGCTCACGCGGCAACCGCCGGCTTCGCTGGCGCAGCACGCCATTCGGGTCAAGGTAGCGTTCCTTTCGGGTGCGGCCGTAGACATACGCGCCGGCATAGGCCGGGTGGGTCAGCGTGGTGTGCACCGCGTGGTAGGTCGGCTCCACCCAAGTGATCTCCGATGGGCGCCCGCGCAGGTACCCGGCGGTCTGCAGCGGCCAGCGCAAGCCCTGCTCGCGCAGCCACAACCAGGTGGCCCGCGCCGAGCCGCACCCGGCGAACCGGTCGAAGAGCGCCGCGATGACGCCGGTGACCGCCTCGTCGGGGTGCCAGCCTATTTCCCCGTCGCCCTCGCCCCAGACCAGCCCGACCGGCAGGCCGCGACGCAGTTCCCCACGGGCGGCCTTGTTACGGATCCCGCCCTCCAACCGAGCGCGCAGTACATGCAGCTCAGCTTCTTATCCCGACCCGGCTGTTATCCCGACCGGGGCCGGGTGGGCGTTGGCGGCAGCGGGGTGCAGCCCGTACCGGTCGGGATAATCTTCCGGTTGCTGACGTGGCCCGTACCTGGTTCGGACGTTGGGCTGGTTCTTTCGACAGTGGGCATGGTGCCCGGGTCGAGAGGAGCGATGCAGATGGTCAGCAATCCGTACTGGGCCAAGGTGCACAGTCCGTTGGACGGGTACGTCGACGGGTTCCGCGATGAGTTGCTGCGGTTGGGGTATACCCCGTTGACGGCCGCCGGGCACGTGCGTCTGATGGCGCACCTGAGTCGCTGGCTGGCCCGGGAGGCACTGCCGGCGTCGGCATTGACCTCGTCCACAGTGGACCGATACTTCGCCGAACGCCGCGCCGCCGGCTACTACAACGAACGCACCCCTCGGGCGTTGCAGCCGCTGATGAGCTACCTACGGCGGTTGGGAGTCGTGCCGACGGAGCCGCCACGAACGCCGACCGGACCGCTTGAGGTGCTGTTGAGCCAATACCAGGACTATCTGCTGGTCGAACGTGGTCTGGTCGCATCGACAGCGGCGTTGGACGTGCGGTTGGCCCGACCGTTTCTGGCCACCCGGATGTGTGCCGATGGCCAGCTTGATCTGGCTGGGTTGAGCGCCGGCGAGGTGGCCACGTTCGTGGTGTCGCAGGCCCGCCAGCAGCCGCGGTCGGTCAAGCGGATCGTGACCGCTCTGCGGTCGCTGCTGCGGTTCGCGCATGTGGCCGGGCTGATCGACCGCCCGTTGGCAGACGGGGTGCCCTCACCGGCGGGGTGGACGTTGACCAGCCTGCCGAAGGGGCTGGACCCGGCGCAGGTCGCGGCGTTGCTCGCCGGCTGTGACCGCAGCACCGCTACCGGGTGTCGGGACTTCGCGATCCTGACCCTGTTGGTCCGGCTCGGGCTACGCGCCGGCGAGATCGCCACGCTGAGGCTGGACGAAGTCGACTGGCGGCACGGCGAACTGACAGTGCGCGGCAAAGGCCACCGCGAGGATCGGCTGCCGCTACCCGCCGACGTCGGACAGGCCATCGTGGACTATCTGCAACGCGCCCGTCCGGACACCGCGCAGGGCCGTACGGTGTTCGTCCGGGCGCAGGCACCGTACCTGGCGTTGACGTCCCATGGGGTCATCACCGTCGTGGGGATCGCCGGTCGACGCGCCGGTCTGGGGAACATCGCCGCGCACCGGCTGCGGCACACCGCGGCGACAGCGATGCTGCACGCGGGTGGATCCCTGGCCGAGATCGGTCAGGTGCTCCGGCACCGACGGGCGCTGACCACCGCGCTGTATGCGAAGGTCGACACCGACGGGCTGCGGATGCTGGCCCGCCCGTGGCCGGGTGATGCGGCATGACCGGCCACCCGCCGCTACGTGAAGCGCTGGACGACTATCTGAGCCTACGCCGCGCGTTGGGGTTCAAACTGGCCACCGCGGGCCGCGCGCTGGGCCAGTTCATCGACTACCTCGACGCCCAACACGCCACGACCGTCACCGTCCAGGACGCCCTGGCCTGGGCCACGCTACCGGCCGGCGGGTCCACCACCTGGCCCGCGATCCGGCTGAGCATGGTGCGGGGGTTCACCGTCTACCTGCACAGCCTGGACGCCGCCGTGCCGGTGCCACCGGCGGATCTACTGCGCCACGGACCTGACCGGGCCACCCCGTACCTTTACTCCGACACCGAGATCCGCGCGCTGATCACCGCGGCAGGCGGGCTGCAGCCCAGGTTCCGGGCCGCCACCTACCAGACCCTGATCGGACTACTGGCTGTCAGCGGCATCCGGATCAGCGAAGCGATCGCGTTGGACACCGACGACCTGGACACCACCAGCGGTCAACTCCTGCTACGCCAGACCAAATTCGGCAAGGACCGGCTCGTGCCACTGCACCCGAGCACCACCGAAACCCTGGCCGGATACCGCAACCGCCGCGACCAGGAACATCCGCACCCCCGATGCCCGGCGTTGCTGATCTCCACCGCCGGCACCCGCCTGCACCACTCCAACGTCAGCCTGGTCTTCGCCCGGCTAACCGACCAGGTCGGCATCGTCCGCCGCTCGGCGACCTGCCGCCCGCGCATTCATGACCTCCGGCACGGTTTTGCTGTCGCCACCTTGCTGGACTGGTACCGCACCGGTGCTGACGTGCCCGCGATGATGCCCCGGCTGGCCACATACATGGGCCACACCGACCCGAAACACACCTTTTGGTACGTGTCCGCCGCGCCGGAGTTGATGGCTCTGGCCGGGCAACGCCTCGACGCGCACCTGGCCGGCCGGTCATGACCACCCTCGCCCCGATCCTGCAGTCGTTCTTCGCCGACCGGCTCCGCCACCAACGCCAGGCCAGCACCCACACCATCACCGCCTACCGCGACGCGATCCGGCTGCTGCTGGTCTACGCCGCCGACCGCACCGGCAAGACCCCCTCCACTCTGGACCTCGCCGACCTGGACGCACCCCTGGTCGGCGCGTTCCTCGGTCACCTGGAGACCGCACGGAACAACAATGTCCGCACCCGTAACGCCCGCCTCGCCGCCATCCACTCGGTGTTCCGCCACGCCGCGCACCACCGGCCGGATGACGCCGCGGTCATCCAACGGGTCCTAGCCATCCCACCCAAACGTTTCGACCGCACCCTGGTCGCCTACCTCACCGAAGACGAGATCACCGCGCTGCTGGCCGCACCCGACCGCAGTACCTGGACCGGCCGGCGGGACCACGCGATGCTGATGCTGGCCTGCCAGACCGGGCTACGCGTCAGCGAACTCCTCCACCTCACCCACGCCGATGTCCACCTCGGCGCCGGCCCGCACGTGTCCTGCATGGGTAAAGGCCGTAAGCAGCGGATAACCCCGTTGACCACCACAACCGTGGCCACCCTGCGCGGTTGGCAACACGAGCGCGGCGGCCAGCCCAGCGACCCGTTGTTCCCGACCCGCCGCGGCACCCCGCTTGGCCGTGACGGACTCCAACGACGTCTCACCACCTACGCCGCCACCGCCACGCGCACCTGTCCGAGTCTGCACGGCAAACGCATCTCGCCCCACGTGCTGCGCCACTCCGCTGCGATGCGGCTCCTCGCCGCAGGCGTCGACACCACCGTGATCGCACTCTGGCTGGGCCACGAAAACGTTGCCACCACTCAGATTTACATCCACGCCGACCTTGCACTCAAGGAGAAAGCGCTGGCCCGCACCGCCCCTCAACACGCCGAACCGGGCCGCTACCAACCCTCCGACACGATCCTGACCTTCCTCGACAGTCTGTAGATTATCCCGACCGGTACGGGCTGCACCCCGCTGCCGCCAACGCCCACCCGGCCCCGGTCGGGATAACAGCCGGGTCGGGATAAGAGATCGAGCTGCACTTTCTGATGGGCCGGCTGCACGGCGCGAAACTCGCGGCAGCCGAGCGCGGTGAACTGCGGCACCCGCTGCCGGTCGGCCTCATTTACGACGCTGACGGCGGTGTCGTCAAGGAGCCCGACGAGCAGATCCAGGGCGCGGTCGCGGACCTGTTCGCCGAGTTCGGCCGCGGCGGTTCCGCGCTCGCGGTGATGCGCGCGTTCGACGCCGCGGGCAGGTTGTTCCCGCAACGCACCTGGGGCGGCGCGTGGGCGGGTACGCTGAAGTGGGGCAAGCTGACCCACGCCCGGGTGCTGCAGGCGTTGAAGAACCCGGCCTACGCCGGCGCCTACACCTTCGGCCGCTCCAGCGAACGGCGCCGGGTCCAGCCGGACGGGACGGTGCGCAGCTCGCGCCGCAAACGCGCCCGCGAAGACTGGACGGTCACCATCCGCGATCACCACGAGGGCTACATCAGCTGGCAGGAATACCTCGACATCGAGGTTAAACTCGCCGCGAACAACACCCAAGGGGGTGCCCGCCCGGCCCGGGAAGGCACCGCCCTGTGTCAGGGCATCATCAGCTGCGGTGTCTGCGGCGGCCGGGTCGGCACCCGCTACGACCGCGGCGACGCCCGGGCGACCTACACCTGCCAGGTCAAAGACGCGATCCGCACACCGCAGTGCCGGACCGTGGTCTCGACTACCGTCGACGCGGCCGTCAGCGCCCTGTTCCTCGACACCATCACCGAGCAACAGATCATCATCGCGCTGGCCGCCAGCGACGAGGTCACCGACCGCCGCGTCCGCAACCACCGGGCCGCCGAACTGGCCGTGCAACGCGCCCGCTACGAAGCCGACCGCGCCGAACGCGCCTTCACCAACGTCGACCCGGACAACCGGCTGGTCGCCCGCAGCCTGGAGAGCCGCTGGGAGACCAAGCTGGTCCAGCTCGCCGACGCCGAAGCCGCGTTGGCCACCGCACAAGCCACCACCGCACCCGCGCCAGAGCAGAACGCCTTGCGCGCCTTGGCCGCTGACCTGCCACGGTTGTGGGACAGCCCCACCACCAGCCACCGCGACCGCAAACGACTGCTGCGCAGCCTGATCGCCGACATCACCCTGCTGCCCGCTATCGACGACGACAGCGTCCGGATCGGTGTCCGCTGGCACACCGGCGCCACCGACGAACTCACCGCCCTGCGGCACGGGCCCGGCCGCACCCCCGCCGGAGCTTTGGAACTGGTCCGCCGCTACGGCGCCACACACACCAGCGAACAACTCGCCGAACGGCTCAACGCCGCCGGCTTGCTCACCGGCAAAGGCAAACCCTTCACCGCCGGCGCGGTCGCCCGCGTCCGAGACGCCTACAAAATCTGGGCGCCGCGCACCGTGGCCATCCAAGACGGCGAGGTCAGCGTCAAACACGCCGCCGCACAGCTCGGTATTCCCGCCAGCGCCGTCTACAACTGGCTGGTCAAAGGACAGGTTCCGGCCCGCCGCGCCCCGGGCGGACGGTGGTGCATCCCCTGGGACCCCGCAACGCAGGAGATCTACCGGGACAAAGTCGCCAAGTCGTTCCGCCTCAAGCCGATCAACCTCGCTGCCAACCGGGACCCCGGATCGGACGCGACTCACCGTGACAATTACGGCCGATAGAGTGATGACATGGTGAACGCGGCGCCCGCCGTCTACCGCTGCGGACTGACCGACAGCAGCCGCTGGCGGGAGTTCCAGCTGCGGCCGGACGACATCGTGATCAGCGTGCCGTCGAAATGCGGTACGACGTGGATGCAGATGATCTGTGCTCTGCTGATCTTCCAGACCCCCGACCTGCCCGCCGCGCTGACCACCGTCTCGCCCTGGCTCGACATGTTCCTGCGACCAATCGCGGACGTCACGCGGACCTTGGACGCCCAGCAACACCGCCGGTTCATCAAGACCCACACCCCGCTCGACGGTCTGCCCCAGCTGCCCGGCGTCGTCTATGTCGTTGTCGGACGAGATCCCCGTGACGTCGCCGTGTCGATGGACCACCACCGGACCAACCTCGACGACAAGGTCATCCACCGCCTCCTGGCCTCCGGCGACCAGGCATCCACCGACCCACCGACCAAACCGGAGCGTCCGACAAGCGCGCGTGAACGCGTGCTGCGGTGGATCGATGACCCGCGGCCGGCGACGGAGAACCTGGACTCGCTGCGCACCGTGGTCCACCATCTCGGCCAGGCGTGGGAACGCCGCAACGAACCGGCGGTGATCCTGCTGCACCACGCCGATCTCTCTCGAGACCTCGCAGGGCAGATGCGGCGACTCGCCGACCGGCTGGGCATTCGGGTGCCGCGGAACCAATGGCCGGCCCTGATCGAGGCGGCCACCTTCACCTCCATGCGCGCCAAGGCCCACCAGCTGGCCCCTGACGAGCGGCTCGGACTGTTCACCAGCAACAGTGCCTTCTTCCGCTCCGGCAAGCCCGGCCAGTGGAGCGAAGTCCTCAATGACGCCGACCTCGCCGCCTACGACAGCTTGATCCGGTCGCTGGCCAATCCAGACTTCGTCGACTGGGCCGAAAACGGCACACACAGCAGCTGAACGACACCAGCAACATGCGTCCACGCCTGCACCGAGCAGCAGAGCATCGAACTCCAACAAACCCCAACAACAAACGCAGAGAAGGCAGTATGAAGCGCCCGTCGGTACCCGGGCGCGCATCGGCGCCTCGGTGTCACGGCGGGCCATCGGACCTCACCCCTTTCCTTCGGGACGGGTACGGCGCGGTGGGGACGGCGGAACGGGCGGGGACGGCGCGGGACGAGGCGCCCGCGCGGGCGGGGACGGCGGGGACGGCGGGGACGGTGCCGGCGCGCGGCGGGCCAACGCCGGGCCGCGCGGGGACGGCGGGTCGACCCGCCGGGGACGGGCGGGGACGGCGGGAACGGACCTTGCTGGTGGCGACCCCGCTCGCGCCGCGCGTGTCCCGCCACCCGCGGCAGGTCGGGCTGGTGCGGAGAACACCGGCGTGACCGGTGCGGGTGGCCGCTTCGGCGAGGTCTGCGCCCGAGGCGCGGCCGAGAAGCCGGCCGTCGGTACCGGCCCGGCTGGACGCCTCGGTGTCGCCGGCGCGGCTGCGTTGCTGAACTGCACCGGTGCCGGGCGGCCGGCTCGCGCCGGTGTTGCGGTCGGAGCTGCGGGTTGGTGGGAGAACCGGGCCGGCGCTGCGCCACCTGTGGCGGCGGGGCGTGGCGGTGCCGGCTGCGATGCGTTGCTGAACGCCGGGGCGGCGGCGGTGCCCGCCGGTGCCGGCATGGGCGTGTGGGTGGTCGGGGCGTTGCTGAACGCGGCCGGGCCGGCGGGGGCGGGGACGGGTCGGGGACCACCGGGTCGGGGTCGGCGCGGCGGGCGGGGACCGCCGGTGGGCCGGGTCGGGCCGGACGGGGACGGGCCGGTCGGGGACGGTCCCGTCCCCGACCCCGACCCTGGGCGCTGGCCGGAACGGGCGGGACGGCTCGTTCCCCGGCTGATCCCGGCCAGGGTGCCGAGGGTCTTGACCATGATGACCGCGTGGATGATCTGCCCGACCAGGCCGCGTCCGTGCCGCCGGGCGAGGGGGCCGAGGATCAGGTGGCGCATCCAGCCGGGCAGTTTGATCAGCAGCCACAGCATGGTCAGGCAGACCAGGATCGCGATGAGCCCGTCGTTGGTCAGCGGGATGCCGAGCGCCTCGGGGCCGGCGGGGGTGAGGAACACCCGGACCGTGGCGAGGACGATGACGGCCTGGCCGAGTTGCATCGCCAGGCAGGCGCCGAAGGCGCGCCACCAGGTGTGGGCCAGTCCTTCGGTCTGCGGGGTGGCGTGGCAGGTCAGCGCCAGCGGTGCGACGCCGATGAGCAGGACCAGCAGTGCGGTGCGCAGGATGAACGTGATCAGCACGACGATCGCCATCACCAGCGCGGCGAGGATGAGCAGGGAGAACAGGATCGGTGGCATGTTCGGGCTGGGCGGCTGGTTGAGGATCTGGTTGAGCGCGGTCGCGGCGCTGTTGCCGTCCACGCCCTGGCCGGCGATGGCGGCGGTCAACGCGTTGGCGGCCTCGATCGCCTTGCCGCACACCAGCAGGCTCACGTTCGCCGCGACCCCGGCCACCACCACCCGGGGTGCGATCTCCTTGAGCCCGTAGCTGCTCTGCAGGGTTTCGCGGGAGGTGATGATGAAGCCGCCGGCGATGATGAACAGTACGAAGATGGCGTTGGCGGTGATCAGACAGGTGGTCCAGATGGCCTTGACCTGCGGGTTGTCGGTCAGCTTCGGGGTCGACAGGACCGTGTGGCCCAGCGCGTCGAGGACCGGTTTGAGGCCGGTCTTGGCGATCCAGGCGATGAAGTCGTTGATGGCCTTGCGGATCTGGCCGGGGATGTCGAACATCCCCGGGTCGTTGTTGCTGTCCGGGGCCGGGATCGGGGACGGGGTCGGCTTGACCGGGGACGGGGACGGGGACGGGGACGGCGGTGCCGGGGTCGGGTTGGGGACGGGCGGTACCCCGGGGTCGGGCACCCCGGGGGCCGGGGTCGGCGCGGGGGTCGGGCCGGGGTCGGCCCACGCCGGGCTCGTCCCCGCCGCGACAGCGGCGCCGGTGGCGAGAACCAGGCCGAGCAGCAGCAACGTGAACAGGCGAAGCACACGGGTGCGGATGGCGGGTGGGCGCATGGTCACTTCACCCAGCCCGCGACGACGGTGACGATCAGCGGGGACAGCAGGGCCAGGGCGTAGCCGATCGCGGCGGACTTCAGCGCCGCCTTGCCTTTCTCCGCCTCGCCCGGGTCGCCGTTGGCCCACATCAGCCGCAGCCCGCCGATGGTCAAAAACAGCGTGGCGACGGCGGCGAGGATCGCGACCAGCCAGGTACGGATGTTGTTGACCACCGCCTCGATCGAGTCGGCCGCCAGCACCGTGCCGGGTGCGCCGGGCTCGGCGGCGTGCGCCGCCGAGCCGTCACCGAGCAGAAACACCGCGCACGCCACCGCGATGACGGTGAGGACGGGTACCAGCCGAGTCGGCTGGTCGGCCCGGCGTGTGGCCCGCCCAAGCGATGGGCGGGGGCGGCCGGGGTCACCGCAGGGCCGCCGGTACGGCCGGCGACGAACAGTCTTGCCGATCATGGGGATTGGCACCTCCGAGAACACCGCCGGGCCGCCCCGTTCCGGGCGCTGCGCGCGGCGTGGGTATGAGATGCGGGATGACGTCGATGCGTGCGACGCGGGTGATCGGTGTGCCGACCGGCGGGGCCGTCCTCCTCACCAGAAGGGCATGGGCCGGAACAGACGGGGTGTCAGCGCCGTCAGCGGGGCCGGTCGGCGATCACGTGCGTGTGCAAGAGTCCCGCACTAGGAGATACAGATTCCGGGGTCCGATTCGACATCGGTCCGCGAAGTCGCAGGTCAGCGGCGGTGGGTGGGTTCGGCGATCACGGTCATGGTGGCCTCGGCGATCACCTGCGCGTCCGGGTCGCACAGCGATCCGGCTTCGATGGCGGCGACGAGCCGCTCCCGGGCGCGGTCGCGCGCCTTGTAGACCGCCGCGCGGGTCTGCCCGGTCCGGTGGGCGAATTCGGCGACCGAAACGTCTTCGAGGTAGGTGACGCCGATCAGGTCGGCCTCGGCGGCGGTGAGCACGCCCCGGGCCACCGCGCGGGCCAGCACGAAGTCCGGGTGCCCGAACGGGGCCGGCGGCAACGCCGAGCCCGGCGCGCCGTAGGCCACATCCACGCGGGCCGGCTCGCTGGCCCGCAACGCGGTGCGGGCCGCGGTGAACGCCGCACTGCACAACCGTTGCGCCACCCTCGGCGGGTCCAGGGGGACCGTCGGCAGCGCGGCGAGAAACCCGGTGAGCACCTCGGCCTGCGCGTCCCCGGCGAAGGAGCGGGACAGCCGGTGGGCGGCGTTGCGCAGCCCCGGCAGGGCCACGCCGACCGCGCCGACCACCCACCTGGCCTCGCCGGTACGCGCCTGGGTGACCAGCAGCCGCCACGCCTCGTCGCTGGCCGGGTAGCTGGTCGACGGGTGCATCAGGATCGAGGCCAGCTCGGGCAGCGGAATACGCCGACGAGGCAGGCCATAGCCGAGCCGGCGGCCGTCCACCGACAACGGCGACGGACCAGCGTTGGCAAGCCGGAACCGGATCTCGATGGCGTCCAGCAGCGTCTTGCCCGCCACCAGGCCGCCAACGTCGCCGGCCCCGGTGGTGGGCGCGGCGGTACGCATGCGATCAGGCATGGGATTCTCCCCGTTGGGCGAGGGTGAGGCCGTCGGCCAAGAAGGGCCGTCCGGCGGTACACCACCACGTCACCACCCGGGTTGAACACATCTTGAACAAGATCAACCCTTTGGAGGGTTGAGCAGAGCGTGTTCAACCCCTCGGGCCAAACCCCGCCACCGCACCCCGACATCGCAGCCCCGACGACCCTCGCGTCGAGGTGTTCAACCCGTCACCTGCGTGTTCAACCCCCCGCCGCATCGCCGGGCCTCGATCCCGCTACGACCCGTGCAACGCCATGAACAAGATCCCGACAGCCCGCCCAAAATGGTCCTGGAGAGGCAACCCCATGACACCTCGTCGATCTTGTTCAAGCTCGTCCCGATCTTGTTCAACCCACAGCTCGATCTTGTTCAAGCCACGGCTTGATCTTGTTCAACCCCAAAGCGCCTCGGCCGTGTACGGCGACGCCGTAAGCGGTCGCGGCGGCCGGGCGGCCGGACGGTCCGACGAGGACGTGTTCATGCCCTGACCTGCGTGTTCAAGCTTGATTCGATCGTGTTCAACCCCGCTGCGATCTTGTTCAAGGGGCTGCTGACGGCCACGCGCCGCCGGGCGGGGCACACAGATAGCGGGGCCGGATGTCGAATCCGGCCCCGCTATCTGTATCTCTAAGTGTCAGCGCCCTTCAGCGGACGTGGCCCACACGCCCATGCCGCGCAACCACCCCAGCCCCTCGGGAACTGGCTCCGGGACCGGCCTGTCGCCGGTGCCGGTCAGCATCTTCCTTCACCCGCCCCGCCGCCGGTACACCCCGCCAGCCGACGTGCCAACACCCGCCGCGCACGTCGACTGGTGCGGGGTCCAGCCCAACGACGCCGCCCATCTCATCGCCGAATACACGCGGCGCGGCGATGTCGTCATCGACCTCGACGCCCACCCGATGATCAACCGGGCGGCGCGGTTCCTCGGCCGCCAGCCCGCCCACCTGGTCACTGGCGGTGAGGGCCGGGTGCGGCCCGCACCGCCTGCCCGGAGGCTCTTTGGCCGCCGCGGCGGCGCCGGTCTGATCACGGCAAGGCTGCCCCGCGCGGGCGCCTACCGCCTGGACCTGTACGGCATGACCAAGGCGATGCAGTCCTGGCGCCCACTGCTTCGCCCTGGCGGCTATCTGCTCACCGCGCTGACCGCGCACGGCCCAGAAGCCGGGGCGGTCAGCCACCGCTGCACGGTCATCACCGCCGCCCGTACCGCCGGGCTGACCTGGCAGCAGGAGTTCCTCGTCCTGCGGGTACCGCTGCCGGAGTACGAGCCCCGCGCGATGCCCGACACCGCGGCCACCACCCCTGCGGCACTGCTCGACGGCCACCACGAAGTGACCCACATCAGGCTCCTGGCCTTCCGCAACGGGGCGGGAGACGCCGATGCCTGAGCTGACCGCTGCGCCGGTGCGCCGTACCGGTGCCGCAACGGGCCAGACCTCGCCCCGCTCGGACACAAGCCGGGCCGCTGCCCCCGCCTGGCAAGGCTCGGTGTTTGTGACCGGGCAGGTGTGCTCGCGCGAGCAGCGACGCGGCCGGTACACGCCGGCGTCGATGGAGCATCCGGGCAAGATGCTGCCGGCCATCGCCCGATACCTGATCGCCACCTACACGCAGATCGGCGAGTACGTCTGCGACCCGATGGCCGGCATCGCCACCACCGTGATCGAGGCGATGCACCTGGGCCGGCACGGCATCGGCGTGGAGTACGAGGCCCGCTGGGCGCGGCTGGCCGCCGAGGGCATCCACCTCGCCGAACGGCACGGTGCCGCCGGCACCGGCGAAATCTTGCACGGCGACTCCCGGCACCTGCCCGCGCTGATCCCGCCGCAGTTGCACGGGCGGATCGCGCTGGTCATCACCTCCCCGCCGTACGGGCCGTCCACCCACGGCCACGTCCGCACTCCCGGCCCCCGGCGCGGCAAGGTCGCAAAGATCCACCACAAATACGGGGCCGACGCGGCAAACCTCGCCTACCGCGACCACGACGAACTCGCCGCCGGGTTCACCCAGATCCTCACCGGCGCCGCCGCGATCCTGCGACCTGGCGGGCACGTGGCCATCACCGCCCGCCCCTACCGTCGCCACGGCGAGCTGATCGACATTCCCGGCATGGTGGTGGCCGCCGGTACCAACGCCGGACTGCGCCTGCACGAGGAATGCGCTGCGCTGATCGCGGGCGTTCGCGACGGCCGCCTCGTCTCACGGGCCTCCTTCTTCCAGCAGAAGAACGTTCGCGCCGCCATCGCCGACGGTGACCCGCAATGGCTCACACAGCACGAGGACGTGGTCGTGTTCCAGGCGGGCGCACTCAGCGAGTCGCAGACCGGCCGACACGACTCCGCACGGAGCGCGGCAGACCCCGCACAGTCCGACCAGCTTGATCCCTTCACCCCGTCCGGCATGGATCGACGGGCGCACCCGGCGCACCGGACGGACGCGCATCGTCCCGACGGTAGCGCCACCGACCCCCGGTCCCACCCGGACCGGGAAGCCGAAAGGACAACCGATCCGTGCCCGCCCAACTCACGCCCCACACCGGGGTCCGTACGGCCCGACACCGCCCACCGGTGGCCCACCGATCCCGACGGGCCGCGCCCGCCCGCCGATTCGCCCGCCACGGCAGGTCAGCGATGAGCGCCTCGACCACCGCCGAGTGGCGGCCCGACCCGCTCCTGAGCATCGATGACGTTGCGACCTGGCTGGGCAAGCCGAAGAACACCCTCTACGCCTGGCACAGCCGCGGCAAGGGACCGCGCGCCATCCGAGTCGGAAACACCCTGCGCTACCGGCGCAGCGAGGTCGAACGCTGGCTCGACGCCCACACCGATCCGGAGGGCTAAGCCATGGCCCGACCTCCACTGCCCGTCGGCACCTGGGGCAACATCCGCACCGAGAAGCTCGGCCCCAACCGGTACTGCGCCCGAGCCCGGTTCCGCGACTACGACGGCAAGACCCGCGACGTTGAGGCCACTGGCACCACCGGCCCGGCTGCCGTCCGCGCTTTGAAGGAAAAGCTGCGTGACCGCACTGCTCCCAACGACGACGAGATCACGAGGGAGACCCACATCAGCCTGCTCGCCAACCTGTGGATCGAGGAGATCACCGCGGAGGAACGTGTCACGCCGCAGACGATTAATAGGTACGAGAGCGTTGTGCGTACTGCTGTCATGCCCGCCCTGGGCAACCTGCGGATCAGAGAGGCCAGCGTCGGCCGCCTCGACAAGTTCCTACGCGAGGTCGCCAAGGACTACCCTGCCGCCGCCAAGGTCGCCAAGGTCGTCCTCGGCCAGATGTTTGCCTTTGCGGTACGCCGGGGAGCGCTGACGACCAACCCGGTACGCGACACGGGTCGGCTACGTACTCCGCGTCGCACGGTAGTCGCGCTCGACATTGGACAACTGGAGGCCGTTCGCACAGCAATCCGCAAGTGGCAGCAGCCCACGCCGGGCAAGTCGGGACCTAAGCCCACCGGCGACCTGGCCGACATCGTTGACCTCATGCTCGCCACCGGGGCTCGCATTGGCGAGGTCTTGGCGCTGCGATGGGGCGATGTGGATCTCGCCGCAGAGCACCCAACCGTGACCGTCTGCGGCACGATCGTCTTCGTCAAGGGCAAGGGGTTCTTCCGGCAGGAGTGGACGAAGAGCGATGCCGGCTTCCGAACGATCGTCCTGCCCCGGTTCGCCGTCGCCATGTTGATGGACCGCAAGCTCACCGCCGCCGACAACCCTCTCGATGCGATCTTCGCGTCCCGGCGCGGCACCTGGCTGTCCCCGCACAACGTGCGCCGCCAGTGGCGCCAAGCCCGCGCCGCCACCGGCCTCGAATGGGTCACCCCGCACACCTTCCGCAAGACCGTCGCCACGCTGATCAACAAGGAGGCCGACACCGACCGCGCCGCCGCGCAGCTCGGGCACGGAAGCAAGGAGGTCACGAAGAAGCACTACATCGAGACGCCCGCGCTCGCCCCGGACAGTTCCGACATCCTCGAACAGCTCGGCGCCGGCCGCACGACCACCGTTGCCGAGCGCCGGGATCGTGGACCGCGCCAGGCCGCGTAGCCACGCGCACGGACAGCGGGCGGCAGCAGGGGGCGCCGAACCTGACCGCCCACGGGCGCTATCGCAAGCTCAGCTGATGGAGGCGCTGGTGGCCGAGCGCCGCGGTTGTGCATCTGCCGGCCACCGCCACCGAGAAGGGCCGGGACCTGTCCTCGATGAGCGGCATCCTGGTCGGTAGCTCCTATCGTCTGCTGCTGGCCTGGCGGCCCGGCCTCACTTCAGGTGCCGGGCGAAGAACCGGTTCCCGTCGTCCCCCTCGAACTGCGGGACGCCGGTGTGCCCGCCCAGGTTGGCGCGCAGCGTCTTCTCCTTGGAGCCGAAGGCGTCGAACAGGTCCAGGGCCAGCTGCCGGTCGTTTCCTTCGTCGTCCCACTGCAGCAGGACCTGCAGCGGAATGGTGACCTGCCGGGCCTCCTCGAACATGGTGCGGGGCAC
>WNGB01010799.1_pt1 | contig 15513 bp, 12 predicted proteins | sample 5400681 | NCBI WGS metagenome assembly WNGB01 (sample SAMN13153367, study PRJNA577476) | soil metagenome | isolation source: 115 cm soil or saprolite under grassland replicate 2 | place: USA:California | collected 2016-06-15
GGGTAGCGCACGCCTTCGGCGAGCACCTGGTCCATGGCCGTGCGGTCCAGGTGGAGGCGGCCGCCCTTGCCGGTCCCTCGCGGGACGCGTTGTCCGAGGGTGCGAACCAGCTCGCCGATGTGCGGACGAACGTCGCGTTCCCAATCGAGCTCCGACCGGATGAGCCGAACGCCGCAGGCGATGTCGAACCCCACGCCGCCGGGTGAGACCACGCCTCCTGCGTCGACGTCGGTTGCCGCGACTCCACCGATGGGAAACCCGTAGCCCCAGTGGATGTCGGGCATGGCGTAGGAGGCCTCGACGATCCCGGGAAGCGTCGCCACGTTGGCCACCTGCTCCACGGCGCGATCCTCGACGGCCTTGTCCATCAGCTCCTCGGTGGCGAAGACGACGCCCGGGACGCGCATCCCCGGGACCGTACCGATGGGGATCCGCCATTCGAACTGATCGATCCGCTCCGGTTTCATGGGTAGCCTCACACGTCGAAGAAGACCGTCGCCTCGAACCCGCCGCCTCGCTCCTCCAGCGACAGCTGGTGGAACGTGGCCGCCTTCAGCTCGGTCCCCTCGAGCGGCTCATCACTCGGTGTCCATGTGACGCCAGCCCGCAACCGAGTCGGCGCGTCGAACCGCACCGCGATGGCTGCGATCCTCGCTCCGCGCGCGTCCACCAGATAGATCAGCTCGTCGAGGAAGTGGACCAGGAGCGCAGCCTGATCGTCGGCCTCCAGGGCGATCTCCTCGTCGGTCGAACCTTCTCGAGCCGCCGCCCCCATGATCTCCAGGAGCCCCGCGGCGGCGTTCTCGAACAGCTCCTCGGGCGTCTTCCCACGAGCCCGCAGGCCGATGTCGGCGGTGTGCTCCAGGATCTCGAACGACGGCCGCTCCTCCAGACCGGCCATGGCCCCATTATGGTTCCGACGTGAGCCAGCCTGCTCCCGCCGTCGACGCGAGGACTGCCCGCAGGGATCTGCTCACGATCTACGCGGTCCAGGCGCTGCGGGCGCTGCTCTACGGGTTCGCCAGCGTCCTGGTGGGGGCGGCCCTGGCCCATGCCGGGTACTCCGACGCGCAGGTCGGGCTGGTCTTCACCGCGATGCTGGGAGGGTTCGCCGTCACGTCGGTGGCCGTGGGGACACGCGGCGACCGGATCGGGCGGCGGCGACTCTATGCCGCGCTGTTCCTGGTGATGGCGGTGGCCGGCACGGTGTTTGCCCTGACCAGGTGGCTCCCCGCCCTGATCCTGGCCGCCCTCACCGGCACGATCTCGGTGGAGGCCAACGAGTCCGGCCCGATCACGTCACTCGAGCAGGCCATGATCCCCCAGGTGGCCGGAGCCGCCCGCGACCGCACCTGGGCATTCGCTCGGTACAACGCCGTGGCGTATCTCGCCGGCTCGCTCGGCGCCCTGGCCGCCGGCGGCCCGGATTTCTTCCGCCGGTTCTTCCCCGCCGTTCCGGCCAGCCAGCGGTTCATGCTGGCATTCCCCCTGATCGGCGTGGCCTGCGCGCTCCTCGCCGTACGCCTCTCCCAGGCGGTCGAGGCCGGGGACGTCCTCACCGCCCAACGACGCTTCCCCCTCATTCGATCCAAACGCAAGGTGGCTGGGCTGGCCGGGCTGTTCGCCGTTGACTCCTTCGGCGGCGGGTTCGTCGTCAACTCGTTCCTGGTGTTCTGGTTCCAGCGCAAGTTCGGAGCCTCGACCGAGCTCATGGGCCTGGTGTTCTTCTTCGTGGGCCTGCTCCAGAGCGGATCCTCGATCGCCGCCGGCGCGCTGGCGAACAGGATCGGGTTGTTGAACACGATGGTTTTCACCCACCTGCCGTCGAACATCCTGTTGATCCTGGTGCCGTTCATGCCGAACCTCGGGCTGGCCATCACCATGCTGCTGGCCCGGTTCGCCATCAGCCAGATGGACGTCCCGGCCAGGCAGGCCTACGTCGTGGCGGTGGTCGATCCTAACGAACGAACGCCTGCCGCCGCATACACGAACACGGCGCGATATCTGGTGCGGCCAGCGGGGCCCGCGCTCGGCGGCTACCTCATGCAGACCGTGTCGTTGTCCGCACCGTTCGTGGCCGCCGGCGCCTTGAAGATCGTCTACGACTTCGCGTTGCTCGCCACGTTCCGGCGAGTCCGCACCGACCAGTGAACCGCCCCGCCCGCCTCGCCGCGTGGCTGTCGATCGCCAGCTTCATCGGGATCGTCCCCCACGTGATGGAGGATCTGAGGTACGGACAGGCGGCTAACTTCCACATGACCACCGTGCAGTTCGAGTGTTTCTCGGGGATCGTCGTGCTGGCCACCGCCGGCGCGGCCATGCTCTGCCTCGCGGGGTGGAAGTCAGGAGCCGTCGGCGTCTTACTGATCGGGCTGCTGTGGTCCGTGTTCGGCGCCGCCGACCACTATCGGGCGTTCCTGCCGGGAGCCTTCCGCGACGGCCTGTCGTCTCGGGCGTGGGTTTGCTTAATCGTCACCTTCCAAATCGCCGCTGCAGTCGCAGCCACAACATCCCTGTTGCAGTCTCGGGAGTCAGCCACCTCGCGTGCGTTCAATATGCGAACTGGACGAGACCGACGCTAGCAATCCCCCAAAGGAAACCGAATGCTACAAGCCCTATGATCACGAACCACCCCAGAAACAAGGGAAGCATAGGCTCAGCGATTTCCTGGCGTCGCCACCGTCGAAACGAGCGCCACGCGAGCACGCCCGGCACGACATAGAACATGAATCCATAGACAATCCCGAGGTAGGAAACCCACGTCCGCCACCTTCGAGACCAGCTCACGGAAAGAGGATCGGCTTTCAGTCAGTCTCCTCCAAGAGGGCGCACGGAATCTCCACTGGACCACTACATCGACTCCATCTGCCCGGAAGCCGTTGGGAGGGACTATTCCTCCGCCTGCATGATGACCGGGGCCACCGCCACCACCGCGCGGCCCTTCTCCAGACGCATCACGCGAACTCCCTGAGTGGCCCGGCCGGCCTTGCGCACCTGCACGGCGGGCACGCGGATGACCACGCCGTCGTTGGCGATAACCAGGATGTCCTGATCTTTGCGGATGGCGAACGCTCCGGCCAGTACTCCGACCCTCGAGGTCAGCATCGCCGTCTTCACTCCCAGCCCCCCGCGACCTGACTTCCGGTACTCGGAGAAGTCGGTGCGTTTCCCGAACCCGTTGTGCGTCACCGTCAACAGGCCATCCCCCTGGCTGGTGGCCACCATCGCGATGACCTCGTCCTTCCCACGAAGCTTCATCCCGATGACGCCGGCGGTCTGCCGCCCCATCGGGCGCACGCCCCTCTCGCCGAACCGGATGGCTTGGGCTTGCTTCGACACGAGGATGATGTCGTCCTTTCCGTCGGTCAGGATCACGTCGATGAGCTCGTCGCCCGCCTTCAAGTTGATGGCGGCCAGCCCGGTCCGCGGCGAGTCGTACTCCGGCAACGCCGTCTTCTTGACCATTCCCTTCTTGGTGGCGAAGACCAGGAACTTGCCCTCCTCGTAGTCCTTGGTGTCGATGACTGCGGCGATGCGCTCGTCGCCGCCGAACCCCATGCCCGGGAGGTTGGCCACATACGTCCCGCGGCTCTGCCGCGAAGACTCCGGAACCTCGTGCACCTTGGTCCGGTAGACCTTTCCCTTGTTGGTGAAGACCAGCAGCCAGTGGTGCGTCGTGGTGGTGAACACCTGCGAGATGATGTCGTCCAGCTTCAGGTTCGCCCCGATGACGCCGCGCCCGCCCCGCCCCTGCCGGCGGAATGCGTCGACCGGCTGGCGCTTCACGTAACCGCCTCGGCTGATCGTGATGACGACGTCCTGGTCCTGGATGAGGTCCTCTTCGGCGAACTCCCCTTCCGCGGCTCGGATCTCCGTGCGCCGGGCGTCCGCGTACTTCCGCTTGACCTCGAGCAGCTCCTCCTTGACCACACCGAGGATCGCCTTGGGGTCCTTCAGCAGGGCCTTCAACCGGCGGATGGTGGCGAGGAGCTCCTTGTGCTCGTCCTCGAGCTTCTGCCGCTCCAGCTTCGTCAGCCGCCGCAGCGGCATGTCCAGGATGTAGTTGGCCTGGATCTCCGACAGCTTGAACTTGGTCATGAGCTTGGTCCGGGCCTCGTCGGCGTCTGCCGAGGCGCGGATGATCCGGATGACCTCGTCGATGTTTGCCAGCGCGATCAGGAGGCCCTGCACGATGTGGTCGCGCTCTTCCGCCTTGCGCAGGTCGAACCGGGTTCGCCGGGTGACGACGTCGACCTGGTGGTCGATGTAGCGCTGGAGGATCTGCTTGAGGTTGAGCGTCCGCGGGACGCCGTCGACCAGAGCCAGCATGATGGCGCCGAAGCTCTCCTGGAGCTGGGTGTGCTTGTAGAGCTGGTTCAGGACGATCTGGGGGTTGGCGCCCTTGCGGAGATCGATGACCAGTCGCATCCCGGCTCGGCTGGACTCGTCCTTCAGATCGGCGATGTCGTGGAGCTTGCGGGTGTTCACGAGCTGGGCGATCTTCTCGGCGAGCCTCGCCTTGTTGACCATGTAGGGCAGCTGGGTCACCACCAGCCGTTGTCGCCCCAGGCGTCCCTCCTCGATCACCACGCGCGCCCGCATCCGCATGGACCCCCGTCCGGTCTCGTAGGCCTCCTTGATCCCCTCGCGGCCGATGATCAGCCCACCGGTGGGGAAGTCCGGGCCATGCACCTTTCGCATGAGCTGCTTGATCGAGGTCTCGGGGTCCTCGATCAGCGCCACCACCGCGTCGATGACTTCCCCCAGGTTGTGGGGCGGGACGTTGGTGGCCATCCCCACCGCGATCCCCTGCGACCCGTTGACCAGGAGGTTGGGGAACCTGCCCGGCAGCACGACCGGTTCGACCTCGTACCCGTCGTAGTTCGGGATGAAGTCGGTCGTCTCCTTGTCGATATCGCGCAACAGCTCCATGGCCAGAGACGAAAGCCGGGCCTCCGTGTACCGTGGCGCCCCTGCCGGATCGCCGTCGATCGAGCCGAAGTTGCCCTGGGGGTCGATCAGCGGGTAGCGGAGCGAGAAGTCCTGGGCCATGCGGACCAGGGCGTCGTAGACGGCTTGGTCGCCGTGGGGGTGGTACTTCTTGATGACCTCGCCGACCGCTGCGGCCGATTTCCTCCGAGGCCGGTCGGGCAGCAGCCCGCTCTCCTGCATCGAGAACAGGATGCGCCGGTGGACCGGCTTCAGACCGTCCCGGACATCGGGCAGCGCACGCGACACGATGACCGACATTGCGTAGTCGATGAAGGAGGACTGCATCTCCTCCTCGACGATGACCGGTTCGATCCGCTCGGCGATGGCGGCCATCTACGGAACCGCCTCACGCATCGATGAAGGCTTCCTTCGCGTTCTGCTGGATGAAGTCCCTCCGGGCCTCGACGTCCTCGCCCATGAGGATGCTGAACATCCGGTCGGCCGCGGTGGCGTCTTCCAGCGTGATCCGCTTGAGCACACGGGTCTCGGGGTTCATGGCCGATTCCCACAGCTGCTCGGGCTGCATCTCCGCCAGCCCCTTGAACCGCTGGATCTCCAGCTTCTTCTGGCCGTTGCCATTCCGCAGCTCGTCAAGGCCCTTGTCGTCGTGGACGTAGAGATACTTCCCGTCCATCTTCACCCGGTACAGGGGAGGCTGGGCCACGTAGACCTTGCCGGCGTCGATGAGGTGCTGCATGTGGCGGAAGAAGAACGTGAGGAGCAGCGTCCGGATGTGCGCGCCGTCCACGTCGGCGTCGGCCAGGATCGCTATCTTCCCGTAGCGGGCCTTCGACAGGTCGAACTCGTCACCTATGCCCGTGCCGATCGCGCTGATCAGCGCCTGGATCTCCTGGTTCTCCAGGATCTTGTGCAGCCGGGCCTTCTCGACGTTCAGGATCTTTCCTCTGATCGGGAGGATGGCCTGGTACGAGCGCTCCCGGGCCTGCTTCGCCGACCCTCCTGCGGAGTCCCCCTCCACGATGAAGATCTCGCACGCGTCCGGGTCGGTCAGCTGGCAGTCCCAAAGCTTGCCGGGCAGCGAGGTGGAGTCGAGCAGCCCCTTCCGGCGGGTGAGGTCTCGGGCCTGCCGGGCCGCCATCCGGGCCTTGGCCGCCTGGGAGCACTTCAGCACGATGCGCTTGCCTTCGCCGGGGTGCTCCTCGAGCCAGGTCATGAGTTGGGCGTTCACGGCCGTCTCCACGAACGAGCGCATCTCCGTGTTGCCCAGCTTGGTCTTGGTCTGTCCCTCGAACTGCGGCTCGTGCAGCTTCACGGCCACGATGGCGGTCAATCCCTCACGGATGTCCTCCCCGATGAGGTTCTCTTCCTTCTCCTTGAGGAAGCCCTTGGACCGGGCATACCGGTTGACCACATTGGAGAGCGCTTTCTTGAATCCCTCCTCGTGGGTGCCGCCTTCGTGAGTGTTAATAGTATTAGCAAAAGTATGGATCGACTCCGCATAGCCCGTATTCCATTGCATGGCCACTTCCACTTCGCTTTCTTTGCGCTCCTCGGTGAAGTGGACGATGCGCGAATGCAGTGGTTCCTTCCCCAGCGACAGATGCTTGACGAAGTCCGCCAGCCCCCCGGTTGCCTTGAAGAGCGTCTTCGCCGGCGGGTCTTCCCGCTCATCGACCAGGGCGATCTCGATGCCCCGAGCGAGGAACGACAGCTCCTGGAGGCGCTCGGCCAGCACCTCCCGCTTGAACTGCGTCTCTTCGAAGATGTCGGGATCAGGCCAGAAGGTGACGATGGTCCCGGTCTTGTTGCTGGCCTTGACCTTGCGAAGGCGAGTCTTGGGCTGGCCCCGTTCGAAGGTCTGCTGCCACATCGAACCGTCCCGGGCGACCTCCACCGTGAGGCGCTTGGAAAGGGCGTTGACCACGGAAACGCCCACGCCATGAAGGCCGCCGGACACCGCGTAGGACTTGCCGTCGAACTTCCCTCCGGCGTGCAGGGTGGTCAGGACGACCTCGACCGCGGGGCGCCGATCCTTCGCCTTCGGGATCGGCTTGACCGGGATCCCCCGGCCGTTGTCCGCGACCCGGCACCCTCCATCCGGGAGAAGCTGGACGACGATCCGGTTACAGAAGCCAGCCAGGGCCTCATCGACGGAGTTGTCGACGACCTCGTAGACGAGGTGGTGAAGGCCCCGCGGGCCGGTGGTTCCGATGTACATCCCGGGCCGGCGGCGTACTGCTTCCAGGCCTTCCAGGACGGTGATGTCAGCAGACGTATAGCTCGAATTGGCAGCTCTGACCGCCACGTTACCTCCGACGTGCGCCGCGCATGCAGCGCCCTCTCATGGGGAAGGGACCGGTCTCTAAAGTGGGGTCCAAATGCATCGCAATTATACCATCAGATATGCCATCGGATGGACGGTTCCGCCTCTTGAATCCAGCCCTCCGCGCGCCCTGTTTCAGGCCCCATTCTTGGCACTCTTTTCTGGGCCCTTCAGCCCCGGCCGCTCCCCTCTCCGACGGTCACTCTGACCCCCCGGACCGCCTCGGAAGCCAGAGCGGCGTTGGCCCGGTCCCTGATCTCGCTCTCCAGGAACCGGATCTGCGCCCCCCACGCCGCCGAGGAGGCCCGAATCACCAGCACCCCCGCCTCCAGGCCCGCCGGGGCGCACTCCATGGCCAGACGTTCCCCAACCACGCCTTCCCATCGCCGCCCCAGTTCCCCCAGAGCGATGCCCGCTGCCCAGGGTCGGCCCGCGGCCAGCGCGTCCAGCACCGACCCCAGGACCTCCGGCTCATTGGCCCGACCCCTCTTCCACCAGCTCCGCGAGCTACCTCGGGACAATCCCGTCCTCCTCGGCACACCACACCGTCGCTCCGGGTGGGACGTGCCCTTCTTCCGGGACCGCGATGAGAACCTGCCCCCGCCCATCCAGCGCCTCGGCCAACCTCCGCCGGCGCACCGGGTCCAGCCCCGAAAACGGGTCGTCCAGCAGGAGGATCGGCGGCTCCCGGGCCTCCTCGGCAACGGCCTCCCCCAGGCCCAGGCGAAGCGATAGCGCCGTCCCCCACGCCTCGCCGTGCGAGGCGAACCTCCGCGCGGCGAGCCCCTGTACCACCAACCCCATATCGTCGCGGTGCGGCCCGACGAGGGTGGTTCGGCGGATGAGCTCGTCCTCCCGCCGCTCCGCCAGCCGGCGCCCGAAGGCGGCTTCCAACCCGCCGGTCTCCGCCTCCACGGACGGCCGGTATTCGACGACCAGCGCCTCGTCTTCGCGGCCAGCCACGTTCCCGAACATCGCCCCGGCCCTCCCCCCCAGCCGATCCATCGCCCGAGCCCGCAGGTCCGTCAAGACCACCCCGCTGGAGACGAGCTCGGCATCCCACGCCGCCAGCTCGGGTGGCTCGCCGGCGCCCCCCCATTCCTTGAGCAAGCGGTTGCGCTGGCGGAGCGCCCGCTCATAGGCGCGGGCCGCTCCATCCTTCGCCGGCCACAACGTCGTCACGGCCTCGTCCATGAATCGCCGCCGCTCCGACGGATCGCCCAGCACGACCAGCAGGTCGTCGGGCCCGCTGAATACCGCGCGGACGTCGCGCCGGAGGTCACGCTTGCGTCGCACCGCCGAGCGGTTCACTTGAACCTGATTCTGGCCTCCCGCCCTCACCTCCACCTCGATCAGGAACCGCCCGGTCTCGCTCTCGACCTCTCCTCGCACGAAGGCCGAGCTCGCCCCCGATCGGACCAGGGGAAGGTCGTTGCTGACCCGGGGCGAGGCCAGCCAACACAGGTAGTAGATGGCCTCGAGAAGATTCGTCTTGCCCCGCCCGTTGGGCCCGACGACCGCGGTCAGCCCCGGCCCTACCTGGAGGGATGCCGCCTCGTGGTTGCGGAAGTCCCGTACCTCGATCCAGCCAAGCCGCACCGACCCAGGCTAGCCCACCGGCGCCGGCAGGCGGACCGGCATGGCCAGGTATACGAAACTCTCGCCTTCCCCGCGCACCACGGCGGGTTTGAGGCCGTCCCGCACCTCGATCTCAACGCGGTCACCGGTGACCCCGGTCAGTCCGTCGACGAGATAGCCGGGGTTGAAGGCCGCGGTGAGGTCATCGCCCTCGAACTTGGCCTCGACCACTTCGACGGCCCCTCCCAGGTCGGGCGAGGACGACGAAAGCCGCACGCCCAGTGCGTTGAACTCCATCTTCACCGGCGAGCTCTCCCGTGCGAGCAGTCCCACCCGGCGCACCGCGTCGAGGAGCTGCTGGCGCGAGGCCGACAGGCGGCTCTCGTAGCGCTCGGGCAGGAGCTGCCGGTAGTTCGGGAACTCGCCCTCGATCAGCCGCGACGTGAGCGTGAGCGTCCCGATCCGGAAGGCAACCTGGCTGTGCTCAACGAACAGCTCGATCTGGCCCTTCTCCTCGCCGGCGGCCGCCCGCCCCGCCTCCGACAGGGCTCGCTCGGGGACCAGCGCCTTGGCCTCGCCCTCCGCCGTCGCCGAGAGCTCCCGCACCGCCAGCCGATAGGAGTCGGTGGCCGCCATGGTCACGCCCTCCCGGCTGATCTCCAGGAGGACGCCGGTCAGGATCGGACGAGCCTCGTCCCGCGAAGCAGCCCTGGTGACCTGGCCCACGCCTTCGGCGAAGCCGCTCGCGTCCACCGTGACCCGCGTTCCGGCGGGGTCCTGCAGGGCGGGGAAATCCTCGGCCGGCAGGCACCGCACCGTCCCCTCGTAGTTGCTGCAGACGATGCGCGCCTGCCCTCCGTCGGCCTCCAAGATCACGGGGGCTTGCTCGAAACTCTTCACCATGTCCGCCAGCAGCCGGGCCGGGATGAGGGCCACCCCTTCCTCCTGGACCTGGACCTCGAGCCGGAGACGAGCCGAGACCTCCAAGTCCGTCGTCGCCAGGACGAGTTCCTTGCCGGAAGCGTTCATCAGGACGCCCGTCAGCGCCGGAATACCCGGGCGCGAAGAGACGGCACGTTGCACCGTCTGCAGGGCCTCGGAGAAGACGTCACGATCACACTTGAACTTCATTCCAACCTCCTCGCGCCCTTCTTTCTTCTGTGGTGGTCTTGAACCTAGGAGCAGTAGTGCGTTCTGGCATGTGGAGATCCATCAGTCTCCCAGCGTAGCGGCAGGGTCTGACAACGGGCCGGTGGGGAAATCTCCGGCTCCTGACGTGGGGCGGTTGGTGCCGTTGCCGTCAGGGCACAGCGTATCCCCAGGACGTTGGTGGTGGTTTCCCCCACGTCACGAACTCCCACGCGACCGCGCCCGGATCCGCTTGGTCAGGTCCTGGACCTGCCGGTAGGTGCTCCCCCGGGCAGGCATGAGGCCCTCGATCTTCTTGATGCCGTGCAGGACCGTCGTGTGATCGCGCCCGAAGTGCTCTCCGATCTTGATCAAGGAGAGTCCGGTCAGCTCGCGAAGCAGGTACATGGCCACATGACGGGCGGTGGTGAGCGGGCGGGACCGGCTCTTGGAGACGAGATCGTCGGTTTCGAGCCCGAAGTACGTCGAGGTCTCCTCCATGATGACCACAGCTGGGATCTCCTGGCCGGACTCGGGGATCAGATCCTCCAAGGCCCGTTCCGCGAGATCGAGGTCCACAGCTTGGCGGGACAGCGAGCCGAACGCGGCCACACGGAGGAGCGCGCCCTCCAGTTCACGGATGTTGTTCTCGAACTTCGAGGCGATGAAGTGCAGAACGTCGTCGGAGACCGCCAGGCGATCGCGCATCACCTTGAGCTGGAGGATGGCGATACGGGTCTCCAGATCGGGCGGCTGCACGTCCACCACCAAGCCCGAACGGAACCGGCTGCGAAGTCGCTCCTCGATCCCCCCGAGCTCCTGGGGAGGACGGTCGCTGGCGATCACGATTTGCCGCTCGTGCTGATGGAGGTGGTTGAACGTGTGGAAGAACTCGGTCTGGGTCTCTTCCGCCCTGGCCAGGAACTGAACGTCGTCGAGAAGCAACACGCCGACGTCCCGATACTGCCGCTGGAACAGGTATCCCTTCCCTTCCCGCACGGCCTTGATGAACTCGGTCATGAAGCTCTCGGACGTGGCGTACCGGATCCGTGTGTGGGGAGCCATGCGCCACATGTGGTTGCCGATGGCGAACAGGAGGTGCGTCTTGCCCAACCCCACTCCCCCATAGACGAACACGGGGTTGTAGGCCTTGGACGGGGGCGCCTCGGCGACGGCGAGCGCCGCTGCATGAGCGAACTTGTTGCTGGGGCCGGCGACGAACGTGTCGAAGGTGTAGCGATCGGGGAATGGCGAAGCCCCTATGACGTCATCGAGGCTCGGTTGGTCACGGCGGGGACCCCCGCGGGCGGACCGCGCAACGCTCGTCGAGGCGGCGTCGGGGGCGGCCGCCTGGGGGCCGGCCGGGGCATCGGGAGCCCGCTTGGCTCGCTCGATCCTGAGCTTGACCTGCACCTTCGGGCCGAGGACCTCGCGCACCGAAGCTGTCATGAGGTCCATGTGATGACCAGCTAGCCAGTTCTTGACGTAGGCGTTGGGGGCCAGCAACTCGAGCACGTCGTCGCGGAAGCCACCCGGCAAGAGGTCGGCGAACCACAGGTTGAAGGCCGGCGCGGGAAGCTCCCGGCGGGCCCGTTCCAGCACGGCCTCGCACGCGGCGCGAGCTGGGGAGCCCATGCCCTCTGCGGCCGACTGCTCTTTGACAGATGGCGTCATTTATCCACAGGCCCTTTCCACAAGTGTGGAAACAGCGGACCACCCATGGGAAGGGGATGAGGGCTCGCGTGAAGCGCGGCGGATTATAGCGCCGGGTTCTCTGGACCTGCCAAGGCGAGGAAGGGGTCTTGGCGACCTTTTTGTGTCGACCCGGCCGGTATACTCGGCGCGAGCGCCGGCGAAGGAGTCAAAAGAACGCGCCGGCGGCGCGCCGCAAGATCCGAGGAACGTATGAAGCGCACCTTTCAGCCGAACAATCGCAGGCGGAAGAAGACCCACGGTTTCCGTGTCCGGATGCGCACGCGCGCCGGCCGGAAGATCCTGGCCCGGCGACGGAGCAAGGGTCGCGCAGAGCTGTCGGCCTGACGCAGGCCGTCCACGGGACCGCGACTGACGCCATGCCGCCGGAGGCTGCTGCCGTGAGCCCCTCCTTCGACATGCTCAGGCGCAGCCCCGAGATCAAACGGGTGCTGGCCCGCGGCCGTCGAACGACAGGAAGTCGGGTGGTACTGTACGTCGTCCCTGAAGGATCGAGTCTTCGAGCGGGATTCGCCTGTCCCAGGAGCATGGGGGGCGCCGTCGTCCGGAATCGGGCCCGCCGGCTGATGAAGGAGGCGTGGCGGGCATCCGCGAGCCGGGTTCGCGAAGGGTGCGAGGTGATGATCGTGGCTCGTCCGGAGATTCGCGGTGCCGAGCTGTCGGAGGTGGCCGCGGACCTCGAGCTCGTGTTGGCCGCCGCGGGGGTGCTTCGGTGAAGGAGCGGATCCGCACGTGGCTCTGGAGAGCCGGCGCGCCGGTTCGCCTCGCGGAGCTGATCGTGATCCGTCTGTATCGTTTGGCGTTGAGCCCAGTGTTCGGCGGTCGCTGTCGATTTCACCCCACCTGTTCGGAGTACGCCGAGCAGGCCGTGCGCGAGCTCGGCGCGATCCGTGGATCGGTGTTGGCGAGTGCTCCCCTCTGTCGGCCGGCGGTGCCGACTACCCTCCGGGAAGAGGCCGAATGTATGATGGCCTCATACGCGGTGGCAAGGGCACCGGGCCCCACCGCGTGCGCCCAGAGGGGGGGGCCGGCGCGTGATCGCTGCCAATCCCCTCTCTCCAACCTTCAAAGCCCTCCTCGACGCGATCGGCGCCGCCCTGGCCTTCCTGTATCGCTACATCCCGAACTACGGGGTCGGCATCATCCTGTTGACGCTGGCGATTCGCGTGCTGCTCCTCCCGCTGGCGATCAAACAGATCCGCTCGATGCAGGCCATGCAGTCCATCCAGCCCAAGGTGCGGGAGCTCCAGAGAAAGTACAAGGGCCGGAAGGACGCCGTCTCGCGCCAGAAGATGCAAGAGGAGCAGATGAAGCTGTACCGAGAGCACGGGGTGAACCCCCTCGGTGGGTGCCTTCCCGTCCTGGCCCAGTTCCCCATCCTGATCGCCCTGTTCGGGGTGCTGAACGTGCCGAACGGGCTGCCGCACGTCCGAGGAGCGCTACCTCAGGCGCCTCAGAGTGCCTACACGAGGCTCTACGGGGACATCACGAAGGACGGCCAGGCCCCTGGGATCGATTTTCTCGGAGCGAACCTGATCTGCTCGGCTCGGGAGGCCGGAACGACTCCGCCGGCGGTGAAAGCGACGTTCTCGAATAGCATCAAGGAGTTCACCAAGGACTGCGGAGATGGGTGGCCGGCACGGATCCCCTTCTACTTCTTCCTGGCAGCCATGATCGCTACGACCTACTACCAGCAGCGCCAGATGCAGCGGGCGTCGCCGGGGCAAAGCCAGCAGCAACAGATGCTGACCCGGATCATGCCGATCTTCTTCGGCTTCATCGGGATCAACTTCCCGGCGGGCCTGGTGATCTACTGGACGACGACGAACCTCGTTCAGATCGCCCAGCAGTTCTACATGCTGCCCCGAGGGGCCGCGGTCCAGCAGAACGGGGACCGGCCGGCGCGACCCAGGGGCGGAGGGGACGGGGAGCGGGGTCGGGAGCTGCCTCGTAGACCGGCCAGAGATGCGCGTCCCCCTCGCACTGAGGACGGAGGGCGGCGGGAAGGCAAGGGCGCGGGGCGAGAGAAGCCGGTCGAGGGTGGCGGTGGCGGAGGATCCGTTGGTCCGGGGCAACGGTCGCCAGGGAGCGGAGGACGCCGTGGAGGAAATCGAAAGAAGCGCCGCAAGCGTTGAGGAGGCCATCGAGGCGGCGCTGGCCGACCTCGGGATCAGCGAACAAGAGGCGCGGATCCAGATCCTGCAGGAACCGCGGCAGGGATTCGGCTCGAACGCTCAGGTCGCGGTGGTTCGTGTCAGGCCGGCCCCCTCTGCTCCGTCAGAGGAGGAGCGGGAAGATCAGGCGGAAGCGGCTGCCGCGTTCTTGCGAGGGTTGCTCCAAGCCATGGAGCTGGACGCAGACGTAGAGGTTCAAAGCCCCGCCGAGATCACGTACGTGGACATCTGGAGCACGAACGCCGACGAGGACATGGGGCTCCTCATCGGGAAGGGCGGGCACACCTTGGATGCACTTCAGGAACTGGTCCGGGGCAGCGTTCAGCGATTGGTTGAGGGCCGCTGCTTGGTGCAGGTGGACGTCGAGGACTATCGGAAGCGCCAGCGGTCCCGGATCGCGGGAAGGGCTCGCGAAGTGGCCAGGAGGGTCAAGAAGACGGGCCGTTCGGAGTCTCTCGACCCCATGCCTGCCTTCGAGAGAAAGGTCGTCCACGACACGGTATCCGAGATCGGTGGCCTGGAGACCGCCAGTGAAGGCGAGGAGCCGAACCGCCGAGTCGTCATCCGCCGGGCTTCCCGCTAGGGGGCCGTCGGCCTGAGGCCTTCACCGGGCTGTTTCACGTGAAACGCAACCTTCAAGCGATGGTCGATGCCCTTCCCGGGTCAGCCCGGGATCGGCTGGAGTCCTTCCACCGCCTGCTGGCCGGGCGGGCGGTGCCTCAGGGGATGATTTCGGCGGCCGATGCCCCGCGGTTGTGGGAGCGCCACATCGTCGATTCGGTGCGGGGTGCTGCCTGCCTGCCCGAACGAACCGCAACCGTCGTCGATATCGGGTCCGGTGCAGGCCTGCCTGGGATTCCGGTCGCCATCTCCCGTCCAGACCTGTCGGTCTACCTCGTGGAGCCGAGGGCGCGCCGGGCGGCCTTCCTCGAGCTCACCGTCGACACTCTGAAGCTCTCGAACGTCCGCGTTGTCGTGAGCAGGGCCGAAAGGGTCGACGTGGCTGCAGACTTCTGCCTGGCTCGAGCCGTGGCGAGCCCTGCCAATACGTGGCGCCTGGCTCAGCGCCTGCTCGTCCCGGGCGGCCGCTTGTTGCTGTGGGCGGGGCGGTCCTGGCCGGGAGCAAGCGCCGCAGAATGTGACCTGAGGGGCATTCCCTGGGAGATTTGTTCGCCACCAGGGTTTTCGTGGCAAGGTCCTCTCGTTATCATGGGCGCAACTTGAGGTTCTTCCGATCGAAGGACGCCGAGCAGAACCCGCCCTCGCCGGGGGAGGAGCAGGAGCCGGGGCGGCAAGCGACCACGGCCTTCCCCCCCCCTCCGGAGCCCCAGATGCCGGCACAGCCGCCGCCGACCGATCGGACAGCCGAACCTGATAGCGCCACCGTCAAGCAGGAAGAGGCCGCGACGGTCGAGGCGCGTGGCGAGGTGGCTGGAGATGAGGGGAGGATCGAAGAGGACGGGCTGGGAGCCATGATCCCTGTCGGGTCGGTGGCTGCCGAGGTCGAGGCGTGGGGTGTGGGCGAAGAGACGGATGGCTCCTGGGTGATCGAGGGGGCCCGAGTCATCGCCATCGCGAACCAAAAAGGCGGCGTCGGCAAGAGCACGACGGCGGTCAACCTCGGGGCCTGCTTGGCCGAGGCGG